>Ga0256404_1003324_pt1 | contig 33119 bp, 23 predicted proteins | sample RumenRJG_01DNA_FD_185990 | JGI IMG/M metagenome (GOLD analysis project Ga0256404, IMG submission 185990) | Bovine rumen microbial communities from Lethbridge, Alberta, Canada - RJG_01 | ecosystem: Host-associated > Mammals > Digestive system > Stomach > Rumen | place: Canada: Alberta | collected...
TTCATTCTGTCTATGTAAGTCTTTCAAAGAACTCTTTCTTTAGTGCCTCAAAGGGGTGTTCCCTCGTAAGCGGATGCAAAGGTACGACTATTTTCCGAACTACCAAAACTTTTTGAGAAAAAATTTCGACTTTTATGCAAAAAAGTGTCCAAAATTGACATTCATCAATTCCGGACGCTTCTTATACCTTATTTATATAATATATATGGGGCTATTCTTCCGTAAATTCCAACACGAAGGACTGTCGCGATTTCATCTCCACATTCTTCGAGAGGTCAACAAAGCGTCCTGTCAGGACATCTTTTGCACGCTTCACATTCCCGATAACTTCAGCATAGCGTTTTACGTCGAGCGTTGCAGGCTTCGTGGTACCATTGAGAATGGTCATCACAGTATTGCGATGCCAACGTCGGGTAACGACGTAGATGCCGTTATAAGGAATGAACTGCGTCTGGTAGCCGCGGATGATGGTCTCATTGCCTTGGCGCCAGTGGAGCAGTCGGCTTAGCCAAGCAAACATGCTGTTCTCAGCACGCGAACGACCTTCTTTCGTAAAGCAGTTATGCTGGTCACCAGGGAAGCCGCCGGGGAAGTCGCAGCGTACATTACCGTCGGTCACCTCTTTCGTACCACCCATCAACACCTCGGTACCATAGTACAGCTGGGGTATGCGTCGTACGGTGAGCAACAGGGCCAGTGCCTGCTTCAGCATAAGCGTGTCGCGACCATTGCCGAGGAAGCGGTCGGTGTCATGGTTCTCGATGAAAGCGAGCACCGACGACGGGTCGGGATATAGATAATCGTAGACAAACGAGTTGTAGAGTCGGTTCAGTCCGTTCCACCATGCATCGGTCTCCTCGTTCTTCGCCTGGTTCAGCTTGTCGAAGAACGAGAAGTCCATCACTGTCTTCAGGTAGCTGTTATTATCGGAAAGCTTCGAATCCTTCTGCCATGCAGCGGTATAGGCAGGTTCGGTGACCCATGTCTCACCCACGGTATTGAAGTTGGGATACTCATTGTCGAGCTCCTTCATCCACTGTGCCATCGGCTCGGCATAGGCGTAGGGATAGGTATCCATGCGGATGCCGTCGATACCGGCGGTCTCTATCCACCAGATGCTGTTCTGAATGAGATAGCGCATGAGGTGCGGATTCTTCTGGTTCAAGTCGGGCATCGAGGGCACAAACCAGCCCTCGACGGTCTCGCGCATATCGACCTCGGATGCGTATGGATCCATGACGGGTGTCAGCTTATAACTGGTCTGCAAGTACTTGCTATCCTGCTTACCTTCACCAAGGCCCGTCATCGGGTCGCGTCCGCTCTGCTGGTCCTCACTGAGCCATTCGGGCGTATTGAACCAGTCCTTCGTTGGCATGTCCTTGACCCACGGGTGTTCAAAACCGCAATGATTGAAAATCATGTCCATGACCACCTTCAGCCCCTTGTCGTGGGCATCACGAACAAGAAGGCAGTACTCCTCATTAGAGCCGAAGCGCGGATCGACACGGTAATAGTCTGTAGTGGCATAGCCGTGATAAGTAGAAAAACCGTTGTTGTCGGGCGAGTTGTTCTCCAAGACGGGCGTGAACCACAGGGCCGTGACGCCGAGGTCGCAGAAGTAGTCGAGGTGCCGGCGTATGCCCTCCATGTCGCCACCGTGGCGCAGCGACGGCTTCGTGCGGTCGTTCACGTAAGTGTTCATCCCCTTGATCTGGTCGTTGTCGGCACGTCCAGACGCAAAGCGGTCGGGCATGAGCAGGTAGAGCACGTCGCTAATATCAAAGCCCTCCCTCTCTTCGCCCTTCATGGCGCGGGCCTTCAGCTGATAGGCCACCTTCTGCTTGTCGAACTTCAGGGTCATCGTGCCGGGCTGGGCATCGCGCAGGTTCATGTAGACGAGCAGATAGTTGGGTGAGTCAAGGCGCACGATGCTGTCAACGCGTACGCCGGGATAGTCGGTAGTGACGCTGTTCACGCTGGCAATGTCCTTGCCATAGACCATCAGTTGCACTTGTGGGTTCTTCAATCCTACATACCAGTCGGTAGGCTCGATGCGGTCAATCTTCAGTTTTGCTGCATTCATTGTTGCTGTCATTGTCAAGAGGGCAGTTAAGAGAAATAGTCGCTTCATAATTGTTTATTGGTGTTTTGCGTTTTCAAAATTACTTCTTTTTCTCTATATATTCCTCTGGCTCACGGGGCTTTCTCAAAAAAAGTTGCTAAAACGTTTGCACAGCAGGCATGGTTCCCATGACCCTTTCGGTGCTTGGTTTGAATCCATTCGTTGCTTGGTTTGAACCCAATTAGTGCTTAGTCTCAGAACAAAGTCGACGAGTTTGTTGAACAAAGTCGACGAGTTTGTTGAACAAAGTCGACGAGTTTGTTGAACAAAGTCGACGAGTTTGTATTTCAAGGGATACTCCATTGCTGATGGAGTACGCGTTAGTCTAAGACCAAGGAAGCAGGGAATTGGCCGCAGCCCTCGACCGCGTCGCGCGAACGTTTATAAGCATTGTGAAACTTCCGAAATAGGGTGTTCAATTTGTTGTTTTCTGGGTACAACAAATTGGACACCTTACCCTGCAAAAGTAAACAAAAAAAGCGCGAATGGCCAAAACTTTCGATGGTATTTTTCGCCATTTAGAAAAAAATGGCTATATTTGCATGCGTTTTCAACAGAAAGGAAAGGAACAAGCGTATGATATACATTGCCAACCCTATTTACGACGTGGTGTTCAAGTACTTGATGGACGACGAGCGCATAGCCCGCACCATCCTGTCGGCTTTGCTCCGAATGGACATCACCCACATAGAAGTGCGTCCACACGAGTACCCCAACAGTCAGCGCGACACGCTCTCGGTGTTTCGCATAGACTTTGCCGCCACGGTACGCGAAGACAACGGCAGCACCCATTTAGTGCTTATCGAGTTACAGAAGACATGGTTAGAGACCGAGACACTTCGTTTCCGCCAGTATTTAGGCGTGCAGTACCAGAACCCGAAAAACATGGACGACGACGGCAATGGCCTGCCCATGATTGCCGTCTACCTGTTGGGCCACCGTGTGGGTGACATAGAAGAACCTGTGCTCTACGTGCGACACGAGGCACAAGACCGCGACGGTCAGGTTGTGACCAAGGGACTGCCAGACCCCTTTGTGTCGAGCCTGACCCATGACAGCGTGATTGTGCAGATACCTTTGCTACGAGGCCAGGTGAACACACGGCTTGACCGAGTGCTGAGCATCTTCGACCAGACACAGAAGAGCGACAAAGATCAGCACACGCTGATGATTGACGACGATCTGTATGCTGACGATGACGACATGCAGGCCGTGCTGCACCGGCTGCTTATGGCTGCTGCCAACGCCGACATGCGTCAGGACATGAATGTGGAGGACGAGTATTTCTCAGCCATCGAGAAGCGTGACACAGAGATACTCATGCGCGAAAAAGAGCTGGCTAAACAGAAAGTAACGATTAGCGAGCAGAAAGAGGAGATTGGAAAGCAGAAAGAGGAGATTGGAAAGCAGAAAGAGGAGATTGGAAAGCAGAAAGAGGAGATTGGAAAGAGAACTGCACAGCTACGCTCTTCCATCCAGGCTTTACACAAGAAAGGGCTGTCAATCGAAGAAATAAGCTCTGTCGTAAACATGGAAGAGAAAGATCTTGTCCTTCTGCTCGAATAATAACCGTTCACGCTTCGCGGCAAAAAAGGAAACCAACAAAAAACAAAAGAAAACCATTATTTTTTCTGGTTTGTAACCGTATAAAAATAAGTGGGTATGATTCTAACTAAACACGAAGAAACGAAGAAAGGAAGATGATTTCACGAGAACGAAAAACTTCGTATCTTCGTTTCTTCGTGTTCCATTAATTATTTGTACCAAGTTACTTTTTTGTCATCACTTTTCTTTTGTTTTTATGGTCGTCAGTCGTGAAGGATGAGTGCCGACTGGGCACTAACCGTGATGCGCGGGCCGGTGACGGTTCCGAGGCCTTGCTCGTTTATGACACCGTCGCAACAGACCTTGGTATAGGTGCCGGCGGGTACTGTGACTTCCTTGCTTTTGCCATTGGCGTTAAGAATGACGATGATGTTGCGCCAGTCATCACGACCTGCATAGTTCTTTAAGCGGAATGCCACGAGACAGTCGTCAGTCTGCAAAAACTCGAGATGCTTGCGCACCAAGTCGGCAGAACCGAGGCGGAAGGCAGGATGATGCTTTCTTAACGCGATAAGGTTCTTATAATATTCGAACACTTGCGGATAGCGGGCCTTATTCGACCAGTCAAGCTGATTGATGCTGTCGGGCGACTCAAAGGAGTTATGAACACCCTTTTTCGTGCGCAACAGTTCCTCGCCGCTGAGCATGAAGGGAATGCCCTGTGAAGTGAATACAGCGGTCTGTGCAAGCAGGTCGAGCTTTATAAGCGGAGAGTGAAGAGCGAAGAGTGAAGAATTTGCTTCCGCACCAGCCAGCGACGGGATGCTGGCCTTGAGACGGTCAACGAGACACATGTCATCGTGACAGCTAACGTAGCTGATCATCTGCGTGGGTTGCAGGGCGTAAGGTTCCTTAGAGTAGTTCACCTTAGAGTAGTCGACCTGCGGATGGGCAATCATGCCAGCGATGCCTGCCTTTAGACTCTCCTCCTCGCCAGGGATACCGGCAAGGAAAGCCCCTTTCGTATCGTCGCTGAACGGACCACGCAGGGCATCGCGGATGTCATCACTGAAAGCGGCAACACCCGGCATCTGCGGAATGTTAGCCTTCATACCAAGCTGTTCGTTGGGCAGTGCACAGGCTCCTGCACTCCAGCCCTCACCGTATATAAATATGGTGGAATCTATCTCATCGAGCGCCTTACGAATGGCATTCATCGTCTCGATGTCGTGACAGCCCATGAGGTCGAAGCGGAATCCGTCAATATGGTACTCGCGCACCCAGTACTTCACACTCTCCATCATGAAGCGGCGCATCATCGGCTTCTCACTGGCCGTCTCGTTGCCGCAGCCGGAACCGTTACTATAGGCCCCATCACTGGTTTTGCGGTAATAGTAGTCGGGATAGGTGCGCTGGAAGTTGGAGTGCTCGATGTCGTAGGTGTGGTTATAGACCACGTCGAGAATGACGCAGATGCCCGCCTTATGCAAGGCCTCGACCATCTGCTTGAACTCACGGATGCGGCAGGCAGGGTCATAAGGGTTAGTAGAATAGCCACCTTCTGGCACATTGTAGTTCACGGGGTCGTAGCCCCAGTTGTATTGGGGCTGGTCAAGGCGTGTCTCGTCTACAGAACCATAGTCGTAGGAGGGTAGGATATGTACGGCGTTGACGCCAAGCTCCTTCAGGTGGTCGATGGCCCACGGCTCTGTGAGTGCGAGGAACTTGCCGGGGTACTTAGCATCGGGACGGGCAACAGAGAAGTCTCGGTGGTGCATCTCGTAGATGACGAGATCGGCAGGACTCTTGACGACAGGGCGTTCCTGATCCCAGCCACAGTCACTGGTGTATTCCCTGAGGATAGCGCCGCGCTTGCCATTGACACCAACGGCCTTGGCGAAAACGCCAGGTGTCTCTCCTCGACCGATGTCGAACGTGTAGAACAGGCCCTTCTGGTCACCCTTCACCGTAGCCGACCAAAGATCGTCGCCAGTGCATTGCATCCTGACAGTCTTCAGCGCCTTACCCCCTACCCCATCTTTATACAGGCGCACCACAACCTTTTTCGCATCTTTCGGAGCAAAGAGTTTAAACGTCGTCTGAGCAGGCGAGTAGGTCATCTCATCGAAATGGAAGTCCTGCGCTGTCGCAGCCTTGGATGACAGCAGGATAAGTAAGCTTGCTATAATCAATTTCTTCATTCGTTCAATTTGTGTAGTCCGTCTTCACTCGTTGTTTATAATCACTTGTTCTGTACTACGCCCTTCAATCCGTTCTTGGTGTAATAGCCACCATTCTGGAAGTCAAGGTCGGCAGTCTGGCTGGTACCATCGTTGAAGATGATGCCCTCGTTAGTACTCGGCTGGGAGATTTTGTTGCCATTCCAACTCCACTTCCACACTTTATTGCCATTGGCAGCGGTGCCGAGCAAGGTACAGTCGACGCCCGGCCACTGGTTGCCAGTGTAGTTGTACTGCTTGTCCCAACGCCAGCACTTCACATTGCCCCATGTAGCAGGAGCCTCGAAGAAGGCACAGGTCTCACCCGCAGCCACCGTGCAGAATGACGGAATCTCAACAGGTTTCTCTGACTCCTTCTCCTTAACAATATAGGTACGAGTGACGATTCCACTCACTGTGCCACCCACGAGCAGCCCCACCTTGAGCGTGGTAGTGCCAATGGGAATGCTGATGAATGAACCATCAGCCATTGCGTTGCTGGCAGCTGTAGGCGTAGAACCGTCGGTGGTGTAGACGAGCTTGGCATCCTGCTGATTAGCGATAGCGGCCAAGCGCACCTGCTGCATACCCTGATAGGTGCCAGAGGGCAGGTCAGCGTATGCCGTGTTCAGCGAACGTGGCAGGTAGTAGGCATAATGATAACCCTCGATAGCCTTAGCCCAGTTCTGGTTGTCTATGAACGACTCGTTGCCGCTGATGCTACCGACAGCCACTAACAGTCGTTCCTCGCCATCAGTCAGGATGGTATTGATGCAACAGCTCTGCGTGGCCCTAACATTCATATAGCTACTCTCGTTGGTGATACCAGCCAGTTTGCGGGCAGCTGCCATCGCCTTGATTTCCGACGGATAAGCCTGCCAGTGTTTCAGGAACACACAGGGTGTACCAGGCATGGCGAGCATGAAGGCGTTGGCAGCCAGTGTGTCCTTCTTCAGCGGGTCCTGTGCCGCATTGCTGCGCTTCTCAGTATCGTGGTTCTCGACAAAGGTCACGGCATAACGCCGGAACTTTCCACTCTGGAAATTGCTGTAGACCAGCGGCCAGTTGCCGTCGTTCTGCTGGTTCAGACGGTCCCATTTACCGTTGTTGGCTGCATTGCGCACCACATAGCGGAACTGGAAGTCGAAGGCTGCCGAGGTAGGTTGGTCGTTAACCTTAGTGCCGTTGATCCAGTTGCTGATGGTGTTGGAACTGTCCCAACATTCGCCCACGCTGAACTCGGGCTGCGACGAACTGTTATACATAGCCGTAAACGAGGCCGAGTAGCCCTTCACCATATCGTAGCGGAATCCGGCATAGCCCAGATCGTTCTTCAGGAAGTCGAGGTAGGCCTTGACGATGGTCTGCACATTCTCGCTCTTATGGTCCAGGTCGCGCATGCCGTCCCAGCCCTCGCCGGTATCAGTATTTTTCGATAGCTCGTAGCCATTCTGCGTGGCCCAGGTCTTCGTTTTGCCCCCATCATCATTCGAACAGATATCGGTGGATTTCATCTCGTAGACCGTTCCCTTGTAGGTCTCCTTGGGGAAATCTACCCAGTTCGAGATGTTCTTGCGGTGGTTGATGACCACATCGGCAATCGTCTTGATGCCCTTCTGCTTAAAGGTTGCAATGAGCGAGCGCAACTGCTGTTCGTTGCCGAAGGAGCTGTTGTAGTTTTCGAACCAATACAAGTCGTCGTAGCCCATACTGGATCCTCCGCAGTTGCCACTTTGCGGCAGCCACACGAGGTCGAAGGTGCCAGCCAGTTCGTCGGCTTGCGACTCAAGCACCGACCACTGTGAGTCGTCATACGAGTCCCAGTAGAACCCCTGCAGCATCACACCGCCATACTTAGCGGGCCATCCCTGCGTAGCCGAGAGCACAGGTTGCTGCTCGGTGGTGTCTGGTTTCTCCGTCTGGGTAGTGTCAGGTACCACCACATCGGGTTTCTTCTCTTCAGTCTTATCGTCATCAGAACATGAAACAATGGCACCTGCCATTATTCCTAAGAACATTGTGTAGAGGATGAATACTGGAAGTCTTTTCATTTGATTATTTTTGTTATTGGTTTATGCCGCGAAGTTACGACAAATCCTTGAAACCAGCATGCACTAACGGATAAATAGAAAAAGAAACGGGATGCAAACGTTTGCATCCCGTTATGAATCTGGATTCTCGGAAGAACCAGGAAAGTCTGGAGGATTACTCATTCATCTTCAAAATGAAGTATTGGTAAGGCTCCATCTGTAGTGTATCGCCCAACTTGTGCAGGTCGCTGTTGAATGCGATATCGGTGACCATCTTCCCCATCCACTGCTGCGGGATGTCAGCTGTGACAGGCTTGTTGCGTACGTTGACCAGCAGAAGGAAGCTGTCGTCGTCAAGCGTCTTCTCGAACACGAGCACGTCATCGGCTGGCCACGTGGTAAGCAGTCCCTTGCGCAGGGCAGGATGGTCGTTATAGAGTCCGATGAGCATCTTGTACTCCTGATAGAGATCAGAGTTGGCCGTCCAGTCTACTGGCACGTACTTGAAGAAGTTGATGGGATCAGGATAACCAACCTCCTGCGAACCGTAGATAAGAACACCGCCATGCAGGAACACAGTGGCAACGTAGGCAGCCATAGATCCCCGTTGATTGGTAAACTCAACGATGGGCGTGGCTTCGGTGGAATGGTCGTGGTTGGTGGTGAAGCGCATCTTCACCCGCCCGGCAGGCAGGCTATCGTACTCAGCCTTGTCAGCGGCAATCAGGTCGGTAGCAGGCTTGCCTTCGCGGAACACATGGATAAGTGAGTCCTTGAAGTCCCATCCATAGTTCATGTCAAAGCCACCCACGGTAAAGTTGTCGACATTCTTGCCCTCGGCAAGCATCACGATCTTTCGCGGAGCAGCAGCCTGACGCAGCTCGGTGATGGCATCATGCCAGAAGTCGGCAGGCACACCGTCGGCCACGTCGCAACGGAAGCCGTCAATGCCCACCTCGACAATCCAGAACTTCATGGCATCAATCATGGCGCGTCGCATGTCTTGGTTGTCATAGTTCAGGTCAGCCACGTCATACCAGTCCCAAGGACGCGGATGAATAATGGTGTCGGCCTCTTCATCATGGGTGTACCAATCGGGATGATCTTTCACCCAGGGATGATCCCATGCGGTGTGGTTGGCCACCCAGTCGAGAATGATGCCCATCTGATGCTCGTGGCATACTTGGGCGAGATACTTAAAGTCGTCGATGGTTCCAAACTCAGGAGCCACGGCGGTGTAGTCACTGATGCAATAGGGAGAGTTCTTGCCCTTTTCAATGCCAATGGGATAGATGGGCATGACCCACATCACGTTGACGCCCAGCGCGCGGATGCTGTCAATACGATTGGCTACGGCACGTAGCGACTGCTGCGGTGCAAAGACTCGGGGATTGACCTGATACATGGCAATGTCGTCGACGGCAGGCAGCAGGAAATCGTCAGCGAGATCAACCTTCGGCCTTGGGTCGCAGGCAGCAAGACATACGACTGCTGCTATAACAAGTGAAAGATGAAATGATCTCATGAGTTTTAGAATTTTGGTGTGCAAAGAGGCGAGCCTGTGCAAATGACAGGCACGCCTCTATGATTAATACTTACAAATTTGGTTACTTATACTGACCACCACCAGTAGCAAAGTTCAAGTAACACTTCTGGCCGGCCTTCACCTTCACACGAGCCTGATCATCACCAGCACCACGGAAGTCTATCTGGCCTTTCGTCGTGACCACAAACTCGCTCTGCCACCAATCGCAGTCATCAAGCTTCACGCACATACGCACCTCATCATCAGCAACAAAAGCAGGTGAGACGAACAATCCATTCTCTTCGGCTGGAATCTGGAAAAGCCCACTATCATCGACACTCCATCCAGCAGTTGCTGTATTACCAATCAGATAAACGTTTGGCTTAAGGAACTCAACCTTACGTGCCCCCTCTGTATTGTCAACCTTGATGAGATACCAACCTGCATTGCCCACAACAATATTGTTGTCGCCTGACGGATTCATACCTGCATTGTCTACAACCGACTCAACATTCATACCGAAATCATTGCCCCAACCTGCCTGAGGAGCGAATTTGAACTGCTCACCCTCATGCAGATAGATGATAGTCCAGGAAATTGTCGGATGGCTGTGAACAGGTGTCAGCGAGAGCCACTTTCCACCCCAGTCATAGTGGTCACCAGTGAGATAGAGCACAGGATCTGTATCGAATATTGCACCCGGCGAGAGCGGAATAATCTCGTATGTACCATCTTCCATATTAATGGTAACCTGATACTGTGAAGCTCCATCAGCTGCAGGCATCTTCATGTTGTTGTCTTTCTTACCAAATTCGTATCGTGATTGAAGCATACCAGAAAGATCTTCCGTGCCATTCCCCTTTGTATTTCCAAGAAGAACGTTCCAGTCGCCACCGACAAAAGCATCAACATCATCAGCAGAGAGGATGCTAAACCATACATCGGCACGCGACCCATCCTCATTATATGAAGCATCGAAAGTAACAGTGAAAATGGGATCATCGTAAACATCAAGATCACTATGCGTGAAAGGTACAGAAACTGCGCCTTCAGCCGAGTTACTCCAGCCATTTGGCTGACCAACAATATAGTAGGCAGGCGCAATATGCAACCTATTCAGCGGAGTGAGCTTAACCGTGCGCTGTGCATAGTAGTTCTTACCGGGCTCGCCCACGATAGCCTCGGCATTTCCACCCGTAACGGTATAGAGGACGGTACGGGTATACATGTCGACAGTAGCCGGATTACGCGTAATGTTATTGAAGTAGGCCTCTTCCAGAACGCTCGGCTGCACCGTGATTTCATTCGTTGCAGCGAGGCTGTTGGCATCGACAATGATAGAGTTGGCAAAGTCTGCATCCTTCGAGAATTCAACTTTAGCCTTAAGGATGGTGTTGGCAGGCATTGCGCCCTCCTTTACGGTAACCGTACCGATGGGGATACCGGCCTCGGTACCTTTCTCTTCATCAATGAAGGATGCGATGTCGATAGCCGTTGCCGTGCTGGTGGCTACGCTAACGTCTTCTGTCTGCAGCTTGCTCTCAGGGAGATTGGTCTGTGGCTCAAATATCGTTTCGAAGTCCTGATTACAGGCCACAAGTCCCATGCTGAGAAGCGCCATTGTATATAATCCAATTTTTTTCATCTTCTTATTCATTTGATTAAACTATCTTTATTGCTGACGAAATTATTGCAGTTCGAACTTAACGGTGTTGTTGTTCAAGTCGACAGTGATATCAAGTTTTCCACCAGCGAAGCCTGGGAATGACCAAGAGCCCTTACCTGGCATACAAGGACCTGAGTGAGGCAGTGTGTATTCCTTAGCCTCGTCCTTTGCCTGCTGACCGATAGAGCCTTCAGGATCATCATCGCTACCCCAGCCAGTAAGCTTGCTGTAGAAGCGGAAGGTGAGGTCGCCTGCAGGCATCTCAATGACACCATGGTATAAACCACTTCCAATTTCTGTTTCTTCAACGAACCAACCGCCGTCTATGAGGGTTTGCTTGTTGCTGCCAGAAGGTTCTGGCCATCCGCAGCAGCTACCGATAACATAGAGCACGCCCTTTGTCGGAACATTGCAATAGGCAGCCATGTGCTTGAAGGTGACGATGTTAGAGAGGATCTCCGTTCCCTCCACAACATTCGAAGATGTGGTCTTGATGCTGGCGGCAACGCGCATGGCCACCTCGCGGAATCCCTTGTCGACATAGTCGTCTTCGGTAGCGAAGCCGTCGAGCTTACAGATAGCCTTGGCGATTTCCTCGCCACTGACATTGACGTTGCACGATGTGAAGCCGGTATCCAAATAGCCGTCTGCCCATTTTACACTACCATTCTCCTTCAGGCCAACCTGTACCTTATAGTTGACCACAGTGTTCACACCGTAGTCAGGCTGTGTCCAGGTAAGATTGACAGTGTTCTCAGGCGACAACTGTATGTACTGGTCGGCTAAGGCCGGTTCGTTCACCACAAATGTTGAGGCACTATGGTTCGGTCCGAGAGTCGGGTTGTCATCGCGGTCGCTGTCGCAAGCCGTGAAGAGCGTGACGGCCAACGCCATCAGCACACCGATATTGAAATATTTTGCTTTCATAACCATATTTATTTTCAATTGTCAATTATCAATTATCAATTATTTAGTATCCTGCATTCTGCACGAGGTTCGGGTTAGAATTCACATCACTTGAGGCCAGCGGATACAGGTTGTACTTGGCTTCAACGCCATGAGGTGTTCCAACGTTGCTGTTCATGCCCTTATGAGCCCAAAGGTAATCTCCTGAAGTAAGGAGTCCGAAGCGAACGAGGTCCGAACGGCGATAGCACTCCCATGCCAGCTCACGGGCACGCTCGTCAAGGATGTTTGCCCTGGTGGGATTATCAATCTTGCCAACGCCGGCACGCTCACGGATGTCGTTAAAGCGGTCAATACCGTTGCAGTTGATTCCGCCCAGCACCTGGCACTCAGCCAGCATCAGGTAGACATCACCCAGACGGAAGATGGGGAAGTCGGTGTCGGGGAATGAGTTGGCACCGTCGATCATCGAACCGTCAGCCTTCAGGTTGGTGAACTTTGTGAAGGCATAGCCACTGGTGAAGTCACTAATATCGGTAATCTCCTTGTTCTGTCCTTTGGTGAAGAAGGTGGCACGCTGGTCAGCGCTTTCGAACTTGTCGACAAACTGCGGGGTTACGCGAAGTCCGCCCCAGCCGTTGCCTCCGAGTCCGTAGTCGGCATAGTCCATCTTACCGCCCACCATGGCATTGATGATATAGGTGGTTCCGCCATATGCCTTGGTGTTCTCGTGATCCTGATAGACGCTGAAAATCATCTCGTGGCCCAGACCCAGGAACTTGTCGTTGTCAGCACAGAACAGCTTGGGACGATCGGCAGCCGACTCCAGCTTGTAGCCCAGGTCGATAATCTTCTGGCAGTACTCGGCACACTCCTTATACTTTTCAGTACCAGTATAAACCTTGGCGTTTAGGTAGAGTTTAGCCAGAATCATATAGACCATACCCTTACCGCAACGATACTTCTCCGGATCAGCGGGAAGCTGGTCGGCACATTCCTTCATGTCATTTTCCAACCATGTAAACAGGTCGGCACGACTCTTCTGCTGAGGATTATCACCAGGCACCTCGGAGGTCTCGTCGGTGAAGGGCACACTGCCGAAGAGGTCGATGGCATGCAGATAGCTCAGGCCACGCAGGGCACGTGCCTCAGCACGATACTGTTGCAACTTAGCATCGTTACTGCCAGCAGCATCAATACGACGCATCACCTCGTTACAGAGGGATACCTGATAAAGCACGCGGCTATAGCAGGCTTGGACAAATACGTCGGACGACGTCCACTGCAGACCGTGCAGGTCCTTCAGCGTCTGGTCGTTCCAACCGATGACAGCCTCGTCAGTAGGCAGCTCCTGCAGGTTGAACAGGGCACGCAGATACTGTCCGAAGCCACCGTCGATACCCTCGATGTCGGGGTCGCCGCTATCACCATCGGCAGAACTAACCGAAAGTCCTGAATAGCACTTGGCCAGCAGTTGGTTATACATCTCCGTATCCGTCAGCACATTCTCGGGCGTATCCAGATTGGGGTCAATAGGTGTCACGTCAAGGTCACCGGTGCACGAAACGGTCATGGCACTGATGGCAAACATGAACAAACCTGTCTTTATGATGTTTCGTTTCATAGTTCTTCTTATTTTTCAATTTTTCAATTTTACGACTCTTCAATTCTTGAATCAGAAGTTAAAGCTTGCACCTACGAGGAATGTACGCGGGCGCGGATACATGTTATTGTCGATGCCATTGCCAACCTCAGGATCAACGCCCTTATAGTTGGTAATCGTAAAGACGTTCTGTGCGGTGAAGTTCACGCGTGCCCAGTCACAGATGCTGTAAGCCAGGGTCACCTTGTCGAGTTTCAGCCATGAAGCGTTCTCGACATAGTAGTCGCTGCGGTACTGAGCCTGTGAGAAATCACTGTAGGTTGCACTCTCAACGCGGTTGCAGATGAAGTTGTTGGTCCACATGTCGGCCTTCATCTCTGTGTTCGAGGCAACGTTGTTATACACATAGTTACCCAGGCTTGAACGGAGCGATGCAGAGAGCGTCCACTTCTTATAGCTCAACTCGGTGTTCAGGCCGATGTTCACGTCGGCATCGGGCTTATAGTACACGTAGCGGTCGTCGTCGGTAATCTTGCCGTCGCGGTTGCGATCAACATAGACGCCTTCCAGAGGCTTGCCAGCCTCGTCGTATACCTGCTGGAACACATAGAAGGAGTTGATGGGGTTACCCACCTGCTGAATCTGGATGTGGTTACCAACACCACCGGAGATGTCGCCAGTCTCTACACCAAGATAGCTGGGATCATCGCTGGCCGTCAGACGGGTGATTTCATTCTTATTGTAGGCCACGTTCACGCCGATTTCCCAACGCAGGTCCTTCTGCTCGATGGGCACTACGTTCAAGGCCACCTCGATACCCTTGTTCTCCATGTCGCCGACGTTCATCAGCAGGTAGTTAGTCAGGTTGGTACCAGAAGCCACGGGAACCTTGTTCAGCAGGTCGTTGGTAACGCGCTTGTAAACGTCGATGCTACCATTGATACGGTTTCTCAGGAAGCCGAAGTCCAGACCCACGTTATAGGTCGTGGTCTCTTCCCACTTGATATTAGAATCGAAGCCCTTAGCCGTGATGGGGACGATGACGTTGTTACCAAACATGTAATACGAACCGCCCTGATTGGTGTGGTAGGTAGCGATTGAAGGATAGTCACCCTGGTTGATGTTCTGCTGACCAGTGATACCATAGCCCAAGCGGAGCTTCAGGTTCGAGAGGGCATCGACATTCTTCAGGAAAGCTTCCTCACTGATGCGCCATGCCAGAGCGACAGAGGGGAACAGACCCCACTTGTTGTTCTGGAAACGCGACGTACCGTCGTTACGCAGCGTAGCGGTGAGCAGGTAGCGGTCCATAAGGGTGTAGTTCAAACGTCCGTAGAACGAAACGAGATAGCTCTCGGTCTTGAACACGGGTTTGTCAACGGAATATTCCTTCTCGCTGCCGTCGTTGGCAATCTTCATGTCGGTAGTAGAGTTGTAGAAACGCTGCCAGCTGTAACCGCCCAACACGTCGAAGCGGCTCTTCAGCTCCTTCAGCTCCTTAGCGTATGCCAGATAGAACTCTAAGGTCTGGTCGCGGCGCAGCTGGGTGTACTTCTCCCAGGCACCTGTACCATTCTGGGTCTTGTCGTGGTAAGAAGTCTCACTCTGATAGTCGCTGACGTTCCAGCCAGTAGTGGTAGAGAAGTCCAGACCGAGGTTCAAGTTGGCACGCAGGCCCTCAAGGAACTTGAACTTATAGTCGAACTGGGCGTTACCCACGAAGCGGCGCACGTAGCTGTCCTTGTTCTGTTGCTCCAACAGAGCCACGGGGTTCAGTGTCGACATGGTGTTGGGAGCACCGTTGCTCATCCAGTAATGGAACGTGCCATCGTCATTGTAGACAGGCTTCAGGGGATCGTACTGAACAGCAGCACCGATAGCACCCTCGTCGGCATACGAGTTATGGGTAAACACGCCCTTACCATTCAGGTTGATGGTCAGACGGTCTTCGAGCAATGTCGGTGTGAGGTTCAAACCCACGGTACCACGGCTCATGCCAGTAGTCTTCAGCGTACCGTCGTTGTTCAGGAAACCTGCACTCAGGCGGTAAGGCATCTTGAAGTCAAGTTCCTTAGCCACATAGCCACCAGCCACGCTGGCGTTGATTTCCTCAGAGAAAGCGGTGCGATAGATCTCGTCCTGCCATTTTGTGCTGGCGTTGCCAAGAGCTGCCACAGCATCGGCATTGCCGCCATAGTTGGCCATGAAGAAATCGCGGAAGGCGTCGGCACCGAGCACGTCGACCTTCTTAGCCACGGTCTTCACCGAGGCACTCATGTCGATGCTCACGCGAGGCTTGGCACCTGCCTTACCCTTCTTCGTAGTAATCAGAATCACACCGTTCGAAGCGCGGCTACCATAGATAGCGGTGGCCGAGGCATCCTTCAGGATAGAGAAACTCTCGATGTCGTTGGGGTTGATGGTATTCAGCACGTCACCACCCGAGATGTCGGTAGAGCTGATGGGCAGACCGTCGATGACGATCAGAGGGTCGTTGCTGGCCGAAAGCGAAGAGCCGCCACGGATGCGAATCTTCGATCCGGCACCGGGAGCACCACTGTTAGTAGTAATCGAGACGCCCGGCGTCTTACCCTGCAACAGGTCAGCGGGAGAAGTAGCAAGACCTTTGTTCAGCTGGTCGGCTTCGACCGACATCACCGAACCGGTGGCATCACTTTTCTTCACCGTACCATAACCGATGACCACCACGTCCTGAAGAACAGTCTGGTCGTCAAGCAGCGTTACCTGTATCGACGGGGCAGCCTTAACGGTGGCCGTCTGATAGCCGATGTAGGAAACGCTCAGTGTCTGACCCTGGTCGGCCTTTAACGTAAAGTTACCGTCAAAGTCGCTCACCGTGCCCTGCTGGGCACCAGCCACCTTGACAGTAGCTCCGATAATGGGTTCACCAGTAGCATCTTTCACATGGCCTTTCACAGTAATCTGTTGTGCAAAGGCCCCCACCGTCAGCAACAAGCCCACAAAAAGGGCGAGCATTCTTGACGGGATTTGAATGTTTACTTGCTTCATCATTACATTTTTAATTAGAGTTATTAGTTGTTAGTATTTATAGCTTCTGTTTCAACGTGCAAAATTAAATTTTAATCAACAAACTTGACATAAATTTGAACAAAAACCGTTATAAGGATAATGCAAACGTTTGCATCCTTCGCGCGCGTATAAATAATTATGGTGCTGACAGGGGAATTAAACTTTTACTTAACTTTGCAATATGAAAGAAACGACACCCCTCACAATGAAGGACATTGCCCGCAAACTGGGCATCTCGGTGGCCACTGTATCACGGGCACTGAAAGACTCACCACGAATCTCGGAGGAGCGCAGGCGACTGGTGCAGCAGTATGCCCGCGAGCACAACTTCACGCCCAACGTGCTGGCCGAGTCACTGCGCCACAGCCGTGTGCAGCCCCTCAAGGTCATCGGTGTCATCATGCCCGAGTTCGTGCACCATTATTTCTCCACCATCCTGCGAGGAATGGAGCAGGAGGCTTCGGCCCACGGCTACCGTATCATGGTGGCTCAGAGCGGTGAGCAGTATGAGCGCGAGGTGCAGCTATGCCAGTCGTTCTACGAGAACAAGGTGTGCGGCATCATTGTCTCACAGGCAAAGAACACGCAGCGTTACAATCATTTCCAGCGTCTCATCGACATGGGCATGCCACTCGTCTTCTACGACCGCATCTGTACGGGTGTAAACGCCAGCCGCGTGGTGGTCGACGACTACATGGGAGCCTTCCATGCCGTACAGCATCTCATCGAGACAGGTTGCCGGCGCATTGCCTTCTACGGCACACAGATGAACATGGAGATAGGCAAGAACCGTTTCAATGGCTACAAGGACGCGCTGCTGAAACACGGACTGCCTTTCCGCCCGGAACTGACACGCATCTGCGACAACCGCCACGATGCCGAGATGATGACGCCCGACCTATTCGACGGCGACGAGTATCCCGACGCGTTCTTTGCCGTGAACGATGACACCGCCCTCGGCATCCTCTACACCGTGAAGCGCATGGGTCTGCGCGTGCCAGAGGACATCAGCATCTGCGGCTTCAGCAACGGTGTCCGCGCCACGTCGTGCGACCCGATGCTCACTACCGTCGAACAGAACGGCTTGCGCGTGGGCGAGGAAGCTGCCAACATCCTCATCGGCCACGTCGAGGGCAGCCTCCCCCTTGACCACGCTGAGAAACGCATCGTCCGCACAAGGCTCATCATACGAGGCACCACCCGCTAAGGGACACGGATGGACATTTTAGCATCGGATTAACACGGATGGACACGGAAAGACTTTTTTAGCATCGGAGGGACACGGAGGGTCACGGATGGACACGGATGTAATAAAAGAATAATAAAAAGACAACAAAATATACATATTTGAATAATGTTGATATACGAAGACTTGTCAAACAAAATAGTGAAGGCCTATTACAATGTATTGAATGGGCTGGGCAAGGGACTCGCAGAGAAAGTCTACGAGAATGCGCTCTGCATAGAGTTTGAAGAGATGGACATACCATACGTACAGCAGATGCCATTGTCAGTGGAATACAAAGGACACAATGTCGGCAACTACGTGGCCGACTTCTTTGTCGACGATAAAATCATTGTTGAGTTGAAGGCTGTGACCGCCATCTCTCAGGAACACATTGCACAAACTTTAAACTATATCAACCTCACGCATAGCAAGGTTGGCTACATCTTGAATTTCATTCAGCTTGAGGGACGTGGTTTCCAACGTCTTTTAGGCATAGCCGCCAGAGCCGCCGACCAATAACCATAAATCCGTGTCTATCCGTGTTAATCCGATGCAAAAAACTCCCGTGGCTATCCGTGTTAATCCGATGCAATAATAACTCCCGTGTCTATCCGTGTTAATCCGATGCAATAATAACTCCCGTGTCTATCCGTGTAAATCCGATGCAATAATAACTCCCGTGTCTATCCGCGTTAATCCGATGCAATAATAAACCCCTATAAAAAACGATGTGTCTTATGAAACAAAAACCGAATCTATCCTTCTGGAATCTGTGGAACCTGAGTTTTGGGTTCTTCGGCGTGCAGATAGCCTACTCCCTGCAGAGCGCCAACATCAGTCGTATCTTCGCCACCCTCGGTGCCGATCCCCACTCGCTAAGCTTCTTCTGGGTGCTGCCCCCGCTGATGGGCATGCTCGTGCAGCCCATCGTAGGCACCCTCAGCGACAAGACGTGGACGCGCTTCGGCCGGCGCATCCCCTACCTCTTCGTGGGTGCCGCCATGGCCGTGCTCGTGATGCTCCTGTTGCCCAACGCAGGCTCGCTGGGCCTCACGGTAGGTGCCGCCCTGTGGTTCGGTGCCTGTGCACTCATGTTCCTCGACACCTCGATCAATATGGCCATGCAGCCGTTCAAGATGCTCGTGGGCGACATGGTCAACGAGGAGCAGAAGACCAAGGCCTACTCCATCCAGTCGTTCCTCTGCAATGCCGGTGGCCTCATCGGCTTTGCCTTCCCCTTCATCTTCACAGCCATCGGCATCGCCAACACGGCACCCTCGGGTGTAGTGCCCGACTCCGTCATCTATTCCTTCTATATCGGAGCCCTCATCCTCATCCTCTGCGTCATCTACACCACGCTGAAGGTGAAGGAGTGGCCGCCCAAGGAGTATGCCGAGTATAACGCCGCCTCCGAGGAGAAAGAAGAGAGCGCCAACTGGCTCGTGCTGCTGAAGAAAGCACCCGCAGCCTTCTGGCAGGTGGGTCTCGTACAGTTCTTCTGCTGGGCAGCCTTCCTCTATATGTGGAACTACACCACGGGAGCCATCTCCTCCACCGTGTGGGGAACGACCGACGTCACCTCAGCCGGCTATCAGGATGCCGGCAACTGGACAGGCATCGTCTTTGGCGTGCAGACCCTTGGTGCCGTGCTCTGGGCAATGGTGCTGCCACAGTTCCGCAACGTGAAGCTGGCCTACGCATTCAGCCTCGTGCTCGGTGCCGTCGGCTTCGCCCTGGTGCCCTTTGTCCATGACCAGTACCTGCTCTTCCTGCCCTTCCTGCTTATCGGCTGCGCTTGGGCGGCCATGCTTGCCATGCCTTTCGCCCTGGTTACCAATGCCCTGCAGGGCTATGGCCACATGGGTGCCTATCTGGGACTCTTCAACTGCACCATCTGCGTACCACAGATTGCTGCTGCCCTCCTCGGCGGCGTCGTCCTCTCGCTCGTAGGCAGCCACCAGTACAACATGATGATTGTTGCAGGCGTGCTGCTCGTCGTAGGAGCTATCTGTGTATTCGGCATCAAGACTGGGAAGCAAGACTAAAGATTGTCGTTTGCTCATATCGCGAGTACCGCATCTTCATGCCGGGAATATTGTTTCTGTTTTGCTGACGAAGGTCAGCAACGTTGCCGATGAAGGTCAGCAGTACTGCTGACCTTCGTCAGCAATTCAAAAGCATGCTCCTTTAATCAATCAAACCTGCTTTTTCGATCAATTAAACAGGCTCCACGAATATGCCAACTCCTAAAGAAGAACTGCTACGCCGAGGATTGCACCCCCATGATATCCAGCATAACCAGCACCGTCGTGCTGACTGGCAGGACTATGGTGGTACTGGCCTGTATATGGTAACCCTCTGCATAGAAGGAAGACAGGGCCTTTTCGGACATTTGGAAGGCGATATAAGAGCCCAGCGCGACTCGGCAGCCTTCCCGCATATTGTTCCTTCAGCCCTTGGTCGTGCTGTCCTGGAAAAGGAACTGCTAAAGATACCCCAATATTATCCCCAGATTGAGCTGTGGAAGGCAGCTCTCATGCCTGACCATCTACATTTGCTCTTCTATATCAGGGAGCCCCTACCGCCTGGGAAGCACATGGGGCACATTATCAGCAGCTTTAAGGGCGGCTGCTCGCGAGCGTGGTGGGCACAACAGCAAGCACAAGCAACCGCAGCACAGGATACCGCAGCACAGGAGACCGCAGCTGACGCTACGGGAACAACCGCCCCTGCTCCCGCCCTTGCTCCGGCCCCTGTGCCCGCAGCGGCTGTGCCCGCAGCGTCAGCTGCGGTCAAACACCCGCCCCTTTTCGAGCGCGGCTACCACGACCGTATTATCCGGCGGCCAGGCATGCTGGAGAACATCAAGCGCTATATGGCCGACAACCCGCTGCGCGCACTGATACGACGGCAGCTCCCCCACCTCATGGAGCGCCGCCTGCATCTGCGTGTCGGGGGCCACGACTATGCCGCTTTCGGGGCTCTCTTCCTGTTGAAGCGTGCCGAGAAGGAACAGGTGTTCTATCATCGTCGCGACAAGGCGACAGGCCTTCCCACAGAGCTAACAGACAGCTACCGACAGCAGAGCGAACGCCAGCTCAACGAAGCCCGCGAGGGTGTCGTGCTCGTATCGCCAGGCATCTCGAAAGGAGAAAGCCTCGTAATAAAGGCAGCCATCGATGAGGGGCTGCCCGTTATACAATTACAGAAGGAACCTATTGAGCGCTATTGGAAGCCCGAGCGCCACCGTTTCGATGCCTGTGCGCGCGGCACACTGCTGATCCTGTACCCTCGGGAGCTTGATGCCGAAGCGACCGACTACGCCCGTTTCCACCGCTTGAACGATCTCGCTGCCGAGATCTGCGACTGCACCGACACCACACTGCTAAATGTCGGAGAATTCTTAGAACCCGGATGCTCCGACCCGACCGAAGGTAAGAGGTAATGCCTTTTTCTTGCTGCCTTAGCTGAGGCGGAAAGTGATGGGTATCGTGTACTTTACGCGTACTGCCTTGCCATTCTGCATGCCGGGCTTCCACTTCGGCATGGTGCCGATAACACGGAGGGCCTCGGCATCGAGCTCGTCGGAGACTTTCTTTACGATTTTCGCGTTGCTGACAGAGCCGTCGGCCTCAACGATGAAGGTGACGATGACGCGGCCCTGCTTACCCACCTTATAGGCGGCTTCGGGGTAGTGGACGTTCTCGGCAAGGAACTTCATCAGCTCTGCCTGACCACCGATGAACTCCGGCATCTGCTCCACCACGTCGAACACTTTTTCGTAGGCGGGATCTACGGCCTCGGCAACAACGACCTCAGCCTCCTTGGTGCTGTCCACCTTGGCATTACCATGAGTCAGCGCCTTTTTGCCTTTGGTCGTGACGATGACCACGCCGTTTTTGCCTTCTTCGCCATAAAGCTCAACGGCAGCTTTGTCTTTCAGCACATCAATGTGGTCGATGGTCTTCGAGTCGAGGGCCAATAGCTGTTCTTTAGTCGATTTCTTCCCGTCAATAATGAATAGCGGGGCTGCTTGGCTGTCATCCTTGTCGAGGCAAATGATCCGGGCACTGATGGTGTCGGTCTCGCCAACTCCCATGACGACGTTCTCGCCCGTGAGGGTGCCTTCGTCGGTCTTCACCTCAATAGTCTTGACACCCATCTTTATCTGACCGTCCTTCCGACCTTTCTTCACCACCTTCTTCGGTGGCTGTTGGTAGATGTAGTCGTTGACGGTCTCGGCATTCAGGGCCAGAGCGATGCCCACGATGGGCAGCAGGGCAAGCAGCTTGAACATGCTCTTGCGGTTAGTTTTCTTATTGTTAAGCATCATAGTTATGCGGTTTTTAAGGGTACTATGGGTAATGCCGTTAGCGACTGAGTACCCGCAGGCGCCGACGGCTTTTTGGATAAGCAGATACTGATACTGACGCATATTGATGCCTTGAGAGAGTACCACTGCATCGGCCTCATACTCATGGATGGCGCGCAGGTCTTGGCGCAGCATCCACATAGCGGGGTTGAACCATTGCAGGATGGTGAGCGTATCAACGAGGAGCACGTCGAGCGAGTGGTGCTGACGAATGTGTCCCCGTTCATGGGCCATGACGGCCGGGTCCGGACTTTCGTAATCTTTGCGGTTGAGCACGATATAGCGCATCCAGCTGAAGGGCGACACCTCTTTGTTGGTTACGCAGATGATGGCGCCGTCGGCCTGGGGATGCTGTTCGCTGTGACGGATGAGGCGCACCACCTGGCCGACCGACCACAGCAGATAGCCCAGCGTGACAGCGACGCCAACGAAGAACACTGCAGTAAACAACGTCTCCCATATTGTCCCCAAAGAGGCCTCGGTAGTAACGTTTGCCACAGAAGCAGTCACGTCACCAACGGGGGACAAAAGGGGGGCTTGCGCTTCGACCACTACCGTGTGATGCATGGTGATGACGCAGAGCGGCAGCACGAACGAGGCCACGGCCGTCGTCAGCAACACCACGCGGTTCATGCGATGCAGTGTGTCGTGGCTGAGCAGCAGACGGTAGAACATATAGAACACCGCTATCAGCGTTGCCACCTTCAGGTCGTATATCAGAAACTCTACCATGCTTTATCCTTTCTCTATTTGCTCTATCAGTTCCTTGAGTTCTTCGACTGAAATCTTCTCTTCTTTAACGAAACTACTGACGGCACTGAGATAGGAGTCGTTGAAGTAGTCCTTGATGATGCCAGTGAGGCTCGACCGTCCGTATTCCTTCTCTGTCATTGTGGGGAAATACTGGTAGGTCGTGCCGTATTGTTTGTGGTCGAGGAAGCCTTTCTTCTCCAGTATGCGTACCGTTGTCGAAAGGGTGTTGAAGTGTGGACGTGGCTCGTCGTAATACTCCAGCAACTCCTTCACGAACATCGGTCCGTGCTGCCAGTAAAGGTCCATGATTTCCTTTTCTTTCGTTGTCAGTCGTTTCATATTATTCACTTTTCACTATTCACTTTTCACTATTCACTATTCACTTTTCCCTTTTCACTTTTCCCTTTTATTGCGTCTGTATCTGTATCCGATGGCAAAGTAACTAAAACTTTTAGTTATATCCAACTAAAACCTTTAGTTTTTAAAGATAATTAAGTAGTTTGTGCCCATTTTCTTAGTTGTTCACACAACTTGGCGCTGACTGCAACAACTCAGTCATTGGAAGTATGACCTCCCCTCGCTCGGCTTTGCCGCTTTCGAAAATCACGGAGAAAGAACTTTGGCTACGCCAAACTTGCTTGGCACTCAGAAAAGCTCAAATACATTTGGCTTTTCCGTCGTTTTTTCGTAACTTTGCAAGATTTCTCAGCTTTTCTTTGTATAAAGGCAATTTGGGGGATTGAGGATTTTGAGGGTTACGGATAAGAGACCGTTCTAATCTCCTTGTTCTGCTATAATTTGCATGAAAATATGCCCGATGACGAGCCACCAGCCGTTTTGTGACTCATCATCGGGTGCAAAGGTAAGCATTTTCTAGGGAATTGCCAAACGATTTCTACAATTTGTGCGTCATGTGGATAGTAAGATTATAAAAGAAAAAATTAATGCTTGTACATTTCGTCGGAGTTTACAGCGTGGTTATACACTGATACTATTCACTACTTCAATTTGATGTTCGGCCATCAACTCTAATGTGCTAATGTTGTAATACAAGTTGAAATCGTCAAATGCTATATACGTGGCATGCTCACCATCAGCAGTGTTTTTGAACGACATCACACCTGCATTACTGTTGAATCCAACTTCTTCCAAAAGACCGTTCAAGGATTTTGGAATTTTGTAGTATGTTGTCTCGTCCTTGCTGATATAGATATAATCGCTGGTGATAGCGGCTAACGATATGGTGAAGTCGTAGTCATCATTTGCGTGGCTGTCTGTTTTCTCATACCGCTCGTCATCTAATAGATTTTGGAAGAACTCTTCTTTTTCGCTGCGTCTCAATTGTTTAAGGGCGAACCATTGACCGTCAGCCGACTGCGGGCTGAAGGTAATGAATGAATCCGAATTGCCTTCACTGTCAACTTGAATATGGCAGTCGAGATAGGCAAAAAGATTATTGGGCATTTTCTTGCCAGAGACAAGATAATGAATGGCTTGAGGGTGGATAACCAGCGTCATGATGTCATTTCCAAGATGGAAGAACTTCATGAAGAACTTCGTAAACGTCAGGGATTTTCGGGTGGTGTCTGTTTGATAGCGGTAAAGATGATAACCATTGGCGATGCCTTCAAATCGCCAGAACACTGTTGAGAATTCATTTTCGGTCCAGATACCTTCTACCTCTGGGTCAAACTGGTTCTCAAGCAGCTCCTTATTGCTTAAACTGATGCGTTCTCTCGTGGAGAGAGCACCAAACGAGTTCAGAATCTGATTTGCCGTACTGATAAGATGTAGCCTACACATGTTGTCTGGATCGTGCCTAATCTCGTCCTCCATCTGGGTAAGCATCGGGAGCTTCTGCATCATAATATCCTTGTTGACCGTTTCCGACAGCCAACAGAACAGGCGGCGATAGTCTTGGCGGATGTCTCTCACGTCGCCACCCTTGGCTGACAGGCGGGGCAGCAATTTCAGAACGAGCAAGACGAGAATAGGCAACTGCTCTGCTTCCACCTTATTTATAATAAGTGCAATATCATCGGTAGCCTCTGCGTCTGAATAGAAATACCACACGAGATGCTGGCAGAACAATGCTGGGTCTGCGACATTTCCCATTCGCTCACAGATGCGGTCTGCTCCGATATACGCATCAAGCACTTCTTGCAGGCCAAGGTCAGTCTCCTGCTTGGCGATGTGTGCCAGTTCCCTGAATATGGAATCTTTCATGAAGAACGACTTGCCGCCCTTCCTCGCCAAACCGTTACCACTGCCGACAGAAAAGCCTACCAGTTGTTCCAGTTCCTCTGTGGTATTCTTCAGCAACCGAGTGCGTTCTATCAAGCGGAGATAGCCGCACACTCGCTTCATCTTATCTGAATCGTACATAAAAGTATCGTTTTAAGCGCAAAATTACTCAACTTTCCGTAATATTCTACGAAATCTCCAGTTTTTTGCATCAAATACATTCTTTTCTCCAAGAAATTGTACGGATAATGACGGATTTTCACTATCTTTGCAACGTCTAAAAGGAAATCTGTTTGACAGACTTGCCTGGAGGACATATATATTGGAATAGGCGTTTACTAACGCTTTGATTGACACCTGAACTCGCAATTCAACACCCAAGTCATGAGAAGCCGCAGTAGATGCCTGCGTATAGAGACAATTCTTCCGTTGTGCCTTTGGCGCAAGGGTTGTTGTCATATATGCGTGGGCCTCTGCATGTTTCTCGTTCTTGACTTGGGAGCATGCGAGGCTTAGGTGTCGGGACGAGCAAAGATGTATGACTCCCACGCTTTTTTTGGTATATATCCTAAAACAGAGATTACTAACCAGCCTCGTTGGGAGTAAAGGCATTATAGACATTGAGATATTATGCCATTATTCAGAATTACAGTCAAGTCGAGAGTAAACACCAACGGCATCCGTTTGGAGCCAGGAATGAGTGTCGAAGTAGTCAGCAACAGCTTTAGCGACCCCGTCCACACGAATGGCGGACAGAGTGTAGCCGATGCCTTCATGCGCATCTATGGCGTGGACATCAAGAAGGCAGGAGCATTGAATGGAGTATATTTGAAGGTTGACAGAATTGGATAGTATGATTTCACACATTGACCGTCTGATCAGTATAGCTCAGGACATTAGCCTGACAAGCGAAGCTGCACAGCTTAGCTACATCAAGCAGCGTCTTGCTAACGAAAACTGCGAGCTGATTCTTCCGCTTGTTGGCGAGTTCAGTGCAGGCAAAACAACGCTCATCAACTCGCTGACAGACTCAAAGCAGTTGGAAACCGCCACCAAACCCACCACAGCCACCATATTCGAGATACATTTCGGATGTGACAGTTGCTATGCCGAAGTGTACGACGGGCAAGGGGGCAAAGTGAGAGTTGATGATATCTCGTCACTCAAAAACGAGAAGTTGGGCGACTCTTTAGTAGTAAACGTGTTTGATACATCCACGCGGATTCCATCGAACGTTGTGCTGGTTGATACTCCAGGGCTTTCTTCTGAAGACCCTCGGCACAGGCAGACATTAGTGGATTTCCTGCCCAATGCTGATGGCGTCCTACTCGTAGTAGATGTCAACCAGCAGATAACCCGCTCGCTGACGGATTTCATCACTATGATGAATATGGCCCAACGGCCCGTGTTCCTTGTGCTTACCAAGTGCGACACAAAGGCAACGACGGAACTTGATAGCGTAAAACAGTACATTGCCGACAATAGCAAACTGCCGCTGTCGCGTCTGGTATGTGTGTCGGCAGCAAAGGGCGACGTTGGCGAGCTGTGTCAGTTGCTCGCCGCCATACAAGCAGAGAAGGGCAATATACTTGAAAAAGTGAACGAGCAGCGGACGAAAGACATCATAAAGGCAATGGTCGCTCACATCGACGAATTGCTTTCAGCATCATCATCTGATAAGGAACTGGAAAAAGCAATCCGTGAAAAGGAGTTGGAGCTCAAAAAGATTGACCGTACCATAGAAAGGCTGATTGATGCCTCAAGATTTGACATTGAAAGCGAAGAGCGCGACATAGAAAGGAAGTTCCAAGATACAGCTTTTGAGCGTCTGGATGCTATTGCGGCATCCAAAAGCAGCAACTTCAATGGCGAAGCCGTCTCAGCCATCAACAACATGGCAAGCATCTGCCTAAATGACTTTAAGAATGGCGTTGAGAGAATTATTGCAGAAAAAGCGAGACAGCAAAAAGGCTCTGACGACACCGTGACATGGAGTTCGTTGCAGAATATAGACATGTCGCAACTGGCGATATCGGGACTTACGTTCGACCTGGACCTTGACGCCATAGGTCATGAGTACGATGGTGCTATTGCCACAGGCGTAAAGGTGGTCGCTGCTGCCGCTGCTGTTGCCGCTGTAGTGGCTACAGCAGGTGGAGCTGCGGGGGCTGTCGATGCTGCAGGTACTGCCGCTGAGGCTGGAGGAACTGCTGCCGACCTCGCTCTAAGTGCAGGTGGCATGTTAGAAGCCGCTGATATAGCTACGGATGTGGGCAACATAGTTTCCAACCATCAGCACATCAGCCGTGTACAGCAAGCTGTCACCTTTGCGGGAAGAGCCAGCGAACAGTATAGCAACATTGAGCAGATGAATGTCAATGCCGGGCAACAGGTGGGTGCCAATAAGGGTCTCGTCGAAGGACTGGTGGGCTTTGTAACTGACAAGGCAATGGGGAAACCACAACGGCGTCGCGCTATCAGGGAATATATAGACGGCACACTGACACCTCAGTTCAAGACTGCTATAAACGAGAACTCACGCATGGTCATAGACGGCCTCTCCAAGAAACTGCATGACGAGGCTCTGGTGAACATAGCCGAGAAGAAACAAGCACTTGAGGCACTGCAGCAGAAGTATAAAGAGAAAAAGGAGTCGTACCAGCAACGGGTGGAAACCTTGCGCGACTATCAAAATGTATTACTAACTTTATAAACAAGAATGAATATGATAGAATTTATTGCAGGTGCCGTAATAGGAGCCGGCGGAATGGTGGCAAAAGACTACCTGACAGGAAATGGTCAGCAGGCTAATGCCGCGCAAAAACGAGAGACGGAACAGTTATATGCCGAGAACGAGAAGCTACGCAGCCGAAACAAACAGGCCGAACGGCAGATTGAGGACTTGCTGGCAGAGGTAGAACAATTGCGTAAGAAGTCTAAAGCGACAGACAACGACCGTGATGACTTGCAAGACGAGTTGGAGTCGGCGATGGCAAAGGTGAGAAAGCTGACGACTCAAAACGACGAACTGCTTAGAAAAATAAAAGAGTATCAGACTGCTTGTGCCAATTATGAGCAGGAAATCAGCAGACTGAAAAACGGTTGACAACGATGGACGGCAATACGTTAATATTCATAGCAATAGCTATTCTTATAGGCATTGCTATAGGCTGGGCTGTGTTCGGTCGGAAGAAAGGTGTTGACCCTACTGTTTTAGAGGAAAGCCAGAATGAAAAAGATGCCCTGCAACAACTGCTGAAGGAGAGTGAGAGTCGTGTCCAAGGCATCAAGGAGAAGTATGAACAACTGCTGTCAGAGGCCAAGGAACAGTCAAAAGCACTCGACGAAAAGCTAAAGGCAGTTATAGAAGGAGGGACTGACGAGGCTATCCGCCAGCAACTTGCCGAGGTTGACAAGCTGAAAAAGAAGATAAAGAACTTAGAGGATGAAAACGAAGAGTTTGAAGACGATTTGGATGCCTGCAAGAAGAAGCTGAAAAACAAGGAGAACGAATCTTCCAAGTTGCGCGACGAGCTTGACACCACCCTGCGTGAGAAGAAAAAACTCCAGGAAGACCTGCAAAAAGCCGCAGATGAGCTGGAGGAGAAAGCGCAAGAACTGAATGTCAAGATAGAATCGCTCACCTTTGTACAAGAAATCCTTACCGCCAAGCGCACTGATGACGATTCTGTGACCAAACTCTACGCTAAGATTGACAGCCTGAGTGACTTCATCTGTGGCGAGCTGAAGGACGCCGTTGCTGGTATCTATACGCTGAAGGATGAACATAACGACGAACTTTACGGCAGCGGGCATAAGAGTTGGGCCGTTGCGGCCAAGAAGAGCTGGATTCAGGGTAAGACCTCCATCGCCTTCGTCGGTGAGTTCTCAGCAGGTAAGACCTCCATTGTCAACCGCATCTTGTCGCAAGACGACCCTAACGTGCCACGTCTGCCGGTAAGCACCAAGGCCACTACCGCCATTCCCACCTATATATCGGGCGGCGTAGGTACGTTCTATCAGTTTGTCACACCCAACAACGAGCTGAAGAGCATTTCAGAAGAAACTTTCAAGAGAGTGAGCAAAGAGGTGTTGGACCAGGTGAAAGGTGTATCGTCTCTCATACAGTATTTTGTCATGAGCTACAAAAACCCGAATCTCAACCAGCTGAGCATCCTTGACACACCAGGCTTCAACTCCAACGACAAGGAAGACGCTGAACGCACCATCGGTGTTATCAACGAATGTGATGCATTGTTCTGGGTGTTCGACGTGAATGCAGGAACAGTCAATCGCTCGTCCATCGACTTGATAAAGAAGTATCTGAAGAAGCCTCTTTATGTGGTCATCAACAAGGTAGATACCAAGGCCCAGACGGAGGTGGACAAGGTGGAAGAGCTCATCAGGAAAACACTGTCGGATGCTGGTCTTTCTGTTGAGGGTTTTATCCGCTTCTCAGCAAAGGCTCCCCTTGACGACATCATGAAGCCCATTGCTTCGGTAACACATGATGATGACCGCGAGAACTATTTGAGTTATCTCGAGGAATGCGTGTCAAACTGGGCTGCTGAACAGGAGAAGAATGTGGTAAAGGCGAAGCAGAAGGCAGACAGCCTGCTGAAGAAGTCGAACAATTTGGTTGACGAATACACCAAAAGCATCGAAAACCTGAACGACCATTGCGTAACTGTCTCGAACATTCCTAATTACACTGAGCATGATATTATGTTCTGGAAAGACGACAACTACGAAATGTCACAAGAGGAATTTTCCAGAATGGTCAATCTCCTACAAACAATTTGCGAAGGAGACTGCCATTTGCTTTGCAAATTGTATGATCAGCAGATGGACACAAGAGCTGAACTGCAAGAGGCATGGAACGACCATGCCCGTGAGCGAGAGCAATGGCAACGCCTGAACCAATGTAATGATATATTGAAAAAGAAAATCAAGGAACTTAAAAAACAATAAGCAATATGGCACAGAATCTTTTTGAAGAATTGCAGCAAAAGAAGAAACGTCTTGCAACGTTAGCCTCGAAAGCGCGCGAGTTTGGGTGGATTGACGAAGCCCGCGAAAAGGAAATCCTGGAGAAACTCAATAACGATGTACTGACCATTGGCGTGATAGGACAGATGAAGTGTGGAAAGTCTACATTTCTCAATGCCTTTGTGTTTGAAGACGATGTGCTGCCATCGGCTACGACCCCAATGACAGCAGCCCTGTCGGTTATCACCTACGGCGAAGAGAAGAAAATCGTGGCAGAGTTCTATACACAAGATGAATGGGCTGAGCAGAAGATGCAGGCAGCAAGGTCTATAGACGAAGTAGCTGGCAACACGCTGGAAGAGTCGAAGATCAAAGCTGCCAAGGAACTGGTGGAGAAATCGGTGAAACTTGGAAGTGCGCTGAACAACTATTTAGGCAAGACTCAGGAAGACTCATTTGAGAACCTGATAGAGTATGTGGGTGCAGACGGGAAATACATCTCCATCACCAAGTCGGTCACCATCTACTATCCCAAGGACTACCTGAAGGGAGTGGAGATTGTCGACACTCCAGGATTCAACGACCCTATCGTTTCGCGTGAAGAGCGCACCAAGGCTTTCCTGAAGAAAGCCGACGTCGTGCTTCTGATGCTCTATGCGGGTCGACCGTTTGACGCCACAGACCGCGATATTTTGTTCAAGAATGTGGGGCAGTGCGGCACGGGCCGTGTGCTCATTGGCATCAACAAATACGATATCCCATACGAGAACGGTGAAGTAGAGGCAGAAATCAAAGACTACGTGAAAGAACAGCTTCGCAGAGCTTGCAAGGAGTGTGGCGACAATCTGATGATGGAGATTCTGCAGAATGCGGAGCCAATTCCTCTTTCGGCAGAAATGGCACTGCTGTCAGAGTTGCCCATGAACAAGGTGATGGAGCACGAGGCTTATGCTTTTGCATGGAAGCGCGCCTGTGAGAACTTTGAAATAAGCGGCCAGCGACAGATGCGCGAAAAAAGCCACATCGACAACTTGATTGCAGCCGTAAAGGATGTGGTGGAGAAAGAGAAGAACGAGATCCTGTTCCGCAAACCGCTGAATGCTATCGTAGCAGCAGGAAACAAGAAGAAAGCTGACACGGAGAAAGACATACAGGAGTGTAATATGCTCATCAACACCCTTAACCAGCCTGATGACGAGCTGGAGGAACGGCAGGAAAATCTACGGAAAGCCAACAAACGGCTCAACAAGAAGATTGATGCCCTTGGCGATGATATTGACTCGTCTATGAAAGACCTGGTGCGTCGTGGCAGGAATAAGTTGGAGGATGACAAGGATTCGGCATGCAGAAAGATGGATAACATTATTGACAGTCTGGGACGATTCAGTTCACCAAAAAAGATACAGCCACAATTGGACCGTGAGGTGCAAACACTCATTAGCCGAACGCTGAAACGCGACACAGAGGACTATGGTAGACAGGCCAAAAGCGTGGTTTGTGGTCACATTACAGATTCTCTGAGTGAAGTAGAGGACGTGCTTATGAGATATGTGGAAGATTTCAATTCCCGTGAGTTTGTACATGCTGTTGAAAAGGAAATAAAAGTGGACATAGAAGACAACGGAATGTTTCAATACGATGATGATACTTGGAACAGCATAGGTGGCTTGATGGCAAATATCTTCAGGCATGGCAAACAAGTACGAGAAATGCATGAGCAAGTGAATGAGATCAGAAAAGAAGATGTCGCAAAGTTCCTTGACACCGTATTCGCTCGTAAAGACGAAATTATCAGTGGCGTGAGAAATCGCATCATTGAGGAACTCGTCTCTCCGCTTCAGGCGAAAATAGACTATATCGTAGAGAACAAGAACAAGCGGGAAGAAGAACTGCAGTCATATCAACAGAAGTTAGATGATTTGCGAAAGGTGAAGGCTTCAATAGACGAACAACTGCAAACAATAGGGAATATAAAAGAATAAAGACGCTAAAAAACAATTATGAAACAAATCAAGGCGCAGGGGGACTATCCCCGGACATTTTCCCCTGCGCCCAAATTCCTCACGATGTTTGCCGGTCGCCATTTCTCTGGCACTTCGTAACGCCTGGTGCCATCCGTTACCACGTCTGGCATAATGGCATCGCGAAAACGGCGTTCATTCTTATACATAAGAACAGGTTTACTGCTATGATGCGTAAGGTTATCTTTCAGGTCACAGCTAAAGTTTGATGGCGGGAAATAGACCTTGATTCTTTTCTCTGGATATTGCTTTTGAATGAACTCTAAGGGTGGAACAAGATCGCTGTCGGCACTGACGAGCACAATGGTATCTGTTGCGTCAAGCACGCAGTCGGCAATCATCCTCACGGAAATATTCACATCGGTTTTCTTCTCTTCAGGACGCGAAATAGCATAATGGCAATTGGGGCATTGGATTTGCTTGTCAAGATACTTGCCACGCACCACCTCGAAACGGTCGCCATTGATAAGTTTGTTTGCATTGAGGAAAGCACTTTGGCGACTGCTCTTTTCTGGGTTAAGCGGTGAGGCGGTAAAATAGATGACTTTCTCCACTTCCTGTCCTTCGCCAAGAAATCCCTGGCAGAGTTTCACCATGTCAATCCAATAATAGTCACCCCACTGCGGTTCGTTGCGCTTAGTGCGACGAAGACCATAGTAGAAGTTGAATCCGTCAATGTAGAATGTTACGCGTTGTGCCATATTGCTTATGTCTGTATTAGGGTGTTCAATTTGATGTACCCTGATTCTGTGTCATTCTCGTCAAGGTTTTCCTTCTCCTAACCAAGGGGTTCGGTCTGAGGTTATGCCTTTTCCAATGTTCCACGTCTGCCATTCTTGTGCCAG
>Ga0256404_1003325_pt1 | contig 33118 bp, 26 predicted proteins | sample RumenRJG_01DNA_FD_185990 | JGI IMG/M metagenome (GOLD analysis project Ga0256404, IMG submission 185990) | Bovine rumen microbial communities from Lethbridge, Alberta, Canada - RJG_01 | ecosystem: Host-associated > Mammals > Digestive system > Stomach > Rumen | place: Canada: Alberta | collected...
CAGATTGCGGACCTGGTAGACCTGCTGGAAGCTTACCGCAACGGCCGGATCATGGAGAGAAGATAAAAAGAAAAAAATGTAATTACACTACTGGATTTGCGTGCAAACTGAGACATGCGCTGCAATACAATAAGAAGGTGTATTTAAGATGAACCCAAACCCGGTAATCGTGCGCATTTGAAGTTTTGAGCCGGTCGTTTTTACGACCGGCAGCCGGACGGGGAAAACAAAAAATACGGAGATGCCTGATATAACAAGCGTCTCCGTATTATTTTTATCTTTGCAACCGTTGCGGGACAAGCAGGCTGCGTTTATTTTTTGCATCCTTTTCGGTGAAAGCTGCTTCGTTTTCTAATAACCAGAGCGGAGGAAAACCTCGTTAGCAGTTCCCGGTATAAACAAATTGTAAATAATTTTTTGCAACCTCTGCCAGGCGGTATACCCGGCCGGCAGGGGTTTCGTTACGGTCTACCATGTTCCAGCGGGGAAAGAATTTGCTGACGTGTAGGGGGATATCCGGGGAAAGGGAGGCGATCCATCGGGCAATGGATTCCATTTCTTCCGGGGTATCGTTTTCGCCGGGAACGATGAGAGTGGTCAGTTCTACGTGGGCGGTTTTCACAGCTTCCGTTATAAAGGCTTTCACCGTTTCCAAATCGCCGCCCAGTTTTCTGTACCATTCCGACGTGAAGCCCTTCAGGTCAATGTTGTAAGCGTCTACGATACCGGCAAGATTTTCTGCGATTTCCACAGAAAAATTCCCGTTGGTAACTACTACGTTCTTCTGTCCGTTTTCGTGGACCATCCTGCCAGCGTCCCGGATAAATTCCCAGCTTAACAGGGGCTCGTTGTAGGTGAAAGCTATGCCGATATTATTTCGGCTTTTCAGTTCGGCAGACTTTGCCACTAACTGTTCCGGTGTGGCAACAACAGGGGAAAAGGCGTCCCGTCCGTTTTGGGAGATGGAAAAATTCTGGCAGAAGGGGCAGCGCAGGTTGCAACCGTAGCTGCCCATGGACAGGATCCAGGTGCCGGGATAAAACCGGTTTAACGGTTTTTTTTCAATAGGATCCAGGGCCAGGGAGGTAATGAACCCGTAATTGCCGCAGATATTTTTTCCCTCCTGCAGGGTGCGGACCCGGCAGAAGCCGGTCTTGCCTTCCTGTAATAGGCAATGATGGTGGCAGTAGTTACAAATCTGGGACATTTGGACCACTCCTTATATATGATAATGGCTGTCAGGTGTGATGAAATTACAGGCAGCCATGGACGGAAGCGTTGGAAGCGCGGAAGTGAAAGCATCATCTTTACATTTTAAAAAATAATATCAGTAATGCCGTACTACTTCAAACCGCTGCAGTTCGCACCCGTTTTCTTCCGGACGGATGCCGGCCTTCTGCTTCGCGATGTCAACCTGCTGCTCGATAGTATCTACTCCGGGCAGGTTGGGCAACAGCAATCCGCTGCGGCTTCCTTTGGTCACCAGCACACCGTAGCGTTTTACATCTAACTGTGACGGGGAGGAGATGGGCTCCATAGGTCCCAGCACATCCACGCTGTATTCCAGTTCCTCCAGTTCGTCGGGCATCACCGGGGTGAAACGGGGATCCCGGCTGCAGGCGGAAATGGCATTGTGCCGTATCTCTTCCGCTACGTTGTCGTACATGGGGCCAATGGTGCCGATGCAGCCCCGCAATACCCCGCGGATCTTCAGGGACACGAACACGCCGGCTTTTTGCGCCGTCATTTCCGGAATAATATGCCGGGGCGTTCGCAGGTAACCGCCATTAGTTTTCACATAATGCTCAATAACTTCTCTTGCCAGCTTCACATACTCATCTTCTTTGGCCAGCCGGTCCGCTTTCATTTTGTTGCGGATAATGTCATAAGCCTCCAGGAAATGGCGGCTGTCATCCGGTCCCGCAGGACGGAACAAGGTGACCCCGTAGCCAACGCCGAAGGGGCCTTCATAACTTAACTTTCTGCTTTCTACCGCCAGCCCGTCAAAGGCCCCGGCCATCAGTACGAAGGAACGATGTCCGCACTCGGCAGCTTCTTCCAGAAAATCATCTTTAAAAGAGAACAGGTCGGCGAAGTTGCCGCTTCCCATAACTTCCATAATTTTTTTGTCGTATTGGGGGCCGGCGGGGTTGAAACCGTAAGGGCCCTCCTTCGTCAGCTTGTGGGACAGGTCGCCGCTGGCGATCCAGGCGATCTTCCGTCCCAGCTTGTCCGCCGTTTCCGCAATGAGCATGCCAACCCGGTAATGTTCTTTCAGGGAAAAACCCGACAGGGCCAGCCGCACAATTTTACATGTTTTGCAATACTTTGCCAGAAAATACATGGGCACCATGGTCCCATGGTCCAGCTCCGGCTGACGGTTACCAAGGGTCCCTGCGGGAATATTTTTTTCTTTTGCTGCAGCTTCGACGGCTTTCACCAGCTCTTCATCGTACGCGCAGGAAAATTTCAGCTGGGGCGCGCCAAACTGGGCCATGCTTCCTTTAGCGGAAGGGCCCGGCGAAATGTGGAAATAATCGGAATATAAAATGGAATGGGGGCTGGAGATGATGACCGTGTCCGGCTGCAGGTCCGCAATAAATTTTGCGGCCGCGTCAAAGGCATCAATTGTGGACTGGATCCGTTTTTCTTCCCCATGGCCCACTTCCGGAAGGATTAGGGGCGGATGGGGAACCTGTACTGCGCCGAGGATTGCCATGGTGAGGGCTCCTTTCGTTGATTTATTTTGAAATACGGTCCGAAACGTTTTGTATTTACAGTTATTGGATGGATGTCAGAAAAACAAAAGAGGCGCTCCGTTTCTAAATAATATTATACAGCAAATTTCCGACGCAGGCACGCCTAAATTGACAAGGAGCCCGTACCTTGTTAAGATTAACGAAGAGGATTTTAACGAAGATTTTTTGTGAAAGTAAAATATGTTTTTTATTCATCTCATCTGAAACGACAGCGGGAGATTTCTGTTCATGGGCACAGAAAAAGAAACGGGAAAAAATAAAAAAGAAAATATTGAAACAGAAGAAAATATTCAGGAACAAAATGACGTGCAGAAACAAGATACAGTGCGGGAACATAATACCGTTCAGGAAGTAGACACTACTGCCATCAATGCTACGGCAAAAGAAGAATTGCCAAAGCCGAAACCCAGGCAGCGGCCAAAGAAAAAAGGCCGGGCGGTAGCCGGACAGATTTCCCGGTTAAAGATGGCGGTACTGTTTTTGATTCCGTTGCTGCTGGTATTTTTTTGGACAGAACTTGCGCCGCTCTTCTCCCATAACGGGATGCGGGGCGTATTATTTGACCTGCCCGGGGACTTTCACTATGTAAATGTCCGGGGTTTGTTGCAACTGTTATTATTGGCACCGATTCTTTACGCGGGCCGCCAGTTTTATATCCAGGCGCTGCAGGATCTGCAGGAGCGGATCCCTTCCGCGGAGGTGCTGCTTCTCATCAGTTCGGCGGCGGCCGTAGCCGGAGGACTCTATACAACGGTGCAGCTGCTTTTAGGCCAGCATTACTGGAATCTGCCGCCTCTGTTTTTCGCCTATATCGGCGCTTGTGTTACAGCAGCCCTTTTCAGTGTGTACCTGGACCGCTGGTGCAAGGCGTCTCTGCCGCAGTTTTTAGATCTGCCTTCCATGTGGCTGGTGAGCGGATCCATTTTGCTCACCATTGTGGCCTGCCTCAGCTATTTCTTTACCGGCAGGGCCACGGTGCCTGTCTGGCAAATCGCCATGTCCGTTTTTGTCTGCTGCTGTCCGGCGTTTTTACTGCTGGCCCCCAGCGTGGCTTCCTTTATAGCAGTTACCAAAGCAGCAGATAAAAAGATATTGCTGCGTGACGGCACGGTATTGGGCGATGCGGGGGAAACAACCCTTGTGATTTTTGACAAGACCGGTACCCTGACCATCGGCCGGCCGGTATTGACGGATATCCACGTATTCAACAACGGATCGGAGTCCGGCCTGTTAAGTATGGCGGCGGCCATGCTGCAGAACAGCGACCTGCCGGAAGCGGCGGCGGTACGGGATGCGGCGGAAGGCTGCAGTCTGCCGGTTGTTACGGAAATCCGCTCCACGCCGGAAGGCTGGCACAGCGCCCGTTGCTTCCGGGAAAATATCCGGCTGGGTTCTTTGGATTATGTGCAGCGGTACGCCCGTATCCCATTGGAGACGAAGGAGTATGTGGAACAGCTTTCCGATGCGGGGAAAACTGTATGGTATTTAAGCGTGGGCCGAACCCTGTATGCTATTTTCGGTTTCTCCGATGAACTGCGGAAAGAAACGCCGGAGGCCATGAAACGGCTGAAGGATATGGGAATCACCACCTCCGTCATGACCGGCGATAACAAACGGGCGGGTCTGTACTTAGGCAAACTTTCCGGCGCGGACCGGGTGGCGGCAGAACTGTTGCCCACCCATAAGGCCCAGCTGGTGCAGACATTCCGCAAAGGCGGGGAAACCGTAGCGGTAGTAGGGGACGGGGACAACGACGTGCCGGCCCTGGAATATGCAGACTTCGGCTTTGCGGTAGGCAGCGGGACCAAGGCAGTTTGGAACGCTGCCCAGGTGGTTCTCACAGACAACGATCTGCGGAATGTGGCCGCCATGTTTCAACTGAGCCGGGACTGCGTGGAAACGGTGAAGCGCAACATAAAGATCGCCTGCATCTGCAATCTGCTGCTGCTTCCCTTTGCCCTGGGACTTGCAGCCCTTTTTGGCGGGCCCGTGCTGCAGCCCTGGATGCTTTTGCTTGCGACTGTTGCAGCAGCGGCATTCATGGCATGGAATACGTGGAAGCTGAAACAAAAAAAATGAATTGGGGAAAAACCATATGCCTCTCTTAATACTGCTTCATAAAAAAATCCGGTCGTTTATGCGACCGGATTTGCTGTTCTTGGGATAAATCAAAAACTTTTATATTCCCTGTTATCATAGGGGAACACGTTATCAATGATGGCCTTCATGAAATTTTCTTCCCAGCGGTAGTTCAGGCTGTAAGTGCCTTTGTTGATATTGCCGGAAGAGGCGCAGCCGTTCTGGAGGAAAATGAAGCCGTTCTGGGTCTCCGGCTGCCACATCAGGCCGCCTATGAAGCCGTAGGCTTCGCCTAGATGACCCAGCAGGTGGAACCCGGGCCGGTTGGGTGCAGGCCGGGTTTCGCCATCGCCCCGGAACAGCTGTAAGGGCATGCCGTAGCTTTCGATCGAACTATCTTCAATATTTCCGTTTTGGCTTACAGGATCGTACTTCCAAATTTGGGTTTCCATAAGCCGGACCGTATTTGGCGACAGGATCTGTGTCCCTTTGTATTTGCCCTTGTCCATCAGCATCTGTAGCATATGGGTCAGCTCATCCGGGGAAATCCGCAGGCCTCCCTGAGGGGAGAATAAACCGGCGTTGGTTCCGGGACGGTAACTGGCGAGGCGGCCTGAGTCCGGCAATTCAAGAGGGCGGTCGTCGATTTGGGCATAGTAACGGTCACTTTCCCCTTTTGTTTTACGATAAATGGTTCCCATTTTCTGTATGTCAGAAGAACTGAAGTCCCGCAGATTGAAACTGCCTTTAATGTCTAGAGGCTTTAAGATAGCCTGGGTCATGTATTTGTCAAACCGCTGGCCGGTGACCTTTTCAATAATAGTTCCCAGCAGGACGTAATTCAGGTTGGAATAGCTGAAATAAACGCCGGGAGCCCGGGTGGCCGGAGTCCAGCAGTCACTGGAAGAAAAAAAGGCTTTGACGCTGCTTTTGAAAGGCACGTACGGAGTCGGGTAATCCCGTATGGAAGAAGTGTGGGAAAGCAGCATGCGGGATGTGATGACTTTGTTGGGGAAATGGGGATTCCGCAGAGTAAAGCCCAAATAGCGGCTCACGTCTTCATCTAATTTGATTTTTCCCTGTTCAGCCAGCTTAAGGTAGCCTGCCGCTGTAAAAATTTTAGAGATAGAGGCGACCCGGAAACGGCTGTCTGCCGTGACAGGAAGGTTCCATTTGGGATTGCGGGGGCTGAGAAAGCGGTTTCCCATCATATTTCGGTAAATTTCCTTACCGTCTTTAAATACAATGACGGCAAGACCCGGGACCTTGTCTTCCGATCCGCCGATCATATTGGCCAGAGTTGTGTCCAACCGTTTGGTGGCGGCTTTGGACAGACGTGACCTGTAATTTTCTTCTTTGTCCTGGATACGGAAAGGGTGGCCGGGGGTTACAACTTTTTTGTCTTTTTCCTGTGCCGCCGTATTTTTAGCTGCGGTTTTGGCAGATGTGCTTTTGGCATCTCGTTGTGTTGTTACAGGTGCGTGTTTTATGGTAGTTGTACTGGTCGTCGGGGCTTGGCCCGCAGCGTCTGAATGTATTGTTATATTTGTTGTAGCCGCTTTCGTTTGCCGTGTTTTGTTTTCGATTTTATTTTGCGTTGTATTCGGTGTGGCGGAAGAATTTACGGTTGCTTCCCGGGAAACAGAACCGACAGGAGATTCGGGCTTGCGGATTACTGGCGTTGCCGGCGCGGCAAAAGAAAGGGGTGAAAGGGAAAAATATAAAGCAATAGCCATGAGACAGGCTTGTTTTTTACGAAAATGAAAAATCATAGGAGTTACCTCCGGGTGTGTTCTGGCATATTGAAAACTTTGTTGATTCCTCTGGAACGATCTTGCAGGAATGTCGAAGCTGTTTCCCATTAATAAATGCCCTTGATGGAATCGTTGTTTTTCTAAATTAAATGCTATATTACATATTTAAAAATGCAGAAGAAAACCGTTCCGGCAACAAGGGCTACCGGAAGGGACTGGGTCTTATAGACGATGGGGAAGGCACAGATGGTGGCCCATAAACCATAGTTCTGCAGCGTAAAGTCAAGGGCGCCGTTTTTCAGGAAAATATCCGGAAAGATCAGGGCGCCGAAGATGGCGGTAGGTATATATTTCAACCAGATATTGAACCAGTCCGGCAGCTTACGGCCCCGCAGCAGCAACAGGGGAAGCTCCCGGCAGGAAAAAGTGCCGATGACCATCATCAGGGTGGCACCGTATATGTATAGGGATTCGTCAGACATATTTATTCTCCAATCTGTCTTGCTTCCAGCCAGCAGGCGATGGCTGATACAATGAGGGTGGCCAGTACGATATGCAACTTGAAGGGAACCACAAAAGAGAGCAGTACGGAAAGAAGGCCTCCTGCAACGCCGGCGACAAGTAACGCCGTGTCATGAAGATACCCGCTCCAGATTCCCAGGAACATGGCTACCAGAATATAAGAGACCAGCTCCGTAGGCGGGTTCAGCCAGGCTGCCGCGGCGCAGCCGATGAAATTGGCGCAGGCCCATACCAGACAGGGAGAAAACCCAAGGGCCAGCCCCTGCTCCACATCCCAATCTTTATCTTTAGTAAAACTGTCGATGTTGACCGCAAAGGTTTCATCGGTCACATTCTGGGCAAATACCACGGAATAGGGAAGAGAACAGTCTTTGATGTGAGGATACATGGCTGTGGAAAAAAACATGTATCGCAGGCTCACCATAAAATTTGTAATCAATATGGAAAAAAGAGAAGCATGGTCCAGCAGCATTGCGATACAGATAAACTGTCCGCTGCCGGAATAAGCCAAAATACTCATGATGAACGCTTCAATGGGAGCAATGTGGGCCTGCTGCCCTAAAATACCGCAGGCCAGACCCAGGAACAAATACCCGATGTAAATGGGCATGGCCCGCTGAATAACTTTTTTGTTGAAATGCAAAATGAGAACCTTCCTTTTAAAAAGTTTCTGAAAAAATCTAATACTTTATTATATATTTTCTTTTTCGTTTCTGCAATTCGATTCAGCAAGAAATTACGGCCAATTGTTATTTTGTTTACAAAATAAAACCGAATTTGTGAAAAGAAATTCCCAATTTGTGAAACTTCGGCCGCATTTGTTGACGAGATACTCATTTATTTTTATAATAAATTATTAAGTAAAATCAGAATTTATGTGCATAAAATTATACGGCAAGGGAAAGGCGTGAGCAAACCGTCGGAGGCGATTGCGTAATTCCATGAGATGAAATTCGCCGTCGTGGCGAGACTGTTCGAGGGGCGAAGCCCCGAGTTTCGAAGCCACAGGCGAATGAGTCCATAGAATAGCAATCGGTGACGGGTTTGCGATGCCTTTGCCTGACAGCATAACTTAGGCGCACAAACTTCAATTTGAATTCATAACAGATAAAGGAGGAATATATATGGCAACAGTACGACCATTCAGAGGACTCAGACCCGTATCATCGGAGCTGGCGGCAAAAATTGCTTCCCTCCCCTATGACGTAATGGATACAGAAGAAGCCCGGGCAAAAATCGCTACAGACCCTTACAGCTTTTTAACAGTTACCAAATCGGAAGCCACCATGCCGGAAGGCACGGATCCCTACAGCGACGCAGTGTACGCCAAAGCAAGGGAGAATCTGCTGAAATATGTGGAAAACGGCAAGATGAAACAGGATAAGACCCCCTGCTTTTATATTTACCGGCAGCGGATGAACCAGCACATCCAGATAGGTCTGGTGGCTACAGCTGCTGTGGAAGAATACCGGAACGGAACCATCCGCCGCCACGAGCTGACCCGGACGGAAAAGGAGCAGGACCGGGTGCGCCACATTACGGAGACAAAGGCCCAGACCGGCCCGGTGTTCCTGGCTTACAAAAAACGGCCGGAGATCGGCACCTATATGCTGAAGCTGATGGCGGAAAAGGAACCGGTTTCCAATTTTATTGCCGAAGACGGTGTACGCAACACCTTGTATGTAGTGGATAACCCTCTTGAAGTGGAGGAAATTATCCGTCTCTTTAAAGCGGTGCCTGCTTTCTATATTGCAGACGGCCATCACCGGTGCGCCGGCGCCATGCGTGTGGCCGACCAAATGGAAAAGGAAACGGGAGCAAAAGATTTATCGGCAGAATATGAATATTTCCAGGCCGTTATTTTCCCGGACCATATGATGGAAATCATGGATTACAACCGGCTGGTGAAGGATCTGGCCGGCCATAGTGAAGAATCCTTCCTGAAGGTTGTGGAAGAAAAATTTGCAGTGGCTCCCGTGCGCAGGGCCTACCATCCGGAAGCCCGTCATTCCTTCGGAATGTATTTGGGAGGACGCTGGTATGAACTGAAAGCTAAAGAGGGAACCTTCGATCCGAAGGATGTGACAGACGCGCTGGACGTTTCCATTCTGCAGAATAATCTGCTGGCGCCGGTGCTGCACATCGGCGATCCCCGTACGGATAACCGGATCAATTTTGTTGGCGGAATCCGGGGACTGGAAGAACTGGAACGGAAGGTGGACAACGGGGAATATGCCGTGGCCTTCTCCATGTACCCCACCCTGATGCAAGAAGTGATGGACATTGCTGACGCGGGGAAGATCATGCCGCCCAAATCCACCTGGTTCGAGCCCAAGCTGCGGGACGGTATGGTGGTCCATCTGCTGGAAGATGTGGACTGAAAATTTGTAAATGTTACAGGAGAGGAAGTTTTTACCATGAGCCGTATTTTTAATTTTAACGCAGGACCTGCCGCCCTGCCTTTGGAAGTATTGCAGGAAGTACAGGCTGAGTTGCTGGATTTTGCCGGCACCGGTATGTCGATTCTGGAGATAAGCCATCGCAGTCCGGCTTTTGAAAAGGTCCTTCAGGAAGCTAAGGAGGATATCAAGGATCTGTTGGACCTGCCGGATGATTACGGGATCTTCTTTATGGCGGGGGGCGGAAGCCTCCAGTTCAGCTGCGTGCCTTTTAATTTTCTGACAGAAGGAAAGGTTGCTGCTTATGCTGATACGGGTTCTTTTTCCGATAAGGCCTTCCAGGAAGCGGAAAAAGTAGGAAAGGCGGTCAAGGTGTTCAGTTCCAAACCTCAGGGTTACGACCGGGTGCCCCGCCCGGAAGAAGTCGCTCTGCCCGACAACTGCGCCTATCTGCATATAACCGGCAATAACACTATTGAAGGCACGGAGTATTTTACCTATCCGGAAACCGGTGACGTGCCTCTGATTGCAGACATGTCTTCTGAAATTTTATCCAGGCCATTCCCTGTAGAAAAATTCTCCCTAATCTACAGCGGGGCCCAGAAAAATATCGGCCCTGCCGGCACGGTGCTGGTAATTGCCCGGAAAGATTTTGTGGCAGGACGGGATAAAAACCTGCCGGTGATGATGAACTATGAAACCATGCTGGATAAAGATTCCCTGTACAATACGCCGCCGGTATTTGCTATCTATATCGTAGGCAAAGTTGCCAAATGGCTGAAGAAGCAGGGGGGACTGGCAGCCATGGAAGCCGTCAACCGGCAAAAAGCTGCCCTTATCTATAATTTACTGGATACGTATCCTGAATTCTACAAAGGGCGGGCTGCAAAAGAAAGCCGCTCCATCATGAACGTAACATTTAACCTTCCCACCAAAGAGTTAGAGGCAAAGTTTGTTGAAGAAGGAAAGAAGCGGGGGCTGGGTGGATTAAAAGGCCATCGCAGCGTAGGGGGTATCCGGGCATCCATTTACAACGCTATGCCTCTGGAAGGCTGTGAAGCCCTGGCCCGGTTTATGGAAGATTTTCATCAAAACAATAAGTAACGGGTATTGTGTTTATACGCTTTGCAATGTGCGTGAACCGCGATGTGGTCTTTACATAACGCAGGGCGTGCATGCGGATTGATTGCGTTATTTCTAAAAAAGCAGCGGAGTTGCGAATTACCGTAACCCCGCTGTGATTTTTTTGCGTAATTTTATCCGGAATGATAAAATATAACAAAGGAAATTTGTTCAATTAGCGTTACCTGTAGATTTTTATCCGGAAAGGTGTTGACCTTTTTTGTTTAAACAAATGATTTGCAAGAACCTGCCAACTGCAATGTGCCACAGCAGCTGCCTGGCAGCGCTTCCTAACGGGTCCCTTTTGTGCGTATGGTTTGGGGGAAGCAGGGAAGGGGCGGCGGATACGGAAATTTATTATTCTGTGGGCAAGCCGTTCTATTTTGAAAATAAAACCGGAAGACCGGGGCATTCCGGCAGTCATATCCATGACGGACAGCCGGAGGGAATGCTTACGGCTTCCTGCCAGTGGAGCGACCCCGTCTGTATTACGAATACGCCGGAGGCATGCTGGAATCCGGTGCTGCTTATCCAGCATGAGCACGTGCTGCTGTTTTTTAAAACAGGAAATACAATTGCTGACTGGAAGACCATGGTGATGTTAAGCCGTACCGATCCGGTTTACTGGGGGCATCCCAGGCCGCTGGTGCCGGGCGATGCAAGCGGGGGCCGGGGACCTGTAAGGGCGAAACCCATTATCCTCCCGTCCGGCCGCATCTGTGCGGGAGGCAGTATTGAACGGGGGGACTGGCTTTCCTTCTGCGACTACAGCGATAATTACGGCATCACCTGGAACCGTACTGCATTGATGGGCCTGAACCTGCTGAACCTTCCTCCTGAGGATGAGGCAGTATTAAAAGCTGAAGAACAGAGGGAACCGGCTCCCCTGCCGCCGGTCAGTTCCCAGAGCTTAAACGGCCGGGGCGTGATCCAGCCTGTGCTTTGGCAGGATAAAGGCCGTTTGCATATGTATATGCGCAGTACGGAAGGCTATATCTACAGCAGTATTTCCGACGACGAAGGAAAACACTGGACGGAGCCGCAACTTACGGAGCTGTATAACAACAACAGCGGTTTTGACTTGATACGTACGCCGGGCGGACGTCTTTTTATGGCCTGCAATCCTGTAAAAGGGAACTGGGGACCCAGGACGCCTCTGGCCCTGTTTATGGGAAAGGAAGACGGCAGCCGATGGGAAATGTTCCTGCGGCTGGAAAAAGAGAAAGGCGAATTCAGTTATCCGTCTCTCACATATACATTCAATGGTCTATGGATATCGTACACCTATAACAGGAAAAACATTGCCGTTGCCTTTTTACCCTGGCGGGAAATCGCCCAGTGCCGGAAATTCCGGATCAGTGAAGCAGTAAAACAGTCGTGACCGCAAACCGAGGGGATACTTCTGAAGTGATAAGTTTTGTATGAGGGTGAAACAGATGAAGAAGTTTTTAACACTGCTGATGCTGACCATTATGCTTTTGGGACTGGCAGGCTGCGGCGGCAATACGGAATCCAAAGCAGAACAAAGGGATGCCTATCCTGCAGACGGGAAGATAACCGTGCTGATTCCGAAAGCCCAGGGAGGCGGAACTGATACCAGCGCCCGGGATATGCTTTACTTTATGAAGAAAGAGCTGCAGGGCAGCAAATTTGTGCCGGTAAACAGACCGGAAGGAAACGGTATTACTGCCATGGCAGAGCTGGCCAAATCAAAGCCGGACGGGCATACATTAGGGATGGTAACGGTGGAGCTTGCCATGATCCCCCATCAGGGCAAGGCTTCTGTTTCCCACAAGGATTTTGTTTCCATTTGTGCAACCACGGTAGCGCCTGCGGCCCTGATCGTTTCAGGGGAATTTCCTGTCTGGTCTCTGGATGAATTCGTCAGGTATGCAAAAGCAAATCCGGGAAAGATACGGGTGGGGAATTCCGGTACCGGTAGCATATGGCATCTGGCAGCACTAAATTTTGAAAAAGAATTTGGCGTGATATTTAAACATGTTCCCTACCCGAAGGGAGTTGCGGATATTGCCGTTGCCATGGAAGGAAAACATATAGACGCAGCGCTGGCGGATCCGGCTGCATTTCGGAGCAGGCTTAATTCAGGGGCGGTAAAAATGCTGGCAGTAACGACTAACGTCCGGTTGCAGGCATATCCTAAAATACCAACCTTCCGGGAACTGGGGCACCCTATGACGATACGTGCCTGGGCGGTGCTGGCTGCGCCGAAAGACACGCCAAAAGAACGGGTGGAAATACTCCGGAAAGCGGCAGCGAAAATCTGCGGAAGCAAAGAGTATAAAGAGCTTCTGCGGAAACAGGGCGACGTTCCGGTTTCAATCATTGGCGATGACTGCGACCGGATGATGGCGGAAGACACTGCGTTTTATGGAAAACTGTTAACCAATAATCAGAAACAGGATCGGTCATCTAATACTAAATAGAAAAAATATAAAAACCGCAGCGGCATCTACATGCTGCTGCGGTTGTGAATTTTCAGGCTGCATCCTTCAAGAATACTGATTGGAAATCGTTCCCCGTCAAAACAGGAATGGGGTGGGAATTATTCTTGCCAGCCCTTACAGAGATCCACCCAGCCTTCGTTATCCGTATATTTTTCCAGTTCCTCCGGTGTCAGCTCAATGGCGTTGTTTTCTTCCCCGGCGGCAGGAAACATGGTGGGGAACCTCTTCATGGAAATATCCAGATACACCTTTACGCCTTCGTTAACACCAAAAGGACAGACGCCGCCCGGTGCGTGACCGATCAGCGGTTCCACTTCCGCAAAAGGAAGCATATGGGCTTTGATGCCGAAAAAGTGCTTAAACTTGGCGTTATCGATCTTTGTATCCCCGGCGGTTACAATTAAAACAGGGTTTTCTTTTCCGGCAAAGGAAAGAGTCTTAGCGATGCGGGCCGGCTCCGTTCCGGCCGCCTTGGCGGCCAGCTCAACCGTAGCACTGGATTCCTTAAATGTTATGATCTTGTCATCCATACCGAACTGGGACAGATATTTCCGTGTGCGTTCAACAGACATATTGGCAGCTCCTTTGTAAATATTTTATATAGTCAAGTTTACGTGGTCAGGCAAAACTTGTCAACTTTAACTTTATTGATTACAATGTAATAAACTGAATTTTAAGGAGTGAAACCATGGGACCCTTACAGGATATCAGAGTGCTGGATATGTCGCGGCTGTTGCCGGGACCTTTCTGCACACGGCTTTTTGCGGATATGGGAGCAGATGTTATTAAAATCGAAGAACCGGTGAAAGGGGATTATTCCCGGAACTTTGTGCCCCGCCGGGGCGATTTTGCCTGCTGGTTCATGGAAGTGAACCGGAATAAAAAAAGTGTGGCGCTGGATCTGAAAAATGAAGAAGAACGCAGGCTGTTTCTGGAACTTGCGAAAACAGCCCAGGTGGTGGTGGAAAGCTATCGTCCCGGGGTTATGAAAAAGCTTGGGGTCGATTTCGAAACAGTTAAGCAGGTAAATCCTAAAATTGTATACTGTTCCATTACCGGTTACGGCAAACAGGGGCCCCTTGTGAAACAGGCAGACCATGATATCGGTTACCAGAGCCTTGCGGGTCTGATCTCCCTCAGCGGGGAAAAGGATGGGAAACCTTCTATACCCGGAGTCCTGGCTGCAGACATGCAGGCATCCGCCATGGCGGGCATGTCCATCCTTGCGGCCCTCCATCATGCGGAGCGGACCGGGGAAGGACAGGAAATAAGCCTTTCTCTTTTTGATACCTGCCTGGCTCTGGTACCCGGCGTCAGTGCTACTTACTTCGGCAACGGTTTTGTCAATATGCGGGGAAACAACTGGCTCAGCGGGGCCAATCCCAATTACAATGTGTACCGGACAAAGGACGGGCGCTACATGAGTGTAGGCTGCCTGGAAGAGAAGTTCTGGAAAAATCTCTGCGGCGTTTTGGAAAGACCGGATCTGATTCCCGTCATTCAGGATGAAACTAAGTATCCCTGGCTGAAAGACGAACTGACTGCAATCATCGCAACAAAAACCATGGAGGAGTGGGTAGAACTGGCAAAAGGTTCCGATTCCTGCTTCGCCCCGGTATTGAATTATGATGAAGCCCTGGCTACAGGGCAGGCTATTGCCGATGAAATGGTGCTGGACGTGGAAGATCAGGAACTGGGAAATTATAAGACCATGGGCTTTGTCACAAAATTTTCCGCAACTCCCTGTCAACTTTACCGCCGTGCTCCCCGGTTAGGGGAGCACACGGAAGAAATACTGAGTGAAATTGCAGAGCCGGAACAAAAGCATCAACAATAAACAAAGTAAGAATATTAAAATCAATTTTTCTATACAGTTCCATTTACAGTGAAACTTCGAAAACAAAACTGAAAAAAATAATAAAAACAGCAGGTTACAAATCGTATGTAGCCTGCTGTTCATTATTAAGCATAAATTCATTTAATCAGCGGTTCCTTAAAGTCCTTATTTTATGGTTGGGGTCCCACTTGGTTCATATGTTTCCGTTCCGCTATCTTCAGCTACCCTGGACAGAAGTGCCTGTGTGGCCGGCTCATTCTGTTCCGGAGGGAGTTCCATGTAAACTGATTTTGTCGGGACTTCCGCTATTTTTTTAGCAGCCACTTTTGATTTTCCCTTTTCTGCCTTCGGGAAAACATGAACCGGTTTCAGGGTCTTGCCGGGAGCGATGGCATCCATAAATGCCTTCACGATTTCCGGGTCGAAGTCCGTGCCTATTCCGTTTAACAGCTCCTGCAGCGCTTCCTGGTGTTTTTTCTCCCACTGGGCGGTGCAGGGATTGATAACGCTGTCATAATAATCTGCTACCGCTATGATCCGTGCACCCAGAGGAATATTCACACCCTTCAACCGCTTGGGATATCCGGTGCCGTTCCATTTTTCATGGTGACTGCGGATCAGGTCGATGATACTGTTGAATTCTTCCATGTTTTCCAGCATGCTGCAGCCTGCGATGCAGTGGCGCTTATACTGGGCCATTTCCCGGGCGTTCAGGTAAGGAAATTTATTTAAAATACTGTTGGGTACGCTCAGCAGGCCGATGTCATGCATGAGGGCCGCTGTCCGGATTATATTGATCTCTTTGCGGGACAGGCCGAGCTTTGCGGCCACGCTTGCGGAATAATTGGCCACCTGCTGGGAATGGAGATACAGGAATTCGCTCTTGCGTTTTAACAGCTCAAGAAAAAAGTCACAAATCTCTTTTGCTTTCCCGGTACAGGAAAAATCAAGATACTGGGGAATAGATAACATCATTATCACTTCCGTACTTTACACTTCGTTTATCAGATAAATATAACCGGATTTTTTCCGGTTATGGTTTGGGCTATTCAGGTAACTATAGTATAGTTTTTTTAGTGGCGAACGTCAAGACAAACTGAATTTCGCCAAAAAAAAGATAGATAACTGTTCGTTATGTTACAGTTACGGAAAATCAGGAACGTTTAATGAAGGACTTGCATAAATCTAACATTGAAATGCTTGAAATATCTGATTTGGTGTGCTATATTTAGTGAATAAAAACAATCCGGGTCTGTGGTTGAAAGTCGATGCCAGTTGCAGGCGAAACGATCCACGTAAGCAGTAAAAATTACTGTGAGCACGGTGCAGCTTAGAAGTAAGTCCTGCCGTATTGATACGAGAGGGGCAGTAGTGGGGAGCGACAGCTTAGGAGCGAACCCTCCAGCAGGCGGGTGTGGGGGCGAAAACCAGGTCAGCCGGGGCGTTTTTATTCAGGCGGAAATATGGGGCGACAACTACAGTCCGCCGGTCCGAAAAGATGCGGACAATTTGCACCCTGTCGGTCTGAGGTTTTGTATTAATTTGTTTGGAGGAGAAAAAAATGAGAAAAATTACAGTATTTTTAAGTATTCTCGTATTGGCTCTGGGAATCCTGACAGCCGGTTGCGGCGGCGGTGACAAGGGAGACAAAAAAGCTGCGGCGCCCGCTCCGGCAGCAAAGGAAGAACTGATTGTAGGAACTGAACCGTCCTTTGCACCTTTTGAATTTCCGGAAAAGGATTCCAAGGAATTTACCGGCTTTGATATGGACCTGATCCGTGCATTGGCTAAAGAGATGGGATACAAAAAATGCACCATCAAAAATATGGGCTTTGACGCCTTGATCCCGGCCATCAATGCGGGGAACCTTGACGTTTCCATCGCCGGCTTCAGCATTACGGAAGAAAGAAAAAAACAGGTTATCTTCTCCCAGCCCTATTATAAATCCGGCCTGGCCTTTGTAGTCCGCAAGGATGTAAATGATGTAAAGAAGTTTGAAGACCTGCAGGGAAAGACCATTGCGGTACAGCTTGGAACTACCGGCGCCCTGTACGGAGAAAAGCTTAAGGAAAAAGGTGCTGTAGTCAAGACCTTCAATACCAGCGACCTGGCCTGCATGGAACTGAAGAACAAGGGCGCTGATGCGGTCATCAGCGATCTTCCCGTACTGCAGTACTTCCTGAAGAATGGTGGCAGCGACTATGCCAAACTGGCAGGGGAACCCCTGACGGCGGAAGACTATGGCATCGTTATCTCCAAGAAAAAACCGGAGCTGGCAAAAGAAGTGGATAAGGCTCTGGACGCACTGAAAAAGAACGGAACGTATGATAAGCTGTATGAAAAATGGTTTGGCAGCAAACCGGCAAAATAATATCCGGCGCGCAGAAGAGTATCGTCCGGTCTGCGTTTTAAAAGGTTATTGGAAATTGCCAATCACCTGAGTTTGCGTAAAGCAGGCGATTTGGCTTTTCTATAAATCAGTTGTAAGTTTTAAAATAACTTTAGGAGGAACCCACAAAATGAAAAAAGCATTTATGCTGCTGATGGCAATGGTAATGATGGTAACAATGGTTGCAGGCTGCGGAGGCGGCGACAAAAAACCTGCGGATAAAGCTGCGGAGGCGACGAAAGTGCTGCGGGTAGGAACGGAACCTACCTTTGCCCCCTTTGAATTCCAGAAAGAGGGAAGCAAAGACTTCGACGGCTTCGATATGGATCTGATCCGGGCTATCGGGAAACAGCTGAATATGAAGGTTGAGATCCAGAACATGGGCTTTGACGCCCTGATTCCGGCCATTAACGCAGGAAATATCGATGCGGCCATTGCCGGTATGAGCATTACTCCCGACCGCCAGAAAGCGGTTGACATGAGCGATCCCTATTATACCTCCGGCCTTGTGGTTGTGGTCAATAAGGATAACGAAGCAGTGAAGAGCGTAAAAGACCTGGACAACAAGGGAATCGCAGCTCAGATCGGTACTACCGGTGCGGAACGTGCGGCGAAAGTTCCCGGCGCCAAAGTGAAAAACTTCAACACCAACTCCGAAGTATTCCTGGAGCTGAAAAATAAAGGGGTTGACGCTGTTATTATCGACAAGCCCGTAGCGGAATACTATCTGGCCCAGGGTGGCGGCAAAGAAACCGCAAAAATCGTCGGTGAAACAATGGAAGCGGAATCCTACGGTATTTCCCTGAAAAAGAACAGCCCTCTGACTGCCAAGATCAACAAGGCCCTGCTGGATCTGAAGAAGAACGGCGAATACGACAAGCTCTATGAAAAGTGGTTTGGGGCTGTTAAGAAATAAGTTGTTTGAAAGAAAAACGATATCCTGTTAATGACACAAAAGGGGATTTTGTATAAAATTCCCTTTTGTATTTTTTATTTATGTAGTATAATACAGGAGGCGTTACAGGGCCGTCTTTTTATTTGGAGGCGGAAGCCGTGACGTTCTTTTAACGGAAAACAGAAAAACGTAAAAAAATACAAAAGCAAGAAGGTTTGTTCCATGGATGTAAATTTTGAAATTATGAAGAATGCGTTCCCGCTTCTTATTGCGGGCGCAGGGATTACAATTGAAATTACGGCCCTCAGCGTTTTTTTCGGTATGCTCATCGGTGTAGTGGTATCACTGGTTCGATTGTCCGATTTTAAAATTTTACGCTGGCTGGGGAACGTATATGTGGATTTTATCCGGGGAACTCCTCTTCTGATTCAGATATTCCTTGTCTATTTTGCCCTGCCCGGTATTATTGGTCATCGGGTGGATGCATTTTTCGCTGCTATCTCCGCATGTTCTATTAACAGCGGAGCGTATGTGGCAGAAGTATTCCGGGGAGGCATCCAGTCAATTGACAAAGGGCAGATGGAAGCGGGCCGCAGCCTGGGCATGACCTGGTGGCAGACCATGCGCTACATCATTTTGCCGCAGGCCTTTAAGCGTATTATTCCTCCTTTGGGCAATGAATTCATTGCCATGCTGAAAGATTCCTCACTGGTGTCGGTAATCGGTTTTGAGGAACTGACCCGCCGGGGCCAGCTGATCATTGCACGTACCTATGCATCCTTTGAAATCTGGATGGCGGTTGCGATCATCTACCTGATCCTAACATTTACAGTGGCCCGGTTGACCGGTTTGCTGGAAAGGAAGTTTGACACGAAATGAGCCAGGAGATTATTAAAATTACCGGTTTGCAGAAGAGCTTCGGCGAACTGCACGTATTAAAGGGCATTGACCTTCATATACAGGAAAAGGAAGTTGTAGTTATCATCGGACCTTCCGGAAGCGGAAAATCTACTTTGCTTCGTTGTATCAATTATCTGGAAGAACCCACTGCGGGAGAAATCGTGTTTGATAACATTCCGCTGAACGGGGAAGCCAATATCAATGAGGTGCGCAAGGAAGTAGGGATGGTGTTCCAGCGTTTCAACCTTTTCCCCCATATGACGGTGATGGAGAACTTGGTCCTTGCTCCCATGAAGGTGCGGAGCATGAACCGGATGGATGCGGAAGAACTGGCCATGATGTACCTGAAAAAAGTTGGACTGGCAGAGAAGGCCAACAGCTATCCGGACCAACTGTCCGGCGGTCAGCAGCAGCGGGTGGCCATTGCAAGGGCCCTGTGCATGAAACCCAAGGCTATGCTCTTTGACGAACCTACTTCTGCCTTGGATCCGGAAATGATTAACGAAGTACTGGACGTTATGAAACAGCTGGCCAAAGAAGGCATGACTATGGTGGTGGTAACACACGAAATGGGCTTTGCCAGAGAAGTGGGAGACAGGGTGCTGTTTGTTGACGGCGGTTATATTTTGGAAGAAGGAACGCCGGAGCAGGTTTTCGAACATCCCCAGAATCCCCGTACCCAGAGTTTCCTGTCCAAAATTTTGTAAGAATGGTTTAGCAGGGATACCAATTACAGTAAAATTCAATAAGAAAATTGTTAGGTGCAAAGGGAAAGGCATAAGCAAAATATAGCAATTCTTGGCGGATTTGCGATGCCTTCCCCTTGCACCTATTCTATTTTTACTCAATCTGTAACGTATTTTGCAGTTTTTGCCTAAAAAGTGACAAATTTAAGAAATCTTAAAAACTGTACAGGAATATCAGGGGATATGTCGAATACCTTTTTAACAGGCAAAAAGGGTCTGCGCTGCGGCAGGGTACGCAGAAGGAGGCGTTACAGAACAGTTACAGAATGTGCCGCGCAGATAAAATGCCTGTAATAATAACCAAGTAACCTTGGAAAAGCAAGGAGGATCTGTATGGCAATTATCATTAAGGGAAGAAATACGGTAGTATCGCCGGCAGTAAAAGCGTATGTGGAAAAAAAGATTGATAAAGTAACGAGACAGTTTAAGGCCGTAGGAGATATAACAGCGGTATTGAAGGTTGAAAACGGGAATCATATCGCGGAGATTACGGTTCCGGCAAAAGGGATTTTGCTGCGGGCCCAGGAATCTACCAAGGATATGTATTCTTCCATCGATCTTGTGGTGGAAAAAATCGAAAGACAGGTACATAAATACAAAACAAAATTAATGAAACGGAAATATAATAACTTCCGTGATATACCGGCAGAGACAGTGCCTGCTGCAGAACCGGCTCCGGCTGCAGCTGAACCGGAAGAGGAATTCAAAATCATCCGCAGCAAGAGTTTCACCATGAACCCCATGACGCCGGAGGAAGCAATTTTGCAGATGAACCTGCTGAATCACGATTTCTTCGTGTTCTTCGATCCGGATTTTGGCGGGGTCAGCGTAGTATACCGGCGTAAAGACGGAAATTACGGTTTGCTGGAGCCCAAGATGGAATAACTGAATATAATCGGACGCAGGGCAGAAATGTCCTGCGTTTTTTTTGCGGATTATTTGTATAATATAAACCGATATTTTCGACCGGTTAATCCCTGATTCTTTCTTAAATATAAGCTGTTTTTAATTATTCACGTAAACTTCACAAAATAACAGGTGGAATCCTCCGTGTTTTTTTGACTTTTGCTGTGCTTTCTGTTAAAATTTTACAATAGACAATAATGGATAATTGTTTGCTTAAGACAAGTTTTTATTGCGTGAGAAAAACAGCAAAAATTCTTACAGAGCCTGTTTTGATAAACAGGTTGTGAACCGGAAAAGTGACTGGTATTGCGTTTTTTAGCGATAAAAAATTATTAAAAATATTCAATCAGCCCAGATTAAGGAGTGATCAGTTTGTTCGAAGGTTTGATAAAGAAAATTTTCGGGGATCCCAATGCGAAAGAATTAAAAAACATCCAGCCCATTGTGGATAAAATCAATTCCCTGGAGCCGGAGATGGAGAAGATGAGTTCTGCCAACCTCCAGGCCAAGACGGGGGAATTTAAGTTGCGTCTGCAAAAGGGAGAAACCCTGGATGATATTTTGCCGGAAGCCTTTGCAGTCGTCCGGGAAGCATCCAAACGGGTGACCGGTATGCGGCACTTCGATGTGCAGCTTATCGGCGGCGTAGTACTTCATCGGGGCAAAATTTCCGAAATGCGTACCGGTGAAGGAAAGACCCTGGTGGCAACCCTGCCGGTTTACCTGAACGCCCTAACGGGCCACGGGGTACACGTAGTTACCGTCAATGATTACCTGGCCCGTCGTGACAGTGTGGACATGGGGCGAATCTATGAGTTCCTCGGTCTGTCTGTAGGTCTTATCGTACACGATCTGGACTTCCCGGAGAGGAAGGCGGCCTATCAGGCAGATATTACTTACGGCACCAACAATGAGTTCGGCTTCGACTACCTGCGGGACAACATGGTGGTAGATAAAGACCAGATGGTGCAGCGGGAACTGAATTACTGTATCGTAGACGAAGTGGACTCCATTCTGATTGATGAAGCCCGTACCCCTCTGATCATTTCCGGCCCCGGTGAAAAATCCGCTGACCTGTATAAGGTCATCGCCCATATCGTTGCCAACATGAAAGAAGGCGAAGATTACACGGTAGATGAAAAGCAGAAGCAGGTTGCTCCTACGGAAGCAGGTATTGCCAAGGCGGAAAAGGCCCTGGGCGTTAAGAACCTGTACGATACGGAGCACGGGGTAGACTTCTCCCATCATATCATGTGTGCTATCAAAGCCAAATCCCTGATGATCCGGGACCGGGATTATGTGGTAAAAGACGGCGAAGTCATTATTGTCGACGAGTTCACCGGCCGTCTCATGTACGGCCGCCGTTATTCCGAAGGCCTGCATCAGGCTATCGAGGCAAAGGAAGGCGTAGTGGTGCAGCGTGAAAGCCAGACTCTGGCTACTATTACCTTCCAGAATTATTTCCGTATGTATAAAAAGCTGGCCGGCATGACCGGTACGGCTAAAACAGAGGAACAGGAATTCCAAAAAATTTACGGACTGGATGTAGTAGTAGTTCCCACTAACAAGCCTATGATCCGTACGGATTACCCGGATGTGATCTATAAGACTAAAGCCGCCAAATACCGGGCCGTTGTTAAGGAGATTGTGGAACTGCATAAGTCCGGACGGCCGGTGCTGGTAGGTACTACCTCCATTACCCAGTCGGAAGATTTAAGCGCGTTGCTGAAAAAGCAGGGTATTCCCCATAACGTGCTGAATGCCAAGTATCATGAAAAGGAAGCTATGATTGTTGCGGACGCGGGCCAGATGGGACAGGTTACCATTGCTACCAACATGGCAGGGCGCGGAACCGATATCGTACTGGGTGAAGGGGTTGCCGAACTGGGCGGTCTCCATATCCTGGGTACGGAACGCCATGAAAGCCGTCGTATCGATAACCAGCTTCGCGGGCGGTGCGCCCGGCAGGGGGATCCCGGTTCCTCACGGTTCTACCTGTCTCTGGAAGATGACCTGATGCGCCTCTTTGGCGGCGACCGGATTAAGAACATGATGGATCAGCTGGGACTGGAAGAGGATGAACCTATTGAAAACAAGATGGTGACCAGTTCTATTGAAAACGCCCAGAAGCGGGTGGAAGAACGGAACTTCAATATCCGTAAGATGGTCCTGGAATACGACGATGTTATGAACCAGCAGCGCGAGGTTATCTACAAGGAACGCCGCAAGGTGCTGGACCAGGAAGACCTGCGCTCCACTGTTATGGAATTCACCCACAAGATCGTGGATCGGGCCATGGCTATGTACTGCCCTCCGGAAGCCTATTCCGAGGATTGGGATCTGAAAAACCTGGTACGGTACTGTGAAGAATTTTTCGCTCCCTACGGAGAGCTGAAGGAAGAAAAACTGGCGGACCTGAGCCGGGAAGAAATCGGTGAATATCTGCATAAGCTGGCGGACGATATCTACGCCAGCCGGGAGGAAGAAATCACGCCGGAGATCATGCGGGAACTGGAAAACCTGGTCATGCTGAAAGTGGTAGACAATCACTGGATGGAACATCTGGACGCCATGGATATGCTGCGTGAAGGCGTAGGCCTTCGTGCTTACGGTCAGAAGGATCCTCTGGTGGAATACAAGTTTGAAGCCTTTGATATGTTTGAAGCCATGATCGGCGCCATTGAAGACGACGTGGTGAAATATATGTACCGGGTAAATGTGTTCTCCCAGCCCTCTATGGAAATGGACGACCACCTGGACGATGCGGTGACCAATAATCCCACGGTAGATACAACCGATGGGGAAGGGGCTAAAGAACCGGTGGTTAACAAAGAACCGGAAATCGGGCGTAATGATCCCTGCCCCTGCGGCAGCGGGAAAAAATATAAGAACTGCCACGGCAAAGGAAAATAATTGCGCTGTGATTTTTTGAAACAGTTAGCCGGTAAAGATGCAAAAAGTTACGCATGGAACAAAAGAAAGAGCACGAATAAAATTTTTATAAATAAAGGATGTGAGAAAGTTGCTGCTTGAAGAATACAGACCGGAAATCGTAAGCCTCAAGAAAAAACTGGATGAAATGAGGGGATCTCTTTGACATCCCCAGCAAAGAAGAAAAAATAGCTGAACTGGAACACCTCATGGGGGAATCTTCCTTCTGGGACGATCCGGAAAAGGCGACTAAGATCTCCAAAAATGTGGATGACCTGAAGTCGGAAGTGGAAGAGTATAAGAACCTGGAAACAAGTCTGGATGATCTGGAAGTGCTGCAGGAGATGGCAGCCGAAGAGCAGGATGAGTCCCTGATTCCTGAGATGGATGAAACATTACGCCAGGTTAAGGAAAATCTGCAGCATCTGGAGCTGGGTATGCTGCTGTCAGAAGAGTACGATGCAAACAATGCGATCCTTACCCTGCATGCAGGTGCAGGCGGAACGGAAGCCCAGGACTGGACGTCAATGTTGCTGCGCATGTTTACCCGGTTTGCGGAGCGGAATGGCTACCAGGTTGAAATGCTGGATTATCTGGCAGGAGATGAAGCCGGAGTAAAGAGTGCGACTTTGCAGATCAATGGACATAATGCCTACGGTTTTTTCCGCAGCGAAAAAGGCGTGCACCGGCTGGTGCGCATTTCTCCCTTCGATGCCAATGCCCGGCGTCATACATCCTTTGCGGCAGTTGACGTAATGCCTGAGCTGGATGAAAATGTGAATGTTGAGATCAACATGGATGAAGTTCGTGTCGATGTGTACCGTGCCAGCGGTGCAGGCGGACAGCATGTTAACAAAACTTCTTCCGCTGTGCGTATGACCCATCTGCCTACCGGTATCGTGGTGCAGTGCCAAAATGAACGGAGCCAGATACAGAACCGGGAAAAAGCGCTGCAATTGTTGCGCGGTAAGTTGTATGCATTTGAAAAAGCAAAACAGGATGCGATGATCAGTGATCTGGCAGGGGACTATCAGGCCATTGAATGGGGCAGCCAGATCCGTTCCTATGTATTTCAGCCATATACCATGGTAAAGGATCACCGTACTTCCTGCGAAACGTCGAATGTTGATGCAGTAATGGACGGGGAACTGCGTCCCTTTGTGGAAGCATACCTGCGCCAGGAGTATGAGAACAAAAAGCTGGCAGCAAAACAGATATAAAAGAAACAGCGTCGTATGTGGATTGATATGCGACGCTGGGTTTTGTGTGTCTTTTTACGTTTATTGGTAAAAGTGATATGAAGATGCAGGATTGGAAAGAACGCTACAATCCAATATTGTTAGTGTGTATTGCTGTTGCCTTCTGTGCAGCCCTTTGGCTGATGCAGATCCGCGTAGGTATCGAAAGCCGTAATGATACGGTGGAACAGACACTGGATCATCAGGCTGTTTTGATGATGGCTCAGCGGGAGGGCCGGGACAGCGATAAACTGTTGAGGCAGTTTAAAGAAGCCGGCGTGACCACTTTGATTGTGTATGATACCACGCTGGAGAGGCTGGACCGGGAAGGCCGCATTTCCGCCATGCCCGGGGACGTGTTGCAGAAGGCTGCCCCAGGGGCTCATAGGGGAACCTTTGATACGGTCATCGCTTCTTCGAATATTAACCCAGATGCAGTGTATATAACACGGGGAAATGATGAAGAAGCCTGGCGTGAAGTACAGGAAGACCTGCGCTGGCGGTATGGTGAAGAACGGATCAAACCCTTTGCCGGTAATCCTGAAATGCTGGAATTGAAGGGCGATTCAAGGCTGTTGCTGGAACCTGACTATCGGGCTAAGACGCCTATGATGCAGGCGCCTTTGGGCCTTTCGGTAAAAGATCTGCAGGATGTACAGCGGGCGGGATTTCTAGTGGCCGTGCGTCCCCAGAATTACCTTCCCTATTCCCGGAAAGCGGTGGACAGCCTGTTTGACCGGATCGACAAGTCAGGCGTACAGGTTACTACCTATATTCCCTGCGGAACCGATGTGATCGGTTTTCCTTCGGATATTGATTATATGGGAAGAAAACTGTCTGAACGGAATATCCGTCTGGGACTGCTGGAGCATGTGACCCAGCTGCAGTTTGCCAAATTTGCAGGACTGGACGCGTTACTTCGCAGCGTGGAGAATAACGCGGTTCGCGTTTTAAATATCGACGCCCAGGAAAACAGCAAGCTGATGATGCCGGACGCCCTGCGCCGCTGGGCGTTGGCAGATGAGGAACGGAATATCCGTGTCAATTATGTCCGGTTATTCCTTAAACCCCAGAATGGCGTTGACATTATTGATCTTAACCTTGATTATATGCGCCAGATTACAGAGCAGGTAAAAGGACGGGGCTATAAGATCGGTGTGGCCGGTGTGTTCCAGAAACCGGCCGGCACTGTGGCGGCGTCTGCCAACGGGAATCCTGGCTTCAGCGGTTCTTATGATCCGGGTCGCAGCATTCTGCTTCTGGTTGCGCTGGGGGCATGGGCTGCCCTTGCGTTATATGTTGGAATGATTTTCCCCGGCGTCAGGGGAATGAAGCAGTATATTCTGGTGGTTGCCGGTATGCTTATTACCGGATTCTGCCTGTTTCTGGGCAGGGGCCTGTCCATGCGGCAGGGGCTGTCCTTCATGACGGCCGTGCTGTATCCGGTTCTGTCCATCAGTGTGATCATGACCCTGTGGGAGGGAATCAAAACCGATGACAGATCCGTGGCGGGAATTATTTTTACGGCATTATGGCAGCTTGCCTTTGCTATTGGACTGTCCCTGATCGGCGCTACACTGAATGGTTCTATGATGGGGGATCTTCGATTTTTCCTGGAGGCGGATATCTACCGGGGCGTAAAGCTGACCTTTATTATGCCGGTACTGCTGACGCTGATTCTGTTTTTGCGTCAGTACAGCATTTTCCCGGAAACCGGGACGAAAGCTGCGGATTTATTTTCCCAGTTTACTCAGATCTGCAAAACAAAACTTACTTTAGGGCATTTTGTGATCCTTGGAGTATTGCTGTTTGTCGCATACATTTTTGTTGGCCGAAGCGGGCATACCGGAGGAGTTCCTGTGCCTGCCATTGAAATAAAGCTGCGTCTTTTCCTGGAACAGGTCATGTATGCCCGTCCCCGGGAAAAGGAATTTATGATAGGGCATCCGGCCTTTTTCCTGGCAGTTTATGCCGCATACCGGCAGGCTCCTAACCTGTGCAGGCTGGCGTTGGTGCTGGGGGCCGTCATAGGACAGGGCTCTCTGGTACAGACTTTCTGTCATATGCGGACACCTGCCATGATGAGTTATATCCGGGCGGCGGACGGGTATCTGTTAGGAGCTGCCCTTGGAATCATCGCAGTGGTTGCAGTTTCGATATTAATGCCATATGTTAAACCATGGCTAAGGAGATTCATGATTAATGAGTAAAATCGTTATTTCCGGATATTACGGATTTAATAATGCTGGCGATGAGGCGTTGCTGACCGCCATACTGGCGTCTTTGCGGGCCATTGAGCCGGATGCGGATATTACCGTTATTTCCGGGAATCCGGGAAATACAATAATCAAACATCAGGTGAAGTCCCTGTACCGGTTTGCCGCGATGCGTCTGCTGCGGGCTATCGGGGAGTCGGATCTTGTCATCAGCGGCGGCGGGAGCCTGCTGCAGGATGTAACCAGTAAACGCAGTCTGCTTTATTATCTTTCCGTTATTGCTGCGGCAAAATGGAAAGGGAGGAAGGTCATGCTGTTCGCCCAGGGAATCGGCCCTATCCGGAGCCGGCTCATGCGGCTTCTGACCCGTATCGTCTGTAATAAGGCAGACCTGATTACGGTTCGGGACAAAGATTCTAAACAGGAACTGGAACGTATGGGCGTTTTTCCGGCAAAAGTAGAAGTGACAGCGGATTCTGTGCTTACTTTGAACCCTGCTTCCAAATTGAAAGGAAAATCAATTCTGGCAGAGGCGGGACTGGATCCATATAAACCTATTATCGGTGTTTCTGTCAGGGAATGGCCGGATAATCGGCGCTGTCTTCAGCAGCTTGCCACAGCAGTGGGCAGCATCAGTGAAAAATACAATGCGCAGGTAGCAATTCTTCCCTTACAGGTTTCCATGGATATGAAGGCCAGCCAGATGCTTATGGACTGTTTGCCTGAAATGCGGAACAGAGTCGTAATGGTAAAAGGAAACTACTCCACGGAAGACTTTCTCAGTATTATCGGCTGTTTCCGTTTACTGATCGGCATGCGCCTTCATGCATTGATTTTTGCAGCTGTGATGAAGGTTCCCCTGATGGCGGTTTCTTATGATCCCAAGGTGGACAGTTTCGTGAAAGAAATTGGCGCCCGGGCGGTCGGTACAGTGGAAAATTTGGACGCGGGCAATGTTGAAACAGCAGCAGATGCATTGTGGGGAAATGCTTTGGTAGAACAGGAAGCCCGGATCCGCGCCATGCGCAAGCTGGCACAAAGCAACGCTGTAAAGGCTTTCGAACTGCTTCATAAGTAATAATTGTGTCGCAAAAGAATTTTCAATTATTTTGCAGATGGTTTTGAAAATTTATTGTATAGTTATTAGGGATATCTTTAAGAAACGAAAAACACCTAACTGAGTTTCGAAGGGAGCATGACTAGTGCTTGAAATGACGGGCGTCAGCAAAACATATCCCGGTGGGAATGTGGCGCTGCATAATATTAACGTACGAATTGAACAGGGAGAGTTTGTATTTATTGTAGGTCCCAGCGGGGCCGGTAAATCTACATTTATAAAGATGCTTTTCAGGGAGGTTCTGCCTACATCCGGCAGTATCCGGCTGAATGATATTGATATTTTGAACCTTACAGCGAAAGAAGTGCCGTACCTGCGGCGTCAGTTGGGAATCATATTCCAGGATTACCGCCTGCTGCCGGATCGTACGGTGTATGATAATGTAGCTTTTGCCATGCAGGTAATTGAAGCACCGTACCGCAAGATCAAACGGCGTGTGATGAACGTGCTGGATCTGGTAGGTCTTCGCCGCCGTGCGTATGCAAAACCAAATGAACTGTCCGGTGGGGAACAGCAGAGGATTGCCATTGCCCGTGCCATAGTCAACAGTCCAAGTCTTGTAATTGCGGACGAACCTACCGGAAACCTGGATCCGGAAACCAGTATGGAAATCATGGAAATTTTCCAGGAAATCAATAATACGGGAACGACTATTATTATGGCAACTCACGATAAGGAAATCGTAGACAGTATGGGAAAACGGGTTATTGCCATTGAACACGGAGAAATTGTCCGGGATGAACTGAACGGAGTATACGGATATGAGTCTGAGCAGTAAAGAATATTTTATCCGGGAGACGGGAAAGTCCATTAAGCGTAACGGCATAATGAGCTTTGCTTCCGTTTCCACGGTTGCCGTGTCCCTTTTGGTACTGGGTCTGTTTCTGCTCATGTACCTGAACACGGACAATCTGGCAAAATATCTGGAAGGCCAGGTGGAAATGACAGTCTACCTGGAAGATACCGCAACTGGGGAAGAAGTTGCCGATATGCGGGAAAAACTGAAAAAAATGGAAGGCGTTGTGCAGGTTACGGAAGTGACCAAGGCCCAGGCCATGGAACGGTTTAAAAACAGGTTGGGCGATCAGGCCACGTTGCTGAAAGCGTTGGGAAAGGACAATCCATTCCCGTTTTCTTTTGAGGTACAGGTAGACAGACCGGACCGGATCAAGGCTCTGGTATCCCAGGTTGAACAATGGCCAAAAGTTGAGACAGCCAAATTCGGGCAGGAAGTGGTGGAACACCTTTTTGCCCTGACCCGGGTACTGCGTATCGGCGGTGCTGTATTGATTGTATTCCTCTGTTTTGCAACCCTGTTCATTATCATCAATACCATACGCCTTACGGTGTTTGCCCGACGGCGTGAGGTAGTCATCATGAAATACGTTGGGGCTACCGACTGGTTTATCCGATGGCCCTTCATGCTGGAAGGCATGACATTAGGTCTGGGTGGCGCCTTCATTGCCTGCGCTGTTGTTGACGCAATTTATGTAAGCCTTATAGGTAAAGTACATACTACATTTGCTTTTTTCCCAGTAATGCCTTCCTGGCCTACTTTATTGTATGCGGATCTTTTCATATTGGCCTGTGGCACTCTCATCGGCGCTTTTGGCAGTTACCTGTCTCTTAAGAAATTCCTGCGGGTATAGGGGAGGTAACACATGAAACTGCGTAATGTAATCAGTGTGCTGCTGACCGTCTGCCTGTTCCTGACGCAAATGCTTCCGGCTTTTGCGGAAAGTGAAATGGAAAAGAAACAGAAAGAATTGGATCAGGCACAGCAAAATGTGCAGCAGGCCGAAGAAAAAAAAGATCAGGCAAAGCATAATGTAGCAGTTGCCAAAGAGAGCCTCAGTGAAATCGTGGCTAAACTGAGCCGGTTGCAGGAGGATATCAACGTACTGCAGAAAAAGGCAGACGCCCTGCAAAAGGACATTGATAAAAATACTGCAGAGCTGAACAAAAAGAAGGAAGAAATGGAAGGCCGCATGGAAATTTACCGCATGCGTCTTCGTGATATCTATGAAAATGGTCAGATCAATTACCTGGATGTGCTTTTAGGCGCTAAAGATTTCGGGGATTTCGCATCCCGTATGTATCTGCTGCAGAAAATTATCCGCAGCGATCTGGATCTGGTAGACATGGTGCGCAAAGAAGCGGCTGAGATCCAGAAACGCCAGGATGTGCTGGACGGGCAGATGAGTGAAATCAAAAAAGACAGGGCTGCTTTGGAAGAAAAACGAAGCAGCGCGGAAAACATGCGGGAACAGCGTGCCCAGATGCTATATAAAGCGGAAGAGGAAAAACGCAAGTCCGAAGCGGAATATGACCGTCTGCTGGCAATCTCCGACAACATCAAATCCATGTTGCAGGGACTGGAAGCAGCATCTGTGATGCCTTCCGGCGGAGGGAATGGTTCCTTTGTATGGCCCTGTTCCGGTCCTATCACTTCGTATTACGGGTGGCGCGTGCATCCTATCTTCGGTACCAGGAAGTATCATTCCGGCATGGATATTGCAGTGGACTACGGTACACCGATTCATGCCGCAGCAACAGGTGTTGTTGTTTATTCCGGATGGATGGGCGGTTATGGCTATGCTATTATGATCGATCATGGCGGTGGTCTTGTAACGATTTACGGGCATAATTCCAGCCTGACGGTCAGTGAAGGACAGCGGGTGTCCCAGGGGCAGTTGGTGGCTTATGCCGGCAGCACCGGTTATTCCACAGGTCCCCATTGCCACTTTGAAGTTCGTCTCCACGGCGAAGTGACGGAACCTTTGAATTATTTGCCGTAATTAGTCTGAAAGATGTGAATGTAAGGAGGGAGGAGGAGGAACTCCTTCCTCTTTTGTGTATAAATCTGTAGTGAGAAATGCAGCCGTTAGCAGACGGAGGTTGGAAATGTTTAAGAAGAAAGTCAGTATCTGGGTGATTCCGCTTGTTGTGATCGCAACTGTATCGTTAACCCTGATAGGCGTCGCCTGGGGGCTGCAAAAGGTTACCCATAATGCTGCCGGAGCGATCCAGTTCCTTTTTACTCTTGGCAGGATACATTCCGGTTATGTAGGGGAATATACGGACAAAAAGCTGTTTGAAGGGGCCATGCACGGAATGGTAGAAAGTCTGGACGACCCATATTCAGAATATTTGGATGCCGAAGCGTTTACCCACCTTAATGAGATGACGGACGGAACCTTCGGCGGTATCGGCGTGGTGCTTGGTCAGCGCAATAAAGAATTCGTGGTGGTATCCCCTATGGAGGGCTCACCTGGGGCCAAGGCCGGCATCGAAGCCGGGGATAAGATCCTTAAGGTGAATGATACTGACACGAAGGGACGTACCCTGGAGGATGTGGTTCGTACGATCCGGGGCAAGAAAGGCACTAACGTTAAACTGCTGCTGGAGCATAAAAACGGGGAGCAGTTTACGGCGGATATCGTGCGTGATGATATCAAGATCCAGTCCGTGGCGGGAAAGATGCTGCCGGATTCCAAAATCGGCTATATCCGGATTGCGATGTTTAATGAAAATACCGGGGAGGAATTCAAAAAAGCTTACGAAAAACTGGAGCAGGAAGGTATGCAGGCCACCTTGCTTGATTTACGTCACAACCCGGGAGGACTGCTGAACGAATGCGTGAAAGTATCCAACTACATCGTGCCTAAGGGACCGGTGGTTTCAATTACGGATAAACAGGGAAACACGAAGGTCTATGAGTCTAAGCTGGAAAAGGTAAAGTACCCGCTTGCAGTTCTTATTGATAACGGAAGCGCCAGCGCTTCGGAAATTGTTTCCGGTGCGGTGCAGGATACAAAAGCAGGTAAACTGTTCGGCGTGAAAACTTACGGCAAAGGCTGTGTCCAGTCCATATTCCATATTACGCCGGAAACCGGATTGAAACTGACTACGGCCATGTATTACACGCCTTCCGGACGGTCCATTCATAAAGTAGGGGTTTCTCCGGATGTGGAAATTGAACTTCCCGAAAAACCCACCAGCGACGTACAGCTGAAAAAAGCGGAAGAATATTTGAGGGAAGAACTGGCGAAAAAGGAATAGGCCTCAAAAAAGCAAAAGATGAAACAAAAAAATCTCCGTCTTTCGACGGAGATTTTTTGTTTCATCTTTTAGGCGAAATGTCCTTTGGCTTTAATTACCGCAATTACTTCATCTACGTATTTCTCGCAGATTTCATCGCTTTCCGCTTCAACCATAACGCGGATCACCGGTTCCGTACCGCTTTCCCGTACCAAGATGCGGCCCGTATCGCCTAATACTTCGGCGACTTTTGCAACGGCAGCCTGTACGTCCGGGTCGTTCTGGGCGTCCGGTTTACTCTTTACCTTTACGTTCTTCAGTACCTGGGGATAGAACACAACGGGCGCAGCCAGTTCGCTCATGGGTTTTTCTTTGGCCAGCATGACTTCCATCAGTTTCAGGGATGTAAGGATGCCGTCGCCGGTGGTGGCGTATTTGATGAAAATGGTATGACCGGACTGTTCGCCGCCGATACGGTTGCCGGTCTGTACCATGTTTTCATACACGTACTTATCGCCGACTTTCGTCTTTTCGTATTCAATGCCTACTTTATCCAGGGCCTTGTAAAGGCCGAAGTTTGACATAACCGTGGTAACCACTTTGTTGTTCAGCAGTTTGCCACGCTCTTTCATGTACAGTCCGTAGATATACAGGGTGTGGTCGCCGGTCACTTCGTTGCCTTTTTCGTCTACGCAGAGGCAACGGTCGGCATCGCCGTCAAAAGCAAAACCGATATCCAGTTTGTTATCTACTACAAATTTCTGTAGATGTTCGATATGGGTACTGCCGCAATCCGTGTTGA
>Ga0256404_1003327_pt1 | contig 33089 bp, 38 predicted proteins | sample RumenRJG_01DNA_FD_185990 | JGI IMG/M metagenome (GOLD analysis project Ga0256404, IMG submission 185990) | Bovine rumen microbial communities from Lethbridge, Alberta, Canada - RJG_01 | ecosystem: Host-associated > Mammals > Digestive system > Stomach > Rumen | place: Canada: Alberta | collected...
ATTAAACTGGAAAATAAGTAAAAAATTAGTGTCAAGATTTTAAGAAATATTTTGACACTATTTTTATGTTCTTTTTAACCAGCCCTTTGCTTCTGCTTCATCAAATCTTGAATCAGAGAAAAATTCACACAAGTTAGTTCCAAGTCCTTCACAAATGTATAATAAATTTTCAATTCAAATAGTTTTTGTTTTTCTAGTCAAAAATTGCAAAATTGTAGATGTATAAACGCCTGTAAGTGATTCCAATTTATATATAGATAACTCTTTTTCATTCATCAATTCTATTATTTTAAGAGCTATTAAATCTGTAAACTCCATAAACAAAACTCCTTAAACATTTAATACTTATCAGTGTATCAAAAATAATACTAACAACCTATCAACAAATTGAGTGAAGCTTAAAAAAACTATTGTTTTTTTTTTATTTTGTGTAATAATAAAAATCGAAGAAAATTTATTTAGAGTTTTATTTAAATATTCCTAATGCAAAAATGAGTATTTAATAGCTATAAATGTTACAAAAGAAATATATTCTAAAATAAAAATGGAGTATTCAAATGAACTAAAGAAAGGAAAACTTATTATGAAAAATTTCAGAAAAAATGCTCTAAAAAGCAGTAAAGGTATCACTTTGATAGCCCTTGTTATAACTATAATTGTGCTTTTGATATTGGCTCGGAATATCAATAACAATGTTAAGTGGGAATAATGGAATTTTACAAAAGACCACAGATGCTAGGAAAGCAACAGAAAAAGCAAGTATAATTGAACAGGTTAGAACAGATATATTAGGTCAAATTGCTATAAACAATGGAGAAACATTTCAAGGCAACAATTAAAAAGCATTTTAAACAATTATTTTGAAGAAGAAGAAGTAGAAAGATTAGAAATTACTAACGATACATCAACATTAGATGACGAATTAACGTCAAAACAAGGCAATTATAAAATCAAATTATCAGATATATATAGTGGATTGATTTCTTCCATTGAGTATTATGCATATTTCGATGAATTTTTTAAGGAGATAATTATTATTGATGGGAAAACAGAATTACCAACGGTATACCAAAATGCATATATTGTTATAGATGAAAATAAAATTGATATAAGTTCATATATAAATAATGAGGAAGAGACATTAGACGGTGGAAAATATACATCTATTTCTTTAGAGGATTTAATAAATAATAATACTATAATCGGAGACAAAACTTATGAATTTATGCTAGTAAAAGATGGAGTAGAATATAAATGCAAAGCTGAAATAAAAATGTACTTACCATATGGTGATAGTGGAATAGTGGCTTTATTAGATCGTAAAAAAAGTAACTACGCAGATAATGCATGGCTTGGTGGACTGAGAAGAATTAATACTACAATAGAATCGGCATATGTTGTGCTTAATGGGGAACGAATTAATATAAGTAATTATTTATCTGAGTTACTAATTTCATCATGGGATCATGAAACAGAATATAATCAAATTGGAACGGCTCAATTAATAAATGATGGTATATTGAATGAAGGCGAAACATATGAGTTTATATTGGTTAAAAACGGAATTGAGTATATAGTTGAAGCAGTTGCGTCTTTGGCATACTCGCAAAATGCATGATGCAAAAAGGGACACTTCTCATTTGCATCATGATATTGACATAAAATCATTTGAAAGGTATAGTCTTTAGTAGCTTGAGATTTAGCTGTTAGAGACTTTTTTGATAGAGTTATATATTTTATTATATTAATTATTCATTTTCTCTTGACAAACTTTAAAATTTTATGTTAAATTAAAAACAATAAATCGAATTATATAAAAGAGTTTGAAACATAGTATGCCATTTTTTCACATACCTGTTTCGAAATGGCACCAACGATGTTTCTGTTCAAACTTTTGGAACAAGGAGATACAAATATCATTCGAGAAATTGAATGGTATTTTTTTTGTCTGAAAACGGAATTTAGTACATATTTGTCGAATTTTGTCGAACGAAAATTTAAATAAATAGGAATTTAATATTGACTTTTGCAAACAAAGGTTTTATGATAATATCAAAATAATAAAAAACTAAGAAATGGAGATGATAACAATGGAAGAAATAAATGAAAACAATAAATCATTTGAAGATATTAAACATATTGATGAAAATGGAGTGGAGTTTTGGTACGCTAGAGAGTTAATGCCTGTTTTACAATATTCAAATTGGCAAAATTTTGAAAAGATAATTGATAAAGCTAAAATATCTTGTGAAAACTCTGGTATCAGTGTGCTTGAACATTTTACTGACGTCAGTAAAACGATAAAAATGCCTAAAGGAGCTGAAAAGAAGATTTTAGATTATAAACTAACTCGTTATGCTTGTTATTTGATAGCGCAAAATGGAGATGCTAGAAAAAAAGTTATTGCACTTGCACAAACATATTTTGCAGTACAGACTAGAAAACAAGAAATAACTGAAAAAGAGTACAGGATGCTTACAGAAGACGAAAAAAGATTTTATCAAAGAAATTTAACTAGAAAAGGAAATTATTCGTTAAATCAAACTGCAAAAAATGCAGGAGTAAAGAACTTTGATAAATTCCATAATGCAGGATATAAAGGATTGTATAATGGAGAGACAGCTGATGATATTGCTAAAAGAAAAGGATTAAGATATAGAGAAGATATTTTAGATAATATGGGAAGTGATGAACTTATAGCAAATTTATTCAGAATATCACAGACAGAACAAAGATTAAAAAGAGATGAAATTGATAATGAAAAGGAAGCGTGTAACACTCACAATAAAATTGGAAGAATAGTTAGAAAAGCAATAAAAGAAGCAGGTCGGAACTATGCCAGAAGACTTACCAACACCTAAAAAGAGTTTGAAACAGCTTGAAAAAGAGAAAAACAAGCAATTAAAAGACAAAAATTAGATTATTAAAATGGCTGTTATGTATAAACAACAGCCTATTACATTATTTACTTAATATTGTTTTGATTGATTTTTTCTATACATATCAACTCTAACTGGTAATTTCTTAGCTAATTTTGCAGTGTCCTCATGAAATAATAATTCAGGTTTTATATTAAATGATTTTGCTATAAAATCAATATTTTTACAAGTTAGATTTGCATTACCTGTTTCTATAACACTAATATAAGCCATTTTAAATTTAGTTTTATTAGCATAATCTTCCTGTGTTAAATTATTTTTATATCTATACCATTTTGTATTAAGACCAACTAACTCCATAGAAGTCATAACAGCAACCTCCTTTTTATATTAATTAATAATATAAAAATTATTTATATATAAATTATAAAGTTAAAAGCTAAATAACTTAACACCACTAAAACTTATTAAGATATAGCTAAATAAGACTAAAAAAACTATTGCATTTTTAAAAAATTTGTGTAATAATAAAATCGAAGAAAATTTAGTAAGAGTTTTATTTAAATATTCCTATAAAAAATGAGTATTTAATAACTATATATGTTACAAAAGAAGTATATTCTAAAAATCAATATGGAATATTAAAATGGACTAAAGAAAGGGAAATATATTTTATGGAAAAATTTTTAAAAAAATCTCTAAAAGCCCCTAATGGTATTACTTTGATAGCACTTGTGATAACTATAATTGTCCTTTTAATATTAGCTCGGAATAAGTATATCCATGTTAAGTGGAGATAACGGAATTTTAAAAAAAGCAACAGATGCAAAAACAAATACTGAAAGAATATCAGTAATTGAGCTTGCTCAAACAGATATATTAGGACAAATTGCTAAAAACGAGGGTAAAAATATATCAGAAACGCAATTGAAAACAATACTTGGAAAGTATTTTGAAGATTTTGATGATGAGTTACCATCAGACTTGTCGGGAACAACTATTAAATTAAAAGCGAAAGAAGAATATGGTGGCTACAAGGATATTGCATTATCTGATATATATGATGGAATATTAGCAAAAGAAGACGAATTAACAGATTTAGAGAGATTAAACTTATATTTTAATGACATTAATAGCTTTGATAACGAAGGAAGTTTGATAGATAATAATGCTTTGGGGATTAAAGTTAGTGATTTGCAAATTATAGATTTTGATTCAGGAATTTTTAAATATAATGAAGGGTTTTATAAAAATGTGTGGAGTTATGATGAAGACAAAGGTATTAAAATATGTAATGTGGAAGAATCAAATTATTTAGTTTCAGAGTTTAATTATAATGGTGCGGATCCAGTAGTATGTTTAATTGATAGAAAAACAAATAAAAAGACAACTTTTGAAGATATGTATATTATTATAAATGGTTCGAAAATAAATATAATGGATATAGTTGTTATCGATGAGGAAAATTGTAATATATTGCATGCAAGAAATTTATCTGGTTTAAATGGATTTTATTTTCCTAGTACATATGAATTTATTATATTAAAAGGAGGCAAAGAGTATAAAGGAGCTTTATATTTGTCTTATGCGATTTAATGTGCAATAGGGATGTGCAATAGGGACGGAGAAGATTGCACAAAAATACCCCCTTGCCAAAGCAAGGGGGTAAATATTTTTTTGGCTAATTATCTAAATAAAATTGGTCTACATTTGAAGCCACCACAGTTTTCGAAATTCTCTTTGTAATTAATGTCAAGATATTTTCCTTTAAAAATTACAGGAAATTCAAGGTCATAAAAATTTCGCCACATTACAAAATATTCTTTACCATCATCTAAAGTAACAAAATTCTTATTCTGAGAAACAACTTTTCCTCTAACAAATTCAGATTTTGTTGAACCAAGAAGATAATAGCCTTCTTTTAAACTGCCTGTAAGTCTCCAATGATAAACAACAGGAATATCATTGTAAACAGCATTCAAAAAATCTTTATAATCTTTAGACATATTAATAAGAGTATATTCTATATTAGACTTTGTAATTACTGTATCTTTACTAATAGACAATATAGGCGCTGTAACAACATAGCGCATGTAATGTTCAAACTCTTTTGCACAAAAACCTGCTAAGCAACAATCGCTACTATGTTCTTCTGGAATAACCCATAACTTGTAGCTTGAGGCAGCAACAAAAAAATAATCCTTCATTAAAGCAATTTCTTTAAATTTAGCCATGTTAGCACCTCCAAAAATTTTTACTTAAAGTTGATAGTTACATCTGAAAACACGAGGATATTTAAATATGTTTTTTCAACATGTAAAAAGTATAACATAATTGACATAAAAATGCAAATACTTCAAGAAAATATAAAGTTATGTAAATAAAATGCTTAAAAAAATTTTGAAAATGTGATATTATATTATAAAATTATAAAATCAGAGATATAATGTTATATTAAAATATTATAACAAAATTACAAAACAGCGAAAGGAATGAACTAAAAAATGAAAGTAAACATTGTCATGGTGGAACCAGAAATACCACAAAATACTGGAAATATAGCAAGAACATGTGCTGCAACAGGGGGAAAACTACATTTAGTAGAACCACTTGGATTTGAAATAACAGACAAAACATTAAAAAGAGCTGGTTTAGATTATTGGGACAAATTAGACATAGAAAGACATACATCCTTAAATGCATTTTTAGAAAAATATAAACCAGAAGAAAACAATATGTACTTTGTAACAACAAAAGGAAAGACATGCTATTCGGATGTTGACTATTCAAAATTAGATGAAATATTTTTACTATTTGGAAAAGAAACAAAGGGACTTCCAGAAGAACTGTTAAAAAAATATATTGAAAAAACAATAAGAATTCCAATGAGAAAAACACTAAGATCTTTAAACCTATCAAATTCCGTTGCAATAGTTATTTACGAGGTCTTAAGGCAAAAGAATTTCGAAGGATTAGAAGAGATAAGTAGTTATTTTAATTAAATATTAGACTGACTACCCAGACTAAAGAATTTTTTTCTACAATATGATATAAATTAGTATAGAGAATATGGATTTAAGAATAACTAATATGTTCTTTCCTAAAGTCACCTATATCTTAGAAAGGAATGATAAAAAAGTATGAGAGAAGAGATAATATTTAAGGATGCAAGAGAATTTAAAGATGTAAAGGAAATTATTTATAATTCTGTAGAAAAGTTTGGAGATAAAAATGCATTTTTAATAAAGCATAAGAACGGAAAAGAAATAATCTATGAGAATATAACATATAAACAATTACTTGAAGATATAAATAAGTTTGGAACTAGTTTATATGAAATGGGTTTTTTAAATAAAAGAATTGCCATAATAGGAAAAAACAGATATGAGTGGATGCTTACTTATTTAACAAATATGCTTGGAAATATTATTTCTGTCCCACTTGATAAGGATTTACAATATGGTGAGCTTGAAGATTCGCTAATTAGAAGTAAAGCCGATGCAATTGTTTTTGATGAAAAATTAGAGCCAATGATAAAACAAATAAAAGAAACAGCAAAAACAAATTTGAAAGAATATATTTGCATGAGTAAATTAGATGGATATAAATCTATAAAAGAACTTATTGATAATGGTGAAGATCTTATAAAACAGGGGGAAAAAGAGTACATCAACGCACAAATAGATGAAAATGCAATGAGTATATTATTATTTACATCTGGAACAACGTCAAAATCAAAAGCTGTAATGCTATCACAAAGAAATGTTGCATCAAATGTATATGCTCTACAATGTGTTGAAGATTTAAAAGAAACCGATAGAAATATTGCTTTTTTACCTTTTCATCATATATTTGGTTCAACATGTATGTTGTGGATGTTAGGTGGTGGTGCACAAAATGCATTTCCAGATGGATTAAGATATATTAAACAAAATTTAAATGAATATAAAGTAACAATATTTGTTGGTGTACCAGTACTTATAGAGGCAATTTATAAAGCAATAATGAAGGAAATTGAAAAACAAGGCAAAACAAAACTTATAAAAATAGCAACAAAAATAAGTAATTTCTTATTAAAATTGCATATAGATGTAAGAAGAAAAATATTTAAACAAGTTTTAGATGCATTAGGTGGTGAGCTAAGATCAATAGTATCAGGAGGAGCTCCAGCAGATGCAAAAATTGCAAAGGGACTAAATGACTTAGGAATAAGAACAATTCAAGGATACGGTTTAACTGAAACTGCACCAGTTATTGCAGGAGAAAACTGCAAGTATTTAAAATATGGAACAGTAGGCTTTCCTATGGTAAATGACACAATAGAAATTGTAAATAAAGACGAAGATGGAATAGGGGAGATAAGAGTAAAAGGTCCAAATGTAATGCTTGGATACTATGAAATGCCAGAAGAAACAGAAAAAGTTCTAAAAGATGGATGGTTTTATACAGGAGATTTAGGATTTTTTGATAAAGAAGGATATTTAACTATAACAGGAAGAAACAAAAATATGATAGTTCTAAAAAATGGCAAAAAAATCTTTCCAGAAGAGCTTGAAACATTAGTTAATAGATTAGATTTAGTAGAAGAATGTATGGTATTTGGCCTTCCAGATAAAAATGATGTAATGCTATCTGTAAAGGTTGTTTATAATAAAGAAATAGCTGAGGAGCAGTACCCTGGAAAAACTGAAAAAGAGCTTAAAAACATAATTTGGGAACAAATAAAGAAAGTAAACAATACTTTCCCAAGATATAAGCATATTCAAAATATGATTTTAACATCAGAAGAGTTAATTAAAACAACAACTAAAAAGGTAAAAAGACAAGAAGAAATGAAAAAGATTATGGAAGAAGTTTAAGGCTTGAAGAAAAAAAGGGACACGCCGGAAGAAAGAAGGGGACTGAGGAGAAAGACAGGGGTCCCGGGACCCCTGTCTTTCTCCTCAGTCCACAAAAAATCATTTCAAAATTAATCTAATTGTATCATAAAGATATGGTTTATATTCCTCAATTGGAAGAGGCTCCTTTTCTAAAATTGAAGTAAAGCATGTAGAGCTTACAAGTTCAATTATCATAAATAATGTAACTTCGGGATTTTTTATCTTTAAATTATTTTCTTTAACGCCTTTCATAAATAAAGTCAAAAAGCTATCCTCTTTATTTTCACTATTTTCATAAATTTTTATGATAGATTTATTATAGATTCCCCAAGATAAATTTTTTGCTATAAATTTTAAAAGTGTAGGCTTACTTTTTAATTCATCAATTATATAATTAATAATGAAAACTATTTGATCAGAAAAATTCTGAATATAATTTTTTCTAAGTTCGTTTAAGGCATCATTAAACAATTTTTCTGACTTTCTAGTAACTAAAATATCTTGAAGTTCATATTTGTCCTTAAAATACAAATAAAATGTGCCTTTGGCTACATTAGCATTATCTACTATTTCTTGAATTGATGTATCTTTTATTCCTTTTTTAGTAAATAAATCAAAAGCGGTATTTAAAAGTCTTTGTTTTTTGCTATTTTCTTGTTCTTTATTTTCCATATTAATTCCTCCAAAAAATATGAATATATATAATTATTATGACATATTTTAGACTAACAGTCAATAATTGAAGTTAAAATTTTTGAAAATTTTAGTGATTTTAGTTATATAATTATTTATTATAAAATGTGGAATAATACAACTGAAAACACTGATACAATTGGACTTGATGAAAGTTATTATACATGTAAAAAATATTTATAATAAAATCAAAAAAAATATTGACTAATAGTCATTAAAGAGGTATAATATCAATTGTGACCAATAGTCATAAAATAAAAAGTAAAAATATAAATGGAGGGAGGAAAGTATTTTAGCTAAAAAAGCTAAAATAATAAGAATGAAAAAAATAGCAAAACAAATTTGTAAACATAGGAAAATAATTTTAATACTAGCATTAATTTTATTAATTCCTGCAATTTTGGGGATGAAGGCTACAAAAATTAATTATGATATTTTAGTTTATCTGCCAGAAGACATCGAAACAATTAAAGGAGAAAAAATACTATCTGAAGATTTTGATATGGGGGGATTTTCCGTTGTAATACTTGAAAATATGGAATCTAAAGACATATTAAAATTAGAAGAAAAAATAAAACAAGTAGATAATGTTGAAAAAGTTGTATCTTATGCTGATATACTTGGAACAGATATACCAAAAGAAATGTTGCCATCGAAAGTGCAAGATATGTTATATGATGACAATAAAACAATAATGCTTGTAACTTTTAAAGAGCAGATATCATCAGATGAAACTATTAAATCGGTACAAACATTAAGAAAATTAACAGATGTAAGTTGTAAAATCAGCGGAATGACAGCAACTGTAATAGATACAAAGGAATTATCTGACTCAGAGATTTTAATTTATGTTGTAATTGCAGTTATTCTTTGCCTGGTAATTTTACAGCTAGCACTAGATTCATATTTTGCACCAATTTTATTACTATTAAATATAGGAGTTGCAATTTTATATAACATGGGTAGCAATATATTTTTAGGACAAATTTCTTATATTACAAAAGCAATAAGTGCAGTGCTTCAACTTGGTGTTACTATGGACTTTGCAATATTCCTTTATCACAGCTATATACAAGAACAACAAAATTTTGAAAACAAAGAAGATGCAATGGCAACTGCAATAACAAAAACATTTAGCTCAGTACTTGGCAGTTCATTAACAACAATAGCAGGTTTTTTGGCACTTTGCAGTATGAATTTATCATTGGGAAAAGATATTGGAATAGTTATGGCAAAGGGAGTATTATTTGGGGTAATCTGTGTTGTTACAATCCTTCCTGCACTGATATTAACATTTGATAAATTAATTGAAAAAACAAAGCATAAAGAAATTTTCCCTAAATTTAGAAGATTAAGAGATTTTGTAATTAAATATTACAGAATAATTGCGATATTGTTTGTTATAATCTTGCCAATAGCATTTTATGGATATTCAAATACAAAAGTTTATTATAACTTAGATAAATCACTTCCAGAAACACTTCCAAGTGTTGAAGCAAACAATATATTAAAAAAAGACTTTAACATGGTATCTATGGAAATGCTTTTAGTTGATAAAAATATGCCAGAATATAAAGCAAACGAAATGATAGAAAAAATTGAAGAATTAGATGGAATAGAGTGGGCGATAGGGTATTCAAAACTTGGAAGTTTAGGTATTCCCAAAGAGGCTCTTCCAGAAAAAGTAACAAATATATTCCAAAGTAATAAATATCAAATGATTCTGATAAATTCTAAATATGAAATGGCAACAGATGAACTAAATGAGCAGGTAACAAAAATAAATGAGATTATAAAAGAGTATGACGAAAATGCAATACTTGCTGGAGAAGGGCCACTTATGAAAGATTTAGTTGAAATAAGTGACCATGACTTTAACAGCGTAAATACAGTTTCTATTGCAGTTATATTTATAATAATGATATTTGTTTTAAAATCTGCAATTTTACCTGTAATATTAATATGTGTTATAGAGTTTGCAATATTTATTAATATGGGAATACCATATTATACTGGAACAATACTTCCTTTTGTTGCATCAATAGTAATTGGTACAATACAACTTGGAGCAACTATAGATTATGCAATTTTAATTACAAATAAATATATTATTGCAAGAAAAGAAGGAAAAGATAAAAAAGAAGCAGCAAAAGAATCTCTTGGAACCTCAATTTCATCAATTGCAATAAGTGGATTATGCTTCTTTGGTGCAACATTTGGAGTTGGAGTATATTCAAAAATAGAAATGATTGGAGCGCTTTGTACATTAATGGCAAGAGGAGCAATAATAAGTATGCTAACAGTAATTTTCGTGCTTCCAACATTTTTAATAATATTTGATAAGGTTATTTGCAAAACAACTAAAAATATGAGGAAGCTATAAGTATTATGAAGGAGGAAATAAAAATGAGTAATAATTTAGTAAAAAAATTAACTTCTGGTATTTTACTATTTAGCATTATAGGATATAGTGCAATGCCAGTGTTTGGTTTTACAAAAGAAGAAAGTGTTTATTCAAAAATAGATTCAGATGGAAAAGTATATCAAACAACAGTAAGTAATCATTTGAAGAATACTGAAAAATCTGAAGTATTAAAAGATCTGTCAGATTTAATGAATATTGAAGCACTATCAGATTGTGAATACGAAAAAGATAATAATACAATTACATGGAAATCAAACGGAGAAGATGTGTATTATGAGGGAAATTCTGAAAAAGAATTACCAATAGATGTTAAAATTAAATACAGTTTAAATGGCAAAGAAGTACAAAAAGAGGATATAGTTGGAAAATCTGGTAATGTAAAAATTACTTATGAATTTACAAATAAAGAATCAAGAAAAGTTAATATTAATGGCAAAATAGAAACAATGTATGTTCCATTTGTTGTTGGAGTTGGAACAGTTATAGATAATAAAAACAATAAAAATATTGAAATTACAAATGGAAAAGAAATTGATAATGGAACTAAGACAATGGTATTTGGAATAGCTCTTCCAGGAATGCAAGAAAGTTTAGGTATTAGTAAAAATGACATTGAATTACCAAATAAAGTAGAAATTACAATGGATGCAACTAATTTTGAAATGAATGAAATTTACTGCTTTGCATCACCTAAAATAATTGAAGAAAATGATTTAGAAGTATTTGATAAATTAGATAAAGTTTATGATATGGCAAATGAATTAAGGAATGCATCAAGTAAGTTAGTTGACGGTTCAAATAAATTATCAGATGGTGCTAAAGAATTAAACAATGGTACAAATGAACTATCAAGTAAGCTAAACGTAGAAATTGCTAAATATGAAAGTGCAAGAAATGAGTTATCTAATAAAAAAGAAATAGAAGGCAAGATTGTTAAAATTATAAATGATGAGTTAAATAAACTAATGCCTGAAATTGAAAAAGAAGCGGAAAATGAAGCAAAAAATGTAATAGCAAACCATAAAGAAGAATTAGAAACTTCAGTTACAGAAAAATCAATGGAATATACTAAAAAAGCAATTAATGAAAAAATTACTGAAATTCAAAAGAAGGGAAGTTTATTAGATAAAGATGAAGAAAAGGCCTTAATTGATGCTATTTCTAAAGACATAGAAGAGGTTTTAGGTAAAGTTGAGAATGACGAAAGTTTTAGAAATCTTGAAAATGCAGTAAAAGAGGCTGTCATTAAAGAAGTAAAGAAAACAGTTGGCACTACAACAAAGGAAGTTGTTAATGAGCAAGTAGATAAAATGTCTAAAGCAGGACTTACAAATACATTAACCACTGAAGAATTATCTGCAATGAAAACACAAATGGCTCCAATAGTTAAGGAAATTGCTACTGCAAAAATCCAAGAAAAAATCCAAGCAAATGCTACATCAAAAGTTCCAACATTAATGGGGCAAGGACTAAGCAGGGAAGAAGCAATGGCAAAAGCATTACTTATGGCACAAACAGAAATAACAGATGCAGATAAATTACAAGCACAAAATGAAGCCACAGCACAAGTAATGAAATTGATGGAGTCAGTATCTGGAACCACATTAAATAAAGTAAAAGATAATGCAAGTTTAATTTCAGATGCAGCAGTTGATAAGACTATTGAAAATATAAATAAATCAACTGAATCTGAAGAAAATTTACAAAAAGCAATACAAGAATATAAAGATGCTATTGCAAAAGATATTGCAGAAACTATGCAAATTAATGATAAAGAGACTTTAGAGAAAATAGAAAAAAGTATCCAAAATAAAATTGCAGAAAACTTAAAAGAAAAAATAACAAATAATGAGGTTATAAAAAAATATATGTCGCAAGTTAAGAGTGAGGTAGGTAATACAATATCATCTGTTGCAAATGATACAGCATCAGATTTAGCAAAGACATACACAGAAACAATAGCAAATGAAGTTGCTAAAAACTTAATACAAAAACAATTATCAGGTAGTTTGCAAAATGGTGTAATAGACGAAGAATTTAGAAAATATGAAAAAATAATAAATTCAAAGTTAGATGATGTTGATAGTGAAATAGGAACTTTAAAAGATGCATTAAATCAGCTAACAGATGGAACAAAAGCACTTGCAGATGGCGCTAATGAATTAGCAAATGGTATGAGTAAGTTTGATGATGAAGGAATACAAAAGATTTATAATTTAGTTAATGGAAACTTGAAAGATGTTGATGCAAGAGTTGAAAAGCTTAAAGAATTAGCAAATGAATATAAAACATTTACAATGTCTGATGAAAATTCGGAGGGAACAGTTAAATTTATAATGATGATTGATGGATTAAATAAAGAAACAATAAAGAAGGAAGAAGCTATCATTCAAACAGAAGTAAATGAAGAAAAGAAAGAAAACTAACTTAAGCAATCTGTCAAGGTGACACACACCGAAAGAAAAAAGGGGACACACACCGAAATAATAATTCTTAAATTATTATTTCGGTGTGTGTCCCCTTTTTTCTTTCCCTTTTTTTCAAGGTTATTGAGCCATGTAATTTTGTTTTGTTTCATTAATTTTATTTTGGTCTGCGGTATCTGTTGTGTACCAACCTTTTTCAGACATAAGATTGTAAATTTTATTTTGAATGTTTAAGCTTTCGTCTAAAGCTTCTTTAAATGCTGCATGAACTTCTGCTGTTGTTGCTTCTAACGTACCATGAAGGTATAAGTCACATGCACCTTTAATTGTTAGTAGCTCACCTTCCATTAAATCCTTATCTTCCATTATAATTTCCTCCTATAATAAATTTAAAAATTTATTTGATAAATTTGTGTGTATTTGTTCTAACTCTCTCATATAAGCTGATAGAGTAGGGTCATTTAATTGACCTGCAGTTTTTGTTGCGCATGATTTCATAAAATTTTCATGGCCTAAAGCATCTTCTACATATAAAAGTTCTTTACTTGTCATTTTACATCACCACCTAAAATAAGTATTACCAAAAAATAGAAATGTATACAAAAAAACTACTTAACTTGGGTAAAGGTTATAATTAAACATAAAATATTTATATATTATTTAAAATCAAATATCAAGAAAATAAGGAATTTTTAATACATAATCCAACCTCCAAATGAATACAATGAAACAAAAGTATTCATTATGGAGGTTGTCTTTATATGAAAAATTACGGAGGAATAATTGAAGAAAGAGCAAATATGCTTGCACGTTATATTATTGATTCAAAAGATACAGTAAGAGGAGCTGCTAAAAAATTTGGAGTTAGCAAATCAACAGTACACAAAGACTTAAGTGAAAGAATATTAAAGATAAACCCTGCACTTGCCCATGAGGTAAGATTAATTTTAGATGAAAATAAGGCAGAAAGACACATAAGAGGTGGAATGGCTACTAAGAAAAAATATAAACAAATGAAGGAAAAGAGAGTTGGATAAGAACTGAGAAGAAAGACACGGAGAAGAAAGACACGGGGACGGAGAAGATGTCTTAGGCTTTTTCGAAAAGCCTAAGACATCTTCTCCGTCCCCGTGTCTTAAAGCCTAAGACATCTTCTCCGTCCCCGTGTCTTTCTCCTCCGTCTCCGTGTCTTTCTTCTCAGTCCCCAAAAGCATCACCCATTAATATCTTCACAATATTACAAAAATCGACATATTATAAAGTATGAGATTTAAAGTGTAATATGTGAGGTGACAAAATGAAAAGATTAAAAAAGGGTGATGTTGTTGCAAGAATATCATATAACAAAGACGTACTATTTGAAATTACACGTATAATAAAGCTTAACAATAATAAGAAAATAATGATTCTAAAAGGAATTACTGAAAGAATAGAAGCTGATAGTCCAGAAGAGGATTTAGAAATTGTAGATAAAAGAATAGTAGAAGAGAAAATATTAACTTTAGAAGAAAAAATACAATGTCATATTAAAGAATATATAAATAAACCTAAGGATTACTTTCTACTAGCAAAAGATAAATTATTATTTCTAAAAGGTGAGAAAAGAAGCATAAGAAAAATTTATACTGGTAAAATATTACACTTAGATGGGGATAGAAGGTATAGTGAAAAATCAGCAAAATACTATAGAAATTTAGGATTGAATGCAATTGTTAAAAATATTCCAGAAAATAAGCAACCACAAGTTGTAAGAATGTTACTTGATAGATATGAACCTGATATATTGGTTATAACAGGACATGATGGAATGATAAAAAAAGGGACTGGATTTAATGATATATATAATTACAGAAATTCAAGGCATTTTATAAAAACTGTTAATGAGGCAAGAATATGGAGCCGAAGTCACAAGGACTTAGCAATTTTTGCAGGAGCATGCCAAAGTTTTTATGAAGCAATTATTGGTGCAGGTGCAAATTTTGCATCATCTCCACGGTAGAATAATGATTGACTTTATAGATCCTCTTATTGTAGCAGAAAGAATAGCTACAACAGATAATACAAAGTATTTAACAATAAACGACATAGAGGGAGAGCTTAGAGATGGGAGAGCGGGCATAGATGGACTTGGAACTATGGGAAAAAAGGTAATATATTTATAACTGTAACAATAAAGTAATATTATTGTAATACAATTGTAATAAAACCTCGAAACGCTTGAAAATAAAGGAATACAAAAAACGACATTATTTTTTAGGCTTTGACATTTTATGCTTTTAATGATAAAATAAGGGCATCTTAAAAAAGTAGGTGATGAGCATGATTTGTAAAAGTGATATCGCAAATCTAAAAACAGATATTGGAGATATTATAGGTCAAAAAATCATTGTAAAAGGAGATTTGGGAAGAAATAAGACATTTGAAAAAAAGGCAACATTAGAGAAGGCTTATCCAAATATTTTTGTTGTAAAATACGAAGAAAACGAAAGAAACGTTACCTATAGTTACACTGATGTTTTAACAAGAGCAGTAGAGGTTCAAGTATTTGATGGTCAAAATTATTCACCATTAATTCCTCCAATTGCTGACGCAAAAGCATAGTAAAAAAAAAGAACAAAAGTAAAATATAAAAAATTCCTAATTTTTAGGAATTTTTTTTATGCATAAATAATATATATTAAATAAAAAAATAAGGAGGTATATTTTCATGGCTGTCACAACAATTAAACAAACTTTGCGGAATTAATCAGGTTATTCGGGAAAAAGGCGGATACAATTATTGTGGAAGAAGATTTTATAGTCCCTGATATAAAGCCAGATGTATTAAATACAATTGATTCATCTGGAATAGTTTGTATCTATAAAAAAGAAATAGATACAGGGAAAATAAAAATAGACGGATGTGTAAATACATATGTTATGTATATAGCAGATGATGAAAGCTCAAGTGTTAGAAGCTTAAATACAACTTTAGATTTTTCAAAAATAATAGAGATGGACAACATAAAGCCAGAGATGATTTTAGAATGCAAAGTGAACTTGAAGACTATAGAATGTAGAGTATTAAACGGAAGAAAGATAAGTTTAAAAGCAGTTATTGATTTAGATTTGAAAGTAATGTCAAATGATGAAATAGAATTTGTAAAAGAAGTTCAAGATATAAAAGATATACAATTATTAGATAAAACACTTGAGCTAAACTCAATGCTTGGAAGTGGATTAACAAAAGTATATGCAAAAGATACATTAGTAATTGATAGTGCAGATAATCTTTCAGAAATTATGAAAGTAAATTTTAATTTGATTAATGAAGAAACAAAAATAAGTTATAATAAAGTGTTGGTTAAAGCAGATGCAAGTGTAAAAATAGTTTATTTAACAGAAGATAATAGAATTTGTACAACGTCACAATTAATTCCTATTATGGGATTTATAGATATGCCAGATGTCACAGATGAAAATTTAAGTGATGTTAGTTATGAGTTGAAAAATATAATTATAAAACCAAATAGCATAGAAGAACATTCTATATATATTGAAGCTGAAATAGAAATAAACTGTAATGTATCACAAACAAAACAAATGAATATTATACAGGATTTATATAGTCCAAGTATAGATTTAATTTATACGCAAAAACAAATACAAGCTATATCACAAAGGCAAATAGTTAAAGATATTTATCCTATTAGAGAAAAACAATTTATTACAGAGATAGGCAATCATAAAATATATGATGTGGAAATTAAGCCAAATATAATAAATAAAACTTTATTACAAGGTAGAATCATGTATGAAGGGCAGGTTGAACTAAATTTTTTATTTGATTCTGATAATAGTGCTAGAATAAATACAAAAAATATAGTTTTGCCTTTTAATTATAATATGGATTGTGAAGGGGCAAATCCTGCATCAAATATTGAAACTAATATACAGGTAAATACACAGGATTTTACTGTTATGCCAGATGGAGGAATAGATATAAAAATTGATCTTGAGTTTGTGGTTAATTTGTCAAATAATCAACCTATGCAAGTAATTGAAGAAATAAATGTAGATGAAAAGAGAAAGAATGATCGCAGCAGTTTAACTATTTATTTTGTTAAACCAGGAGATACATTATGGAATATTGCAAAGAGGTTTAGAAGCACAGTAAATGATATAGCAAAAATAAATGATATAGAAGATGAAAATAAGATTGATGTTGGTCAGCAATTATTTATTCCTAATTATTGCTTAGTGTGATGGATAAGATTTATTCAAGGAATAGAAGAATAAATTTACCCAAATTTAATGGTTCAAATTTGCCATATAATAGAAAAAATTATAATTATAATAATGGTTTAAAAAAATTAGGAAATAGTAAAGGAGGCAAAATTGCACTAGTAATTATTATTGCAATAATAAGTGCTAAATTTATAGTGAAATCAATCAGTCCTATTATAGATAAGCAGTGTATGAATATGGCCAAAAGTATAGCAACTAAAGTTTCAAATGAACAGGCAACATTTGTTATGTCCAAATATAAATATGATGATTTATGCTTAATTACAAAAGATACGAATCGGAAGTATTGCAATGATTAGTGCTAATTCGGTTATAGTTAATGAAATTATTTCAGATATTACTGTTAGAATACAAGAGGAATTAAATAGTTCACAAAATAGTAATTTGACGATTAAGCTGGGTAGTTTTTTGGGAAGTAAGTTGCTTGCAGGGAAAGGTCCTGATATTAAGATAGAATTATTTACTGTAGGTAACATAGAGACTCGGACTTAAATCTGAGCTTGCATCATCTGGAATAAATCAAACAATGCATAAAATTTATTTGGAGATAGAATGTGAAGTTATTGTTTTAACACCGTTTGATACTGTTGAAGAAAAAATAACAAATCAAATACTTTTAGCAGAAGCGATAATTATTGGAACTACACCAAATACTTATTATAATTTTGAGGGAATAGATTCTATAAATACGTTAGAAACATTAGATTAAAAACTTGGAATAATTTCTATTTTTGGGGTGTAGGATAATTCCTATGAAAAAATTTGAAGATTAGGTAGATTTATTTTTTAGCTATTAATTTAAAGATAACTTGACTTTAAAACGATAAATATTAAATGATGCATAAATAAAATACAAGGTTAATAGAAAATGATTGACAAATTAATAAAAAAATGATATTATGTAAAATACAACAAATCAATAAGAATGTGTTTTTTATTTTAAACACATTCGAGAGTACATTGAAAATTCAAAAAGGAGAGAAAAATGAAGAAGAGAAAAGCAAAAAGACGGATTGAAACTATTGTTTTAGCTGTATTAATCGCTGCCCAGACATGTTTGTCTATACCTGCATACGCAGGAGAAGAAAGTACCTCTAATGTGATGGAATCTACAAACCAGGAGTCTAGCAAAGAAGCTGAAACTGATACTAAGGAAGCTGACACCAGAGAATCTGATACCACAGAATTTGATTCTAAAGAATCTTCAGAAGAGGCTAAAGAACATGATGTTGCAGATGAAGCAGAATCAAAATCAGAAGTATCTGAAGATAATGATGTTGCAGATGAAGCAGAATCAAAATCAGAAGTATCTGAAGATAATGGTGTTGCTGATGAAGCAGAATCAAAATCAGAAGTATCTGAAGATAATGGTGCTGCTGATGAAGTAGAATCAAAATCAGAAGTATCTGAAGAAAATGGTGCTGTTGATGAGGCAGAATCAAAATCAGAAGTATCTGAAGATAATGGTGTTGCTGATGAAGCAGAATCAAAATCAGAAGTATCTGAAGATAATGGTGCTGCTGATGAAGTAGAATCAAAATCAGAAGTATCTGAAGATAATGGTGTTGCTGATGAAGCAGAATCAAAATCAGAAGTATCTGAAGAAAATGATGCTACTGATGAAGTAGAATCAAAATCAGAAGTATCTGAAGAAAATGGTGCTGTTGATGAAGCAGAATCAAAATCAGAAGTATCTGAAGAAAATGATGCTGTTGATGAAGCAGAATCAAAATCAGAAGTATCTGAAGAAAATGATGCTGATGATGAAGCAGAATCAAAATCAGAAGTATCTGAAGAAAATGGTGTTGCTGATGAAGCAGAATCAAAATCAGAAGAATTTGAAGAAAATGGTTCTACTGAAGAGGCAGAATCTCAGTCTGAAGTAGCTGACGATGAGCAACAGACTGAGGAGCAGCCTGGAAATACATCGTCTTTGGAAGAAGTTCCTACAGAAGAAAAACCACCTGTAGAAAATCAGGAAAATACTGAGAATGTAGAAGATAATTCTTATAGTAAGCATAAAGTTTCTGTAGTAACTGTAAAATTAGATGATGAAGGTAATCCTTTAAACGGTGCTGTTCTCCAAATATTAGATTCTGAAGGAAATGTTGTTGAAGAATGGGTATCAGATGGTAAAGAACATGTAACTATGTTACCAGAGGGAGAGTATGTATTACATGAAAAGACTGCTCCTGATGGATACAAAATTTCTGATGATACAAACTTCTCTGTTAAAGTTGAAATAAAAGACATAAATGCGGGAGTTATCCATGATGATGGCCATGATGTTTGTTGGCATTATTTAGGTGTTCCGTTATATTATGTGGAATCTGATGGAGAAAAACAGGAAGTATACTGTATAAATCAGGGATGGGAAGAACCACATGATATTAACTATGATGGTAAGGTTCTGGATGAAGAAAACATTAAAGCATTAACTCCAGATTCTGATCCACAAATGACCAATAATGAGCTTTATGATAAAGTGCTGGATATTATCTATCACAGAAGTAAAGCAAGTGAAATATTTACTGACTTATCAGAAACTGCGATAAGATTTATCACGGAATATGCACTTAAGAATTATACTTCAACGATGGTTAATGATGGAACTTTATTTAGGCAATTTACATATGATCCAACTAATAAAAAAGGATTTTATGTAAATGATGGAAATGGTGATGCTCTTGGTCAATTAGCGAAGCATTGGTGGTACTATCATAATAAGGAAACTTTTCCTGTTGTTTATGCAGAACTGTATAATTATTTAATTAGAGAAGAAGATTCTCATCCAAAAGATATGCATCTGTATATTTATTCTACACAGAATTCAACAGAGGAAGGCGATTCTTATCAAAATCTTTTAGGTGTTAGATGGTTTAATCCATTTGATGAGAATTATAAGGTTAGTTTAACTAAAGTAAACCAAAAGGAACCAAAAGTACCGGAAGAACCAGAAGAGCCTAAAGACCCAGAAGAACCTGAAAAACCTCAGGAACCGGAAAAACCTGAAGAACCTGAAAAACCTCAGGAACCGGAGAAACCTCAAGAACCCGAGAAACCTCAGGAACCCGAGAAACCTCAAGAACCCGAGAAACCTCAAGAACCCGATAGACCTACTTATGAAGACCATACTCCGCGAAGAACTAATTCTAAAGATAGACCCAAAATAGTGGTAAATCAGGAAGAAAAAGTAGAAAGTGAAGTTTTAAGTGAAAGTAAGCCAATGGAGATAGAGGTTAAGGAGGAAGTTCTTGGGGAAAGCAGGCCTATAGAAAAAAGAGGAGTTTTGGGCGTGAGAAGAAGTCCTCAGACTGGTGATGAAAGTAAAATGCAGTACTCTTTACTTTGTTTTATAAGTTCATTATTTGGACTTACATTAATTCTTTTTATTAGAAAAAGAAAAAGTAACTTTTGAAATTTAACTTAATATGAATTTTCAATGTACATAAGGAGCCTACTTTGTAGGCTCCTTATTTTAGGTGCGACAGATATTCTAAAATATTTATATTAAAATGTAATAAAAAAATAACCTCGGAAGTATTAAAACTTCTGAGGCTTGATTGCTTTTGATAAAAGCTCTTATTATCTCTTTGAAAATTGTGGAGCTTTACGAGCTTTTTTAAGTCCGTATTTCTTTCTCTCTTTCATACGTGGGTCTCTTGTTAGATATCCGTTTGATTTTAAAACTGGTCTAAATTCAGCATTTGCTTCATTTAATGCTCTTGCAATACCATGACGAATTGCTCCAGCTTGACCTGTAAATCCACCACCAACTACTTTTGCAATAACATCATATTTTGCTAATGTATTTGTTGCTGTAAGTGGTTGTCTTACTATAGTTTTTAATACTTCTGTTCCAAAGTATTCATCAATATCTTTTCCATTTATAGTAACTTTACCAGTTCCATCTAATAATCTTACTCTAGCGATAGATTTTTTTCTTCTACCAGTACCATAAAAAGCAGTTTTAACTGTATCTTTTTTTGCCATATTATTTTACCTCCCAAACTTCTGGTTTTTGAGCCATATTTTCATGTTCATTGCCAGCATATACTCTTAATTTTTTAACCATTTGTCTTCCTAAAGTGTTGTGTGGAAGCATACCTTTTATTGCAAGTAGCATTGCTTGCTCTGGTTTATTTTCCATCATAACTCTTGCAGAAGTTTCTTTCATTCCTCCAATATATCCAGAATGACGTCTGTAAACTTTTTGGTCTAATTTTCTACCTGTTAAAACAGCATCCTTACAATTAATAATAATTACATGATCACCAACATCCATATGAGGTGTATAAGTTGGTTTATGTTTTCCTCTTAATAATTTGGCAGCTTCTGTTGCAACTCTTCCTAAAGGTTTATTAGCTGCATCGATAACATACCATTTTCTTTCAATTTCACTTTTCTTAATGCTATATGTTGTATTATTCATGGTAATAAATACCCTCCTCTTTGATAACAATTTTTATTTTATATTTATATGAAACCTTCATAAAACAAGAACTACCGGGGAGAAGTTCTTAGTTCATTGCGGTTACATTCTAAATTATGCTATATTATTCTAATACAAAATGATGAAAAAGTCAATAGTTTTTGAAAAAAAGGTTGTCAGGTCAGTGGAACGGGGGTTTTTGACCGAAAAAAATAAAAAACTATTGAAAAAAATAAAAGTATTTGATAATATAATATTGTAAATTTAACTTTTGACAAAAGCAAAAACATGTACTATTTACAAATTAATATTATTTCTAAAGGCACAAATAAAGAATATTGCTTGTGATTTAATGTACATGTTTATGCGATGAAAGGTTAAATTAAAAAGGAAAAACTTTAAGTAAAATTAAAAATAAAAAACTAAGGAGGAAAAAAATTGAAAGAAAAAACAAAAATTAATAAAAAATTTGCTAGAAATAATATTAAAAATAGTGAAAAAGCAATAACATTAATCGCATTAGTCGTTACAATTATCGTTTTAATTATACTAGCAGGAATAAGTATAAGCTTGGTACTAGGAGATAATGGAATAATAACAAAAGCAAGAGATGCAAGAAGTAATTTTATAAAGTCTGCAAATGAAGAACAAACAGGATTAGACAATTTATATGCAGAGATGAACGAAAAAATAAGTGGAACAAGTAACCCAGGTGGTGCTGGTGGACAAGGTGGAGGAAATACAGGAATAGATATAACTACTTTATGGCCAACAGATGGATCAACGAAGCCATATTTACCAGATGAAATAAAATTCCATGTATCTGAAAAAGAGGGAGAAAATACATTAGCAGATGGATTAGTAATAGTAGATGACCAAAATAATGAATATGTATGGATAGAAGTTCCAAGAACAAATGCTGTATATGGAGATATTCTTACAAATTATCCAGCTATAACAGATGCAAATAGAGAAACAGCACTTCCACTGATAAAAGCTGCATTAATAACATATGCAGGATTTGGAAATGAAGGAGAAGGTTCAGATTCTAAAACAACAAGAAGAGGTTGGAAAGATGAATATTATGATGGTTGTGAAATAGAAGCAGCAAATGGAAAAACAGCACAAGAAAATTATAATGCTTTGTACAATACAATGCTTGAGAGTGTATATACAAATGGAGGTTTTTACATAGGAAGATATGAAGCAGGAGTTGCAACAATAAGAAACAAATCAACAGAAGGAGTAGATGGCTCAAACTATAAAACAACAAGTATTCCTAATGACTTAAAACCCCTATCACAAGCAAATAAATACCCATTAAACTGGATAACATGTTCTCAGGCACAAACAATAGCAACAAGAGCAGAAACTGGAACGAGAACAAGTAGCTTAATGTTTGGCTTGCAATGGGATTTAGTAATAAAATATTTAGAAACAAAAGGAATAGCAACAGCAGACCTTAAATCAGATAGTAAAAAAGTTGGAAATTATTATAATTCAAGTTATAGTATAACAACAGATACTGATGTTGAATATTCATCAGATTACGGAGAAACTTATACAAAAGTAGAAGATGTAACTTTAGACCATACATCAAGTAAATATATGTTACTAACAACAGGAGCAGATACAGATGAGATTTCAACAAATGCAAAATTTGATATGAAAAATATATATGATTTGGCTGGAAATGTATGGGAATGGACTTTAGAACATGCTACTTCCGACGGCAGTTTTCCTTGTGCTAGCAGGGGAGGCAGTTACTACAGTAATGGCGACCGCTATCCAGCGTCTGGCCGCAGCGGCAACGGAGCCACTGCTTCCCGCAGCTTCATCGGTTTTAGGGTCTCACTTTACTAGTAGGTCTGAACTCTAATAGCGAAAAAGCTATTTAAAGAACCGAAAATTGAATATTGCACGAGCTGTGCAATGGGGACGGAGAATATTGCACAAATATTTAGAGTGTTGACTGAAAAGGAAAATTTTCAAAAAAAGGTTGACAAAATGTAAAAAATGTATTATTATATTAACATCAGTAAAGAAGAAGTTATCCACTTCTCACCTTATCTTTGTGGAAAAAGGTTAATAAATATTATTTCTTTAGTGAAAACTAAGGTTATATTTATGTAGTAGTGGATTGGCTTATATGTCAATCTTTTTTATTGCAAAATAAAATGGAAGAGGTGTTTTATATCAAACAAGATTTACCAATTAATGAACAAATTAGAGCAAAGGAAGTTGAAATTGTAAATGATGAGGGCAAGAAAATAGGGCCAATTTCAATTCATGATGCATTGGATATGGCTTATGAAAAGAAATTAGATTTAGTATTAGTTGCTCCAAATGCCAAAGTTCCAATTTGTAAATTAATGAACTATGGAAAATACAAATTCGAACAAGCCAAAAGAGAAAAAGAAGCAAAGAAAAAACAAAAAACATTTGAACTAAAAGAAATTAGAATTACACCTAATATTGAAGAACATGACTTTGGATTCAAGTGCAAAAATGCAAGAAAGTTTCTTGAAGATGGAAACAAAGTAAAAATAACAGTACGTTTCCGCGGAAGAGAACTAAACTATGTAAAACTTGGAGAAGCAGGTTTAAACAAATTTATTGAAGAATTATCTGACATAGCAACTCCAGAAAAAAAGCCAATATTAGAAGGTAAAAACATGTTTATTATATTAGCTAAAAAAGTAGAAAAGTAATTTAAAGCTAATATTGTATATAAAAAATAAAGCAAATCAAAGGGAGGAAATATTATGCCAAAACTAAAAACAAACAAAGCTGCAAAGAAAAGATATTCTTATACAGCAACAGGAAAAGTCAAAAGAACAAAATCAAATAGAAGACATCTTTTAGCAAATAAAACATCAAGAGCAAAATCAAGAGGTAAAGTTCAAGATGCTTATGCAGATAAAACATGCGAAGCAGGAATCAAGAAATTATTACCATATGGAAATTAATCAGAAAAAGGAGGAGAATAAAAAATGGCAAGAGTAAAAACAGCAAGAATAACACGTAAAAAACATAAAAAAATATTAAAAAGAGCAAAAGGTTATTATGGAGCAAAACATTACAGATTTAGAATGGCAAAACAAGCTGTTATGAAATCAGGAATGTATGCTTATGTTGGAAGAAAAGATAAAAAATCTAACTTTAGAAAATTATGGATTGCAAGAATAAACGCAGCAGCAAGAATAAATGGAACAACATACAGCAAATTAATTAATGGAATGAAAAAAGCTGGAATAGTCGTAAATAGAAAAATGCTTGCAGAATTAGCTGCCCGCGATCCAAAAGCTTTCGCAGAGATTGTAAAAGCTGCAAAATAATAAAATAAATATTTAAAGAGGAAATTTTGTATATAGAGATAACTTACTATAAACAAGGTTTCTTTTTTATATTGTAGAAAAAAAGTAAAAAGCTCTTGACTAAATTGATAAAAAAATATAATATTAAATACACAATAAGAAAAGGAGAAGAATGGTTATGAGAATAGGAATTGATATTGATGGGGTTTTAACAGATATTGAAACTTTTTTATTGGATTATGGAAGTAAATATTGTGTTGAAAATAACATACCTTTGAATATTACTAAAGAAATTAATTATGATGAAAGTAAAACTTTTGGATGGACAGATGAACAAGCTGTAGAATTTTGGAATAAATATATAATTCACTATTTTACTGATTATCCTGCAAGAGATTTGGCAAAAGAGGTTATAACAAAGTTAAAGGAAGAAGGTAATGAGATTTATATTGTTACAGCAAGAAACGAATATGGAGTTCCAAGAGAATATAAAGATGAAACAAAGAAATTGACAGAACAGTGGCTTAAGAAAAATGAAATTCCATATGATAAAATTATTTTTTCAAATGGAAATAAGTTACCTTATTGTAAGGGAAATTATATTGAAGTTATGATTGAAGATAATCCAACAAATATAGTAGATATAGCAGTTGGAATTCCAGTAATTTGTTATAATAATAAATATAATGCAAAGGTTGAAGGTGAAAATATAACCAGAGCTTACAGTTGGTATGACGTATACGAAAAAATAAAGAATATGTAAAGCGATACATTTAGGGACGGAGCAAAAATACATCAAAATTTTAAAAGTGATGTATTTTTGCTCCGTCCTAAAATTCATCGCCTATTGCTTTTTTATTTTGGGTTTTGAAAGTAGGGAGGCTAAATAGCCAAAGAATACTGCTGCAGCAATGCCTCCAGCTGATGCTTTAACTCCACCAATAAAGGCACCAAGTAAACCATTGTTATTTACTTCTTCCATAGCTCCTTTTGCAAGGTTTGCACCAAAACCAGTTAAAGGTACAGTTGCTCCGACATCCAGCAAAATCTATAATGTATTTATATATACCAAGCCCGCCAAGAATTGCTCCTGTAGTAACAAATACAACCAAAATTCTTGCAGGAGTAAGTTTAGTTTTATCAATTAAAATTTGTCCAATAATACAAATAAGTCCACCAACTACAAAACAACGTAGTAATTGTAGCCAGTCAATACTTTGTATAAAATCCATCATAAAATCTCCTTTCGCTTCCCATTAGGGACGTTTAATTTTGTAACCTCTGTCCCTTTTGTAACATTCCCAAAAGGGACAGAGGTTACAAAATTAAACGTCCAAAATGGGAACTAGTTTTCAATCGCAATTGCATGTGCTATTCCAGGGATAGATTCACCTTGTTGAGCTGTAGTTGCATTTGTTAAAGCACCGGTTGCAATTAATAGAATTTTATTAATCTTTTTTTCTCTTAATTGTTTAAAGAAATAGCTACAAAATGTTGTAGCAACACAAGCACATCCACTACCACCACTATGTGTATCTTGCTCTTCCTTATCAAAAATTAAAACCCCACAATCATCATAGTTATTATTTATATTGTAACCAGATTTTTTACATAAATCTTGCAATATGTCTTTTCCTATATAGCCTAAATCGCCAGTGACAATTGCATCGTAGTAACTAGGTTTTCTTCCTGTATCTTTAAAGTGGGTAATTAAAGTATCATAAGCAGCAGGAGCCATAGCTGCACCCATATTATTTGCATCTTTAATACCCATATCAACAATTTTCCCTGGAGTTATATGAGTAATATATGGACCATTTCCAACTTTAGAGAGAACTACACTTCCTGCACCAGTAACTGTCCATTGAGATGTAGGTGGTCTTTGATTACCAAGTTCAAGAGGAAATCTAAATTGCTTTTCTGCACTACAAAAATGACTAGAAGTAGCACATAAGATATTTTGGGCTGCATTTCCATCAATTAAAATACTGGCTAAACTCATACTTTCTACAAAGGTTGAACATGCTCCAAAAACACCAAAAAATGGAATGTTTATTTCTCTTAAACCAAAACTTGAAGATATACATTGATTAAGCAAATCACCAGCAAAGCAAAAATCAAGGTCTGTAGCCGGTATATTAGATTTAGAAATAGCCATATTTGCTGTTTCTTTTATAATTTTACTTTCAGCTTTTTCCCAAGTTTTTTCTCCCCAAAACTCATCGTCTAAAGTTTTATCAAAATAACTTGCAAGCGGACCATTTGCCTCTTTAGGACCTACAATAGAGGCTGCTTCAGTAATTGTTATAGGGTTATCAAATTTAATAGTTTGTTTTCCTATCTTTTTCAAAATTATCATCCTTTCAATTATTCCCATTGGGGACGTTTCCTAGTGGGGTATCTGTCCCTTTTGGGGTATCTGTCCCTTTTGGGGTATCTGTCCCTTTTGGGGTATCTGTCCCTTTTGGAAACTTCCCATTTTTAGCAGATACCTCAAAAGGGACAGATACCCCAAAAGGGACAGATACCCCACTAGGAAACGTCCCCAATGGGTCAATGTGTCACCTAAATAATGTTGCAATTATGCCGATTATTACAGATGCGGAAATTCCATAAACTAAAACAGGACCTGCAACAGTAAACATTTTGGCTCCAACTCCCATAATGTATCCTTCAGATTTGTATTCCATTGCAGGAGAAACTATAGAGTTTGCAAATCCTGTTATTGGAACTAAAGATCCTGCTCCTGCTATTTTACCTATTTTGTTAAATATATTAAGTCCTGTTAAAAAAGCAGAAAGGCCAATTAGCATTATAGATACAACAGTATTTGAACTTGTTTGATCCAAGCCTTTAAACTTACAAAAATCAAAAATAATTTGTCCAATTGAACAAATTAGTCCGCCTATTAAAAATGCAAAAATACAATTTTTTAATATAGGAGAATTTGGAGATTTTTTATCAACATAATCACTGTATTGCTTTGGAGTTTCAATAGGGTTCATTAAAAATCACGCTCCTTTTATTAATCTCTGTCTCTATCAATAGTAAAGCATAAATCTAAGTCCACATAGTATTCTGAAATTTTTTTACCATTAATTTTAGCTCTTTGATCCAAAATTTTAACATTGGTTAAGTAATCTATTGTTTTAGAAGCTTCATTTATAGTTTGTACTATAGCATCTTTCCAAGAAATAGTTGAAGTCCCTGTAACTATAATATGTTTTTCCATAAAAAAATCAATCCTTTCATTTCTCTTTTATATAAAACTATATTTTCCTAATTTTTTAAAAATATACAAATTTTTAAAACTTAAAAAAAATACTTGAAAAGTATAAAAATATAATATAAGATAGTATAAGAAATTTAAAAGTTGAAATTATTTGAAAATATATAAAGGAGCAATTATGAAAAAAAATAAAGATAAAACAAATACACTAATGAAACTAATAGTAGTAGCTATTTTTATAGCTATTGTTGCAATAGTAATTAATTTGGCACCAAATTATATAAGAAAAGAAATTACAGGAAAAATAAATGTAATTATTAACAATAATAATGTAACAGAAAGCATGAAATTTGATGCTTTTGCCTCAGAAAATGATGTTATATATATTGCAACAAAAGACATAGCAAATTTTTTTGATGAAGATATTTATTACGATAATGTTTATGATCAAATTATAACAACTTCATCTACAAAACTTGCAACTCTAAAATTAGATGAGAATGAGATGTATGTAAATAGTAGCAAAGTCAAAATTTATGGTGCTGCTACTAAAAAAGATAATGAGTTTTATTTACCATTTTCTGAGTTAAAAGATGTTTATAATGTTGAAGTAAATTACATTAAAGAAACAAACATTGTAACAATAGATTCATTAAATAGGGAACAAAAAAAAGGTAATGCAAGTAAAAATATTTCAATAAAATATAAACCAACAATTTTTTCAAAAACAGTAGATAAAGTAAAAAAAGGTGATAGTTTATATGTAATAATGCAAGATGATGAAGAAACAGTTAAGGGATGGTATAAAGTTAGAACTAGCCAAGGAAAGATAGGTTATACCAAAAATCTAACTAATATATATACGCAAAGAGAACAAATGGTGGATAAAAAGCAAATAGATGGGAAAGTAAGTTTAGTATGGGATTACTTTACAAGTAATGTTCCAGATAGAACAGGCACAACTATAAAAGGAATAAATGTAATTTCACCTTCATTTGTAGAACTTATAGAAGGTGGAAAAGGAGATATAAGAAATAAAATTGACTCTAATGCAAAAAGATATATAAGTTGGGCACATGATAACAACTATAAAGTTTGGGGAATGGTTTCAAATAATGGATATCCAGATACATCTTCAGAAATATTAAATGATTATAAATTAAGGGAAAAACTAATAAATAATATTATAAATGTTGTACTTCAAAATAATTTAGATGGTATAAACCTTGATTTTGAAAATTTAAAAACAGATGATAAGGGAATGCTTTCAAGATTTATAATTGAACTTGCACCAAGACTTAGAGAATATGGAAGAGTTTTATCAGTAGATGTTACAGCACCAGATGGTGGAACAAATTGGTCAGAATGTTATGATAGAAATACAATAGGAAGAGTGGCAGACTATATTGTATTTATGGCTTATGATCAATATGGAACTTCATCAAAAGAAGCTGGAACAACAGCAGGAGCAGATTGGATAGAACTAGCAATTGGAAAATTTATTAATAGAGAAGAAATAAATCCAAATAAAATTATTTTGGGAATGCCATTTTATACAAGACTTTGGACAGAAACTTCAAATGGTGTAAGTAGCAAAGTTATATGGATGAAGAGTGTAAATAACAACATTCCATCAGGAGTGCAAAAAACATGGGATGAAAATTTAAAACAATATTATATAGAATATACTCAAAACTCAAAAACTTACAAAATGTGGATAGAAGATGAAGAATCTATAAAAGCAAAATTTGAGCTTATGAAAAAGTATAACTTAGCAGGTGCTGCATACTGGCAAAAAGATTTTGAAAGTTCAGGTATTTGGGATATTATTGAACAGGAAATAAGATAAAGAAAAATTCCAGGAAATTTAATTTCTTGGAATTTTTTTCATGCTTAAGCATATAATTAAAACAAACTATAGATAAATAAAAGAAAAGTGGTGTTATTTTGATTACAATCTATATAAAAAAGTTCAAAAATGAAGAAGAAGAAAATGCAAAAGGATTTTCAAGGTTAATTAAAAACATTTATAAATTTATAATTGATAAATTTAATATACTTCAAATAAAAAAAATTACAGAAAATAAAAAGATATATTTAATTCCAAACATAAATAAGACAAGTATATATAAAAGAATATTAAGAAATATTAAAAAAGAAAAAACAAAAACAGAAAAAGTACAAATTGTTTTAGAAAAAGAAATAAAACAATATATAGAATTTTTCCAAGGTTACAAGATAATTGATGGAAGAAATATTTTTTTTAATTCAATAGAAGATATATTAAATATCATACTAAAAGAAAATCTATTGGAGTTGCAAGATGTATATATATTAACAAATTACTATCAGGAAAAGAATATAAATTTAATAAGAAATTTAGCATCAAAAGTTAAGACTGTAAATGTAATTACAAAGGAGATACAAAAATATAAGAATTTGGAGAGCATGATGGAGGAATGGGGAATTCCAATTGTAGTCAGCAATAATAAAAGGAAAAGTTTAAAAAAAGCAAAAATTATAATTAACTTAGATTTCTCAAAAGAAGAATTAGAAAAATACATAATTTATAGAAATGCAGTTATAATAAATTTGAACTTAGAGAAAATAACTAATCTAAAGGCATTTGATGGTATAGTTATTAAAGATATACGGGATAGATTTAGATGAAGAAGAAAAGAGATTTATTGATGAAAATAACTTACACAATTTTAGACAAGTTGAGGTATATGAAAGTTTAAAAGATATGGCTAGAAAAGAGGATAAGCCAAAGATATCTAAACTATATGGTAACAATGGAGAAATTGACGAAAGAGAGTTTGAAAATTTTTGTAAATTTAGTATAAAAAATTAAGTAAAAATATGTCAATGATTTTTGAAAATGTCCTAAAAATTTATAAACATTAACGGGGAATTTTTCCTCGTTTTTTGTTTGCAGGGAACTACAGTAATTTTTTGAATTTATTCTTCGAATATCGGCATTTTTGCTACCCTTCATGTTCCCTGCGCAAAAATGCCTAATTCAAAAAATCACTTTAAGCATATATATGTTCATTATGAGCTTTTCTAACCTGCATTAAGAAGGATGCTAACTTCCAAGGATGACTCATAGGAGGAACATATACCTGTTTTTCTTTTACTTCTTTAGGAGCTTCATCAAAATTTTCTGAATAATTTTTATGACTTTCTAATTTTCGTAATTCATATACTTTATCATCTATACTAACGAGTAAATTACCATTAAAAGCCTTAATTACAAGGCATTTTGTTTTTGGTTTAAAACATCTTAGTTGCCCATTCTCATATGGCTGATAATAAACTTTTTTATATTTTATACTACTACCATTATCAATTATTCTTGGAGATAGAATAGCTAGAGTATAATTGATTTTTTCTTCTGTAGGTGATGTTTCATATACCGACTTAAATTTTTTATAATCTAAAGCAAATTTAGAGTTAAATTTTGGTATAAAAACTTCTATTAAGTATTTATTTGCTTCTTCGATAGTAGTTATCCCATTAAGTCTAAGTTCACTTACTAATCTATCTTGAAATGTACCGTTATCACGTTCTATTAAGCCTTTAGCTTGAGATACACTGGTTGTTTCCAATGCTGTACCTAGTTGTTTACAAGCATAGCCAAATTGAGTTAAAACATCTTTTTCAGAAGAACGTTTATTTTTGTTTAAAGACATATAGTTAAAAACAGTTCTATTGTCAGTTTTAAATTTATATGGAATACCATAATTTACCAATATTTGTTTAAACACGTGGTAATAACCATTTAAAGTTTCTTGCCAGTCAAAATATCCACCTACAATAGTATTAGTAGTCTTATCAGCAGCTAAATGAAGACAAGCTTTTTTATCTCCAAACCAAAGATGACTAGAACCATCCATTTCAGTTAATTCACCAAAATATTTGGGCTTTTCACCACGAGGGTGAGAATCTTCTAAAGCAACTTCGTGATTAACAATTACCTCAATTTCTTCTTCAGTTTTATTTTCTAATTTTTTTTCTTTTTCTAATTTTTCTCTAGCTAATCTTTTACGAGTGGCTTTTCTAATTCTTGGAGAAGAGATGTTAGCGCTCATTAATGTTGTATACACAAAATAGTAAGAAACATCAATGTTTTCATCTTCTATCAAATATTCGTGAAAATGTTTAAAATTAAACCCTTGATATTTATTACGATAAAGTAGTATAATGTCATCAGAGATGGGTTTATCTAAGGCTTTTGCGGGCTTTTTGGATCTGTTTCCATGAACAAATCCGGGATTTACCTTTCTCTCTATATATTTTAATCAAACGATTTATTTGTCTTATACACAATCCCAAATTCAAACTAGCTCTTTCTTTACTTAAACCATGGTCAACAACTTCTTTTATAACTTCATATTTATATTGTTCATTCATTCTTAATTTTACCTCTTTCATTTTGTCACCTCAGTGACATATTATATCATTTAGGACATTTTCTAAAAATATTACTTAGGACATTATCATAAAATAATCATAATT
>Ga0256404_1003329_pt1 | contig 33084 bp, 24 predicted proteins | sample RumenRJG_01DNA_FD_185990 | JGI IMG/M metagenome (GOLD analysis project Ga0256404, IMG submission 185990) | Bovine rumen microbial communities from Lethbridge, Alberta, Canada - RJG_01 | ecosystem: Host-associated > Mammals > Digestive system > Stomach > Rumen | place: Canada: Alberta | collected...
TTTGCTTGTCTTGATTTGCAGCACTAAGGTAAGTGAAAAATCTGACATGGCAAAATCCTGGGCAACTTTTTGTTGCTCAGGAACTTATAAAAATAGTTAAACTAAAGTGCTGCGGAATTAAGGTAAGAAGATGAAACAACTGATTATTTCATTTGTACTGCTGGTTGCAATGCTGCAAGCTGCAGCCAACACACCGTTTGTCGGAGGCCGAACTGATTTCCGCGACGAGACCATCTATTTTGCCATCACCACACGGTTCTATGACGGCGACCCGAGCAACAACACCTATTGCTGGGATGGCCAGAAAGATGCCGCTGTGCACGACCCCGAGTGGCGTGGTGACTTCAAGGGACTGATTGAGCGCTTAGACTACATCAAAGCACTGGGATTCACTGCTGTGTGGATCACGCCGGTGGTGCAGAACGCCTCGGGGTTTGACTATCACGGCTATCATGCCATGGACATGAGCCGCGTCGATGCCCGCTATGAGAGCGATGACTGCAAGCTGCAGGACCTGATTGATGCCGCCCATGCTCGCGGCATGAAGATTATTTTGGACATTGTCATCAACCACACCGGCAACTTCGGTGAGGAACACCTGTGTAAACTGTTTGACCGCGACTACAGCAAGCCACAGAGCGACTTAAGCCAGTGCATGGTGCCCTGGACCGTGAGCCAGGGTGGCAAGCTGCAGGACAACTATATGAACCTGCCCGGAGCACAACAGTATGCCGACCGGTTGACCAAGATGAAAAACACTGACGGACAGAACCACGACAACCACAACCTGTGGCACCACTATGGCAACTTCAACTGGGACGAGCCCAACCGGTGGTGGGCGCAGATTGCGGGCGACTGTGTCGACCTGAACACCGAGAATCCCGAGACCTATCAATATCTCATCGACTGCTACGGCAAGTTTATCGAGATGGGGGTGGATGGTTTCCGCATCGACACAGGAGGCCACATCTCGCGTCTGACGTTTAACAAGGTGTTCATCCCTGCTTTTGCGGCGCTGGGCGAGCAGTATAAGCACAAGCGACTGAACCAGTGCCCGTTCTATATGTTCGCCGAGGTGTGTGCCCGTTTCAGCGATGTGACCTATCGTGGACAGCCCTCGTTGTCGCCCTACTTCTACACCTGGCAGAGCGACGCGGCGCTGCTCGCCCAGTGGGATGACGACCCGGCCTACTGGCAAAACACCGCCATCTATGAGAGCACCGACCCCGCCACGTTGCATAACCAGAGCCTGTGCCTGCTCGAGCATGAGGCCAATGCCAGCGAGAGCGGCCAGCCGCGCAGCAACAACGCCCTGCTCGATGGCAACACCTACCATGCGCCTGACTACAGTCGCGCCAGCGGCATGGGCGTGATTGACTTCACGGCTCACTGGAACTTCCAGAATGCGGGTCGGCTGTGGGGCGTGCTCGACAAGGACAACCTCTATAACGACGCTACCTACAATGTGATGTATGTCGAGAGCCACGACTATGGTCCCGACAGCTTCGAGCGCTTCAATGGCGGCACCGACCAGTGGGCCGAGAACCTGTCGCTCATGTTCACCATGCGCGGCATTCCCTGCCTCTACTACGGTGGCGAGATTGAGTTTCGCAAGGGAGTGGTGATGGACAAGGGCACCGACCTGGCACTGACCAACACTGGACGTGCATACTATGGCGGCTACCTCACTGGCGAGCTGCAGGTGAGCGACTTCGGCGAGGTGAGCCGTGCCACCGGCAATGTCGCTGCCACGTTGAGCCACCCGCTGGCTCACCACCTGCAGCGCCTCAACAAGATACGTGCCGCCGTGCCCGCACTGCGCAAGGGGCAGTACAGCAAGCAGAATTGTCAGTCTAGTGGTGGTTATGCCTTCAAACGTCGCTATACCAGTGGCGACATCGACTCATACGCTCTTGTGGCACTGAACAGTGGTGCCACGTTCACCCAGGTGCTCAATGGCACCTATCGCGACTGCATCACCGGCGATGTGCAGGTGGTGACCAACGGCACCCTGACCACGCCGTCGTTCAGTGGCAAGGGCAACCTGCGCATCTATGTGCTGGACGGCCCGGGCAAGGTGGGCGACGACGGACCCTACCTCTACGGCAGCAACCGCAACACCCCCACCCTGCTGGCATACGACGGACATGAGGAGGATGGTGACCCCAACACGCAATACATCACCGGTGGCTACACTCCCCAGCCCGAGACTGACCTCCAGGTCTATGAGCCAGTGGTCGACGAGGACGAGTTGAGTGTATTCTATGAGGCACCGCTCACGGCCGGGCACATCACCACCTGGGTATGGAACAGCAGCGGCAACTATACGGGTGGCAGCTGGCCCGGCACTGCGATGCAACTGATGGGTTGTACACCCGACAGCACGCGCAAAATCTACAAGTGGACCTATGAAGGCGACCTCACAACCATGCCCTCGGGCATCATCTTTGTGGTCGACGGCACCCAGACCAGCGACCTGACCTACCGCAATCATGGGTACTATGTCGATGGAGTATGGAACCACGAGGTGACACGCTACACCTCGCCAGCCCCAACCCTGACCGTCGACAAGGAGAGTGGCCGCTATACTGGTGCGGTGACAGTCACCATCACTGCCTCAGAGTCGACGGCGACAATCGTCTATACCACCGATGGCTCGCGCCCCACCCCCGACAGTAAAACCGCCACCGGCATGGTGACCCTGACATTGACCGACAACACTACCCTCATGGCCGGCGTGCTGCAAGATGGTAAGGTGCGAAACGTCATCACACGCGAGTATATCTTCCACGGTTTCGAACCCTATAAGGCCACTATCTATCTCAAGGATCCCACTCAGGCACCCGACAACTGGAGCCAGGTTTACTTCTATGCCTGGGATCAGGGTGGCACCCTGCTGGGCAGTTGGCCGGGACAGCTCATGGGCAGTGCAAACACAACCATTGTCAAGGGAACGAAGTTTTACTGCCACCAGTTTGACATCACGGCCGAGGACTATGTGTTCAACATCATCTTCAGCCAGGGCGACGGCGGGCACCAGACCATCGACATCACCGGACTGAACCATGACACCTATTTTGAGATTGCGTCGCAGACCAACAAGTACACCGTGCGGGACATCACCGGCGACTATGCCGGTGTTGTGGGCGATGTGACCGGCGACGGAACAGTCGACATCGCCGATGTCAACGCCATCGTCAATGTCATGCTGGGCAAGGCTGCGGGCGACCAGCTGCAAGCTGCCTGCGACCTGACCGGCGACGGAACAGTTGACATCGCCGATGTCAACGCCATTGTCAATATTATGTTGGGCAAATAGATGATTTTTGGCATATAGTAGCGATTCGTTTCGCTTTTGATTAAGGGCAAATGCTGATTATTAGCATTTTGCCCTTAATTGTTGTGCCGCATTAGAATTTGTGCATTTTGCGGTGCGGGGCAACTTTTGCAAGATGTTCTTAACAAACGGTCAGAAATGAAACGGGCCAAACTCACGCTGTGCTCATGACGCTGCATTTTGCGCAAGCTAGCGCCCTGTGTCATGATGCTGGGCAGCCCCCTGTGCGAGAGGTGCGGCGACGTGGCCGGCCGGCATGAGCTTGAACGGCAAAGATGACAACATTGCCGTCAATGCCATCATTAACCACATGTTGGGCAAGAAGGTGGGGGTCAAGTGCCCTCCACATCTAAAAAACTACGGCTTTTTTGGCTGACCGTTTGCAGATCGGCCAGAAAAATGCCAATATTTACAGCAAGTTATCTCAATTAACTAAAATCATCTGTAATGAAATACATTTACAGTGCAATCGCAGCATGTAGAACTATAGATTTAGGACGTTTCTTAACGATGATTGATTTTGCCGATATTATTTGGTGCTTCGCTCACTTATTCGTAACTTTGCCGAAAATAATTGGGATGGCAACTCATGATTCTTGATGCTTGGTCTCGGCTGTTGACCACGCGACATGGCGTGGCGCTGCAGAGAAGAATAAGAATTGTTGGGTGGTCAACTGCTCGGAAAGAACTCGAGCCCCACGATGCGAAACCTTAATTGTGAGAATTATTCATTCATTCAGATGAAGCAAATCATTGACTTTCAAGTGACCGAAAGTGTCCAGATGGGACCCAGCTATGCGCTGTTGCGCCTCAGGCCGCAGCGTGGCGAGATGCCCGCTGTCGAGCCTGGGCAGTTTGTGCAGGTCGAGGTGCCTAATTCTAAGTCGACCTATCTGCGACGGCCCATCTCGGTGAACTATGCCGACCGCCACGAGTTGTGGCTGCTGGTCAGGCGTGCTGGCGCAGGCACCCATGCGTTGTGCGACCTGCCCGAAGGGGCCAAGCTCAACATCCTGCTGCCCTTGGGACATGGTTTCAGCACCGATGTGACGGGGCGCGCACTGCTGGTGGGTGGCGGTGTGGGTGTGGCACCGTTGCGCATGTTGGGCCGGCGGCTGCTGGCACGGGGTGTCGAGGTGCATTTTCTGCTTGGAGCACGCACGTCGGCCGATGTGCTGCAGCTAGACCTCTTTCGCCAGACCGCCGAGACCCATGTGGCCACCGAGGACGGCGGCTGGGGGCACAAGGGATTGGTCACCGAGCACCCCATTCTGCAGGAGTCGTGGGACCACATCGCCTGTTGCGGCCCGATGCCGATGATGCGTGCAGTGGCCGCTATCGCCCGCGAGCGTGGCATCAATTGCGAGGTGAGCCTAGAGAATGTGATGGCTTGCGGCTTGGGAGCATGCTTGTGCTGTGTCGAGGACACAGTGGACAGCGGCAATGTGTGTGTTTGTCAAGAGGGACCAGTGTTTAACATCAAGCGACTGAAATGGTAGATTTAAGCGTCAAGATAGGAAAGCTGTGCCTGAAGAACCCCGTGATGACGGCTTCGGGCACCTACGGGTTTGGCGAAGAGTATGCCGACCTGGTAGACTTGAACCGCCTGGGCGGTATCGTGGTCAAAGGCACCACGCTGGAGCCGCGTCAGGGCAACCCCTACCCCCGCATGGTCGAGACTCCGAGTGGCATGCTCAATGCCGTGGGGCTGCAGAACAAGGGTGTGGAACACCTGGTGAACGACATCTATCCCCGCATCTGCGGCTATGACACGGCTCTGGTGGTCAACGTCAGTGGCCGTACGGTGGAGGACTATGTGGCGGTGTGCGAGCGGCTTGTGGAGCTGGACAAGATTGCAGCCGTCGAAATCAACATCTCGTGCCCCAATGTCAAGCAAGGCGGAATGTCGTGGGGAACCACAACCGATGGCTGTGAGAGTGTGGTGAGTGCCTGCCGGCGCGTGTGGGACCGCACGATGATTGTCAAACTCACACCTAATGTGACCGACATTACCGAGATTGCCCGTGCAGCCGAGGCTGCCGGTGCCGACGCGGTGTCGCTGGTCAACACATTTCTGGGCATGGCCATCGATGTGGAGCGGCGCCGTCCCTGCCTGTCGACTGTCACCGGTGGACTGAGCGGTGCGGCTATCCGTCCGATTGCAGTGCGCATGGTGTGGCAGGTGGCACAGGCAGTCAAGGTGCCGGTCATCGGTCTGGGCGGCATCATGAATGGGCGCGACGCAGTCGAGTTCTTGCTGGCCGGAGCCAGCGCTGTGCAGATAGGCACCGCCAACTTCATTGACCCGCTGGTCACGGTCAAGGCCATCGACTATATCCGAGACTACATGCAGCGGCATGGCATCGAGCGTGTGGCCGACATCAAGATGCAATGATAAATGAGATGTGGCGCATGATTGTCCGAGACTGCGTCTCGGAATACGCTGACATGCTCGACATTCTTGCAGCTTGTTTTTTACTGTTCCCTGTTCGCCGTCACTAATAGTGGTTGCGGATGATGCGGATGGTGGTAGTGTCGCTCAGGAAGACGCAGAACAGACCTTGTGGCTCCTGGGCAGGGTCACCCAGATAGGGATCGCCGGGTTGCCATCGCTCGTGCACCGGGTGTGGCAGTCCGCCCCAGGCCCAGAAGTTGCAGCCGGCCAGCACCGGCTCGTGAGCCACCATGTCGAGCACGAAGTCATAGTATCGGTCGCGCGCCGTGGTTGCCCGCTCGGGCGAGAAGCTGAAACCGTCGCGCGGATAGCCAAACTCCTCGATTACAACCGGCTTACCCAACTGTTTGGCTATTGCAACATGTGCCATGGCATATTTCATGCTCTCCTGGCAGGCATTGTCGACATCTGCCTCGCATGAGTCCTTGCGTGCCCAGCCCCAGTGTGTGGGCCACATGTGGATGGTGATGTAATCTATGTTGGGATCGGCCGAGATGCGCCGAAACAGCGTGGTGTCGCCGTCGCATCCCACAAATCCCTCGCCACCCACCGAGATGAGGTGGTTATGGTCCAGACTGCGGATGAGTGCTGAGGTCTCGCTCAACCATCCGGCAAACGCCTCGAAGTTCTCGTTGCCCTGGCCGAAGGGACGTGGCTCGTTACCAATCTGCCACGCCATGATAGCCGGGTCGTCAACATAGGCGAGCTGGGTATAGCGGTTGGTGCGCTGCACGATAAATCGCACATAGTCATAGAACAGCTTGTGGGCACTGTCGTTGGCAGCGAACTGAGCCACATGGTCTACGTAGGCATCATAGCCTGCCGCGTTGGGCATCGGTGTCTTGCCCTTTCCCACCTGCTGCAGATAGTAGCCAAATCCCCCACTCCACTCCCATGAGTTATTGAGATATAGCACTGCCTTCATGTCGCGCTTGCCCATCTCGCTGAGCAGGAAATCCAGCCCAGCCAGAATGGTGTCGTTGTATTGTCCGGGTGCCTCTTGCAATGTCGGCTCCACCTTGTCCTGTTCGCCTCGCTGGCCATCGCTGCCTACCAGCACCCGCAGGTTGTCGATGCCCAAGGCATGCAGCGAGTCGAGCTCGGCACACAATCGTTTCCGGTCGCCGCCCTGACCCTCACTGCCCAGGATGGCACCATACCAGAAGTTTGTGCCCTTGAACTTGTAGTCCTTGCCGTCGATGACAAGTTTGGTGCCCTGATGTTGCACAAATGCCGGCTTGCGACTGCCCGTGGTAGCCACGCATGAAGCAACCAGTATCAGCACCGCCATAGCCAGCAGCATATTCAATTTTTTCATCATTGCTATCTGTTTTATGTTTTAGGTTTATTGGTAGTATGGTTATAATTTGTTCGAGCATTCGAATAGTCGATTACTCGATGATTCGAATGCTCGAACTGTTCGGCGGTTATAGCTAATGCCGCCGCATTTAGCTGTCAACACACCGTTGCTGTCATCCGCAGCGCGAGGTGCCGCAGTTGGTGCAGATCAGGCAGCCCTCCTGATAGACCAGGGTCTCCTGTCCGCAGTTAGGACAGGTTTGTCCATTGGCCTTGGTGCCGTCGGGCAGATACTTTTTCAGGGCACGTTCGACACCCATCTTCCAGGTGTTAATCGACTTGTTGTCCAGCTCAAGGCTGGCCACTAGTTTGAGCACCTGCTCAATGGGCATGCCATAGCGCAACACACCCGAGATGAGCTTGGCATAGTTCCAGAACTCGGGGTTGAATTTCTCTGACAATCCCTCGATGGTGGTCTTGAAACCACGTTTGTTGATAAACTGGAAGTCGTAGCGCTTGACACCGTTCTCGTCGGTGGCCTTGATGATTTTTCCCTTGCTGACCGACTTGGGGCAGAAGATGCCCTCGTCGTCGTCGGCAATGCCGGTGAAGATTTCGTAAGGCCGCCCGTCAATCAGTCCGATGAACGCAATCCATTTCTCCTTGTTGTTCTGGAACCGCACGACATCGGCCTCCAGCTCCTTGGGACGCTTGAGGATGTGCTCCTCCTCGGCCATGTAGTGTGCCTGCTTGGCTTTCTCCTTCTTCTTGTCGTTCTCACTGAGCGAGACCAAAACGCCTGTGCGCGAGCCGTCGCGATAGACGGTGCATCCCTTGCAGCCGCTGCGCCAAGCCTCGACATAGAGCTTGCCCACCATCTCCTCACTGATGTCGTTAGGCAGGTTGATGGTGACACTGATTGAGTGGTCGACCCACTTCTGCACGTCGCCTTGCATCTTGACCTTTGCCACCCAGTCGACATCGTTGCTCGTGGCCTTGTAGTAGGGCGAGCGCGCCACAATGTCGTTGAGCTGCTCCTGGGTGTAGTCGCGGCGCACCTCGATGCCCTCGGTGTTCATCCAGGTGATGAACTTGGGGTGATAGACGATAAACTCCTCAAACGAGTCTCCGTTCTCGTCCACGAGGTCGACGTGCACGTCCTTGTCGCTGGGGTTGACCTTGCGGCGGCGCTTATACACGGGCAGGAATACCGGCTCGATGCCACTGGTGGTCTGGGTGAGGATGCTGGTGGTGCCTGTTGGTGCGATGGTCAGACAGGCGATGTTGCGACGGCCGTACTTCACCATCAGGTCATAGAGCTCGGGGTCTGCCTCACGGATGCGTGCAATATAGGGGTTGTTCTGCTCGCGTTTGGCATCGTAAATCTCAAACGCTCCACGCTCCTGTGCCATGACGACCGACGAGCGATAGGCGGCAAGCGCCAATGCCTTGTGCACGCTCACCGAGAATGCTGTTGCATCGGGGGTGCCATAGCGCAGCCCCATTGCCGCCACCATGTCGCCCTCGGCAGTGGTGCCCACGCCCGTGCGGCGACCCTTGAGCGTCTTGCTGCGTATCTTCTTCCACAGGTTCAGCTCGGTCTGCTTGACCTCGTCGGTCTCGGGGTCGGTGGCAATCTTGGCGATGATGGTCTCGATCTTCTCCATCTCCAGGTCAATGATGTCGTCCATCATGCGCTGCGCGTAGCCGATGTGTTCGCTGAAGAGGTCGAAGTCAAAGCTCGCGTGCTTGGTGAACGGGTCGCGGACATAGCTGTAGAGGTTGACGGCGATGAGTCGACAACTGTCGTAGGGGCAGAGCGGAATCTCGCCGCAAGGGTTGGTCGAGATGGTTCGGAATCCCAGGTCGGCATAGCAGTCGGGCACGGCCTCTCGTGTGATGGTGTCCCAAAACAGCACTCCGGGTTCGGCACTCTTCCAGGCATTGTGCACGATTTTGTTCCAGAGCTTCTGCGCGTCGATTTTCTTCTCATAGAGCGGCTCGTCGCTGTCGATGGGATATTTCTGTGTATACTCTGTGCCATCGATGGCCGCCTGCATGAATGCGTCGTCGATGCGCACACTGACATTGGCCCCGGTCACCTTTCCCTCCTCAAGTTTGGCATCGATAAACGACTCGCTGTCGGGATGCTTGATGCTCACGGTGAGCATCAGCGCACCACGGCGACCGTCCTGTGCCACCTCGCGTGTCGAGTTGCTATATCGTTCCATGAAGGGTACCAGTCCGGTCGACGTGAGTGCCGAATTCTTGACCGGCGATCCTTTGGGGCGGATGTGCGACAGGTCATGTCCCACTCCACCGCGGCGCTTCATGAGCTGCACCTGCTCCTCATCAATCTTGATGATGCCTCCGTAGGAGTCTGGCTCGCCGTCCAGGCCGATGACAAAGCAGTTGCTGAGCGAACCCACCTGGAAGTTGTTGCCGATGCCTGCCATGGGACTGCCCTGCGGGACGATGTAACGGAAGTGACGCATGAGCTCAAAGATTTTATCTTCGCTCATGGGGTTGGGATACTTCTTCTCGATGCGCGCAATCTCACGTGCTATGCGGTGATGCATGTCGTCGGGCGTGAGCTCATAGATGTTGCCGTATGAGTCTTTCAGGGCATATTTGCTTGCCCATACGCGCGCGGCCAGTTCGTCTCCTTCAAAATACTTCAGTGTAGCGTCATACACCTGTTGGTAAGTGTAAGTAGTCTTTGTTTCCACTATTCAGATCGATTGTATGTTATGGTTTTACGTTAGTCGTTGTTGCCACGACTAAAAACTATTGATTTGTACTAAATTTGCGATTTGCGAAATCGCTTGCAAATTTAGAAATAAGTTTTCGGACAACAAAATATTTTCAGCAAAAAACGAAAGTTTTCATAAATTTTTGCTAAAATATTGATATACAATATGTTAAAAAATAAATACAGTCAAAAAGTTTTCCAAAACATCACACCATTGCCACATTAACGCTTGATAAACAATCACATCATCGCACGCTTGAAGTTTAAACTGATTCTAAATTTCGCCATGTGAGACGCGAGAAACAAAAAGCAGGAAGTTGGAAGTGATGTGCGAGATGGTCTTATTTCTTGCTTCTCGTTTTTTTCTGCTTGCTTCTTGTTACTCAAAGTTTGAAATGTAGCTGATCAATGATGCTATGGCACGGTTATTGCCTATAATAATAAATGATGAGAAGTGACTGGTCATTGCCAATGCACAGCCAGTCGCTGAACAGAATTTACAATCAACACTACAGAAAGCTGAATGACAAGAATTTACAGAGAAACTGACGACTTAACTCGGCGTCACGACGTGCTTCATCTGCCCGTCGGGGGAGCCGATTTTGCCGAGGATGACGAGGAGGATGACCTGCCGTCGGACGAGCGTCCTGGCGAGACTCGTCATGGCAGTGAGAAAAGCACACAGCGACGAAATGTCAGTAAGGGTGACAATAATGACACACCATTGCTCGACAAATTTGGCAAAGATATCACCCGAGATGCCGCCGAGGGCCGACTGGATCCTGTCGTGGGTCGCGAGCGAGAGATTGAGCGCCTGGCCCAAATCTTGAGCCGCCGCAAGAAGAATAATCCTGTGCTCATCGGTGAGCCTGGTGTGGGCAAGACCGCTATCATTGAGGGACTGGCCAAGCGCATCGTCGACCGAAAGGTGGCTCGGGTTCTGCTCGACAAACGCATCATCTCGCTCGACATGGCGGGTATGGTGGCCGGCACCAAATATCGCGGACAATTTGAGGAACGCGTCAAGACACTCATCGACGAGGTGGTCAAGCACCCCAACATCATCATTTTCATCGACGAGATTCACAACATGGTGGGTGCCGGCAATGCCAGTGGTTCGATGGATGCCGCCAACCTGCTGAAGCCTGCGCTGGCGCGCGGTGAATTTCAGTGCATCGGTGCGACCACGCTCGACGAGTATCGCAAGAGCATCGAGAAGGACGGTGCCCTTGAGCGCCGTTTCCAGAAGGTGATAGTGCCGCAGACATCGCCCGAAGAGACCCTTGAAATTCTGCATAACATAAAAGATGTGTATGAGCGCCACCATGGTGTGACCTACACCGAGGCTGCACTCGAGGCCTGTGTGCGACTGACTGATCGCTATGTGAGCGACCGCTTCTTTCCCGACAAGGCCATCGATGCCATGGACGAGGCAGGATCGCGGGTGCATATCAGCAAAGTGGAGGTGCCCAAAGAGATTGAGCAACTGGAGGCCCGCATCGCCGATGCCCAACAGAACAAGGTGAAGGCCGTGCAGGCACAGAACTTTGAGGGTGCGGCCAACTACCGCGACCTGCAAGAGCGGCTCAAGCTCGAGCTGGAGTATGCCAAGGAGCAGTGGGAAAAAGACCTGGACTCGCGCCGAGAGACTGTCGACGAGCAGGATGTGGCCGAGGTGGTGGCAATGATCACGGGTGTGCCCACCCAGCGCATCGCTCAGAGCGAGGGCATCCGCCTGCTGGGCATGACCGACGAGCTGAAGAGGCAGGTCATCGGTCAGGACGAGGCCATTGATACCATTGCCCGTGCCATCCGGCGTAACCGTGTGGGTTTGCGCGACCCCAACCGTCCCATTGGCTCATTTATGTTCCTGGGGCCAACTGGTGTTGGCAAGACGCTGTTGGCCAAGCGGCTGGCCGAGTTCCTGTTCAACTCGCCCGATGCCTTGATTCGCATCGACATGAGCGAATATATGGAGAAGTTCAATGTGTCGCGCCTGGTGGGTGCCCCTCCGGGCTATGTGGGATATGAAGAAGGCGGCCAGCTGACCGAAAAGGTGCGTCGCCGCCCCTACTCTGTCGTGTTGCTCGACGAGATTGAGAAAGCGCATCCCGATGTGTTCAACATGCTGCTGCAGGTGCTGGACGAGGGCCAATTGACCGACAGCCTGGGACGCAAGGTGGACTTTAAGAACACTATTGTCATCATGACTTCGAACATCGGCACGCGCGAGCTCAAAGACTTTGGGGCTGGTGTAGGTTTCCACACTGGCGAGATGACCAAGGAGCGCAGCGACTCAGTCATCCGCAAAGCCTTGAACCGCAAGTTCTCGCCCGAGTTTCTCAATCGTGTCGATGACATTGTCACCTTCGGCTCGCTCGACATGGACGCCATCCGGCAGATTGTCGACATCGAGTTGCGGGCGTTCTATGAGCGCGTCGAGGCCGCCGGGCTGAAGCTGGTCATCACCGATGCCGCCAAGCAGTATGTGGCCAATGAGGGTTTTGATGTGCAATATGGCGCGCGTCCGTTGCGCCGATCGATTCAAGCCAACATCGAAGACCCGCTGTGCGAGATGCTGCTGCGCGAGGAGGGTACCACCGATGCGACCATCGTGATGGATGCCGAGGGCGACAAGATTGTCACCCGCATCGAGCGTGAGTCGCCTGTCGAGACCGAGAAATAGCCACAATGGCTTGTTAACTGCAAAAATGTCACACCTCGTCGGTGTGGCATTTTTTTTGTAATGATTCAATTGACACAAGATTTTCTGGATTTTCTAGATTATCTAGTGCCCTTAAAACTAAAAAACTAAAAAACAAAACAATATGGCAAAAGGAACTATCGGGGTAACCACAACTAACATCTTCCCCGTCATCAAGAAATTTTTGTATAGTGACCATGAGATTTTTCTGCGCGAGCTCGTTTCGAACGCAGTAGACGCCACCCAGAAACTCAAGACTCTGGCATCGGCCGGCGACTTCGACGGCAAGACCGATGACCTCAAGGTCGAGGTCAAGCTCGACAAGGAGGCAGGCACACTCACCGTCAGCGACCACGGCATCGGCATGACCGCCGAGGAGATTGACAAGTACATCAATCAGATTGCCTTCTCGGGTGCTGAGGAGTTCTTGTCGAAGTACAAGGACACTGCCAATGTCATCATCGGCCATTTCGGTCTGGGGTTTTACTCAGCATTCATGGTGGCAAAGAAAGTCGAAATCCACACACTTTCCTACCAGGATGGCGCCAAGGCCGTGTGCTGGAGCTGTGATGGTTCGCCCGAGTTTGAAATGGCCGAGTGCGACAAGGCCGAGCGCGGCACCGACATTATCCTGCACATCGATGAGGATGAGAAGGAGTTTCTTGAGCAATCGCGCATCGATGCGCTGCTGCACAAATACTGCCGTTTCCTGCCCGTACCCGTTGTCTTCGGCAAGGAGCAGGAGTGGAAGGACGGCAAATATGAGGATACCGACAAGGACAAAGTCATCAACGACGTGGAGCCGCTGTGGACCCGCAAACCCACCGACCTCACTGACGATGACTACCTCAAGTTCTACCGCGCCATCCAGCCAGGCCAGGAAGATCCCTTGTTCTGGATTCACCTGAATGTCGACTTCCCCTTCACTCTCACGGGCATCCTCTACTTCCCAAAAATCAAGAACAACCTGGACATCCGCAAGGATCGCATTCAGCTCTATTGCAACCAGGTGTATGTCACCGACAGTGTTGAGGGGGTGGTGCCTGAGTTCCTGATGTTGCTGCAAGGTGTCATCGACTCGCCCGACATCCCGCTGAATGTGTCGCGCTCCTACCTGCAGGCCGACCGCAACGTCAAGAAGATTTCGACCTATATCACCAAGAAGGTGGCTTCGCGGCTCGAGGAGATTGCCAAGGACGACGCGCAGGAGTTTGAGCAGAAGTGGAACGACATCAAGATTTTCATCGAGTATGGCATGCTCAGCGATGAGAAGTTCTGCGAGCAGGCCATGAAGTTTGCCCTACTCGAGAACACTGACGGCAAGTTCTTCAAGCTGGAGGACTATAAGAAGCTGATTGAGGGCGAGCAGACCGACAAGGACGGCAACCTCATCTATCTCTATGCCACCGACAAGGACGCACAATACACCTATATTAAGGCTGCAACCGACCGCGGCTATGACGTGTTGCTGATGAACGGCCAGCTGGATGTGCCCTTCCTAGGTATGCTGGAGCAGAAGAACGAGAAGTCGCGTTTTGTGCGTGTCGACAGCGATGTGCTCGACCGCCTCATCGTCAAGGAAGACGTCAAGCATGACGACTTGAACGAGATGGAACGCGAGGTGGCCACTACCCTATTCTCGTCGCAGATTCCCACGCTTGACAAGACCCAGTTTATGGTTGACCTTGCCCCGATGGCCGCTACCGACAGCCCTGTGCTCATCACCCAGAGCGAGTATATGCGCCGCATGAAGGAGATGTCGCAATTCCAGGCCGGCATGAGTTTCTATGGCGAGATGCCCGACTACTACAACCTGACACTCAACACATCTCATCCGCTGGTCAAGAAACTGATTGACGATGCCGTCGCCGCTACCGAGGCCGAGCTCAAACCGCTGACTGACGACCTGAGCGCTACTAACAACGTCATCAAGGCCCTGCGCGACCTGGACAAGGATGGCAAGGGAGTTCCCGAAGACAAGAAACAAGACCTCGCCGACAATGAGAAGAAGGCCGGCGAACTGCGTGAGCAGAAGACCGCTGTCATCAGCAATTATGCCGCTGGCCAGCCGCGCGTCAAGCAGCTAATTGACATCGCACTGTTAGGCAATGGCCTGCTAAAGGGCGAAGCACTCGACCGCTTCCTCAAGCGTTCGGTCGAACTGCTGTAAACGTCACTTGGAGTTCTCTGAAGACTCAGAAGACTTAATAGACTTAAAAAGCTCGGATGGAATATACTGCTTTTCCATCCGAGCTTTTTACTGTTGTTCAATCGTGGCGAAGCATGGTGGCAACCAATTCGAGCATTTGGCAGTTGAGCTCGCGGCTGGTGTCCACCACGTCCCAGATGCCGTCCTCGCTTAGCACCCCACACTTCAGATCCTTGGGCAGTCGGCCCGCCTCACTGTCATTGAAGTCTTGCTCCCACTCATCGCTGGCCAGATAGTCGTCGATAGCCTCGATCGAGTCAACCGCCTCGCTGTAGAGGTCCAGCGCGTCACTCAGCGCCTTGACTGCCTGTGCTGCCTTGTCCAGGTGCTGTTCCATCAGTTTAATCCGTTCGATTTGTTCCATAATTTCCGTTTTTTTACAAACTGTGCAAAATTAGTAAAAAAACATTAATGTTGGATACATACAGTTAGTTTTTTGCGTCTTTAGGGTGTAATCATTGTGTATGACAAAGCACGAATTGGAAATATTGTTCAAGGCGCACTATTGCCAGATGCTGAGGTTGGCAGTCAGCATCGTGCATGATGTGGATGATGCCAAAGATGCTGTGAGCAATGTGTTTGCGCATTTGCTAGATGACAAACACTCAACACTGACATCCGACAATGCCGCACACTATCTGCTGGTGAGTGTGCGGCATCAGTGTTACAACTTGCTGCGGCAGCGCAGCGTCCGCGAGCGTTTTGCCCAGCAAATGAGCCTAGCCCCAGAACCCATGAGCGACCCGGTTGAAGACTTGCTCGAGCTGGAACGGCTGTGGCTATATGTTGACTCAGAGCTGCCGCCACTCACCCGACAAGTGTTCGCTTTGCGCTATCGTGATGACCAAACTTATCAGGAAATCTCCAACAAGTTGGGCTTGAGCAAGGTGACCGTCTATCAACACCTGAGCCGTGCGCTGAAGAAGATTAATGATTACTTTAAAAACCAATGACGATGAAACACAATGACAAGATTCAACAGCTGCTAGACCTGCTAGACCATCAGCACGAGATGACTGACGAGCAGTTGAATGAGGCCTTGCAAGACGAGGAACTCAACAAACTTGCAGGGCACTTGGCCAAGGCCAAAGGGGCATTACTTGCTCATGACCACAGCGACAACGACGTGACGGCCGATGCGGCATGGGCTGAGTTTGAGCAGCAACACTGTGTGTCGCAAGGGCACCATCATAGTTGGTGGCGAATGGCCGCCATGGTTGCAGGCGTTCTGCTCTTGTCGAGCATAGCATTTGCCGCCATTTTCTACGGCCATATCGGCAAGCCATCAGCAACAATTGCCACAGAAAATGCCCAATCTGTCGATGGTTCTATGATTGCCGATGATGAACTGGCCACCGAACCCGTCAGTGCTGATGCCGACACGTTGTCGTTGGCACCTGTGACCTTTGACAACGAGCCACTTGACCAGATAGTTGAGCAGATGGCATCATACTATCAAGTCGAGGTTGTCATTGAGAATGCTGAGGCCCACAACCTGCGGTTCTACTATGTGTGGCATCCTGGCGATAACCTAGCGCAAGCCATTGAGAAACTGAACACCTTTGAGCACGTCGATATCGTGCTTGACAACCAAAAACTCATCGTCAAATGAAGTCAGTCATCTGCTTTTCGTTGTTATTGACTATGGCGTTGGAGCTCAATGCGCAGCGCATTACATGTAATTATATCAATGTGTCGATGTCACAAGCCTTGCGCGAGCTCAACGGGCTGAATACCGGATATACCATCAACTTTTTGTTCAACGAACTGGAAGATTTCAGCGTAACCACCCATGTCAAGGGCAAGACCGTACCCGAGGCCGTGCAGCAACTCATCGGGTTCTACCCGATCAAGATGACGGTCGCTGACCGGAACGAAATCTATGTCGAGTGCATCCAAAAGACCGAGCACCATCTCAAGGGTCGACTCGTTGACGAGCATGGGCAACCACTCGCATACGCCAATGTGACCGTACTCAACCCCGTTGATTCGGCCTACATCACCGGCGGTGTGAGCAACGAGAGCGGCGTGTTCGTCATCCCGGTAGAGCAGACCAAGGTGGTAACACGCATCAGTTATGTGGGCTATAAAACCATCTACCGCCACTGTCGCGTTCAAGACCTGGGAACTATCGCCATGCACCCCGACACCTACTCGCTGAATGGCGTGACCGTCAGGGGCGAGCGCATATTGGTCAAGGCTGAGAATGGCCAACTGGTCTACGACATGGCACAATTGATTGAGGTCCTGCCCGCCGACAATGCCTATGAAGCACTAACTCGCATCCCCGGGGTCAACGACACGGGCAACGAACTCACTTTCAACGGTCGTTCAGTGACGCTCATCATCAACGGCAAAGTCACAACACTGGATGCCAGTCAGGTGAAAGAACGTCTCAAAGCCATGCCGGCCAAGATGCTCGCCCGGGCTGAGGTCATGACAGCCGCACCCGCCAAATATCATGTGCGCGGCATGGCCATCAATGTTGTGACCAAAGACTATGTCGGGTCGCATCAAGTGGCCGGTCAACTGCAAGGCACCTGGTATCAGAGCCGCTATGCCAAGGGGCAAGGAAAAGGCTCGTTGCTCATGCAACAAGGTAAACTGGGACTGGATGCCACCTACTCGGTGATCGGCGGCAAAGCATACGGCAAGGCAGAGCATAAAGCTAACCATCCGCTGGGCGACACACGCATTCCCTACCACGATGTGACATGCCAGACCAATCGCACTCTGAGCCACGACTATCATCTGGGAATGGATTACACCATGGCCGACAATCACCGATTGAGCGTAGAGTATACTGGCGAATGGTTCTCATCCGATGCCCACAACATCACCTCAGGCACCGCCAACTCAACTCAGCAGTTCAAAGACAACACCTATCTGCACAATGTCGATGTCAACTATCAGGCACCATTCGGGCTACAACTCGGTGCATGCTATACCAATTATCAGAACCCCCTTACGCAGCAATTGGATGGCATGATGCATGAGACCCGTCGTGACCTGACCGTAGACAGCCGGCAACGCATCAGCAAATGGATGATCACTGCCGACCAAGAGCATGAACTGAACAATGGCTGGGGCCTGAACTATGGACTCAAGCTGCAACTGACCAACAACAACAGTTTCCAGACCACCCTTGACCCAAACGGACAAGTAATTGACGATGCCACCAGCCGCGTCAACTATGACGAACGCATTATCAACGGCTACATCGGGGCCAGCAAGCAGGTTGGGCAAAATCTCAGCCTCGATGCGTCGCTCTCAGCCGAACAGTACCATGCCACACTGTGGAACGAGTGGCGCATCTACCCCACCCTGAATGCTATGTGGAACATCAATCCTGACAATATGCTCAACCTGTCGTTCACTTCCGATGCCATTTATCCTAGTTACTGGAGTACCATGAGTAGCATCCACTACACCTCGCCTTACACCGAGATTTGGGGCAACCCATCGCTGAAACCTATGTCGAAGTACGACTTGAACTTGATGTGGCAGTACAAGCGTAAATATATGTTCACCGCCTTTGCGACATTTGAGCCTGACTACTTTGTGCAGCTGCCCTATCAGCCCAGCGACCGTATGGCTGTGGTAATGATTGAGACTAACATGAACTATTCCAACTATTATGGCCTGCAGTCATCGGTGCAGTTCAGTGCTGGTGATTGGCTGAATGGTAACATGAGGATGACAGGATTGTATCGACACGACAAGAGCCAGCATTTCTTTGACTTGCCGTTTGACCGCCGGCATTTCACGGTTATCTTGGGCGGAAACGTGTCGGCACGACTGCTCAGACGGCACAATCTGACACTGATGCTCAACCCATTCTTCCAGACCAGTGCCATTCAGGGCGTGTATGACATCCGGCCCATGTTCATGTTCAACGGGTCGTTGCGATGGACATCGGCCGACGACAAATGGAGTGTTGTTGCCAACGCTACCAACATCTTCAATACGCATGCCAGCACGCAATCCAGGCAGGGCAACCAAGACTACACCATGAATGTGTGGATGAGGTATGCCGAGTTGTCGCTGAGCGTCATCTACCGCATCGGCAGTTTCAAGGAGAAAAAGAATAGGCCCGTCGACACCTCTCGCATGGGACATTGAAGATTGTTGTAGCTATTCAGCGATTGTGATAGCGGCTGTTCCCCCTCTAAGTTGAGCAGCTCCCCCTCTAAGTTAGAGGGGGACGGGGGGAGTGTGTCACGGGGTTTGGGGGAGTGTGTCAGCCAACTTTGCTCCGCCATGGCGGTTGTCATACCACCCCCGACCGCTCTCTAGTTCTGCTGGATTTGCAATCCAGCAGGATTGAGTATAAGCATTTTATAATGCGCTTATTTCGGATTGCAAATCCTTATACTCAAATGCGGTCGGATTACAACCACGAAGTGCTCGCGACCGAACGGGAGCCTGAAGGGCAAGCGAAGCGCAGCAAATCCGACCGAACGGGGGCTGCGCCTCAGCACAGTGCGAACAAGTTCTCACAATGCGTTCGGCTTGCACCATTGGTCCTAGCTTAGGAGGGGAACTGATTACCAGCTCTGACACTCAACCCCTCCCCTCATCCCTCCCCTCCCAGGGGAGGGGGAAAGAGGAATCGCTGAACAGTTACAGATTATTGAAAATCCCTTAATTTACGTTAAAACAATGGTAGCTTTGTTCACAAAGTGTATTGTTATTGCGTCTATAGGTTGAATCCTATTAATACGCTTTAAGGATAAAGCCTTTTGTCTATCTGGTGCCGATTTTCAGCCATCGAACCTGCTTCGGGATGCGGTGCCATCCATGAGCGACGCACAATATTTTAATTATAAACTCTCGCAGCGGTGGTGTCGTGATGACACTGCCCTGCCTATTTTTTGCTGCGTCAAAAAATTAGGGCAAAGATTCGTCTATATTAAAATAATGTTGTAATTTTGCGGAATTGTTTGGAAAAGCAAAATGTGCAAACCTAAACTGACGCTTGAACAATTAATACTCAACTATAACTAATTTAACTGGTTAACAAAACATGAAAGAAAAGAAATTCATGACCTGTGATGGAAACCAGGCCGCCGCTCACATCAGTTATATGTTCACTGATGTGGCTGCCATCTACCCCATCACTCCGTCATCGACCATGGCCGAGCATGTCGACGAATGGGCTGCTGCCGGACGTAAGAACATCTTTGGTGAGACCGTGCTCGTGCAGGAGATGCAGAGCGAGGCTGGTGCAGCCGGTGCCGTCCATGGCTCGCTGCAGGCTGGTGCTCTGACCACGACCTACACCGCATCGCAGGGTCTGCTGCTGATGATTCCCAACATGTACAAGATCGCCGGCGAGTTGCTGCCCGGCGTCTTCCATGTGTCGGCCCGTACGTTGGCTTCACACACGTTGTGCATCTTCGGTGACCACCAGGATGTGATGGCTACCCGTCAGACGGGCTTTGCCATGCTGGCCGAGGGTTCAGTGCAGGAGGTGATGGACCTGGCTGCCGTCGCTCACCTGAGCGCCATCAAGGGCCGCGTGCCGTTTGTCAATTTCTTTGACGGCTTCCGCACCTCGCATGAGATCCAGAAGGTCGAGGCGATGGACATGGAGGACCTGCGTCCCCTGCTCGACATGGATGCCGTTGAGCGTTTCCGCCACAGTGCCATGAATCCTGACCGTCCCGTCACCCGTGGTACGGCCGAAAATCCCGACGTGTTCTTCCAGCATCGCGAGTCGTGCAACGACTACTATACTGCTGTGCCTGCCATCGTCGAGGACTACATGAACAAGATCAGCGAGATCACCGGCCGCAAGTATGGCCTGTTTGACTACTATGGTGCTAAGGATGCCGAGCGCGTGATCATCGCTATGGGTTCGGTCACCGAGGCCATCCGCGAGACCATCGACTACCTCACCGACAAAGGCGAGAAGGTCGGTCTGGTGGCTGTACATCTCTATCGCCCGTTCTCGGCCAAGCACTTCCTGGCTGCCGTGCCCAGCACAGCCAAGCGCATCGCTGTGCTCGACCGCACCAAGGAGCCCGGTGCCAACGGCGAGCCCCTGTATCTTGACGTGAAGGACTGCTTCTACGGTGTGGAGAATGCTCCGCTCATCGTGGGTGGCCGCTATGGTCTGGGTTCGAAGGACACCACTCCGGCACAGATTCTGTCGGTCTATGAGAACCTGGCTCTGCCCATGCCCAAGAACCAGTTCACCATCGGTATCAACGACGATGTGACGTTCACCTCTCTGCCCCAGAAGGAAGAGATCGCCATGGGTGGCGAGGGCATCTTCCAGGCCAAGTTCTACGGACTGGGCGCCGACGGTACTGTGGGTGCCAACAAGAACTCGGTCAAGATTATCGGTGACAACACCGATAAGCACTGCCAGGCCTACTTCTCGTATGACTCAAAGAAGTCGGGTGGTTTCACCTGCTCGCACCTGCGTTTTGGCGACACGCCCATCCGCTCGACCTATCTGGTGACCACGCCCAACTTTGTGGCATGCCACGTGCAAGCCTACCTGCACATGTACGACGTGACCCGCGGCCTGCAGAAGAACGGCTCGTTCCTGCTCAACACCGTGTGGGAGGGTGACCAGCTGGCCGCCAACCTGCCCAACAAGGTCAAGAAGTACTTTGCCGACAACAACATCACCGTCTATTATATCAACGCAACCAAGATCGCTCAAGAGATTGGTCTGGGCAACCGCACCAACACCATCCTTCAGTCGGCCTTCTTCCGCATCACCGAGGTGATTCCCGTTGAGCTGGCCGTTGAGCAGATGAAGAAGTTCATTGTCAAGTCTTATGGCCGTAAGGGCGAGGACGTGGTCAACAAGAACTATCAGGCTGTTGACCGTGGTGGCGAGTATCTGCGTCTGGAGGTTGACCCCGCTTGGAGCAACCTACCCGTTGAGGACGCAAAGGGTGACGATGCTCCGGCATTTGTCCACGATGTGGTGCGTCCCATCAACGCTCAGAATGGCGACCTGCTGCCCGTGAGCGCCTTCAAGGGCCGCGAGGACGGCACTTGGGACCCCGGCACAGCCGCTTGGGAGAAGCGTGGCGTGGCCACATTTGTTCCCGTGTGGAAGGCTGAGAACTGCATCCAGTGCAACAAGTGCGCTTTGGTCTGCCCGCACGCTGCCATCCGTCCGTTTGTGATGAACGAACAGGAGGCCGCCGCATCGCCCTTCAAGGACGAGGAGAAGCTGGCCGCTATCGGCAAGGGCTTCGAGGGCATGAAGTTTGTCCAAGTGGTCGACGTGATGGACTGCCTCGGTTGCGGCAACTGCGCCGATGTCTGCCCGGGCAAGAAGGGTGTCAAGGCATTGGAGATGGTGCCCCTGATGGGTCACGAGGAGGACCAGAAACTCTGGGACTATGCCGTGAAGAACGTCACCAGCAAGCAACACCTGGTCGACATCAAGAGCAACGTGAAGAACTCGCAATTCGCCACGCCGCTGTTTGAGTTCTCGGGTGCATGCTCGGGTTGCGGCGAGACTCCTTATCTGAAACTGATCTCGCAACTGTTTGGCGACCGCGAGATGGTGGCCAACGCCACTGGCTGTAGCTCAATCTACTCGGCATCGGTGCCTTCGACCCCCTATCGTGTCAACGAGAAGGGTCATGGTCCCGCATGGGCCAACTCGCTGTTTGAGGACTTCTGCGAGTTCGGTCTGGGTATGACTATCGCCGACGAGAAGATGCGCGCCCGCGTCACCGGTTTTGTCCAGGAGGCTCTGGAGGCCGACGGTGTCGCTCCCGAGGTGAAGGCTCTGTACCAGGAGTGGTTGGACAACCGCAATGACGGTGCCCGCAGCCGTGAGCTCAGCGACAAGATTCTCGAAGCCATCGAGCACAGCGACAACCCTGCCGACCTCAAGGTCAAGAGCCTGGGCCAGTATCTGGTCAAGCGTTCGCAGTGGATTGTCGGTGGCGACGGCGCAAGCTACGACATCGGCTTCGGCGGTCTGGACCACGTCATCGCTTCGGGCAAGAATGTCAACATCCTTGTCATCGACACCGAGGTCTATAGCAACACCGGCGGTCAGGCATCGAAGGCTACCCCCATCGGTGCTATCGCCAAGTTTGCCGCTGCCGGCAAGCGCATCCGCAAGAAAGACCTGGGTCTGATTGCCACCACCTACGGTTACGTCTATGTTGCCCAGGTGGCTATGGGTGCCGACAACGCACAGTGCCTCAAGGCTATCCGCGAGGCCGAGGCTTACGATGGCCCGTCGGTCATCATCGCCTATGCTCCTTGCATCAACCATGGTCTGAAGGCCGGTATGGGCAAGTCGCAGGCCGAGGAGGCCAAGGCTGTGGCATGCGGCTACTGGCACCTGTGGCGTTACAATCCCATGCTGGAGGCCGAGGGCAAGAACCCGTTCACGCTCGACTCGAAGGAGCCTAACTGGGACGAGTTTGCCGACTTCCTCAAGGGCGAGGTGCGTTATGCATCGGTGCTCAAGCAGTATCCCGACGAGGCCGAGGAACTCTTCAAGGCCGCCAAGGAGAACGCCCAGTGGCGCTACAACAACTACCGCCGTCTGGCTCGCCAGCAGTGGGGAGTTGCCGAGTAATTAACAGTTGGCAGTTAATAGCTTAATTAGCAGGTTATTACTGTCTGCAATAAATCTGATAATCGTCCTAGCGCGAGTTTTTTCGGGCTAGGACGATTTGTTTGGCACGATCTTTGCAATCTAAAATTTGTCTAAAATTTTGAGAACATGCATCCATAGCTACACATAGACGTTTGCGCTTTTTGTCAGACACAACCATCCCTAGTTTTAAGATTCGGCTCGAAAGAGCCGTTGACAGGGATTGTTGCGCCTATTTGTGTGCAATGCCCAGTACAATCTGAGTTCACCAACATGTTGCACTAATTAAACAGACAAAAGCTATGACACAGAACAATTGTGTGGTGCGATGCACGGCCGACGGCCGCATCGTTGAGATCAGTCAGCTCGAGTTGCATACCATGATTTGTGATGCCGACGAGCATGTGAAAAGCCTGAACAACACGGGCGAGCGAGCGGCCTACTACCAGCGGCTGGCCACCGTGTGCGAGAGCTCGCGCAACTATGGCCAAGCCATCATGTTGCTGCGCAAGGCATTGGCACAATACTGCCGCCACGATGTCAAGAAGATGACGCAGCACTATGGCCGTGCCGCCAAGAGTTGTGCCGAACGCATCGACCGCCTGCGCCGACAGGCATTCGGCGGCGAGCAACTGAGCATTCGGCGCGATGTCATCACGTTCTATGACGAGATGCACTGGCTGCGTCTGCTCGATGAGAACCCTGAGGCGTGGGACATGTATTGCGAGGCAGGCTGTATCTCAGACATCGACCAAGCGCAATGGCACCTCATCGTCAGCCAACTGACAATGCAATGACACAGTAGGGACGGTTCTTAGTGTCACAAAGCTTCTAAAAAGTGACGAGAAACACCGTCCCTTGTGTCTCAAAAATGTATGAATTGTTGAGTGTTCATCCTACCCGTACTTGACCGCTCAACAATTCATGCCACTTGACGCAATTTTCACTATAGCCTTGCCACCCGCTATTTTTATTTGTGGGCGTGACAAAATAGTCGTAAATTTGCCGCTCAAAAAATGGAATCATGACAAAAAAGAAAATTGGGGCGCTGTTTGACCTGGATGGGGTTCTGCTGGACTCAGAGGGAATCTATACGCAATTTTGGGATGCTGTCGAGGCTGTGTATCCGACGCACATCCCAAACTTCTCGACTGTGATCAAGGGGTCGAACTTGTTTGAAATCTTGCATGACAACTATCCTGACGAGGCAACTCGACAAAAGGTGAGCGACATGCTGCACGCGTTTCAGCGTGACATGGCGTTTGTGTTTTTTGAGGGTGCGCTGGAGTTTGTTGAGCGACTCAATGCATCGGGTATCCCTGCATGTGTGGTCACAAGCAGCGACCGCCGCAAGATGGAGGCACTCTATCGTCAGCACCCCGACTTTGCCTGCCACTTTCAAGCTATTGTGACGGGCGACATGGTGCACCGTGCCAAGCCTGATCCGGAATGTTTTTTGCTCGGAGCCTCGCTCATCGGTGTTGACATTCACGACTGCGTTGTGTTTGAAGACTCGCTCAAGGGTCTGACTGCCGGGCGAGCCTCTGGAGCACGAGTTGTGGCGCTTGCTACCACCCTGCCCCGCGATGTGATTAAAGAGAAAGCCGATGAAGTCATCGACAACTTCATCGGCTACAACTTGTAAGTAGTTAAGTAGTTAAGGAGTTAAGGAGTTAAGCAGTTAAGCAGTTAAGGAGTTATAAGAAGTTAAGCAAGCCGATACAATCAGCTGGTATACACGCGGCATGGGGAGTTTCAGAATGCTTTGAAGCTCATGTCTAGCGACTTGACCGAGTGTGTCAGGGCACCGACCGAGATATAGTCGACACCACACTCGCCATAGTCACGCAAGGTGTCGATGGTGATGCCGCCGCTCGACTCGGTCTCGATGCGTCCGTCAATCATCTCAACGGCCCGTCGGGTGTTCTCGGGAGTGAAGTTGTCAAGCATGACCCTGTCAACGCCACCGTGGTCCAGCACTTGCTGCAGCTCGTCGAAGTTGCGCACCTCAATCTCAATCTTCAGGTCCTTGCCATTGGCCTTGCACCACTGGTGTGCGCGGTCGATGGCTGCAGTGATGCCACCGGCAAAGTCGACATGGTTGTCTTTGAGCAGAATCATGTCGAACAGTCCGATGCGGTGGTTGCAGCCTCCGCCGATGCGCACTGCGTCTTTTTCCATCAGGCGCATGCCGGGCGTGGTCTTGCGTGTGTCAAGCACGCGTGTCTTCAGTCCCTCGAGTCGTGCCTGATAGCGAGCAGTTGTGGTGGCGATACCGCTCATGCGCTGCATGATGTTGAGCATGAGGCGCTCGGTCTGCAGCAGCGATTGCACTCGTCCCTCGACCACGAAAGCGATGTCGCCGGGTTTGACATGGGCCCCGTCGTTGATATAGGTGGTCATGCGCAGCTCGGGGTCAAATTTCTCAAACACGCGGCGCGCCATCTCGACACCGGCCAGGATGCCCTCCTCCTTGATGATGAGGCGTGACCGTCCCATCTCGTCAGCGGGGATACAGCACAGTGTGGTAGCATCGCCGTCACCGATGTCCTCGGCAAAGGCCAGGTCGATGAGTTGGTCAATCAGTTCTTGTCTTGTTTTCATATTTTTTGTCTTGTTTGGTTGGTCGTGATATCCTAGAAAATCCAGAAAAACTAGAGCAAAAGTAGTGAAAAATCGGGAAATAAGCATTAAATTTGCAACCTAAATTGAAATCATTGATGAAAATTACGCTTTTAGTGGTTGGAAAAACCACCACAGGCTACCTTAAGACTGGCATTGACGACTACATCTCTCGTCTGGGGCACTATGTGGCATTTGACATCCAATATCTGCAAGATGTCAAGAACTCGCGCAATTTGAGTGAGGCAGGTCAGAAACAAGCCGAGGGTCGCAGTATCCTGGCCAGCGTTGACAAGGGCGACTATGTGGTTCTGCTTGACGAGCGCGGCCGCGAGATGACCTCTGTTCAGTTCGCAGACTATGTCCAGAAACGTCTTTGTAGTGGTGCACGGCGTCTAGTGTTTGTTATTGGCGGCCCGTATGGCTTCTCACCGGAGGTGTATGACCGTGCCAACGACAAGCTGTCGTTGAGCCAGATGACTTTCTCGCACGAAATGGTGCGTGTGATTTTTGCAGAACAGCTCTACCGCGCTTTCACCATCCTCAACCACGAGCCCTATCATCACTCATGAGGCATGATGCCAGGACGCACAGTGCCGCATCGTCGGCATGGCGAGACGCTCGCCACCACTTCTCTACCACTCCTCCACCACTAGGCAATTGGCACAGTGCTTGCAGATTAAATAATCTATAGAAACTGAGAGAAATCAAGATATGATCAATTTTGATGAATTTGAAATGGCAAACGAGGGTGCGACCACCCATGTGATGCCCATCTTTGCCGAGGTTCCGCAAGACATCGATGATACTGACCTTCAGGCAAATTCGAGCCTAGAGCTGGCCATATTGCCACTGCGTAATGTGGTGCTGTTTCCGGGCATGACGATGCCTGTGAGCATCGGCCGTGACAAGAGCATGCGCCTGATCAAAGAAGCCACGAGCAAAAGCCAGCCCATTGGTGTAGTGTGTCAGATTGACAGCAAAGCCGACAATCCAGGACAAAATGACCTATTCAAAATGGGCACTTTGGCATCCATCATTAAGGTGCTGCAGCTGCCTGACGGAGGCACAAATGTGATATTACACGGCCGTTCGAGTTTTGTGCTGAACGAGATAACGCAAGAAGAGCCATATTTGCGCGGCAAGGTCACGCTGACCGATGTCGAGTTGCCCCGCAAGGGCGACAAAGAGTTTGCCGTGGTGATGGCATCGATCAAAGAAATCACCCTGAAGATGCTGGCCAACATGGGTGAAGGCGGCCAGGAGATGGCTTTTGCGATGCGCAATATCGACTCGCCTTTCTTCTTGATGAACTATCTGGCTAGCAACATCCCATTTGAGGCACAACAGAAGCAGCAACTGCTTGAAGAGGGCAATCTGCGTCAGCGCGCATTCCTGCTCTACTCGATGCTGCGCCAGGAGGAACAATTTGTCGAGTTGCGTGCCGACATCCAATCGCGCACGCGCGAAGACCTGTCGCAGCAGCAGCGCGAGCACTTTTTACAGCAACAGATACGCACCATCCAGGAGGAATTGGGCACCACCGACGAGGATCTGAACGAGCTGGAAGCTCGTGCCGAAAAAAAGAAGTGGAGCGATTCGGTCGAGAGCGCGTTTCAAAAGGAGATGAAGAAACTTGAGCGGCTGAATCCCCAGTCGCCCGACTACTCGGTGCAATATAGCTATCTGGACACCTTCTTGAGCCTGCCGTGGGAGCACTATAGTCGCGACTATTTCAATCTCAAGAAAGTCGAGGAGAAGCTCAACAAAGATCACTATGGGCTGGAGAAGGTCAAGGACCGCATCCTTGAGCACTTGTCGGTGCTGAAATTGCGTGGAGACCTCAAGGCTCCCATTATCTGCCTCTATGGCCCGCCGGGGGTGGGAAAGACTTCGCTGGGACGCTCGGTGGCCGAGGCATTACATCGCAAGTATGCCCGCATCTCGCTGGGCGGCTTGCACGACGAGGCCGAGATTCGCGGCCATCGCCGCACATACATCGGTGCCATGCCCGGCCGCATCATCCAGGCACTTGCAAAGACCGAGACGGGTAATCCCGTGATTGTGCTTGACGAGATTGACAAGGTTGGACAAGACTATAAAGGCGACCCATCATCGGCTTTGCTCGAAGTGCTGGACCCCGAGCAGAACAGCAAGTTCCACGACAACTATCTGGATGTGGACTACGACCTGTCGAAAGTGCTGTTCATTGCCACAGCCAACACCCTGACCACCATCAGCCAGCCGTTGCTCGACCGCATGGAAATCATCGAAATCAATGGCTATATCACCGAGGAAAAGGTGCAGATTGCCAAGAGGCACTTGTTACCGAAACAACTGGAAGAGAATGGTTTCAAGCGTGGCGAAATCAAGATGAGCGACGACGTGCTGACCAGCATCATCGAGAACTACACCCGCGAGAGCGGTGTGCGTGAGCTTGAGAAGAAGATTGGCAAAGTGCTGCGCAAGATTGCTCGCCTGAAAGCTCGTGAGGATGCCTACCCTACCCGCATCACACAGTCAAACCTGAAAGATTATCTGGGCGTACCAGACTATAGCCGCGACAAGTATGAGGGCAATGACTTTGTGGGCGTGGTCACCGGCTTGGCATGGACTGCCGCGGGCGGCGAGATACTGTTTGTCGAGTCATCTTTGGCCAAGGGCAAGGGCGACAAGCTGACGTTGACGGGTAACCTGGGCGACGTGATGAAGGAGTCGGCCGTGATAGCTCTACAGTATCTCAAGGCACACTGCGACATGCTGGGGCTGGACAGCGAGGAGATGGACAAATACAATGTGCACATCCATGTGCCCGAGGGTGCCATCCCCAAAGACGGTCCATCGGCCGGTGTGACCATGGTGACTTCATTAGCCTCATCGTTCACGGGGCGCAAGGTGCGCGACCATCTGGCCATGACAGGAGAAATCACGCTGCGCGGCAAGGTGTTGCCCGTGGGTGGCATCAAGGAAAAGATTTTGGCCGCCAAGCGTGCCGGCATCACCGACATCATATTGTGCCAAGAGAACAAGAAGGACATCGACCAGATTAACAACATCTATCTTGAGGGGCTCACCTTCCACTATGTGCGCACTATTCAGGATGTGCTAGAGTTGGCCCTGCTCTGAGTTCTCAACGAGATTTAGAAGCATTCACACACCGATAAAAACACACAGTCATGCAATACACATACGACCAGGACCCTGGATTCATTGACCCAAAAGTGACCGACAGCTCACCACTGATCAAAGTGGTGGGCGTGGGTGGTGGCGGCGGTAATGCCGTCAACCACTTGTTCGGTAAAGAGGTTGAAGACATCACGTTCGGCATGATCAACACCGACGGCCGAGCACTGAACCAGTCGGCTATCCCTGACAAGATTGTGATGGGAGGCTTGGGCGCCGGCGACCGTCCTGAGGTGGCTCGCCAAGCAGCCGAAGCATGCAGCAGCCAGATTGAGCGGATGCTGAGCGATGGCACCCGAATGGTGTTTATCACAGCCAGCATGGGCGGTGGCACCGGGACTGGTGCCGCCCCTGTTGTTGCCAAAATCGCCAAAGAACTGGGCATCCTGACCGTGGGCATCGTCAATGTGCCATTTGCCTTTGAGGGACGCAACAAGATGAAACAGGCTCTCGAAGGTGTCAAAGCGATGCAAGCCAATGTGGACACACTCATTGTGATCAACAACCAGCGGCTGATTGACAACTATGGTGATCTGCCCATGCAACAATGCTTTGCTGTTGCCGACGAAGTGCTGGCACAAGCGGCACAGGCCATCAGCCACCTGATCAGTGTCGACGGATACTGGAACATTGACTTTAATGATGTCAACACCATCCTCAAGGACGGCCGGTCGGCAATCATCAGCGAGGGCGTGGGACAAGGCGAACACCGTGTGACCAAGGCGCTGCATGCAGCCCTCGACTCGCCGCTGTTGCGCAACCGCGAGATTTATGAGGCGACTCGGATTCTGATCAACATCTATTGCAACCCTGATGTTGACAACCCACTGGTGGCTCGTGAGGTGCAGGAACTGGAGGAATTCAAATACCGCTTTAAGCAGGAGGGGCGCAGTATCACCGGTTGGTGTTTCGACCGCACCATGGGCGAGGAGGTGCGCATCACCATCTTGGCTTCTGGATTTGAGCTGAATGTGGATGACGAAGGCGAGAGCGATATCATCCTCTTTAACAACGATGATGACGATGAGTTGCTGCAGTCGTTGGAGCAGCCCACTTATCAGCGTCACCGCACACTCACACAGGCATCTCCCATGCCCAAGAACAGAAATATCACCTTTGACTGAGTTGGAATTTCACTCAGTTTTTGTCAACTAAGCAAAGTTAAACAGATGCAGCTGTCAGTCGGGTGACTGACAGCTGCATCTGCGTTTTAGCAGGCTGACCACATCAGACAGTGAGCACGATGTTGTGCTCGTCGGCGATGCGTCGCATGTTCAAGATGGCATATCGCATGCGTCCTAGGGCAGTGTTGATGCTGACCTGTGTGCGTTCAGCGATTTCCTTAAAGCTCATGTTCTTGTAGTATCGCATGAGCAGGACTTCTCGCTGTGCCTCTGGCAAGGCTTTTATCAGGCGACGTATGTCGCGGTGAATCTGCTGTGTGACCATCGAATCCTCGACGGTCGACTCGCTCAGCTCCTTGCGGTTGAGCACATTATACTCAGTGTCATCGGTCGACTGGACATTTACGGCCCTTGTCTGACGGAAATGATCAATAATCAGGTTGTGCGCAATGCGCGAAATCCATGCCGAGAAGTGTCCGTTCTCGACATATCTTCCCTGCTTGAGTGTGACTATAGCCTTGACAAATGTCTCCTGAAAGATGTCATCTGCCAGTTCGTCGTTCTTCACCGAATGAAAAATATAGGAATAGAGTCGGTCTTTGTGCCGTTCGATAAGCGTGTCAAAGGCTTCGTTTACTCCATCGACATATAAAGCAACTAGCTGGTCGTCGCTCTTGTCTTGATACATTCTCATCACATTACTATTTTGTTGTTATTAATGAGTAATGTTTTGTCGATAGGCAATTGTTTTTTGATTAATAAATGAGTTCGTTATATCTGAAAAGACGTTGCAAAAGTAGTAAATAATTTTTAAATTGCAAGACAAGATCAAAAAAAATGTTGGTTTTTCTTTGAAATTTATCAGAAATGGTTAGCCTGGCACCATCATTTCTTGCGACGAGCCTTGATGAACAGCTGCATGATTTTCCATCCCAGCAAAGCGTAATCGGCGACCTTGAGCCGCCCGATAGTCTTGTCGTTGAACATCAGGCCGCGGATGCCGTTGTCATTGACACGCGTGCGCATGCCATCGATCGCGGCATTGATCTTATACTTGCCGACCTCGCGTCGCAGCAGTGCCTTGGCTCGACGAGCCCTGAGCTGCTCAAGCGTCAGCCCCTTCCATTCGTCATCGGGTGTGGTGACAGTGATGTTGGTGTCAGTCGTCATCTTCGTTGGCTTTTAAGAACAGTCGTGTTATAAACCGGGTGATGGGGTCGACAATCAGTCGTTGCTTGAAAGCCGCAACGACCCCGATGAGCATCATCAGGAGCAAAACGACGATAAGGTTGGCAGCCCAAAGCCCAATCCACAGCTCGAGCAGGTGCACTAATGTCGAGATGAGGAAAAACAGCGCAAAGCCGCCGATGATGGCCACAACAGCCACAAAGGCAATGGCCGACAGGAGAACTGACAATTTTTCTACCGCCGTTAGTTTCTCATATTTCATCTCCAGCGAGAGGAATTCGCGTCCCTCGTCGATGAGTTTCTTGTAATCCAGGTCGTCCATGCCGTGCTATTGTTTGGTTATGTTTCCCTTCCCCCTCGTCCATACTGTCCAGGAGGGGGAGGGAAACCAAAGAGGATTATTCGGTCATTATTGACAGGATCACTCTTCAATCTGAGCGCTGATCTGCTTGACGAGTTGTTCGACCTCGTCGTCGCTGAAATCAATGCCTTTCTTCTTGAGCAGTTCCTTGATGCGTGTGCGCAGGTCAGAGCCTTTCTCAGGGGCAAACAGCACAGCTGTTGCACAACCGACGACAGCTCCACCCAGGAATGCATACAGTAAACCTAAAGCCTTGTTCATTGTTGATGTGAGTTTAATGGGGTTAGTCTTTCAGTTCTTCGGCGATCTCGTCGGCAAGTTCCTCCATTTTGTCCTTCTTGAGGGTGATGCCTTTCTCACGCAAAATGTCGACAATCTTGCTTCGTGTCTGTTCTCCCTTCTCGGGCGCGAAAAGCAGCCCGACAGCGGCACCGGCAACGGCGCCACCCACAACGGCCAGGATGATGTTCAGTGGTTTCATAATGTTATATTTTTAAAATTACTATCTTCGATTTGCTGAATTGTCAGCATCTCAATGTTTTGTTGGGCAAAAAATGTGCCATGCGTGTCATCGCACACCATGCCGTATGCTAAAAATCGTGTAAAGGTAGAACTTTTTTTATAGACCACAAAAAGTTTTGACTGAAAAATTTCATTCTTGTCTCATTTCATGACTTTCTGTCACATTTTGCCGTGTGCCGAAAAAGTAGTAACTTTGCGCTCTCATTTTGGCGAACAATATGGCAAATAACGATATTATCATCAAGGGGGCAAGGGTCAACAACCTGAAGAACATCGACGTGAACATTCCGCGTGGCAGCCTGGTGGTCATCACAGGACTGTCGGGCTCGGGCAAGTCGTCGCTGGCATTCGACACTATCTATGCCGAGGGGCAGCGTCGCTATGTCGAATCCCTGTCGTCCTACGCACGCCAGTTCTTGGGCCGGATGTCAAAACCCGAGTGCGACTTCATCCGCGGCTTGCCACCTGCCATTGCCATTGAGCAGAAAGTGAACACCCGCAACTCGCGCAGCACAGTGGGCACATCGACCGAGATTTACGACTATCTGCGTCTGCTCTACTCGCGTATCGGCAAGACCTATTCGCCAGTGAGCGGCATGCAGGTCAAAAAGCACACCGCCAATGATGTCATTGCCACGGTCAACAGCTATGCCGACGGCACGCGTTTTGCGCTGGTGGCACCCATCGTCGTGCCCGAGGGACGCGACCTGAAGACCCAGCTGTCTGTTCTTGCCAAGG
>Ga0256404_1003330_pt1 | contig 33073 bp, 19 predicted proteins | sample RumenRJG_01DNA_FD_185990 | JGI IMG/M metagenome (GOLD analysis project Ga0256404, IMG submission 185990) | Bovine rumen microbial communities from Lethbridge, Alberta, Canada - RJG_01 | ecosystem: Host-associated > Mammals > Digestive system > Stomach > Rumen | place: Canada: Alberta | collected...
GCTGATACCGTTTATCTTCTGATAGATGTCGAGGGCGTAAATGTCGGTCATTCCGCTGATATAGTCGATGACAGCCATGATTCGCTCCTCTATATTCTCGTTGTTGATGTCGTACTGACTGCTTACCCGTCGCAACAGTTGTTGAGAGTCGAAACGTTCGGGCGTGATAGCTGCATTGACAAACACCTCCATAAGTGTAGCCATAATCTTGTAACCTGACAGTTCGATGTCGAGTACAGGCTTGCTGTGGTAAATCTTTGCAAACGAAGTCTTCTCGCATTTTTTGTAGGCATTTCGTTGTTGTTCGGCGATATGGTCGATGAGGCTTCCCTCGAATGTTCCTGCCAAAATCTCCTTCTCATGCTCCAGGAAGGCCGTTACACATTCGTTCTCCAGTCGGCCGATGGCGCTGGCTCTCATGTAGACCACCTTTTCGTTCTCGTCAGTCACGCCTTCTTCCTTGATTCGCTCCTTAATCTTATTTTGGGTTTCCTTGTCGAAGAATCCCAACAGCAGTCTCTCCGTCTCTTCGTAAGACAGGATCTTGAGTTTGTGGGAGTCTTCGATGTCCATGATTTCGTAGCAGATGTCGTCGGCAGCCTCTACCATATATACCAACGGATGACGGGCGTATCTTAGAGGCTCACCAGGTTTTGACTTGCAAAAAATGCCCAATTCATCGGCCACTTTCTGGTACGAGTCCTTTTCCAAGGTGAAGAAACCGAACTTGCCATGACTTCCAGCCAACTGGCTGGCGAATGGATATTTTACGATAGAAGCCAGCATGGAGTAGGTCATGACGAAGCCGCCTTTGCGTCTTCCCTTGAATTGGTGGGTCAGTATCCGGAAGGCATTGGCGTTGCCTTCGAAGTGAGTGATATCTTGCCAAAACTCCGGTGAAACCAGCTCTTTTACTGCTTTTCCTGCTCCCTCGCTGAAGAAAGTCTGTATGGCTTTCTCTCCAGAATGGCCGAAAGGAGGATTGCCCAAGTCGTGTGCCAGGCAGGCTGCGCTCACGATAGTTCCTATTTCCTCAAAGAGAGTATCCTTCAGTTCTGGGCGCTTTTCTATGATACGTTTCGAGATGTCGTTGCCCAACGACATTCCTACACTCGATACTTCCAGACTGTGGGTCAGTCGGTTGTGTACAAAGATAGAACCAGGCAAGGGGAAAACCTGAGTCTTGTTTTGCAGTCGTCTGAAAGCCGACGAGAAGATGAGCCTGTCGTAGTCGCGTTTGAACTCCGACCGGTCGTCGTGGCGCTCGGCATGCTTATGCTCCTGTCCGAAGCGCTTGTTAGATATGAGTTTAATCCATTCCATATCGCAAAAATACAGCAATCCTGACACAATACAAAATAAAAAAGCATTTATTTTTTATAAAATCTATCATTTTCGTCATGAAAATGCCTAAATGTGCCCGAAAAACATTATTTTTGCATCTTAAAAGAATGAATATGATGAAAGTACAAATTATCAACCGTGGGCATCAGCCGTTGCCAGCTTATGCCACACCCCAGAGCGCAGGTATGGACCTGCGTGCCAATATCGACGAATCTATCGTGCTTCACCCCATGGATCGCCGGCTTGTACCTACAGGTCTTTTCATGGCTTTGCCAGCAGGCTTCGAGGCACAGATACGTCCTCGCAGTGGGTTGGCATTGAAACATGGCATTACTGTTCTTAATACCCCAGGCACTATTGATGCCGATTATCGAGGCGAGATCATGGTTCTGCTCATCAACTTCTCGCAGACCGACTTTGTCATCAATGATGGTGAGCGTATTGCCCAAATGGTGATTGCCAAGCACGAAAATGCAGAATTCATCGAAGTAGAGACGCTCGATGAAACCGAGAGAGGTGCTGGTGGCTATGGTCATACAGGTGTAAAATAAATATAGATACATTCAATTAATCTGTTGTGAATAGAATCAATATTTTGAGACAAGTATTCTTGGGCTTCATAAGCTTTATGGCATTCCTGACAGCTTTGCCCGTGCAGGCTGCCGATGGTTTGACGGGCAATGACCGCAAGCGTTACGACTACTTCTTTCAGGAGGCGGCCCGTCTTCAGGCTTTGGGTCGTTACGGCGATGCATTCGAGCTTTTTGAGCATGCCCGCAAGATCAATCCACGTGCTGCTGAGGTGTATTTCTATCAGTCGATGTACTATCAGCAGATGAAGCAAGACTCCTTGGCTCAAGACTGTCTGGCGCGTGCCATCAGCTTGGCTCCATCCAATCTTACCTTTCGCGAGCGGATGGCACAGTATTATGTTGCCAATCAGCAGTACGACAAGGCTATCGAAGCTTATGAAGGTATCTTCGCTCAGAATCACGACAATACCGATGCGCTCTATATGCTGTTGCGCCTTTATCAGCAGCAGAAAGAATATCCACAGATGCTGAAAACCCTCAACCGCTTGGAGACAGAAGAGGGCGAGAACGAGAAGTTCACGCTTGAGAAGATGCACATCTACGAGTTGATGAACGATCCCAAGTCAGCCTACAAGGAACTCAAGTCGCTGACCGAGGCGCATCCGCTTGATATGATTTATAAAACCATGTTGGGCAACTGGCTTATGGAACACCAGCGCCGGAAAGAGGCCTACAAGTTGTTTACCCATGTGCTCGAAGAAGAGCCTGACAACTCGTATGCCCAGATGTCGCTCTACGACTATTATAATGCCACCGACCAGAAAGAACAGGCTCACGCCATGCTCGACCGCATTCTGTTGGGCAAGAAGACCGACCTGGATACCAAGTTGATGATGATTCGCTCGTTCATACAGGATAACGAGAGCCATGGTGCCGATTCAACCCAAGTCATCGCTCTTTTCGACAGAATGCTGGCTCAGCCCAAGCCCTCGGCAGACATCGCTGAGTTCCGTGCTGCCTATATGAATATTAAGAAAATGCTGATGGATACGGTCAATTCCGCTTATCGAAAGGTGCTCGAGATAGCTCCCGACCGTAGTGAGTCGCGCATCCAACTCATTCAGAATCTATGGGAAAAGAAAGACTACGACGAGGTTATCCGCCTGTCTAATGCTGCCCATGACTACAATCCGGAAGAGATGGTATTCTATTACTTTGGCGGTATGGCGCACTATATGAAGCATGAGGAAGATGCCACGCTTGAAGAGTTCCGCCGCGGAGTGGGACAGATCAACAGCAAGAGCTCTCCCGATTTGGTGTCCGACCTTTATATGATCATGGGCGACATCCTTCATGGCAAGAACCGTCAGGCAGAAGCTTTTGCCGCTTACGATTCCTGTCTGCATTGGAAACCCGACAATGTTCCAGGACTCAACAATTATGCTTACTACATCAGTCAGACGGGCAAGAACCTGCAGAAGGCAGAGTTGATGAGCTACAAGACCATCAAGGCAGAGCCCAAGAACTCCACCTATCTTGATACTTATGCGTGGATTCTCTTTATGGAGGAACGTTATGCCGAGGCCAAAACATATATCGACCAAACCTTGGCGTATAGTGATTCAACGGCCGACAACAGTACCGTTATTGAGCATGCAGGCGACATTTATGCCATGAACGGACTTACCGACCAGGCTGTGGCCTACTGGCAGCAGGCACAGAAAGGCAGCCAGGACCCTGATGCTCTGAAGGTGAAAATCGAGTGCAGGAAATATATGACAGAAAGTGAAATCATTAAATATAAGCGAAAATGGAAAAAAACAAAATAATGAAACTGGCAGCATTCTGTCTGCCCTTGATGTTGCTGGCATCGTGTGGCACCATGAAACAAATTATCTCTGATGGCGTGAGCAACAAGAACTTGCCACATCAGGAGGTGAAAAGTGTAGAGACCGAACGCATGCAGAAACTGGCTTTTGTACAGAAGGTGTCCGACAATCAGGTGTACGCCAAGAACATTACGGGCAGCATAAACTTCACCATCCGCATGGGAGAGAAGAAAATTTCGGTTGATGGTGCGCTTCGAATGCGTAAGGACGATGTGATACGTCTACAGTTGTATGCTCCCATCCTGGGCTTTGAGATTGGCCGTCTGGAGTTTACCCCCGATTATGTGCTCATCATCGACCGTTATCATAAACAGTATATCAAGGCCGACTATAATCATGTAGACTTCCTGCAGAAGCAGGGCATCAACTTCTATTCGTTGCAGGCGCTGTTCTGGAATCAGCTTCTCTTGCCTGGAGCCAAGCAGGTGAAGGAGTCTGATCTGAAGAAGTTTGATGCCGATTTGGCTGTAGAGGGAAACGAAGTGCCAGTCACCTTGAAGAATGGCAACATGACGTATGCCTGGACTTCCCAGCGTGCCACAGGTCGTATAGACAAAGCCGACGTGGAGTATGTCAGTTCGCAGCATGGCACATCGGGAGTGCATATTCGTTATGACAACTTCCGCGCCGTAGGTGTCAAGATGTTCCCAGCCTTGTTGGATATGACTCTTGTCACTAATGCAACCCGTCAGAAGAAGGAAATCAACATCGTTATCAAGATGAACGAGGTGAAGACCGACAGCAACTGGGAGTCGCGTTCCGAAGTTTCGAGCAAGTACGAGCAAGTATCGGCAGAAGACGTGCTGAATAAAATAATGAGTCTGTAAATGAAACGTATATTATTGATTATTCTGGCCTTGTCGTTTGTCTTGACTCCTTATGCGCAGAAGACTGCACAAAGAAAGAAAACTGCCACAACGGCAAGAACGGTAAGGACCCCCCAAAAAAACCAAAAAAAGAAACCTGTGAAAAGGCGCCAATCCAAGGCTTCCACACGGGCAGAGAAGGAAGCCGCCTATAGCAATGCTTCCATTCGAGGATTGCAGGGACAGCGTGCCAACATACAAAAGAAAATCAAGGAGCAGGAGAAAGCTCTCCGCCGCAATCAGGCCGACGTGAAGAAACGTCTGCAAGACCTCATGGTGCTAAATGGCGAAATCGACCAGCGACAGAAGAACATCGATGGTATACAGCAGGATATCCACCACATCGATGGCAATATTGGCTTGCTCAATGCTCAGCTCAAAACCCTTGAACAGCAGTTGCAGGACCGAAAGAACAAGTACATCCGTTCTATGCGCTATATGACCCGTCATCACTCCGTGCAAGACAAGCTCATGTTTATCTTCAGCGCCAAGAACCTTACGCAGATGTATCGCCGCCTGTCGTTCATACGTCAGTATTCTGCCTATCAGAAAGCACAGGGCGAAGCGGTAAAGGCCAAGCAGAAGCAGGTGACCGAGAAGCACAAGCAACTGCAGGTGGTGAAGGGACATAAGAACAACCTTTTATATAAAGGTCAGCAAGAGAAAACTGCGCTCGAAGGCAAGCAAACCGAGCAACAGCAAGTGGTGCAGGGATTGCAGAAGCAACAGAAAACCATTCAGGCTGTTATTGCTGATCAGCGCAAGAAGGATGCTGCTATCAATGCCCAGATTGACCGTCTGATAGCTATTGAGGTAGAGAAAGCGCGTGCCCGTGCGGCAGCTGAGGCTAAGCGTAAGGCTGAAGCTCAGGCGGCAGCACAGCGTAGGCGTGAGGAACTGGCTCGTCGAAAGGCACAGGCCGAGGCTGAGGCGCGTGAGAATGCCCGCCGTATAGAGGAGGCACGGCGCAAGGAACGTGAGGCCGAGTTGGCTCGTCAGCGTGCTGCAGAAGAGAATCGTAAGGCTCAGGAGTTGGCTCGTAAGGCCCAGGAGGAAGCTCGTCTGCAAGCCGAAAACAGTGCTAAGGCCAGAGCTCAGGATAAGGCACGTGCCCGTGCAGAGAAGGCTGCCCGTGAGGCTGCTGAACAAGCCAACCGACAGGCCAGAGCTGAACAGGCTGCTCGTGAGGCTGAGGCCGACAGACGAGCTGCAGAGTTGAAGGCAAAAACTGATGAGGCACGCAACCGCAAAGAGTTGGCAAGCGCCCGCCGGGAAGCCAATGATGCTGCTACTCTCAGTACGGTAGACCGTATGCTGAGTGGAGGTTTTGAGGCCAACCGTGGTCGCCTTCCTATGCCTATCACAGGAACTTTCAAGATAGTGAGTCATTTCGGACAATACAATGTACAGGGTCTTTCCGGCGTTACCCTCGACAATAAGGGTATCAACCTTTTGGGCAAACCCGGTTGCGTGGCTCGTAGCATCTACGATGGTGAGGTAAGTGCCGTCTTTGGTTATGGAGGCATGTGGAATGTCCTTGTTCGCCATGGTGCCTATATCTCAGTATATTGTAACCTCAAGTCGGTGAGTGTTCACAAGGGCCAGAAGGTAAGTACCCGTCAGGCTTTAGGTGCCGTGGGTGCCGACAATATCTTGCAGTTCCAGTTGCGCAAGGAAACAGCCAAACTCAATCCCGAGGCATGGCTTGCCCGTTAATGTAAACTTCTCTAACTTCCGTACATGCGAAAGTTAGATTAAAATATTCTTTGAAGGAGAGGTAGTACTTACTTGCCCAAGTGAGCACTACCTCTTTTTTGTATTGCATCAATAATATGGTGGATTTCCTTGAAACCGTGCAAACGATTGCTCATGGAATAAGCATTTTTTCCCTGATAAACTAAGAGGTCTATCAAAACTTATTTCTATTTTTGCCAACGTTTGAACTAATAACTTATCAACTTAACATATTATTTTATGCAAAAATTTTCTACGATGCTTTGTACTTTGGCAATGCTTTTCGGCATGATGATGGCTCCGGGAAATGCTCTCGCTGCTGTTACTGCCGATGACTATACGCCAACGGTTACTGAAGATGAGGTCTCTGTGTTCTTGGAGACAAGTTATGACAAAGCCAAGATTTGGGCATGGAATGACAAGGTAAAACAGTTTACTACTGATGCTTGGCCTGGAGATGCCATGACCCTGGTGGGAACTAAAGGTGGCAAGAATGTCTTTAAATGGACATATACAGCTGGTACTGAAATTCCTACTGGTGTGATTTTCACTCATGATGGTGGGCAGAAACTGAATGGCGGTGATCAGGAATACGTTAACCACGGCTACTATGTAGAAGGTAAATATGAAAAGACGATTACCCCTGGCCCTGAAGGCAAGGTAATGGTCTTCTTCGATAATTCCACAGCCAACCTCGCAGATGTATATTGCTATATCTACGACGGTACAAAGGCGGCTCAGGAATGGCCTGGATTGAAGATGAGTCTTGACAACGAGACTGAGTACAATGGCAAGAAGGGCTATTATACAGTAGAAGTCCCTGCTGCTTTTGTCACAGGCTATTTCGTAATCAACAACGGACAGAATGGCTCTGTTCTTACAGGCGAGACGGTTTACGTAAACGGACAGGCTTCGTCTATCGAAAACACCGTTCTTCAGGAGGTGCAGAAGGCAGAGGACAATGCTTGGTACACCTTGACTGGTATGCGTATCGGCAAGCCTGCTCAGCCAGGTCTCTATATTCACAATGGTAAGAAAGTAATCATCAGAAAATAATAGCAGATTATGAAAAAGACAATCAATTATGGTCTTCTGATGTTGGTTATGCTGTTCACCATGGCATCCAACATCTTCGCAGACAACAAATACGGTCTTAAAGACAATATTCAGGATGGTGTTATCCTTCATTGTTTCGACTGGACGTTGGCAGATATCCAGGAAGAAATTCCTAATATCGCCAAGGCAGGCTTTACTGCCGTTCAGACTTCTCCTGTTCACGAAAGAGCAGGTAAAGGATCCGTTTGGTATGATGTTTATCGTCCATACGACTTTAAGATAGGTAATGGTCTTGGTACTGAAGCTGACCTGAAGGCTCTCTGTGCTAAGGCTCATGAGTATGGTGTCAAGGTGATTGTGGATGTGGTAGCTAATCATACCGACTATGGTAACGTGGCAGACCGTTTGAAGGATCAAGGACTTTACCATCAGCCTTTCGATGTGGGTAATTGGCACGACCGTCATCAGGTGACATTTGGCAAGATAGGTATGTGGGATCTTGATACCAACAATCCTACTGTGCAAGCCATCATCAAACAATACATCCAGGATTTGAAGGCCTGTGGTGTGGATGGTATCCGTTGGGATGCTATCAAGCACATTGGCTTGCCTTCTGAGGGTGACTCTTTTATGCAGAATGTGGTGGATCAGGAGATGTACAACTATGGTGAGATCCTTGACAGTACTGGTGGTGATGATAATGTCCTTTTCCCTGAGTATCAGACCTACATGAGCATTACCGATAATGGTTATGGTAACGGCTTTGCCAATTCTTTCGCCGGTGGTTCTATCAACGAGTCTGTAGGTAATTTCAATCAGAGAAAAGCAAAGACAGAAAAGTTGGTTTATTGGGGTGAAAGCCATGATACTTATGCCAATGATGGTGGTGAGTCAAAGAATAAAAGCCAGAATGTTATCGACCGTGCTTATGCAGTTGTAGCAGGAAACAATGGAGCTACCGCTCTTTATTTCTCCCGTCCTGCTCAGAAGGCAAAGAATGATATCAAATTTGGCGATAAGGGAAGCGTTCACTTCAAAGATGCTGAAGTAGCTCAGGTAAACTACATGCACAACGTTTGTGCCGGCGAGCCAAACTATTATGTAAAAGGTAATGGCGTTTGTGCTCAGGTTCGTAAGAGTGGCGCTATTATCGTATTGGGAAGTGGTTCTGACCGTGACGTGACTGTAGCCAATGGTGCTGGCGACGGCAAGTGGCTCAAGTCTGGTACTTATAAGGATATGGTAGGCGGTGGCGTTTTCACCGTCAATGCTTCTACAATCTCTGGTCATGTTGGCGAGTCAGGTATTGCTGTCATCTATAATGCTGGTCCTATCGTGCTGACTCCTGAGGTGTTTTTCAATCCTGCTGACGGTACAGCCTTCTCTGATGAAACGCTCACCGTGACAGCTACTCCTTTGAATGCTGTTTCTGCCTGGATTCAGGTGAATGATGGTGCTAAGCAGACTTTTACTGCAGCCAAGCAGTTTACTGTAGGTGCTGATGTTGCCTATGGTAAGAATGTCACTATCACTTGGGGTGCAACCGACAAGGAAGGCAAGACAGAAACAGGTTCGGTCACTTACAAGAAGGTGAAGGCTTACGTTCCTGAATTGGGCAAGGCTGATGAAATCTCCTGCTTCCTGGAAACTTCAAACGCAGCAGCAGCGGTATATGTGTGGAATGGTAAGGTTAGCCCTATAATTAAGTATGCTGGTGAATGGAAGGATGCTATCAATAAAAAGTTGCCTCTTGTAGGTAAGAGTGTTTCTGGAAAGAATGTCTTCAAGTGGACTTATGATGGCACCGAGACAACTACTCCTACTCAAATCATTTTCTTGGATGGTAATGGAAATAAGATAACTGCTGACGTGGAGTTTGTCAACCACGGCTACTATGTTGACGGAACATACAGCACTACTGTGACCAAGGTACATGAAGATGAGATCGTTGATCCAGAGTATGTTTACTTCGATAATGCTTCCAACTGGGAGAATGTTTATTGCTACTTCTATAATGGCAAAACATCTTCTTCTGCATGGCCAGGTGTAAAGATGACTTACGATGCTTCTGCTTCTCATAATGGTAAGACAGGATGGTATAAGGCAACGATTCCTACAGCATACCTCAATGCTAAGTTCTTTATCAACGATGGTACTCCTGGTACTGCTATCAATGGCGCAAATGCTTCTGCTGAAAAGGTAGTAAACGAAGGTGCTGTAGTGGCACCAACTCCAAACCCGGAGCCAGCAGAGCCAACTCCAACTCCAGAGCCTGAGCCAACTCCAACACCAGAACCAGAGCCTGAGCCAACTCCAACACCTACCCCTGATCCACAGAATCTGGATGTTCAGTATCAGACCAATCCAAATGGTGCAGGTGTTAAGAAAACCATTACTGTAGATGGTGATATCAGCGATTGGGATGAGAGTATGATTATAGCACAGGGTGCTGCCAATGACGATCCACGTGTATATATGGATGCTGCCATGCACGAGAATCCTGTCGATCTCTATGCACTTTATGGTTGCTATGACGATAATAACCTCTATCTGATGTGGGAGATGACCAACGTTCAAGATGTGGTAGCTCCAGGAGCTGATTTTCCACTCAGTAATGGTGTGCTGTTCAAAAATTACAATATGCCAATCTTTATCGGCATCAACACCAATAATGCCTCTACAAGAATAGGCAATCATTGTAAGACTACAGCAGGTGGAACTCTATGGGATAGTGGCATTACTTGCGAAAGCCCAGTCAACAAGGTAGTGGTATTCTCAACCAATAACACCAATGGTCCATTCATTTATGGTGGAAGCAGCGCAGGACTGAATGCTTTGGAAGAGGTTGCCTATAAAGAGACAGGTGTTGTTGTGAAGTATGGTATGGGTATTCTCAGCAAAACGATAAAGGGTATTAAAGAATGCTATGGTGAGTCACAGGGTCGTCTTGTAGGTGATATGACAAAGGGTACATCTACTTATGTCGATTTCAATACCTTAGGACACGAGTCTTCCAAATACGATTTCCATTACGAAATCTCGATTCCTTTAGCTAAGCTTGGTGTTACAGCTGCCGATGTGGCAAGCAAGGGATTGGGTGTGATGTTAGTAGCTACCTTTGGTACAAGTGGTATGGACAGTCTGCCTTACGACACAAGTATGAGCGACAATGCCGATCAGCTTTATTCAAAGGATCCTTCTACTACACACGAGAAAGAAGATGACGACAATATCACCGTTCCTTTCGCTTATATCGGTAAGACCTTGTAATGTCATATATATTAAGGTATAATAGATGAATAGAGCAGAGCTCTTAGATGGCAGCGCCATCTAAGAGCTCTTTGTATTTGGCGATAGCATCAGCTATTTCGCTGATTCTGATAAATTCGTCTGCGGAATGGGAGCGGGAAGATTCGCCTGGTCCCAACTTGAAGGAAGAAAATGGCATCAGAGCCTGGTCGCTAAGGGTAGGACTACCGAAAGGCTTCATTCCCATGGCTACACATTTCTTAATAAGAGGATGCTCAGGATCAATACGGGATGATTTTAGACGGAAACTGTGAGCCTTTACTTCACTCTTCAAGTGCTGGCAGATAAAGTGATAGACTTCCTCATTGTCATAAAATTCATTGGTGCGGATATCTACCAGCATCGTACACTTGTCGGGAATCACATTGTGCTGGGTTCCTGCGTTGACTACGGTAAGTGTCATCTTGGTAGGACCTAAGAAAGGACTCACCTTCTTAAACTTGTAATCACGAATCCAGCGCATGTCGTCCAATGCCTCGTAGATGGCATTCACGCCTTCGTTTCGGGCTGCATGTCCGCTTTTTCCGTGCGCTATCACGTCTAATACCATCAGTCCCTTCTCTGCCACGGCAGGCTGCATGCCCGTAGGCTCACCCACAATAGCCAGGTCGATTTTTGGCAAGAGAGGCAAGGCTCGGCTGATGCCGTCTTTTCCAGACACTTCCTCTTCGGCCGATGCTAAATAGATAAGGTTGTAGTTCTGTGTTTTATCTGTCAGCATCCGGAATGTCTGCAACAGTGAGCACAGACCGCCTCCACAGTCGTTGCTGCCCAGACCATAAAGCGTGTCACCCTCTATTGTAGGAGCAAAGGGATCGCGCCTCCATGAATCGACAGGCTTCACGGTGTCTATATGGGCATTGAGTAGCAAAGTGGGCTTCTGCTCGTCGAAGTGTGGGTCAATCACCCATACATTGTTGGCTTCACGATGTGGCGTGAAACCATAGTTGCGAAGGGCTTTTTCCATGATGTCGGCGGCATCCTTCTCGTTGCGACTTGTCGAAGGGGTAGCAATCAGCTGGCTGAGCAACCCGATGGCATCTCTCACATATTCCTCTTGTGTCATCATATCTGTCTCTCTTAGTCTTATTTGTGATGCAAAGTTAAGCTAAAACGGGATAAGGACAAAATAAAATTCCGATTTATTTTGTTTTCTTAATGTTTTCTATTATCTTTGCATCCAATAATTAAACATTATGCTTATGCAAGTCAAAAGTCATCTTTCGGTACTGATTCACGATTTGGCCAATAAATATGGCGATAAAACTGCACTTACGTTCAAGAAGTTTGGCAGCGACAAGTGGCAGTCTGTGTCATGGAATCAGTTTTCGCTGAGAGTGAAACAAGTGAGCAATGCTTTGCTGAACATCGGTGCAAAGCCGCATGACAAGATTGCTGTTTTCTCCCAGAATTGCGTGCATTATCTCTATACCGACTTTGGTGCTTATGGCATCAAGGTGTGCTCGATTCCCTTTTATGCTACCAGCAGCGAGCAGCAGATACAATATATGATTAACGACGGACAGGTGCGCTTCCTCTTTGTAGGCGAGCAGGATCAGTACGACAAGGCACATCGTGTCTTTGCTCTCTGTCCTTCGTTGGAGCGTATCATCATCTTCGACTCCAGCGTGCGCATCAGTACTCACGACCCGGCTGCCCTTTACTTCAAGGACTTCATCAAGTTGGGCGAGAACCTGCCTCGACAGACTGAGGTGGAGGCTTTGTATCAGTCGGCAAGCATGGATGATATGGCTAACATCCTTTATACCAGTGGTACTACCGGTGACAGCAAGGGAGTCATGCTGACCTATGGACAGTATGATGCTGCCTTGAGAGCCAACGACGAGGTAGTGCCTGTTTCCGAGAAAGACCGTGTCATCAATTTCCTGCCATTTACCCATATCTTTGAGCGTGGATGGGCTTACCTCTGTTTGAGCGAGGGAGCACAGTTGTTTATCAACACTTATCCGCACGAGATTCAGGAGAGCATGCGCCAGGTACATCCTACCTGTATGTGCAGCGTGCCCCGCTTCTGGGAGAAGGTGTATATTGCCGTAAAGGCCAAGATGGATGAGGCTGGTTCTGTACAGAAGAAACTTTTCTATCATGCCCTTGCCGTAGGTCGCAAGCGCAACATAGAGTATATTGCCAACGGCAAGCGTCCTCCTTTGACACTCGAGTTGGAATATAAGATTATCAACAAGACCATCCTGAGCATGGTGCGTAAGCAGTTGGGCTTGGACCATCCTAATATATTCCCCACAGCAGGTGCCTATGTGAGTCCGGAAGTCGAGGAGTTTATTCTCTCTGTCGGTATCGGTATGGTCGTAGGCTATGGCTTGACCGAGAGTCTTGCCACGGTATCGTGCGTGCATCTTGACAAGAAGTTTACCATCGGTTCTGTTGGTCGCCCAATCTCCAGCATCCAGATCAAGATAGGCGAGGACAACGAGATATTGCTCAAGGGTCCTACCATTACAAAGGGGTATTATCATCGCGACACCACCAATGCCAAGGTGTTCGATGAGGAAGGTTTCTTCCATACTGGCGATGCTGGATATATGAAGGATGGCGAGCTGTTCCTCACCGAGCGCATCAAGGACTTGTTCAAGACATCCAATGGCAAGTATATCGCTCCCCAGCAGGTGGAGTCGCTGTTGCTTGTTGACAAGTTTATCGACCAGGTGGCTGTCATTGCTGACCAGCGCAAGTTTGTGTCTGCACTCATCGTACCGGAGTTCCGACTTGTTGAGGACTGGGCACGCGAGCATCATATCGCCTTTAGCAGTCGTGAGGATCTTTGTGCCAACGAACAGGTGAAGAAGATGTTGCAGGAACGCATCAATACCTTGCAACAACAGTTGGCCTATTACGAGCAGATCAAGCGTATCACACTCTTGCCTCATCACTTCTCTATGGAGTCGGGCGAGTTGACCAATACGCTGAAGATCCGCCGACCTATTATCAATAAGAACTATCAGGCAGAGATTGACAAAATGTATGAGGAGTAATATGCAGCATAAGGCTATTGGCTAAAAACTCCTTTGAGACTGAAGAAAGAAGCGGTAACGGATTTGACTGCTATAACTTCAATAATTTATAATAAATTAATGATAACAGCTGACCAATTGAAGGATGTGATGGAGCGCGCTGACGCCCTGCATCGCTATCTCAATATAGACCAGAAACAGGTGGAGTTCGAGGAAGAACAACTCCGCACACAGGCTCCCGATTTCTGGGAGGACCCAAAGTATGCCCAGGAACAGATGAAGAAAGTGAAGGGTATACAGAAGTGGATAGACGGCTACAAGACCGTGCGCCAGTATGCAGACGAGCTGCAGTTGGCTTTCGACTTCTACAAAGACGAAATGGTGACCGAGGAAGAGGTGGACGCCGACTATGATAAGGCCATCAAGGCCATAGAGGACTTGGAGTTGAAGAACATGCTGCGCCAGAAGGAAGACCCGATGGACTGTGTGCTGAAGATCAACTCAGGTGCCGGTGGTACCGAGAGCCAGGATTGGGCTTCCATGCTGATGCGTATGTATATGCGCTGGGCTGAGGCTCATGGCTACAAAGTGACCATTACCGATATACAGGAAGGCGATGAGGCAGGTATCAAGAGTGTTACCATGACGATAGAAGGCAACGAGTATGCCTATGGTTATCTGAAGAGCGAGAATGGTGTGCATCGTCTGGTGCGTGTGTCGCCTTTCAATGCTCAGGGCAAGCGTATGACCAGTTTTGCAAGTGTCTTCGTTACGCCGTTGGTCGACGAGACTATTGAGGTATATGTAGACCCAGCCAAGTTGTCATGGGATACCTTCCGCTCCAGTGGTGCCGGAGGTCAGAATGTCAACAAGGTGGAGTCGGGTGTGCGTCTGCGTTATTGGTATACTGATCCCGACACAGGCGAGGAAGAGGAAATCCTCATCGAGAATACCGAGACGCGCGACCAGCCTAAGAACCGTGCCAAGGCATTGCTTCTCTTGAAAAGTCAACTCTACGACCGCGCCATGAAGAAGCGCCTTGAGGCGAAGGCGAAGATAGAGGCAGGCAAGAAGAAGATAGAGTGGGGAAGCCAGATTCGCAGTTATGTGTTCGATGACCGTCGTGTCAAAGACCATCGCACCAACTATCAGACATCCGATGTCGATGGCGTGATGGATGGCAAGATAGACGGATTCATCAAGGCTTACCTGATGGAGTTCCCCTCTGAGAATGAAGAATAGTAATAACCTAATAATATAGAACGACTATGAGTAGTAATAAAGAATTAAGAAAGTCAAAGCATGCTGCTTACGAGAAGAAGCAGGCAGAAAAGGGTGAGAGAATCATCAAGTGGATATTTTTCGTGCTGATAGCATTGGCCATTTGTTTTGCCATCTATTCGGCTACTATCGTGTAACGGATCATATCCTGACATAACAGAAATAAAAAATGAGTGGACTGGAAATAGAGAGAAAGTTCCTTGTCAAGAAAGGCGACGCATACAAGAGCGCCGCCTTTTCTGATAGTCATATTCAGCAGGGCTATATCCCTGCGCAGGGAGCTACGGTGAGAGTGCGCACACGCGACGACAAGGCTTACCTTACCATCAAGGGTAAGTCGGTGAATGGTGGCATGACGCGTTATGAGTTTGAAAAAGAAATCACGCTCGACGAGGCACAGCATCTGCTGCAGTTGTGCCAGGGTGGCGTCATCGACAAGCGCCGCTATCTGGTAAAGAGTGGCAATCATGTCTTTGAGGTCGACGAGTTCTATGGCGACAACCTGGGACTGGTCATGGCAGAGGTGGAACTGGGCAGTGAGGATGAGGCCTACGAGAAGCCCGACTTCATAGGTCGTGAGGTGACGGGCGACAAACGTTTTTACAATTCTCATTTGCTTGTCAATCCCTTCAGCAAGTGGCGTGACAGTCTGCCGGAAGAATAGTTTTTACTGATTAAGTAACCTTGCTCTATTAGCGTCAAGTTGCCTTTTTGCAGTTAATTTGTATTTTTACTTTCAATTTATACGTTTATATGCGAAATATTTTATAATTTTGCAGTCGTATTATGGAGAAAGGATAAAAATGACAGAATTAGATAGAGGTAGTTTTGGTAGCAAGATAGGATTGATTCTTGCTACTGCAGGTGGTGCTGTAGGTTTAGGCAATGTATGGCGCTTTCCTTATATGGCAGGCCAGGAAGGTGGTGCTGCCTTCATCTTGGTTTATATAGGGTGTGTGCTCCTTTTGGGCATTCCCTGTATGATTTCCGAGTTTATCATAGGTCGTCATGGTGCTTCGAACACAGCCCGTGCCTATACCAAGCTGTCGAAAGGAAAGGCCTGGAAGTGGGTGGGCTACTTGGAGGTGCTTACCGGTTTCCTTATTACGGGCTATTATGCCGTCGTGTCGGGCTGGTGCCTACAGTATGTGTATGCCAGCATCATGGGCGAGCTGCATGGCGACCCAACCTTTGTGGCAGAGTACTTCAAGGAGTTCTCTGCCGATCCTATACGGCCTGTCATGTGGACGGTAGTCATCTTTCTGATTTGTCATTTTGTGATTATCCATGGTGTTCGTGGAGGTATTGAGAAGGCGTCAAAGATTATGATGCCCGTCTTGTTCATCCTCCTGCTTATCATCGTGGTGGCGGCCTGCCTGTTGCCTAATGCCGGAAAGGGCGTTGAGTTCTTGCTGAAGCCCGACTTCTCCAAGGTGGACAACGGCGTATTCTTGGGTGGCTTGGGGCAGTCGTTCTATTCGCTCAGCATCGGTATGGGCTGTATCTGTACCTATGCTTCCTATTTCAGCCGACAGACCAATCTGTTCAAGACAGCTTTGCAGATATCGGTCATCGACTTCATGGTGGCTATACTTGCCGGACTGATGATCTTCCCTGCGGCTTTCTCTGTGGGAGTTTCGCCCGACAGTGGCCCGTCGCTCATCTTCATCACCCTGCCCAATGTGTTTAATGAGGCTTTTGTCGCAGTACCTGTCTTGGGCTGGATTATCTCGCTGTTGTTTTATGTTCTTTTGTCCTTGGCGGCTCTTACATCGCTCATGTCACTCCATGAGGTCAACACCTCTTTCTTCTATGAGGAGCTGAAGATAGGCCGCAAGAGTGGCGCTTTGATTGTCAGCGTGTCTTGTGCGGTGATAGGTGCTTTCTGCTCGCTGTCTTTAGGGGCTACAGATGCGCTCACGTTTGCCGGCAAGTCGTTGTTCGACTGGTTCGACTTTGTCACGGGGCAGGTGTTCCTGCCTGTAGCAGGTTTCCTTACCTGTCTGTTCATTGGTTGGTATGTGCCCAAGAAGCTGGTCAGGGACGAGTTTACCAACTGGGGAACATTGAAGGGAAATCTCTTCTTCGTCTATCTGTTCTTGGTGCGTTTCGTGTGCCCAGTACTCATCCTTTTGGTATTCCTCAATCAGTTGGGACTTCTCGAAGGCATTCTGTAAGGGGGTAAATCAATCATATCAACCGTATAAAAAAAGAAAAAATGGAAAACAGCAGAGGCAGCTTTGGCAGCAAGTTGGGCGTGATCCTTGCTACGGCAGGATCGGCAGTGGGCTTGGGCAATATATGGCGCTTTCCCTATATGACAGGGCAGAATGGTGGCGCAGCCTTCATTCTTATCTATCTGGTATGTATCTTTATGTTGGGCATTCCCGGCATGGTGGCTGAGTTTATCATCGGTCGTCATTCTGCTGCCAATGCTGCGCGGTCGTACAAGAACCTTTCCAACGGCAAGCCCTGGGGCGTTGTCGGCTACATGGGTGTCTTTACTTCCATGATTATCCTGGGCTTCTATGCTGTGGTGGCTGGCTGGTGCCTACAGTATCTCTATGCCAGCATCATGGCCGAGGTGCAGGGCGATGCCAATTTCGTAAAGGAGTACTTTGCCTCTTTCTCTTCGGATGCGGTGCGGCCCACTTTGTGGACCATCGCCTTTATCCTGCTGACTCATTTGGTCGTGGTCAAGGGTGTGCGCAATGGTATAGAGCGTGCTTCCAAGATACTGATGCCGCTGCTCTTTGTGCTGTTGGTGGTGCTGGTGGTTGCTTCCTGCTCTTTGCAGGGAGCCTGGAAGGGTGTGGAGTTCTTGCTGAAGCCCGATTTCTCTAAGGTAGACCCGAATGTGATGATAGAGGCTTTGGGACAGGCTTTCTTCTCGCTGAGTCTGGGCACGGCCTGCCTTTGTACCTATGCCTCCTACTTCAGCCGTCAGACCAATCTTCTCAAGACTGCCACACAGATAGCTTTCCTCGATACGCTGATAGCCATCCTGGCAGGACTGATGATTTTTCCTGCAGCCTTCTCCGTGGGCGTGCAGCCCGACAGCGGTCCGTCGCTTATCTTCATCACCCTGCCCAATGTGTTCAATGAGGCTTTTGCTTCCATGCCTGTGGTGGGTTATGTCATCTCGGTGCTTTTCTATGCCCTGCTTGTGTTGGCGGCGCTTACCTCTACCATCTCCATGCACGAGATAGGTACGGCTTTCTTCTATGAGGAGATGCATATCTCCCGCCGTGGTGGAGCCTGGATAGAGACGGTGGCTTGTTGTGTGATAGGTATCTTCTGTGCCTTGTCTTGTGGTGCGGTTCCTGAACTCACCTTCTTTGGCAAGTCGTTTCTCAACTGTTGCGACAATTTTACGGCACAATGGCTCATGCCGATGGCTTCTTTCTTCACCTGTATTTTTGTGGGATGGTATATTCCTAAGAAGGTAGTGCATGACGAGTTTACCAATTGGTTAACCCTTCGTGGCAGGTTCTTTGGCGTTTATCTTTTCATGGTTCGTTTCGTCTGCCCTCTTTGCATCCTCATTATTTTCCTGCATCAGTTGGGCGTACTTTAACGCTTCGTCTGTCATTCGTCAATCTTCGCATTTTATTAGAATCTGAGCCCACTTGAAAAAGTCGAAAATCACATTTTTTGTCTTTGTAACTTGTCGATAATCAATAGTAGGTTTCCGTAAAATTGACTTTTTAAAGTAGGCTCGAATCTCAAGATTCGCAAGTTTTGTCCCACACGCCCTGAAAGGGCAGAAGCTCTTAGCCCAGGGCATCGCCCTGGGTAATTACGGCCGCAAACCTGTCGCCCTGTAAGGGCAAAAGCTTTAAAATACCGGGCAAGATACAAAGCTTTTGCCCTTACAGGGCGCCTTTCTGATTGCCATTATACCCAGGGCGATGCCCTGGGCTATGAGCTTTTGGGCCTTCAGCCCGTACTTAATAGAAACAAATCCGCATCTTATTCGTACGACACGTAAGGTTCCAGACGTTCTATCTGTGCAGGAGGAAAAGTCTTGAGGAGCGATAATTGGTGCAGACTCTTAATGGGACCATGCAGTCGGCGATAGTCGCAGATATCGCGTGCCTGATAGAAGTTGAGATAGGGATGTCGGCGAAGCTGACTCATCGAGAGCTTGTTGATCTTCAGTTTCGTTATCTTGTCTTTCTCTACTTGCATGAATGACAGTGCCTCTTCAGGGAAACCTTCTATCTCCATCAGTTGGTTGGCATTGACGTATCCACCCAAGCGTTCCCGGTATCTCACGATGGCACGCGAGTATGCGCTTCCGATACCTGGAATCTTCTTCAGCTCGGTGGTGTCGGCAGAGTTTAGGCTGACATGCTCGCCAGCTTTCAACTTCTGTGGATAACTGTAAATCTTCTCTTCGGTCTTCTCGCCAGTGGCTTGGCCTTTCTCCGTTTTCCCTTCTTCTCTCGCTTGTCGGTTGTAAGCGTAGTCTTTTTGCTGTCCGTAGTAGTCGGATGCCGGTCGGTAGTCTTCACCTATTATTATATAGGGGCGTAAGGTCTCGTATTGTTTCTTGGTGAGACCATAAAGACGGGCAAAGTCTTCGGGTCGCCTGTAGATACCACCCTTGGCACGGTAACGGTAGATGCTTCTCACCTGCCATTCCTGCAACCCCAGCCTGAGCAGGTCGGTGCTGTCGGCTGTATTGGGATCGAAGGCGAAAACTTCGTGTATCTCTTCGTCTACCTTATAATATAAAGGATGTTCCTTGTCTACGCGTTCCGGGTGCTGGGTGAGGGTAGAGTCGGCAACTCCCTGGCGGGAACCGTCGTCCTCGCCTCCAGTGAAGATAATAAGTGAGCAAATGATAGCTATTATCATCAATATGACGATAATTGCGTTTCGATCGTTGCGTTGAAGATAAAATAGACTTCTCATAAAAGTCGGGATTAGGCGACTCGAACGCCCGACCCCTACGTCCCGAACGTAGTGCGCTACCAACTGCGCTAAATCCCGATAGGTTTATTCTAAAACCTCATGCAAAGGTAAGAAAATAGGATGAAAAGTCCAAGTAATTTGTCTTTTTTTTGCTTTTTTGAAAGAAAGTTGCTGAAATATTTGCAAGAACCAAAATAAAATGTTACCTTTGCACCCGCAAATAAGGCTTCCCGCCTTGTGAGGCATAAATTATAATGGTGCCATAGCTCAGTTGGTAGAGCAAAGGACTGAAAATCCTTGTGTCCCCGGTTCGATTCCTGGTGGTACCACACAAAAGGCTGACTTTCTTACGAGAGTCAGCTTTTTTTGTTTCTCTTCAAGTAAAGTGCTCAAAAGATTTCTTACGCTCCTTTTGTTGGTCTTCTTCGGAAGTTGTAACAACTCAGCCCCCCTTAGCCATAAGTAGTTACTTTAATACTATACAAATTGTTTTCTGTTCATTATGAATTTGTTTTGTCTCTTGTAGATAAATCTCCGTTCCGTGATACGGAATGTGCATTCCGTGCTTTGGAATGGCCGTTCCGAATCACGGAATGGCGGTTCCGTATCACGGAACGGAGATTTTTGTAGGCTAAACAAAACATTTATATAGTATAAGAGCAAGATTTTTCCAGTATAAGCGGCAGTTTCTTTGGGTTGATTTTGTTCCTTTTTGTGCCATTTTGATAGTCTTTTTCCTTGGTGAATGATAAATTGTCAGAACACCACTTATGCAAACGTTTGCGTAGCTTTTTTGACGAAAACGTATCCGTCCTTTATTATTTTGTTTTAATTTTGCAGCAGAAACTCAAAACAACAATCTACTAAAACGCTAAAAACAATGAAAAAAGTGTACTTCATGTTGTTAGGAGTGCTTTTGTCTACTGCTGTGATGGCAGACAACAAGCAAACCGTAACAATCGGCGGCTCGCAGGTTGGCAAGACCGTCAAAGAAATCACCTTCGATGGTGACAATGTCAATCTTACTTACGACGATGAGACTACTGAGACTCAGGACATGTCGCTTGTGAAACTTTCTTTTGCTTATATCACCACAGGTATCAGCAACATTGAGACAAGCAACAAAGTTCTCGCAGGCAAGGTGTTCAATCTTAATGGTCAGCTTGTGGGTACTTCTACCCAGAACCTGAACAAGGGTATCTACATCGTGAATGGTAAGAAAGTAATCATCAAGTAAAAAAGGAGGAACGTAAAATGAAGAAAATGGTATTTACTCTGGCACTCCTCTTGATGAGTTTGAGTGCTGCCATGGCACAGACATGGGATTTTGCAGGCCGTGATCCATTCATCGGTGATGCTGATGAGGAATTGATTAATGCAGATGCTACCAATTGGTACAATGATGCAACCAAGGGTCGTTACAATTTCCTTGCAGCTTTGGATAATGCAGCTTTGACAGCCAATGGTACAGAACTCTACTTTGCCAAGGGCTTGCTTTTTAAGTGTGGTGTTGCTGTTGCATCAAGTGATGGCAAGACTCCTGCTAATCAATGTGGTAAAATCCGCTTGAACTATACGGGTGAGTATTTGGAATTGAATGGTACTAATCTTGTCGTTACCATTCCTAATGTTCAGAAAGACTGGGTGGTTACTGTTGTTTGCAAGACGGCAAGTAGCAAAACATCTCGTGGACTTTATGCAAGTGCCAATGTTGGTGGAACTACAGGTTTCGGTACAAAGTCTACGAGTCTTATGACTTGTACAGGTACTGTTACAGAGTCTGGCAATGTAACTTTGACTACTACTGATGGTGGTTTGTTGATTTACAGCATCTCTGTGAAAGACCCAAGTGCCGTTGAGCCAGAGCCTGTTGACCCAGATGCAGGCAATAAGGTAAACAATGCAGTTAGCCGTGATACTTATAAGAATCAGATGTTTGTAACTACAAACAGTGGTTCTGTAAAGTATTACAATACAGAGGATTTGAGCAAGGTAACTTTTGAGGGTGACAAGACCATCGTAGTTCCTGCTAAGACAGGTGCAGAGAATGATGAGTTCAATGCTACTGTAAAGGAGTTGAGCTTTGCCAAGGCTGCAGAGCGTGGTGAGAGTGGTGAGGTAACCGAGAAAGGTATCACTATCACTGAGAGCAAAGGCTGGCAGGAGAGTGCTTACGCTAAGTGGACTCTACTTTCTGATGCTAAGAGCTACAATGTATATGTAAAGGGTGGTCAGTATGCTGACTATACCAAGGTAGACCAGCAGCTTGTTCGTAACTACGGTTCTTATGGTCGTGTGGATGTTGTTGGTTTGAAGGCTGGCAACTATTCTTTGAAGGTTGTTGCTGTCGATGCTAATGGTGCAGAGACTTCAGCTTACGGTATTGCCGACAATTTGAAGGTTGTCAACTACGATCGTCAGGGTTTTGCTCATAAGGGTATCAGCGATGGTGTCGGTGCTTACAACAATGACGGTACTTTGAAGGCTGGTGCTAAGGTTCTCTATGTTACAAAGAATACTTTCACTACTATCAAGGCTTCTTTGAACGGTGAAGAATATACAGGTATTGGTAATATCCTTCTTGCCAAGCAGAAGGGTAAGGATGAGACTCCTCTTGCTGTTCGTGTCATTGGTGAGATTAAGACTGCTAATGCTGGCGATCAGCTTAAGACTGACCAGAAGGGTCTCTTGTTGAAAGGTAATAGTGCAACCACAGTCATGAATGTTACCATCGAGGGTATCGGTGATGATGCTTGTTTCAATGGCTTCGGCTTGGGAATCATCAATGGTACAAATGTTGAGGTTCGTAATATGGCCTTCTTCAACCAGGGCTCAAGCAACGACAACATGGAGATTAAGGGAACTCAGCACATCTGGGTTCACAACAACGACTATTTCTATGGTGAGAAGGGTAGCGGTGACCATGGTAAGGGTGATGGCTCTTTGGACTCTAAGGATGGTGCTTCTTTCTGCACATTCTCTTACAACCACTATCACGACACAGGTAAGTCAAACCTCTGTGGTATGAAGAAGGAAACTGTTGATAACCTGATTTGCTACCACCACAACTGGTTCGACCACTCAGACTCTCGTCACCCACGTGTACGTACATCTTCTGTTCATATCTGGAACAACTACTATGATGGCGTTGCTAAGTATGGTGTAGGTGTGACAATGGGCGCAAGTGTTTTTGTTGAGTCAAACTACTTCCGTAACACCAAGTATCCTATGATGATTTCTAAGCAGGGTACAGATGCCAAGGGCGATGGTACATTCTCTGGTGAGAATGGTGGTGTATTGAAAGCTTATGGTAATATCTTTGCAGAAAAGAGCAAATACTTTAGCTATATCACCTGGAAGAACTCTAACACCGATTTCGATGCTTACGAGGTAGATTCTCCTTCAGAGACAGTTCCTTCTTCTGTTGTAGCCAAGGCTGGTGGCACTTCTTACAACAACTTCGATTCTGATGCTTCTAAGATGTATGCTTACACTCCTGATGCAGCTGTTGATGTACCTGCTAAGGTTACTGGTTTCTATGGCGCTGGTCGTTTGAATCAGGGTGATATTCATTATACATTCAACAATGCTACAGATGATGCAGACTATGGTCGTTGCGCAGGTCTCGATAATGTTCTTTTTTCTTACAAGACAGGTCTTGTAAATATCTTCGGTGATGAGAGTGCATCAAGTGGCGAGACAGGTTCTGGCTCTACAGAAGGTGGCGAGACTGGTGGTTCTGGCGAAGGTGGTAGCACAGTTACTCCTATTGAGGGTACTGTAATTTGCTCATTTGCAGGAGGTCAGGTTTCTAATAGTAGCTTTACTGTAACGGGAAACTTTAAAAATAGTACAACTGGGGTATCAGTAGATGGGAATACTTATAAGGATTACCTCAAATTAGAATCTTCTGCAGGTACAGTATCTTTTAAGACAACAGCAAAAATGCAGATGACTTGTTATACTGGTGATACAAAGGCAAAATTAAAGATTGATGGTGCTGATGTTACTGGTGATACAACCAAGGGCGTTGTTACTGTAACTCTTGAGGCTGGTGATCATTCTATAGCCAAGGCTGGTTCTGGTTCTCAGTCTTTATATCTCATCAAACTTGTACCTGTAACAGAATAATAAACATGTTTTCCTCAATGAGGAAAGATATATAAAATGAAACAAACTAAGGGCTGTCTCTTCTTGACGAGGACAGCCCTTTTTTCTCAAAGGAACAAATTAAACAAAAACTAATCCTATAATGAAACAAATTAACTCTATCGTTTCTGCACAGCTTAAGGCTGTTTGTCGTAAAACTCTCTTGGCTTCTGCTTTGCTCTGTGGCTTCTCTATGATGGCAAATGCACAGACCCAGGATGGTCGTGACTTCTCTTTGGATGGCTTCGCTGCCTATGAAGGTACTCCTGGTACCAACTGGTATCGTGTCGGAGGAACTACCGGTGGTGTTGGTGGCAAGGTGGTAAAGGCAGACAACTTCTCTCAACTGCAGGCCTATCTCCAAGCAACTGACCCATATATCGTTATCGTAGATCATGATATTACTACAGGCATCAAGTGCTATGTGGATGATCTGAGTACAGGTCGTTTGCTTGATGACCAGAGTGGAAAAACTGGCGTGGAAACAACATATGGCGAGCGCATTATGGTTGCTCCTAACAAGACTTTGATTGGTGTGGTGGATCCTGCAACAGGCAAGGCTCCTCTCTTTTCTCATATCACCTTTGTGATGCAGTCGGTTGATAACATCATCATCCGTAACTGCCGTTTCACCATGAAGGGTGTTCCTGTGCTCAAAACAGGTGAGAATAAGATTGTGGCTTGGCGTAATGGTGCGCAAGTAGAAGTGGGCGACCCTGACTGCATCGGGATTCAGGCTGATAAGGTAAGTGCCAAGACCAACTGGGGTGGACATATCTGGGTTGACCACTGTGAGTTCTTCAATGGTGGTGCAGCCAATAAAGACCGCTATGATGGTTTGCTCGACTGTAAAAACAATGTGCAGTGGATGACTTTCAGCTATAACTATTTCCACGACCATGACAAGAGCTGTCTTTTTGGTAAAGGTAATAGCGACATTTATGATGGTTGTCGTACTATTTCTTTCCACCACAATTTCTTCTACAACATCCAAGGTTCTCGTCTCCCTCAACAGCGAGGTGGTCATATGCATTATTATAATAATTATATGAAAGGGTGTCAGGATGGTTATCGCCTTAATGACCAGGCAACAGGTTACATAGAGGCTTGTTATTTTGAAGATACTAAGTCTCCTATCATGTCAAAGGGTGAAAAGGGTCTCCATGTCAACAAGACAGATGGTTATGATGTGATATTCAAGGGATGCTCCAACTTGTTGACTGGATATGACAATATTGATGGAGCAAAGATTAACGGTCATGTTACTTTGGCATCTTCCGATTGGGTGCCTACTCAGACTGCTCCTTCTTACACCCAGCATTATCTCGACAAGACAGTAGATGTTCCTGCCATCTGTGAGAAGTATTCTGGCGCAGGCAAGGTAGAAATATGGAAGTCTTATACCGATGTACTTCCTACAGCAGATATAGCCGAGTTCGATCATGCCATCAAGAACTATAGCACTGCTAAGACCTATGATGCAGAAGGAAAGGAGATGTCGGGTGCCTCTACTACTGGCATCGAAATGTTCGATTATGCTGCTGCTCAGACAGCCATGGCCGAGTACTACGACCTCTCTGGCAAGCGTCTGTCTGCTCCCGGTCATGGTGTCACCATCGTTAAGGCTACCGACGCTCAAGGTCATGTATCCGTCAAGAAAGTTGTGAATATGTAATTGAACTTTCACAAAGTGCTTTAAGTACGGGCTGAAAGCCCAAAAGCTCTTAGCCCAGGGCAGCGCCCTGGGTCTAATAGTAATCGGCAAGGCGCCCTGAAAGGGCAAAAGCTTTAAAACTTCAGGCACTGCATAAAGCTTTTGCCCTTACAGGGCGATAGGCTAACGCCCGTAACAACCCAGGGTGTTGCCCTGGGCTAAGAGCTTCTGCCCCTTCAGGGCGTGTGGAACATACTGGGGAAAGTTTAATTGAACTTTAAGTTGTGAATTTATAAAAAGATTGTATGGTGTTCCAACTCCGTTTGGTGTCATTAGTTTGACATCCTAATGAGGTTGGAACTTTTTTTCTTTGCCGTTATTAAGCATACCAAAATTGGTTTCAGTTTAATACCTTTGTTCGCAAGTGTGATGCTCTGCGGAGTACCTTATTTACTGATAGCTGACGATGCGCTTCTTTAGGAGATAATGAAGCGCATTTATAATTGACAGAGGCTTCCTATAGTAATGTCCAAGTATTGACAGATACAAAAGAAAAGCGGGAAGACGCCTGTTGCGTCCTCCCGCCTGATGATTTTTTATAAACTCTAAGTTTATTCTTTCTTGAATGCTCGTATTATTTGTTCTTAAAGCCGTAGCCATTCTCGAAGCCACCAGAAGATAAGGTGTTAGGAGTGAGAGGCCAGAGATAGATAGGAGCCTTTACATAGTCGTAATCCCAGAAGAGATACTTGTAGTACTCGTCATCATAGTTTGCAAGGTCCTTACCCCAGTTTACCTTCTTGTAACCGTCTGCTACAAGAGCTGTCTCCTCTTCTGCAGAAAGCTTGTTGAACAAGCCCTTGATGGCGACGTTGGTCAAAGGAGTCTCTGTTTTGTAATCCAAGCCGTAAGCCTCCCATTTGTCGTTCTGGCCGCGCCATGAAGGATAGAGTACTGGGTCGTTTTCCTTTCCTTCTGGACACTGTGCGGTCAGTCGGTAACCTTTCTCAGTCTTGGCATCCACGCTCTTGGTATAGATATAGCTTGAGATGGTGTTGCCATTCTCGAAGGTGTAATAACCATTAGACTCCAGACCATCCAACATTCTGCGGGTGAGTTCCTTGATTTCACGAATCTTTTCAGGCAACAGACCTGTACGAATCAAAGTGAAACGACGGTCGCCCTCTCCTGCAAACTCGAAGCCGCGCTCATCGATGACAGCCTTGAGCAGAGAGCCTTCCTTAGCGATAAAACCATCCACATTGGCCTCTGCAGGTGTGCGGAAAGCACGGTTGCGTATCTTGGTAAGGTATGTCTTGGCTTCGGCACTGTTGGCATCGAGTGCGGCACAAGCCTCTGCATAGCCTAAGTACATTTCAGACAGGCGCATGTAAGGACTATTGATACCTGAACGGCGCTGGTTTTTGGTCCATACCTTTGTCTGGCGATTCTCATCAAACTTGTTGCAGCAGATACCACCGCCAGCAGCTTTAGAGTTAGGTACGAGAGGTATCAGGGTCTCCGTACCCTTACCTGTACTACCTGTAACCGTGAAGCATACGTCACGACGCAAGTCCTTGGGGTCGAACTCGCCATAGTAGAAGGCTGGGTTGGCACGTCCCTGACCATAAGCTTTGCAAGGATATGCGTTCTTACCGCCACCGCTTGAACCACGTCCCAAACAATAAGAACGCTCACTCTGTGTGGTCACACCACCATCAGAGCCCTGGGTGTATGGAACCTCGAAGATACTTTCGTCAGCATAAGTAACATCAGCCTCGTGCATCTGCTGGAAGAAATACTGGTAAGGGTTGCCGAATACGCGTCCCTTATTGTCTTTCTCACGTGGGTCGGTATCGTGGAATATGGCTGTTCCAGAATTATCAATGGCTTTCTTGAAGTAGGTTTTGGCAGTGTTGTAAAGGTTCTGCCAGTCTGAACGGCGGCCATATTCTGCACCGGCGTTGGCTGTTCCCATGGTCTCGAAGGTGAGAGGATTGCCCTGACCGTCTACTCGCTTGATGTCGCCACGGCGAGTCTGATAGCCTCCTGCCTCCAGAGCCATGCGGCCAATGAGTCCGTCGACGTAGGTACGTGAATAGTAATTCTTGGCATTGGTGGTGTAGTGAGGGCAAGCTCCCAGTACGTACATCAGCGGTTCCACCTTCTTGAGCTGCTCGATGCAGACATCATAGATAGAGTCGCGTGAGGCGATACCGCCAGCAGGCTTGCCAAACTCAGCAGGGCAAGGCACATCGCCAAAGTACTTGATGAGTTCGCGGTAGCAGGTGGCACGCAGTGCTACAGCCTCGCCATAAATTTGACTCTCGTCGGTAGGTTTTGTCTGTGCCATCATCTCGTTGAATCCTTCTTCCGCCTCGAAGGCTGAGGTTATGGCGTTGCACTTACCGATGACATCAAACAGCGCACCATATGCTCCATCTGTTCCCTCTTTCTGATAAGAGAGGAGGTTGTAGTTGCCTACTTCGGTACCATTTCTGTAAAGGCCTTCAGGAATATGGCGTCCCAACTGGTTGTTGTGAGCCTCTGGATGGCGCATGATGTCGGAGCCTGCAATATCAGCAGCATAATAAAGTCCGCTACCGAACACCTGCAGGGTGTAGGCATTCATCATAGACTTTTTGGCACCTTCCAAAGCTGCCCATTTTGTGGTGGTGGTGGAGAATACAAATCCTTTATCAACAGTGGATGGTGAACTTGTCTCCAGATAATCGTTACATGAGGTGGCACCAGAGAGGAGGCCTGCCGCACATAAAGCTATATATAAATATCTATTTTTCATGTCAATATTCTGTTTTAATAGATTAGAATGCTAAGTTGAGGCCGAATGTCCAAGAGCGTGTCTTAGGATAAGCCTGGTAGTCGTAGTTAGGGGTAGGGAATCCGTTGCCACCAGCATTGAAGTCTGTGTTGACATCAGGATCGATTCCGCTATAGCCCTTGATGCAGAAGAGGTTGGTAACAGTGGCATAGATGCGCAGGTTGCTGATGCCGAGTGGCTTCATCCATGTCTTAGGGAAGGTGTAGCCTACAGAGAGGTTCTGGAGGCGCAGATAAGAAGCGTCCTCGATGAACTCGCTGGTTACCAGACCGTACTCGCAGTATGGCAAGGCATACTTGGCACCTGCATTCAGGGTGCGGAGCTCGTCAGGGTTGGTAACGGCATAGAGGTTGCCATTGTTGTCTACATTATACATCTTCCAGCAGTCTGCCAGTTCGGAAACACGTGCAGAGCCGAAGCCTGTATCCTTGTTACCCATCATGTCGTGGAGAGCATTGGCGTTGTAAACGTCGCCACCAATCTGATAAGCAAAGTTGGCGTTGAGATCGAAGTTCTTATAACGTCCAGAGATGTTGAAACCACCAGTATGCTCTGGCTTGGTCTTACCGATGATAGTTACGTCGTTAGAAGCCATGGTGCCGTCATTATCTACATCGGCAAACTTGTACATGCCAGGGAATGCCTTCTGACCAGCAGGAAGCTTGTAAGCCTTGGCGCATCCTGCAGAATAGTTGCAGGCTGTATTGTCTGGAATGCCATCCTTCAGTGTCCATACACCATCGGCGCTTACGTTGAAGTCGTCAACAGTGTAGAAGCCCAATGACTTGTAACCCTGAACCAAACCTACAGGATTGTCCTTGCGGATGACGTAGTCGTAGTATGGCATACGCATCTGTGATCCCCAGTTGGTATGGGTATCTGCCAATACGTTGTCGAAGAGTTCGTCTACATTGTTGTGGTTGAAGTTGTAGGTCATGCCGAATGTCAAGCCCCAGTCTTTCTTGTTGACGATGTTGTAACTCAAGGCAAGCTCGACACCCTTGTTAGAGGTCTTACCTACGTTCTGGAACTGGTAGGTGTAACCAGTAGAAGTGTCAATAGGAACCATCATCAAGATGTTCTTGGTGGTGTTCCAGTAGAAGTCTAATGTACCGCGCAGACGACCGTCCCAGAAACCAAAGTCGAGACCGATGTTGCGAGAGATGGTAGTTTCCCACTTCAGGTCGGGGTTGGCCATCATGGTGCCAGGACGGAAGGTGTTGACAAGTTGGCCGTCAACCTCAGTAGTTTCGCTTATCCATGTAGCCTTCCATAGCGAAGCGTCGATATTATCGTTACCGGAAGTACCGAAAGAGAGACGGAGCTTCAAGTTACTCAGCCAGTCTTGTGTGCCCTTCATCCAAGGTTCGTCAGAGATACGCCATGCGGCAGCTGCAGCAGGGAAGTAACCCCAGTGGTTGTTGGGTGCGAACTTAGAGCTGCCATCAGCACGGAAAGTAGCGGTGAAGAGGTAACGGCTCAGGTAAGAGTAGTTGACACGTCCGAACCAAGAAAGGGTGTGGTTTGGCGTGCCGATCTCCGACTTGTTGGTATCTTTCAGAGAAGTAGACTCCATGTGGCTCATGTTGAGCTGACCGAAGGCTGTGTCCATGTCCCATCCTAAAGGATAGCCATAGCCATTGAAAGTAGTGGAGTTGCTCTTGCTGGCAAGAACCTCGTTACCCAAGAGGAAGTCGAGGCTGTGGTCTTCGCCCAATCCCTGTACGGCATAGTTGGCAGTGGTGGTCCAACGCACGTTGTAGCCATTGCTCTTTACCTGGGTGGCATGGTTGTAGCCCTTCTCGTAGCCGTCGTCCCAGGTCTGCTGTTCACGCCAGTTGCGGGCAAGGGTAAGCTCGGTCTTACCTGTCAGTCCCTTGATAGGAGTCCAGGTGAGCGAGTTGGTGGCACGCAGACGGTAGTGGGTGTTGTATTGGGTATAGCTGTCATAGATGCTGACAGGGTTGTATTTAGGATCAACGTTGGCATCGCCCATACCCAATAATGATGGGTCGTCCACACCTAAAGGAGTGTCGATGGGTCGGTAAGCATATGAAGAAGTGGCATACTGGAACTGGCTGCCTTGGAAGCGCATCTCGCTGTAGCGGGCATCGATGTTCCACTTCAGGTTCTTGGTGATGTCCTGTGCCAACTTGAGGTTTACATTCCAACGGCGGAAACCTGTGTCTTTCAGTGAACCCTTGTCATTGGTATAGTTGACAGAAGCATAGTACTTGGTATGCTCAGTACCGCCACTGATACTCAGGTCGTGGTTCCAGGCGTGAGAACTGCTGAGCAGGTCGTCCTGATAGTTGTGGGTACCCATGTTGCGGTATTCCTCCAAGTGGTTGCCGTTCTCGCTGCCCAGACCAAAATACTTGGCTACATTGGTTCCGTAGCTATCACCATAAGATGTGGCGTAGCTCCAGTTGCGCAACACATAGTCGTAAGCGCTTTCGGTATCGTAAGTAGTAGGTTCCTCCTTGGCAGAGTAGTACATGTTGTACTTCACCTGTGCCTTGCCTTCTTTGGCGCTCTTGGTGGTGATCATGATGACACCATTGGCACCACGTGCACCATAGATGGCTGTAGAGGCAGCATCCTTGAGCACATCGATGCTCTCGATGTTGTCGGCAGGGATATCATCGATACGAGACACCTGCACACCATCGACGATGAAGAGAGGGTCGTTACTCTGGGTGATAGAACCACCACCACGCACACGAATACTCATTGTGGCACCTGGACGGCCATCCTGAGAGGTAACAGACACACCTGGCAACTGACCTTGCAAAGCCTCGGCCACATTGGCCACAGGGTTGGCAGCCAACTTGTCGCCAGTAACAGAAGCCACGGCACCCGTCAGGTCGCGACGCTTCATCGTGCCATAACCGATAACTACCACCTCGTCGAGGCTCTTATCGGCAGACTGCATGACGATGTTCAGCGCCGACTGGTTGCCCACGGTGATGGTTTGTGTTTTACATCCTAAATAGGAAATGGTGATCTTGTCACCAGGCTTTAGGTTTTGGAGACTGAAGTTACCATCGATATCGGTAACTGTTCCACCCTTTCCGGCTTGGATAGTTACACCAATTAAGGTTCACCTGTAGCATCCTTCACATTACCTGTGATGGTCTTTTGTGCAAATGCACCGACGCAACACAGGCTAAGAGACAGAGCCAAAGCTCCCTTCTTGATTTGTTGATACATAAATGGTTTGTTTTTAGTTATACATTAAGAAATGTTTGTTTTCTTTTTTGTTTATCGTCAGTAGATAACTTCGTTTGTTGCTGCCAAAAGTAGCAATAATCTTTTATAAAGTGGATAAGTTGGATGTAAAATTAGCAGTATTTAACGCATTTAACGCTAAATACTGCTAAAAGTTCTTATTTTGTTTGGTATTTCAGAACATACCACAGGTCTCTGATGCGTGCTTCGGGATCCCATTTGCCATCAAAGGTCCAAAGGGCAGTAAGTCCGTGGAAGGCTGGATGGCCAGGAGCCTGGTCGAGATTGTCGCGCAGCCATCCGCTGTCGCCTCCCTCGCGTTCGCAACCATAATAATATACGCGCAATCCCCAGGGGCAAGGGTCGAGCACCTTGTCGCTATAGGCATAGCTGATGTTACTGTCGAGGATGTTTTTCGACATACGGCAGTGGGCCAGATAGAACTGGTGGTCGTGGTGATAGCGTCCCAACTTGGTGGGCGAGAGGGCATCGAAGGAAGAACATGTCACGACAAACTTGTTGTGGATGTCGCCTCTGCCGTCGTGCCAGAGGATGGCTCTGCTGTTGCCGACAAACTTGCAACGTGTGGCATAGCATCTGCCACGAGGACACATAAAGTCGACACCCGGACAGCGCAGGTAGAGGTCGGCATGATAGTACATTCCTCCATTCTGACACCATAGCGAGAGGGCATCGTTGCCGTCGGCAAAGATATTGCTGTTGATGACGATGGTGCGCGTTGCCTTGCCATAGATGGCCATCTGGTGTGTGGTGGTCTTCTCCACCGTGCTACCATAATTATTATATACGGTGATGCCGCTGATGATACAGTCGTTGGCATTGTCCTGCAGTACGATGCCCCCCATGTGTACAGGCTTTCCCTTGTATTCCTTAATGGTTTGTGAGGCTGTGGTCTCGGCATACTGGATGATGACACTGTCGCGGTCTTCGCCTACGAGCACGATGTTGGGACGGTCGATAATGACCTTCTCGTGATACACTCCGTTGCGGATGAGTATCTTGAAAGGCTTTGCTGGGTTCTCGGGAGCCTTCTCTATGGCATCCTGTATGCGCTCGCCGGCATTGACTATTGCATCGAAACATGACAGCTCTGGCTTTGAGAAGCGGTTCATGTTGATGAGTCCACGCTCGTTGGCACCGGGCGAGTTGAGGCTGAGGTTCAGCTTGTTGGCCGTATCATACATGTCGGCCCACTTTTCGTAGAGAGGATAGATGAAAGCAGTACGGTCGCTGTACCATGAATAACCGTTCCGA
>Ga0256404_1003332_pt1 | contig 33046 bp, 25 predicted proteins | sample RumenRJG_01DNA_FD_185990 | JGI IMG/M metagenome (GOLD analysis project Ga0256404, IMG submission 185990) | Bovine rumen microbial communities from Lethbridge, Alberta, Canada - RJG_01 | ecosystem: Host-associated > Mammals > Digestive system > Stomach > Rumen | place: Canada: Alberta | collected...
ACAGACTTGAGGCGCTTGCAAAATCGGACGAAAGCGACCCTGTAAAGAGTCTCGACGTATCTTTCCTGCAGGACAAAGTACTCCGGCCTCTTTTGGATATTCAGGATCCCAAGGAGGATCCCAGGATTGCCTTTGTCGGAGGAATCCGGGGACTTAGTGAACTGCAAAGCGCGGTAGACACGGGAAAAGCAAAAGCGGCTTTTTCCATGTATCCCACTTCAATGGACGAGCTGTTCGCAGTTGCGGACGCGGGAGAACTCATGCCTCCCAAGTCCACATGGTTTGAACCCAAGCTTCTCAGCGGTCTTTTTATTCACAGGCTCTGAACCTTTAAAGGTTGAAGAAATTACTTGCATAATATCTTCAAAGTCTATATAATACTAAGGACGCTTATAGCGCCGCCATTTCAGGCGGCCCATGCTGGAATAGCGCAGTCGGTAGCGCAACTGATTCGTAATCAGTAGGTCGAGGGTTCGAGTCCCTTTTCCAGCTTTATGTCGGAAAGCGCGGGGACCTGATCTGGTTTCCCGCGTTTTTTTATTAAGTTCCTGACGGCAGCAGACCGAAGGGATACGATATTTTGACACTTTAGACCGGATACAGAAACGGAGGACAGACTATGGCACAGCTGTGGGGCGGCCGCTTCACCAAACAGACCGATGAGGCTGTAAAGGCATTTAATGACTCGATCGGTTTTGACAAGAGACTGTACAGAGAAGATATAGAAGGCAGCATCGCGCATGCAGGTATGCTTGGCTCACAGGGGATCATCACACTGCAGGAAGCGGATCTTATCATCGCTGAACTCGGAAGGATCCTCAATGATGTGGAGAGCGGAGCGCTCGTAATTGGCAGCGAATATGAAGATATCCACAGCTTTGTGGAGGCCAATCTGATCGAAAGGATAGGCGATGCCGGCAAGAAACTTCATACCGGAAGGAGCCGCAATGACCAGGTCGCTCTGGACATGAAACTCTACACCCGCCGCAAGACGAAAGAGATCCGGTCGCATCTGTGCACCCTCCTTGAGACCATCCTGGGTATTATGGAGGAGAATACAGACACTTATATGCCGGGATTTACGCATCTGCAGAAGGCCCAGCCCACCTCTCTGGCTCACCACTTCGGCGCCTATTTCGAGATGTTCAGAAGAGATGCCGGAAGACTGGATGACTGCCTGGAGCGGATGGATTACTGTCCGCTCGGATCCGGAGCCCTCGCGGGCACGACTTATCCGCTGGACCGCTATATGACTGCAGAGAAACTCGGTTTCAAGGGGCCCACCCTCAACAGTATGGACTCAGTCTCTGACAGGGACTATCTGATCGAGCTTATGTCATCCCTTTCCATGATCATGATGCACCTGAGCCGTTTCAGCGAGGAGCTCATCACCTGGAATTCCAATGAATACCGCTTTGTAGAGATGGACGACGCTTTCTCCACCGGCAGCAGTATCATGCCGCAGAAAAAGAACCCGGATATCTGCGAACTGGTGAGAGGAAAGACGGGAAGAGTATACGGCGACCTGATGTCGCTTCTGACCACTATGAAAGGTCTTCCGCTTGCATATAATAAGGATATGCAGGAGGATAAGGAGCCCGCTTTTGATGCAATTGACACGGCAGAAGCCTGTATATCGCTCTTTGGCGGAATGCTCTCCACGATCACATTCCGAAAGGATGTGATGCGTCTGAGCGCCGTAAGAGGATTCACAAATGCAACAGACGCTGCAGATTATCTCGTCGTCAAAGGCGTGCCTTTCAGGGATGCTCACGGGATCATCGGAAGACTGGTACTCCACTGCATCGATGAAAACAAAAGCATCGATGATCTCTCTTTAGACGAGCTGAAGCAGTTCAGCTCCGCCTTTGAGGAAGATATCTATGACGCGGTATCCCTTCGAACCTGTGTGGAGAAGAGACTGACGCTGGGAGCTCCCGGATCCGCGATGATGAATGACGTCATCGGACAGGAGAAAAAGTGGCTCGAGAGCTGGCGGCGCAGTATCACCGAAGACTAAAGCACAAGGCAAGATAACAAGATCATCTTGAAGTAGATAAATGGAGGAAATGAAAATGGACAAGAAACTTCGTGTTGGCATCCTCGGCGGAACAGGTATGGTCGGCCAGAGGTTTATCGCGCTCCTGGAAAATCACCCCTGGTTTGAGGTCACAACGATCGCGGCGAGCCCCCGAAGCGCCGGCAAGACTTATGAAGAATGTGTCGCCGGAAGATGGAAGATGGATACTCCGATCCCGGAATCCGTAAGGAAGATCGTGGTCAAAAATGTGCAGGACGTGCAGGCAGTAGCATCGGAAGTTGATTTCTGCTTCAGCGCCGTGGATATGAAGAAGGACGAGATCCGTGCCATCGAGGAAGAATATGCCAAAACAGAGACTCCTGTAGTCTCCAACAACAGCGCGCACCGCTGGACACCAGATGTTCCCATGATCATCCCGGAGATCAATCCTGAGCACAGCGAAGTGATCGAATTCCAGAAGAGGAGACTTGGCACAAAACGCGGATTCATCGCCGTCAAGCCCAACTGCTCGATCCAGAGTTATACGCCTGCCTTTGCGGCATGGAAAGAATTTGAGCCCTATCAGGCTGTTGTCTCCACTTATCAGGCAATTTCCGGCGCAGGAAAGAATTTCAAGGACTGGCCCGAGATGGTCGGAAATATCATCCCTTATATCGGCGGGGAAGAGGAGAAGAGCGAGAAAGAGCCTCTGCGCATTTTCGGCCATATCGAGAACGGCGTGATCGTTCCCGGAGACAATATCTCGATCACAAGCCAGTGCATCCGTGTGCCGGTTCTCTACGGCCATACCGCCACAGTATTTGTCAATTTCCGCAAGGATCCCACAAAAGAGCAGTTGATCGAAGCGCTCCGCGCATTTAGCGGTGTACCTCAGAAAGAGAACCTCCCCAGCGCGCCGAAGCAGTTCATTCAGTATCTCGAAGAGGATAACCGCCCCCAGGTGGCTCTGGATGTAAACTATGAAAAGGGCATGGGCGTCTCCATCGGCCGCCTCAGAGAGGATACCCTGTTTGACTGGAAATTCGTTGGACTGTCCCACAACACGATCCGCGGCGCCGCAGGCGGCGGCGTGCTTTGCGCGGAACTGCTCACAGCACAGGGCTATATTACCAATAAATGATAAACACAAGAGAGTGTGAATGAGCAAAAGAGTCTTTATTGCAGAAAAGCCGAGTGTCGCCAGGGAATTTGCCAATTCCCTGGGGCTCAGCTTCAGATCAAAAGATGGATATATGGAAGCGGAAGATACAATTGTGACCTGGTGCGTAGGGCATCTGGTCACAATGTGTTATCCTGACGCATATGATCCGAAATACAAAAAGTGGTCTCTTTCCACAATCCCCTTTATCCCCGATGAATACCGCTACCAGGTGATCGACGGGGTCAAAAAACAGTTCGGGATCGTAAAAAGAATATTGACAGACAAGGACGTGGACACGATCTATATCTGTACTGACTCCGGACGCGAGGGCGAGTATATCTACCGGCTCGTCGCACAGGAAGCCGGGGTGCAGGACAAAAGACAACTGCGCGTCTGGATCGACTCGCAGACTAAAGAGGAGATTTTAAGAGGGATCAGGGAGGCGAAAGACGACTCGGAATACGATAATCTCGGTTCAGCCGCCTATCTGAGGGCCAAAGAGGACTATCTGATGGGCATCAACTTCTCCCGGGCGCTTACCCTCAAGTACGGCGATGGGATCAGCCGGGTCCTGGGAACGAAGTACTCCGTGATCGCTGTAGGCCGCGTGATGACCTGTGTTCTGGGAATGGTGGTGAGAAGAGAGCGGGAGATCCGCGATTTCGTCAAAACTCCCTTCTGCCGCGTGCTCGGAAGCTTTAAGCCTGCAGTTTATGACGGAAGTGATGCGATCACTGCGGAATGGCATGCGGTGGAAGGCAGCCGGTATTTTGGCACGCCTGCTCTGTACAAGGAGAACGGCTTCAGGGAGAGAAAGGACGCGGAAGCACTGATCGAATACCTGCAGCAGCCGATCGCTGCCGGAGACTGTGAAGTCAGCTCCGTGAGCAGAAAAAAAGAGAAGAAGAATCCGCCTCTATTATACAATCTGGCGGAACTTCAGAACGACTGCTCGAGATTCTTCAAGATCAGCCCGGACCAGACACTGCAGGCCGCCCAGGAACTGTATGAGAAGAAACTCACGACCTATCCCAGGACCGATGCACGCGTCCTCTCTTCCGCAGTCGCCAAAGAGATCGGCAAAAATCTGAAGGGACTCTCGTCACTTCCGATGTACAGACCCTATCTTCAGAAGATCCTTGAGACAGAGTCCTATAAAAAGATCGCGAAAACGCGCTATACGGACGACAAGGCGATCACCGACCATTACGCCATCATTCCGACAGGACAGGGACTGAACGCGCTTCCTTCACTCAAGGAAACCACCGCCAAAGTATATGAACTGATCTGCAGAAGGTTTCTCGCAATCTTTTATCCGCCCGCGATCTTTGATAAAATAGCACTTGAGATAAGTCTCGGAACAGAGATGTTCGCCGCTTCTTTCAAGACATGCGTCGATTCCGGGTATCTTGAAGTCATGGAGTATTCCTTCAGGAAAAAGAAAGAAGATACCGGGGAAGATCCGCAGCAGAAGGAAGAGGAAGGAAGCAGGCAGGAAACGGGTAAAGTTCCCGCCTTTGTCTCATCGCTTCGCAGGGGCAGTAAATTGGCCTGTATGGGTCTTGAGATCAAAGAAGGGGAGACCAAGCCTCCCAAGCGCTACAACTCCGGAAGCATGATCCTGGCAATGGAGAATGCGGGACAGCTGATCGAAGAGGAGGAACTCAGAGAGCAGATCCGGGGAAGCGGGATCGGGACCAGCGCGACCAGAGCGGAGATTCTGAAAAAGCTCTTCAGCAACAGATACCTTGCTCTGAACAAAAAAACGCAGGTCATAACCCCGACACTGATGGGAGAAATGATCTATGACACAGTGGACTGTTCGATCCGTTCGCTTCTCAACCCGAAACTTACAGCGAGCTGGGAACTCGGGCTTACAAGAGTTTCGGAGGGAGCCGTCACGGAAGAGGAGTATCTCGAAAAACTAAACGGTTTTGTTTCACGAAACACAAATAATGTCAAGAACAGCAACTTCAACAATGTGCTGCAGCAGATGTACATGAGGGACAGCCAATTCTATAAAAAGCCATACGGACCTGTGGCAGGAGGCCGGAAAAAGACCGGCAGGAAGGGAAAACAGTATGCAGATTAAGGATTTTACCATCAGCAATCTTTTTGACATGAACGAGACCATCGCGGCCGAGCTCTTCGAGGGAAAGACATATCCCTGGGAAGTTCTTAAGGACATCAGCGATTTTATCATTGCTCTTGGAAACAAGCTCCCCGAAGACAGGTTTGAAAAGAGGGGCGATAATATCTGGGTGGCCAAAAGCGCGACCGTATTTGAAAGCGCCTATATCGGCGGTCCCTGCATCATCGATGAAAACGCTACTGTCAGGCAGTGTGCCTTCATCCGCGGCAGCGCGATCGTCGGAAAAGGAACCACAGTCGGTAATTCCACCGAGCTCAAGAACGTGATTCTCTTCAACAAAGTTGAAGTTCCTCATTACAATTATGTGGGCGACAGCGTACTCGGCTTTCACGCGCATATGGGCGCAGGCTCCATCACTTCCAATGTAAAGGCGGATAAGAAGAACGTCGTGATCCATTGCGGAGAGGAAAATATGGAGACCGGCCTTCGCAAAATCGGCGCAATGCTCGGTGACTGGGCCGATATCGGATGCAACAGCGTTCTCAATCCCGGCACCATCATCGGCAGACACACCAATCTCTATCCCCTTTCCATGGTAAGAGGCTGTGTCCCCGCTTATCACATTTACAAAGACAAAGATCACATCGTGGAGAAGATCACTGACTAAATAACGGAGCGTATTGACATGAGAGACAAAGTCAGAGAGTGCATCAGATATATTCGCAAGGTTACGGATTTTGTGCCGGACATCGCAATGATCCTGGGTTCGGGACTGGGCGGATACACAAGTCAGATGGACGAGGTCATCTGTTCCATACCTTACAGCAGGATTCCGGGGTTTCCGATCTCCACTGTTTCGGGACACGCCGGCAAGTTTGTCATGGGCTATTTAAAGGGCGTTCCGGTCATTTTCATGGACGGACGGGTCCATTACTATGAGGGTTATACTGCTGAAGAAGTAGTCCTGCCTGTCCGCGTTATGCGCGCGCTGGGGGCCAAAGTCCTCTTCCTTACCAATGCAGCCGGCGGGATCAACGAAGAATATACACCGGGCTCTCTTGTGATCCTCAGAGATCATGTCTCTCTCTATGTGCCCAATCCCCTCATCGGAAAGAATGATCCGGATGAGGGAGTGCGTTTTCCCGACATGACGGAAGTATATGACAGGGTGCTCCGGAGGATCATCTCTGACTGCGCGTCAAAGAAAGACATCCCGGTCAGCCAGGGCGTATACTGCCAGCTCTCGGGGCCTTCTTACGAGACTCCTTTTGAGATCATGATCCTGAGCCGTCTCGGCGTGGATCTTGTGGGAATGAGTACAGTAATGGAGGCGATCACAGGCCGTCACCTTGGGATGAAGGTATGCGGAATATCCCTGGTGACCAATATGGCAGCGGGCATTAACACGGAGCCTCTCAGCCACGAAGAAGTAAAGCAGGCCGGCAAAGACTCTTCTGAATATTTTGCCGCTCTGGTGACAGATTCGCTCTGTGCCATCAAACAGTTCCTGGACAAAGAGCCACTGACAAATTCGGAAAAATAAAGATTTATGGAAACCTATCTTGTTATAATCGGCATATTTGCCGTTTTCCTTGTGATCTCCGCAGTGATCGGGCTGCGCGACAGCAAGAGACTTGACGCCAGGGAGCGTAAAAGACTCGCGGAAAGCTTCGGAAAGCCCGGCGCCAAAGAGTATCAGGACGGGAGGTATGAGCAGATTCCGGGATACTGGAAGAGACACAGACAGAGTTTTGAGGTCGATGATATCACCTGGAACGATCTTGACATGGATCTTCTTTATCATGGCATCGACACGACTTGCAGCGCAGCCGGGGAGGAGTATCTCTACTGGCTGCTTCGCTCCCCCCGCACAGACGGCGGAACCTTCCTGAGCGAGGAGGGGATGAAGTGGTGGACGGCAAATGATAAGGAACGCCTGGATGTACAGAGGATCCTTCAGGGTTTGGGACGCGGCTCCAAGTATTCCGTATACGACTATCTGGATCTTTTGGACAGCCTGGCGGACCGGGGGATCGCCGCCGATCTGCCGGCTCTTATCCTGCCTGCGGTTTCCCTCGGGATCATGTTCGTCAACCCTCCGGCTGGACTCTGCTGTCTTCTCGGAAGTTTCGCCCTTAATATGATCACTTATTTCCGTGCCAAAAGAGAGATCGAACCCTATCTCTTCACATTCCGCTATGTGCTCAGACTTTTGGAATGCGCAAGGGCTCTTCTTGCGAAGCCGTTTCCTTTCTACGAAAAAGAGAGAGAAGAAATGGAGAAAGCCCGTAAAGCCATGGCAGGTTTTTCCATGGGAAGCGGACTCCTTATGAGAAATAACGGAGGGATCACTTCCGGCAATTTCGCGGATATAATTCTGGATTATTTATGTATTCTCTTCCACATTGATCTTCTCAAATTCGGATCGATGCTGAGAGCGCTGCGGGGAAAAGAGGAGGAGATCGACGGTCTGATCACTTCGATCGGAGCGATTGACGCGCAGATCAGCCTGGCGTCCTGGAGACAAAGTCTTCCGCTGTACTGTATTCCGGATCTGACGGGAGACCGGTTTGAAGCCACCGATCTTATTCATCCGCTTCTCACTGATCCTGTCCCGAACAGTATTTCTGTCTCAAAGCCTGTACTGCTGACAGGTTCAAATGCTTCAGGTAAATCTACGTTCCTTAAATCAGCGGCTCTTGCCGCAATCCTCGCGCAGTCTGTCAACACAGCTCCCGCTGCATCTTACAGGAACTGCTGCTGCAGGATCTTTACCTCTATGGCGCTGCGGGATGATATCCGAAGCGGAGAGAGTTATTTTATTGTAGAGATACGCTCCCTCAAGAGAGTTCTGGACGCCGCTGCGATGCCCGGCGAAGTACCTGTATTGTGCTGTGTAGATGAAGTGCTGAGGGGCACTAATACAATTGAGCGCATAAGCGCCTCGGCGGAGATCCTGTCAAGTCTGGCTGATATGCCGATCCGCATCTTCGCGGCGACTCACGATATGGAACTGACAGAGCTCCTCGACGGCAAGTATATAAATTACCATTTTTCAGAGATGCTGGATGGAGAGGATGTAAAATTTTCTTACAAACTTCTCGACGGCCCCGCTGACAGCCGCAACGCGATCAGACTTCTGCGGGCTCTCGGCTACGACCCCGGGATCGCGGACAGGGCAGAGGCGCGCGCAAAGCATTTTATGGAAACAGGAAACTGGGAACTGTAAGACAGATCTGAAAGGAAAGGGCATCAGATGCTCAAGAAAGTAAAGATTTTTTCCGACGGGGCTGCCAGGGGCAATCCGGACGGCCCCGGAGGCTACGGAGCGATCCTGCAGTATACAGATGCCTCCGGAACACTTCATGAGAAGGAACTGTCGGAGGGATTTGAAAAGACGACGAACAACCAGATGGAACTTCTTGGGGTGATCGCGGCACTGGAGTGCCTGCGCGTTCCCTGTGTGGTCGATGTCTATTCGGACTCCAAATACGTTGTCAGCGCTTTTAACGAGGGCTGGATCGATAATTGGCAGAAAAACGGCTGGAAGACAGCTTCCAAACAGCCGGTAAAGAACCGGGAACTGTGGGAGCGGCTGTTAAAAGCCATGGAGCCTCATACGGTGAGTTACCACTGGGTAAAAGGCCACGCCGGGCACCCGGAGAATGAGAGATGTGATATTCTGGCAACTACCGCCGCGGATGCAGCGGTGTGCAGGTGACCTTTACAGCGCAGCGAAGGAGAGATACAATGGAGCAGCCAGTCAAGATCAGATTCCGGCGCGTCAGCGATCTTGCGCGCATTCCCACCAGGGGAAGCGAGAAGGCCGCCGGCTATGACCTCTACGCGGCACTGGATCAGCCTGTTCGCATAGAGCCTCATAAAACGGTCAAAATAGACACCGGTCTTCAGTTCGAGATACCGGACGGATATTTCGCCGCCATTTACGCAAGAAGCGGCATTGCGGCCAAAGAAGGCCTGCGCCCTGCCAACTGCACCGGCGTATGTGACTCGGATTACAGAGGCAATTACATAGTCGCGCTTCACAACGACAGTGATACGGAAAGGACTGTCGAACCGGGCGAGCGGATCGCACAGATGGTGGTGATCCCTTACCTGAGCGTCAGCTTTGAGGAGTCTGCGGAGCTTTCCGGAACTGAGCGCGGCGAAGGAGGCTTTGGCAGCACAGGGAGAAAATAAGCGGATTCCTGTTTCGGAGCGTTTTTTTACTATTTTGACAGAACATACGGGAGGAGATACATTATGAAGATCAGAACCAGATACGCCCCCAGCCCCACGGGACGGATGCACGTAGGCAACCTCAGAACAGCGCTTTACGCATACCTTATTGCCAAGCATGAGGACGGCGATTTTATCCTGCGCATTGAGGACACCGACCAGGGCCGCTATGTGGAAGGCGCAGTGGATATCATAAAGCGCACGATGGCTGACACAGGCCTTATCGAGGACGAAGGTCCCGAAAAGGATGGGGGAGTGGGCCCCTATGTTCAGAGTGAACGCATGAAAGCCGGCATCTACGGCAAATACGCGCAGAAACTCATCGATAAGGGCGAGGCGTACAGATGCTTCTGCACACCGGAGAGACTGGCGACTCTCACTCAGGTGGTGGAAGGCAAAGAGATCAGCGTTTACGACAAGCATTGTCTCCACCTGTCGCAGGAGGAGATCGAGCAAAATCTCGCGGAAGGCAAGCCTTATGTCATCCGGCAGAACAATCCCACCGAAGGCACTACCACTTTCCATGACGAACTCTACGGCGACGTAACTGTGGACAACAAAGAACTCGACGATATGATCCTCATCAAATCGGACGGATATCCCACATACAACTTTGCCAACGTGGTTGATGACCACCTGATGAAAATCACGCACGTGGTAAGAGGCAATGAATACATTTCCTCTTCCCCCAAGTACAACCGTCTGTATGAGGCATTTGGATGGGAAGTTCCGAAGTACATCCACTGTCCTCTGATCACGGATGAAGATCACCACAAGCTCTCCAAGAGAAGCGGCCATTCTTCCTACGAGGATCTGATCGAGCAGGGATTCCTTCCTGAAGCTGTAGTCAACTTCATCGCGCTTCTGGGATGGTCTCCCGACAACGACAAAGAAATATTCAGCCTCAAGGAGCTCGTTGAGATCTTCGACTATCACCGGATCAATAAAGCGCCCTCTGTATTCGACTATCAGAAGCTTCGCTGGATGAACGGTGAGTACCTCAAAGCCATGGATCCCGAAAGGTTCTACACACTCGCTGAGCCTTATCTCAGAAAAGCGATCAGTAAGGATCTGGACCTTCGCAAGATCGCGGAGATGGTGCGCACCAGGATCGAGATCTTCCCTGATATCGCGGAGATGGTGGACTTCTTCGAAGCTCTTCCGGACTACGATATTTCGCTCTATACGCACAAGAAGATGAAGACAAACGCTGAGTCCTCCCTTGCTGTCCTTAAAGATCTGCTTCCTGTCCTCGAAGCGCAGCAGGAGTTTACCAATGACGGACTCTTTGCGGCCATGAAGTCTTATATCCAGGAAAAGGGCTATAAGAACGGCTACGTTCTGTGGCCTGTCCGTATTGCTGTCTCCGGCAAGCAGACAACGCCTGCCGGCGCCACCGAGATCATGGAGGTTCTCGGCAAAGAAGAGACTATCGCAAGGATCCGCGAAGGAATCCGCAAACTCGAGGCGTGAACTGAACCGTTCATCCGGTTAACATCATTTTCATGAATTCAAATCTTGACCCCTCCCAGCGGGAGGCAGTGTGCTGCGGTCCCGGTCCGTGCGAGATCATCGCCGGACCGGGCAGCGGTAAAACGCTGGTTCTTACAGAACGTATTCGTTATCTTCTTGATCACTATAATCTGAAACCGTCCCAGATCCTTGTGCTTACTTTCAGCCGCACAGCCGCGGCGGAAATGAAGGAGCGATTTCTAAAGACAGCGGGAGAGAACAGCCGAAGCGTATGCTTCGGTACTTTTCATTCCGTTTTCTTTCATATTCTCAAAGAGAGCACCCGGAGAGATTACTCTATCCTTGGACAAACACAGAAAGAGCGGCTGATCAGCCATCTGATCCGCAATTACTATCCGAATGAAAATGACAGACCTCAAGTTGAGGAAATGGAAAAAATGATCCGCATGAGTCCGTCTGATATCGGAGATATAAAAGCATCCGCGATTAGAAGAGACTACCGCTCTTACCTTCAGGAAAACGGCTGTCTGGATTTTGACGATATGATCACCAGATGCCGACGATTTCTGCTTAGTGATCCGGAATCTCTGCGCTTATGGCGCAGCCGCTTCCGAGCGATACTGGTCGATGAATTTCAGGACATCAACCGGGAACAGTACGAGATCCTTAAACTGCTCTCAGGAGGGGATGGGCTGTTTGTGGTCGGTGACGACGACCAGAGTATTTACGGGTTCAGAGGCAGTTCCCCTTCTATCATGCAGCAGTTTGCAGATGATTTTCCCGCGGCTGCCAGAGTCTTTTTAAAAAACAATTACAGATGCAGCGGCTCAGTATGCAAAACGGCAGGTCTTATGATCCGGCAGAACAAAAACAGGATCCCCAAAGACATCAGAGCTGTACGGCCAATGATGGACAAAACAGTCCTGCGCGGGTTTAAAGAAGACAGCGATGAATACCGCTATCTGTACAACGCGATGAAATCCCTGTCAGCGGAACAATTAGATCGTACTGCCATCATAATGAGAACCAACACGCATGTTTCGAGGATCAGCGGTTATCTTTCCTCCCACGGCATATCCTGCCGCGGAAAGAGCGCTCCTTCAAGGGAGATCCTGAGCTCGATCATAAGAGATCTGGAAGCATACAGAGAGCTTGCTTCGGGACTTGCATCCGGCCGGATGCCGAGAAGCGCTCTGTTTCGCGTGATGAACAGGCCGGAGCGGTATCTGCTCAGGTCCGCTGCTTCCGGAGAATACTTCTCCCCCGGTGATCTGTTGAGGAATAATCGGAATAACAGCAGCACTTTGCAAAAACTCAAAGAACTGCTCCGCGATCTCGATATACTCAGGACACTGCAGCCGGAAGGATTTGTCCGATATCTTACAGGGCCGATGGGATACGGCTCCTGGGCCGCCTCCAGACTCGGCGAGAGGGAGACTGTCGAGACCGCTCTTTCAGAGGTCTTAAAGGCGAGTTGCAGCGCGGGAGATCTTGAAACCATGTTTGATACTATAAGACGCTTTCCTGACAGGATGAGCGGTGCCGCGCCGCAGGGCGTAAGAATCATGACAATGCACGCCTGCAAAGGACTGGAATTTGACAGAGTTTACCTGCCGGCACTCAATGAAGGCATAATGCCGGGGAGAAGGTGCCGTGAGCCGGAAGATTTCGAGGAGGAGAGAAGGCTTCTTTATGTCGCTATGACCAGAGCCCGGAATCATCTGGAACTTCTGTATGTCACAGGCACAGCTGACAATCCGCGCCCACCCAGCAGATTCCTCTCTGTTTATGGGATCAGAAACTTTGTATCCTCATAAGGAATGTGTTAAAATTAATAGATATTGGATTTCAGACCAGCAAACCGCAAGGAGGCTCAAATTGAACCAGAATATTAAGATAGAACCTGCGCACTGCTCAAATCCCGGCGTTACTGTGACAGATAACGGCGTGATCGTCTCAGCCGTATTCCGCAGAAAGGAACCTTGCGGACTTGTTCTTTACAACACAGCAGATAAAAGCGAGATCACGGTCCAGTTTACGGATGCGCACAGATTCGGAAGCCTGTATTCCGTAAAGATCACTCCTCTGGATCCCGCCAAATGGTGCTACAGACTATTCAGCGGCAGCACTTTCTTTGTGGATCCCTGCTGCAGGAGTATTGTGCAGATCGAGAGCGGAGGACGGACGATCCGCACAGGCGGATTTTTCCACAGACCGGACGACAAGCTTCCGGCCTATCACGGAGCGTGCCGCAGGCGGGCAGGAGAGACTGTTATTTACAGTCTTCATGTCCGCGGCTTTACAATGCTGGACAAGAATATCACTGCGCAGCCGGGCACTTTTTCCGCTGCCGCCGAGAAAGCCGGATATCTGAAGGATCTTGGGATCACCGCCGTGGAACTGATGCCTGTCTATGAACTTCAGCCCGTCACAAGGGCAGAGGACGGCCCCCGCACTATGGAAGACGCCCTTGCTCTCTATCCCGTCAATAAACGCGGGCTTCCGGTCAGGGATCTCTCAGTCAAAAAAGTGAATTACTGGGGTTATGCGAGGGGCTTTTATTATTCCCCTGCTTCCTCGTACAGCACGTCCGGATACGAAGGAGGTCCTCAGAAGGAATTCTCCGATATGGTCGCGTGCTTTCATGAGGCAGGAATATCCGTCTACCTGCAGCTGTATTTCCCCTCATCCGTAAATTCTCAGCAGCAGATCGAAATCGCGAGATTTTATGCGACCCACTATGGCGTGGACGGCTTCCATCTGATGGGATCTGTCGCCGATATCAAGTTGTTTGCTTCCGACCCCATGCTGTCGGATGTAAGGCTTTTCTATACTGATTTCCCTTATGGAGAAATAGAGGGAATGGACGCCGAGAATCCCGAGGCAGGTCCTGTCGATACAGGCAGCCTCTTTACTCACAACAACAGATTTTCCACTTTGATCCGCCGCTTCTGCAAGAGCGACGACTATGTGATGCGCGAATTTCTCTATGAGTTTTTCAAGGTTCCTTCCGGTCATGGGAATGTCCATTACATATGCGGCAGCGACGGCTTCACTCTCAGAGATCTGGTCTCTTACAGTGAAAAACACAACGAAGCGAACGGAGAGGGCGGAAACGATGGTACTCCCGACAACTACAGCTGGAACTGCGGGGAGGAAGGAGATTCCGAACAGGAGGATGTACTGCGCCTCAGACGTAATCAGATCCGCAATTTCCTCACGCTCCTGTTCCTCTCCCAGAGTACCCCGCTGATCAACGCCGGAGATGAGTGCTACAATACACAGTTTGGCAACAATAATCCCTACTGTCAGGACAATGAGACCGGCTGGACCAAGTGGGACAACGGCGAGACCGGCGAGTATATCCGGGGGTATGTCAGGCGGATCATTCAGTTCAGGAAAGAACATCCTGTATTCACCGGAATCGCGCCTTTTAAGAACACGGATTATATCGGGTGCGGATATCCGGATCTGTCCCTGCACGGTGCGGAGGCCTGGAAGCCGGATCTGAGCCATTTCAGCCACAGTATCGGAATCTGCCTCTGCGAGAATTATGTGCGTGGAAAGGCGAAGACCGATCTGATCTACCTTGCGATCAACATGCACTGGGAATCCCAGGAACTGGGGCTTCCCAAGCTGGCGCCCGGCCGAAGGTGGAATCTTCTTGTGGATACGGCACTCGAAGAATCCTTCATAAGCGGCGAGTGCATAATGGATGACCAGCATACGGTGGAAGTCGCCCCCAGGTCCATCAGGATCCTCAACACAGTCACTTCCAATAAGCCGGTAAAGAACAGAAAGAAGAAAGTAAAGAAAACCAAGACCGAAGTTCCTTCCGCAGAGACTGCGGTAAAAGAGAGTGTCCCCGTCAAAGAGCAGAAAGATGAAAAAAAGTAAAGAAAAGATCACACCGGATAAATTCATCGGACATCTGAGCACAGTTACCAGGCACAAATATCTGGTCATGAAAGGCTGTTTCAGCGTCGGTCTCTACAGGCAGGGCCTGCTGCACGATCTTTCCAAGTTTTCCCCCACTGAGTTTATGGTAGGAGCAAGGTATTGGCAGGGAAACCGCTCTCCCAATAACGCGGAGAGAGAAGAAAAGGGCTACAGCGCTTCATGGCTTCATCATAAGGGCCGCAACCGCCATCATTTCGAGTACTGGGTGGACTATAATCTGAGGGGCGAAATGGGATCAGGTCCGGTCATTCCCGTCAAGATGCCGGGGAGATATGTGGTGGAGATGCTCATGGACCGCATCGCCGCCAGCAAGGTGTACGCCGGAGATCAATACGACGATTCCTACCCTCTAAAATATTTTGAAAAGGGCACTCATGTGATCAGTTTTATGCACCCGGAGACCGCGGCGCTGCTCCATAAGCTGCTGATCATGCTGGCAGAGGAAGGGGAGGAGAAGACATTTGCCTATGTGCGCAGACATCTGCACAAATGAAGAGAAGAGCGCAAGGTTTCAGCAGGCTCTGGACCGTATAGTCCGCCTGGAAGAAAGGGAGCGCCACGGCATCGGCATGCAGAAGGAGAAAACTCTGCATGCCGTTCTTAAGGCATACGAGGATCCCGACGAGGACCACCATGAGATTCCCATTGAGAACTATATCGCGGATATCTACTGCGAAAAGACCGGTTCGATCACAGAGATCCAGACTGCAAATTTCGGCTATCTGAGGAATAAACTCGACGCCTTTCTCCCTCTCTACCATGTGACCGTAGTCTATCCGATCCCGGCCGTCAAATGGATCACATGGATCGATCCCGAGACAGGAGAGCTGGGAAAACGGAGCCGTTCCCCCAAAAAGGGAAGCTTTTACAGTGCTTTCCGCGAGCTCTACAGGATCTCGTCATATCTTGACCACCCGAATCTCAGTATCAAGCTGATCCTTCTGGACATGGAAGAATATCGTCTGAAGGATGGGTGGGGGAGAGACGGCAAAAGAGGTTCCCACCGCTACGACCGCGTTCCCACCAGGATCGTGGGCGAGACCGTGATCAATGAGCCAAGGGATTACATGCAGTTCATCCCCTATGATATACAGGAGCCTTTTACAGCCAGAGAACTGGCAAGAAGCTGCGGCCAGCCGGGAAAGAGCTTTTCCACAGAGGCGCTGATCCTGAGAAAAATGGGCGTGATCGTTCAGTCCGGCAAAAAAGGGCGCTCCTATCTTTACAGAGTGGCAGAGGATTCCGAACCGGATCTATAATACAGAATATGAGGAAACAGTATGTACGACACACAATTTGAAAAGGAGATCGCGGCGATCGACCTTATGGGTCCCGAGCCTTCCGATGAGCGCAGCCGCGAGCTTTACTATATAGGCAAACTCAGAAAGCTGATTCGGGAAAGGTCGGAGGCGGCAGGAAGGCCGCTCACAGCCTGCACGGTGACTTTCGGGTGCCAGATGAACGCCAGAGATTCCGAAAAGCTCATCGGTATTTTGATTAAGTCAGGTTTCGAGCCTACGGAATCCGAAAACGCGGATTTTGTCATCTTTAACACCTGCACCGTCAGAGACAACGCTGACCAAAGGACTTTCGGGCGTCTCGGAAGGATCAGCCATCTCAAGAAGAAGAACCCTCTGATGAAGGTGGCGGTCTGCGGCTGTATGATGCAGGAGCAGGGAAATGTCGACAAGATCAGAAAGAGTTATCCCTTTGTGGACCTGATCTTCGGAACCCACAATATTTTCCGCTTCGCTGAGTATCTGTGGGAGATCTATGACAAAGACAGCAAAGTGACGCAAATTTGGGACAAAACTGACCAGATCGTCGAGAATCTCCCCATCGAGAGAAAGTATCCCTTCAAGTCCGGCGTCAACATCATGTTCGGATGTGATAATTTCTGCACTTACTGCATCGTTCCCTATGTCAGGGGAAGAGAGCGCAGCAGGGATCCCAGAGAGATCCTGCGGGAGTGCGAGAGCCTCGCGAAAGACGGCGTCACCGAGCTCATGCTTCTGGGGCAGAACGTAAACTCCTATGGAAAGGGACTTGAAGAGCCCATCGGATTCGCACAGCTCCTTAACGAAGTATGCAAAGTAGAGGGAATCCGCCGTGTACGCTTCATGACCCCTCATCCCAAGGATTTTTCCGACGATGTGATACAGGTGATCCGCGACAATCCCAGGGCGGCAAGGCACGTGCATTTTCCTCTTCAGAGCGGGTCCGACAGGATCCTTAAGAAGATGAACCGCCGTTACACTAAGGAACAGTTTATCGAGCGGGCACTTAAGATCCGCGAACAGATTCCGGACGTCTCTATCACAACGGATATCATTGTAGGATTCCCCGGAGAGACCGTGCAGGACGTAGAGGATACGCTGGACGTCATCAGACGCGTCGGTTTTGACAACGCCTATACTTTCATCTATTCCCCCAGAAGGGGGACGCCTGCGGCCAAAATGCCTGACCAGGTGCCTGCTGATGTTGTCAAGGAAGGCTTTGACAAGGTGCTGTCCGCAGTCCAGCAGAGCGCCAGGGAGCGGTCTGCCGCTTTAGAGGGAAGGATCATGGAGGGCCTTGTGGAAGAGGTCAACACCCAGAAGGAAGGATATGTGACCTGCCGTCTGTCCAACAACATGATCGTCCATATTCCCGGCGACGCCTCTTTGATCGGAACCTATCAGCAGATTCTTCTTGAACAGTGCAAGGGCTTTTACTATTTTGGCCGGATCGCCGAACGGGACTGATATAAACATCCGCGAAATGAAGGAAATGAATGAGTATTAAACTTGAAGAGCAGGACTTGTCCAAATTAAGTCCCATGATGCAGCATTATCTGCAGACCAAAAAAGAGTATCCGGGCTGTATTCTCTTTTACCGGCTCGGAGACTTCTATGAGATGTTCTTTGAGGACGCCGAGATCGCCTCAAGGGAGCTGGAACTGACTCTTACAGGAAAGAGCTGCGGCCTTCCCGAGAGGGCACCGATGTGCGGCGTGCCTTTTCATGCCGTCGACAGCTATCTGACAAGACTTGTGGAGAAGGGCTACAAAGCCGCGATCTGCGAGCAGGTCGAGGATCCCCGCACTGCCAAGGGAATGGTTAAGAGGGAGGTCATCCGCATCGTCACGCCCGGCACGAACCTCGATATGGATTCCATTGAGGAGGGAAAGAACAATTTTATCTTCTGCATTCTGTACAGCAGACAGGGAAAAAGCGGCATTTCCGTCGCCGATGTCACCACGGGTGAATTCTACATGACAGAGACGGAGGGCGACCGGAAGATCTACGATGAGATCGTCCGCTATTCTCCCTCGGAGATCATCTGCAATGAGAGTTTCATGCTGTCCGGACTGGACCTGACCGACCTGCAGGAAAGGCTTGGGATCATCATCAATACACTTGGCGCGCACTATTTTGACGAAAATGCCGCGGAAAAGATCATCAGCGGACACTTTCACGTATCAAGCCTGATCGCGCTCGGAATGGACGACAAGAGGGCCGGGAGCACTGCTGCCGGAGCGCTTCTTAAATACCTTTATGACACGCAGAAGAATTCCCTGTCGAATATAACCGGCATCAATGTCTATGCTTCCGGCAAATATATGCTTCTGGACAGCTCCACAAGGAGAAATCTTGAGCTGACCGAGACAATGCGGGAGAAGAAGAAGAGAGGGTCTCTTCTGTGGGTTCTGGACAGGACCGGAACAGCCATGGGAGCCAGGATGCTCCATCAGATGATCGAACAGCCGCTCATCGACAAGGAAATGATCGAAAAAAGGCTCGATGCCGTCGACATGCTGTGCCAAAACACTGTTGACCGCGATGAGATCCGCGAATATCTGCAGCCTGTCTATGACCTTGAGCGCCTGATGACCAGGGTCAGTTACGGCAGTGCTAATCCGAGAGATCTGATCGCTCTGCGGGGATCTCTTTCCATGTTCGCGCCGATCAGGCAGGTCCTTGAGGATTTCGAAGGAGGCCTTCTAAAGGCGCTTCGGGATGATATGGACGACTTCAGCGATCTCGTGGACCTTCTGAGCCGCTCCATAGAAGACGAACCGCCTCTGCAGGTAAAGGAAGGCGGCATCATCCGCAGCGGGTTTGATGCCGATATCGACATGCTCAGAGAGGCCAAGACCCAGGGGCGCCAGTGGCTGATGAACCTCGAAGCCGAGGACCAGCAGCGCACGGGGATCAAGAATCTCCGCATCAAATACAACAAAGTTTTCGGATACTATTTTGAAGTGACCAACTCCTTCAAGAACATGGTCCCTTCGGATTATATGCGCAAACAGACGCTCGTCGGTTCCGAGAGATATACTTCTGAAAAGCTCAAGACCCTTGAGGATACCATCCTCAATGCGGAGGACAAGCTCAATACTCTTGAATACGACAAATTCTGCGAGATCAGGGATACCGTCGGCGGACAGATCTCGAAGATCCAGAAAGCGGCGAGAGCGCTGGCGATGTTGGACGCGCTGTGTTCCCTCTCCCTTGTCGCCGAGAGAGGACGCTACGTGCGCCCTTCAATCAATGATAAGGGATATATCAGGATTAAAGAGGGACGCCACCCGGTGGTGGAAAAGATGCTGCAGGGCGAGTTTATATCCAATGACACGGTCCTCGACAGCAAAAAGAACGCGATCGCGATCATCACAGGTCCCAATATGGCCGGCAAGTCCACCTATATGCGTCAGGTGGCCCTGATCTGCCTGATGGCCCAGATCGGGAGTTTCGTGCCCGCCGCCTCAGCAGATCTGTGCGTTGTCGACAGGATCTTCACGAGAGTCGGTGCTTCCGACGATCTTGGAAGCGGCCAGAGCACATTCATGGTAGAAATGAACGAAGTGGCCAATATCCTCAGAAATGCGACGCCCGCTTCACTCCTGATCCTGGATGAGATCGGAAGAGGCACTTCCACATATGACGGCCTGTCAATTGCATGGTCCGTGATCGAACATATAAGCAACAAAAAATTCCTTGGGGCCAAGACACTCTTTGCCACTCATTACCACGAGCTGACGGAACTTGAGGGCAAGATAGACAATGTAAGCAATTACTGTGTGGCTGTCAAGGAAAAAGGAGACGACATCGTTTTCCTTCGCAAGATCATAAAGGGAGGCGCCGACAAGAGTTACGGCATACAGGTTGCCAAGCTCGCCGGACTCCCCGACATTGTGATCGACAGAGCCAAGGAACTTCTCGACCAGCTCACCGACAGCGATATCACCGAGAAGATCCAGAACATAGAAACCAAAGCCGGACAGAATACAGGAAAAGCGAAGAAGGTCAAACATTACGATGAAGTGGATCTGGGGCAGATGTCTCTGTTCGAGACCGTCAGCGACGAAGATGTTCTGAAGGAACTTCGGGATATCGATATTTCAAACCTGACGCCCCTGGATGCGCTCAACACTCTTTACAGACTGCAGACGGAACTGAAGAACCGCTGGAGCGGATGACTGTGCGGGCCGTCCTTTGGGAGGTATTAATTTTGGAAATCCATTTACTCAGTGAAGAGACGATAAACCGAATAGCTGCGGGAGAAGTGGTTGAGAGGCCCGTCAATGTCGTCAAAGAACTGGTGGAAAACGCCATCGACGCCGGGGCAACAGCGATCACTGTGGAGATCCGCGACGGCGGAAAGAAGATGATCCGCGTCACCGACAACGGCTGCGGTATTGAAAAGAGCCAGATCACCAAAGCTTTCGAGCGCCATGCGACCAGCAAGATCCGTGACGACAGTGATCTGACCAGGCTTGTGAGCCTCGGTTTTCGCGGTGAAGCCCTCTCAAGCATCGCCGCAGTATCCCAGGTGGAGATGATCACGAAGACCCGGGACTCCCTTACGGGCATAAGAGCCACAAATCAGCTTCTGAGCGGGTTATCTGAGAATGACCGGGTAAAGCTCGATCTTGAGGAGATCGGAGCTCCCGACGGTACCAGTGTGGTCGTCCGGAATCTTTTCTACAACGTTCCGGTGCGCTCGAGGTTTCTCAAACAGCCGCAGACAGAGGCCGGCTATATCACCGATCTCGTGGAACGGCAGGCGCTTTCTCATCCTGCCATTTCCTTTCATTACAGAGTGGACGGCAGAGAGAAGCTTCACACCACCGGAAACGGCGACCTGAAAGAGCTTCTGTACAGGATCTACGGGCGGGAGATCAGCAAAAAAGTGCGTCCTGTCTCAGTTTCAGAAGGGGATTATCGTCTTGAGGGATTCATCGGAAGGCCCGAGATCAGCAGGACCACCAGAAATTTCGAAGTATTCTTCGTAAACGGGAGAATGCTTAAGAGCAATACTTTGTCAAGGGCACTCGAAGCCGGTTACAGGACCGATCTCATGCAGCACAGATTTCCCTTTGCTGTCCTTCACCTGACCCTTCCTCCCCGGGAAGCCGACGTCAATGTGCACCCCACAAAAATGGAAGTTCGCTTCTCCGAAGCTGAAGCTGTCTACCATTTTATCGATGAGAGCGTCCACAGTGTCCTTCACTCCGCGGAACTGATCCCTGCCGAGATCCTTGAGACAAGGGCAGAGGAGAAAAAGAGGAAAAAAGAAGAGGCGGAAGAGGCATTTAAAAAGCTTCAGAGCGAGCCACATCCGGAGCCCTTTGAGAGAGCAAGGTTTGTCATGGATCCTCCCTCCGATTATGGAAACTCCGGAAGTTCTTCCCTTGAGATCATCTTTACTGATCCGGAGCCTGTAAACCCGTCGGGACCTTCCCGTATCGAGACAGAAGATTTCCTCTTTGTGGATAAGAGGATCCGCGATCCTAAGGGGGCCGGAAACGACTCCGGGCTTTTACCGGCAGCTTCGCAGAAACCGGCCGCTGCCGAAGGTGCCTTCAAACAGGCCAGCCTGTTTGAGAACACTGATTTTACCGATGACAGCGAGCCTAAGATGCTTATTGAGGACAACAGACCGGCATTCCGCGTCATCGGACAGGTTTTTGAGACCTACTGGATGATCCAGTATGAGCGGAAGCTTCTGATCATCGATCAGCACGCAGCCCATGAAAAGGTCAACTACGAGAGACTGATGAAGAGACTCGAGACCAGTGATCCCACATCGTCGGGATCTCAGATGCTCGCCCCTGCTTCCGTCATTACTATGACAGGACGCGAGGAGGGAGAGTACCACAGACACGAAGACGTGTTTAAATCGATGGGCTATGAGATCGAGCCCCTCGGCGGAAGCAGTTACGCGATCCGGGCAGTCCCCATGGAACTGTACGGAAATGACGCCACCGAACTTCTTCGCGACACTTTGGAAGAGATGGTGGAAGAAAAGATGACGGGCACGCCCGCTGCCATCCTTGCCAAAGTGGCATCCATGTCGTGCAAGGCTGCCGTTAAGGGCAACACCATCCTTTCCGCCACTGAAGCTGAGGCTCTGATTGAAGAGCTGCTTAAACTCGACAATCCCTATCACTGCCCGCACGGGAGACCGACCATGATCGTTTTCTCCCAGTCGGATATGGACAAGAAGTTTAAGAGAATCGTCACCTGAACACTAGAGAGAGGCATTCATGTCAGATGAAGTCAAAACAGAGAAAACTCCATTACTGATCGTCGCGGGTCCTACTGCCACCGGTAAGAGTGACTCTGCCGTTGAGCTTGCCCTTCGAATGAACGGTGAAGTGATCTCCGCCGATTCTATGCAGGTTTACAGAGGAATGGACATCGGCAGTGCCAAGGTCACAGTCGGGGAAATGCGGGGCGTTCCCCACCATCTGATCGACTGCGCCGATCCTTCCGAGAACTGGAACGTAGTGCGGTTCCAGAAAGAGGCACGCAGAGCAGTGCAGGACATTGCATCAAGGGGCAGGCTTCCCATTCTGTGCGGCGGTACGGGCTTTTATATTCAGGCGCTTCTGTATGACATTGACTTCACGCAGATGGAAGAGAATACGCCTCTTAGGGACAGATTATCGGCTTTGGCCGCTGAGAAAGGGCCGGAAGCGGTCCACGCGCTGCTTTTAGAGAAAGATCCAGCTTCCGCGGCCGCTATCCATCCCAACAATTTAAAGCGGGTGATCAGGGCGATCGAATTCATGGAAGAGAGCGGCGGTTCGATCGCCGCACACAATTCACAGCAAAGGGAGAGGGAATCCGCTTACCGGTCGGTATTTTTTGTCCTGACTATGGACCGCGCCAGACTCTACGAGAGGATCGACCGCAGGGTCGACATAATGATGGAGAGAGGACTTGTCGATGAAGTCGCCGGACTGCGCGCGATGGGAATACAAAGGGACAGCACATCAATGCAGGGCATCGGATATAAGCAGATCTACGGCTATCTTGACGGCGAATATGACCTGGAAGAAGCAGTCCGCCTGATCAAACGGGATACCAGGCATTTTGCCAAAAGACAGCTGACCTGGTTTAAGAGAGAAAAGGACGTGATCTGGACGGACCTGGACCGGTTTGGAAACCGGCAGCAGATGTGGATTCACATGCAGACCACGGCAGAAAATATTATACATTATAAAGGAGACTGAAAATATGCGATCAATTTACCGGCAGTTCGGTATTACGGATGAGGTGCTGGATTACGCGGCGCCGGTGCTGGAGAAACTTACGGAGCGCTTCAGGCAGATCGATGAGACGGCTGAGTACAACCAGCTCAGGGTGATCAAGGCTATGCAGGACGCGCACATCGGCGAAGCAAATTTAAAGGGCACGACCGGTTACGGATACGACGATATCGGAAGAGACGGTCTGGAGAGGGTGTACGCTTCCTATTTTCACACGGAAGACGCGCTTGTAAGACCGCAGATCACCTGCGGGACTCACGCGCTGGCGCTGGCCCTTATGAGTAATCTCCGTCCCGGGGATGTGCTCCTGTCGGCAGCGGGCGCTCCCTACGATACACTGCAGGAAGTGATCGGGATCCGGCCTTCCAGAGGCTCCCTTGCGGAATACGGGATCGGTTACAGACAGGTCGATCTTAAACCCGACAGCACATTTGACTTTGAGGGAATTCTGGAGGCGCTTAAAGACAGCAGGATCAGGCTTGTGACCATTCAGCGTTCCAAGGGATATCAGAGCCGCCGCACACTCAGCGTCGCTCAGATCGGGGAAGCGATCGCATTCATCAAGAAGGCCCGCCCTGACGTCATCTGCATGGTTGACAACTGTTACGGTGAATTTGTTGAGAAGATCGAGCCTTCTGATGTCGGCGCCGATATGATCGTCGGTTCCCTTATCAAAAATCCCGGCGGCGGACTTGCTCCCATCGGCGGCTATATTGCAGGGACTTCTGAATGCGTAGCGAACGCGGCGGTCCGACTGACTTCACCGGGACTCGGCAAGGAAGTAGGAGCTACACTTGAAGTTTTGCCTTCCTTCTACCAGGGCTTCTTTATGGGACCCACCGTGACAGCATCCGCGCTCAAAGGTGCCGTACTGGCGGCAAATCTCTATGAGCCCCTTGGATTTGAGGTTCTTCCGGACAGCACTGAGAGCCGTCACGATATCATTCAGGCGATCACTTTCGGAACGCCCGAGGGAGTCATCGCTTTCTGCCAGGGCATTCAGGCGGCGTCACCCGTAGACAGTTTTGTGGCAGCCGAACCTTCCGATATGCCGGGCTACGACAGCCAGGTCATCATGGCAGCCGGCGCCTTCGTATCGGGCTCCTCAATTGAGCTGAGCGCTGACGGCCCCATCAAACCGCCCTACAACGTCTATTTCCAGGGCGGACTGACATGGCCTCACGCCAAACTCGGGATCCTTAAATCTCTTCAGAATCTGCTTGACAGAGGTCTGTGCAGGCTGAGCTGAAGAAAAGATATAATGCATGTCGGCTTCCGACGCCCGGAGAGGCTTTGGGAGGTAGAAATGCAGCAGATCAAAGAGCAGCCTTATGAACGTTTTCTTTTCAGCGGAGCCGGGAGTCTTACGAACGCGGAACTGCTGGGAATCATCCTGAGGACCGGAACAAAAGGGGTTTCCGCAGTGGAACTTGGCAGGAGAGTGCTCGGCCTCCATGATCCGCATTGCGATTCTCTGTCAGCTCTTCCGCGCCTTAGCATGGAAGAACTCAGATCAATCCCGGGGATCGGAGAAGTAAAGGCAGTAAAGCTCCTGTGCCTATCCGAGATCGCCCGCAGGATCGTCCGGGAAAAAGCCCGGAATTCACTAAGATTTGACTCTCCGGAAAAGATTGCCGATTACTACATGGAGGACATGAGACATCTTGATAAAGAACAGACTGTCGTTCTCCATTTTGACAGCAAAATGGCGCTTCTCGGAGAAGACATCATGACCGTCGGCACAGTCAGCGGGACTTTGATCTCTCCTAGAGAGATCTTTATCAAAGCACTTGCGAGGCAGGCTGTCCGGATCGTCCTTCTGCACAATCATCCAAGCGGCGATCCGAGTCCGAGCAGAGAGGACATTACTTCAACAAGACAGGTCAGAAAGGCGGGAGAAATCCTGGGGATCCTCCTGACGGATCACATCATTATAGGAGATCTGTCCTACTGTAGTTTGAAAGAGATGGGTTTATTAAGCGATGAAACTATTGAATCTTAAAAGCCGTCCGGTTATACTTGCGCTTCTTTCCGTCATAATGGCGCTGATCCTTGTCGGACGCCTTTATTATCTTCAGATCCTGCATGGCGAGGATTACACACAGTCTTTTGAAAAAAGTGTGACGAGAACTGTCAGCATCCCTGCCAAAAGAGGCCGGATCCTGGACAGAAACGGGATTGTGATCGCGGATACCGCCGCCTCGCAAAATATCACCATTGTAGACAACACCGGCAATACGAGAGAAGAAAATGACAGGCTCAATACGATCATCCTTAAGACCCTGCAGATCCTTGATCTGAATAACGAGAAAACGGAAGGAGATTTCGGGATCTCCTGGGACGGCACCGAGTATGTCTTTGATTTCGACGGCTTTGATCATCTTCGTTTTCTTGCCGATGTATACGGATATCCCCTCATAGATACCCTGAGCGAGGAGGAGCGGTCGGCGTCTGCAGAAGATGTGCTCCTTATGCTTGCGGACCGCTACAGGATCAGCAGAGACCTTAATACTCCGGAACAGGCTTCTCTTTTCCTCGATGCAGTCGTTACCCGCTACCGCCTTGCTCTCAACTCTTTTCAGAAGTATGTACCTACCGTACTTGCGCGGAATGTCAGCAGCGACACTGTGGATGCGATCGTAGCAGACAGCAGTCTGGACGGCGTGAGCATCGCAAACGATTATAAGCGTGTATATAACGACAGCCAGTATCTTTCTGCAGTGACGGGGTACACAAGTCTTGTCAGCGCGCAGGAACTGGAAGAGTACGGCGATCTCTACGGATCAGGCGATTACATCGGAAAAGTAGGCATTGAAGCAAGCATGGAGGAGACACTGCGGGGCAGGAACGGCTATCGGGAGATCAGTGTCGACAATCTCGGAAGAGAGCAGAATGAGATCTCTTTTGTACGTCCTGAAGAGGGGAATGACGTCTGGCTCACCATTGACAGCGAACTGCAGAAAAACGTCTACAAGATCTTGGAGATGAATATGAGGAACATCATTTTGTCAAAACTGACAGATGAAGTAACCTCCTTTGAGATCACAGAAGAAACAGATGGCTCCGAGATTCTTATTCCGGCGGCGGACGTGTACGGATCTCTCCTCAGTTACAAGATCGACAGAGACCATTTCAGCGCGGAAGATGCCGCAGACAGCGAAAGACAGATGAAAGGGATCCTTGACGCGTATCTTGAAAGCGTCAAGGAAGGGATTCGCTCCGAACTGCAGGTAGGAAGGACGCCCTTTGGCGCGCTTACAGCGGAATATCAGGGCTACGCATCCTACATAAGCAGAGCCCTTTTCGACAGAGGCGTGATCGATGCTTCACTTGTGGACGGGGACGATGAAGTCTACAGAGGCTGGACAGCCGGAACTTCCGTCTCCCTCGGCGAGTTTCTGTACCATGCCGCGGCAGAAGACTGGATCGACACAGAACTTATAGGCGCAGACTCTGATGATACGGACGATATCTTCGATACTTTGACCGGTTATGTACTGGATGAGCCCTGCGAGGACTACAGTTTCGAGAATATTGTGTGCAAATATCTCATGGAATCCGGAGCGGCAAACGGAGAACTGGTATGCATGGTCTTATTCGACCAGGGCATCTATGATCCCTCAGAATCAGACAGGGAAGGTATAGAGTCCGGTAAAAAAGGAGCTGCCTACAACTATATAAGACGAATCATCGAGAACGGAAGCCTGACTCCCGGCGAACTGTATCTGTATCCATTCAGCGGCTCAATCGTTGTGACGGATCCCGAAGACGGGTCGGTGCTCGCGCTTGTAAGTTACCCGGGCTATGACTGCAACCGTATTGCTGAAACCGATTATATGGATATGATCAAACGCAATCCGTCAAGACCTATGCTGAATCACGCCACACAGCAAAGGACCGCGCCTGGTTCCACTTTCAAGATGGTGACTGCGGCTGCGGGAATCGGAGAGGGCGTGATCAGTACCCGCGATACCGTAAACTGCCATGATGTGTTTGACAAGATCGATCCGTCGCCGGCATGCTGGATCTATCCGGACGGGCACGGCTGGCAGAATATGCAGAACGCGGTCACAAATTCCTGCAACACTTATTTCTATGAAGTAGGATACAGGCTCGGAGAATCAGAGGGCAGTTTCAGCAACGATACCGGCATTGAAAATCTGTCAAAATATGCGGCGATGTACGGATTGGACAGAAAGTCAGGCGTCGAGATCGAAGAGGCTGATCCGTCCGTAGCGACCAAAGACGTAGTGCGCGCCGCGATCGGACAATCCAACAACGGATACACTACCGCGGCCCTCGCAAGATATGTATCCGCGGTCGCTTCACAGGGAGATGTATATGACCTGACGCTCCTTGATCACTCTGAAGATAAGGACGGAACTGTCCTGGAAGAGTATCCTTCCAAACCGCTCGATCCCATTGAGATCGACGATTCCTATTGGGAGAGTGTCTCTCAGGGGATGAGAAGAGTATGTACCTCCAGATATGGTTTTTCGTCCCTTGCCCGCGTCTACGAAGACGGGTCCAGGGAACGGATCGATGCGGCGGGAAAGACCGGTACCGCGCAGCAGGGCTTCAACACCCCCAACCATGCGCTGTTTTTAGGCTATGCGCCATTCGACGATCCGGAAATCGCGGTCGCTGTGCGCATCCCGAACGGTTACAGTTCAAGCTATGCGGCGCTGACTGCAGCCCAGGTGATGCAGTACTATTTTGACCCGGATTCATTATCCGGTATCCTTTCCTCTGAGGATATCCCTGTTTATGAGAATGGTGACTAAAGAAATGAAAAACGAAGAATTCAGTTCAATATCCGGAAAAATCAAAAGAATAGCGGGAATAGATCCGGTCCTGACCGTCTCTGTGGTTCTGCTGAATCTTATGGGACTCATATCCATCAGAAGCATAACCGAGATCTCGGGCAGCAGCGGAATTTTGGTCAAACAGGCTGCAGGCAGCGTCATCGGCATCATCCTGATGATCGTCCTAAGCCTTGTCGACACAGAAAAGATCACAAAATACTGGAAGATTTTCTATGCTGTGACTGTTATTTCCCTTCTTGCAGTTCTTTTTTTCGGTTCTTCGGGCGGCGGAGCCAGGAGATGGATCACCGTCGCCGGGCTTACTTTCCAGCCCTCCGAACTGGCAAAAATATTATTGATTTTATTTTATTCTGAGTACATAATTGAAATGGAGGGAAAATTTGCCCGGCCTCTGATCTTTGTTTTCAGTACTCTGCTGATTCTTCCGCCGTTCTTCATGATTCTTAAAGAACCGGATCTGTCAACCGGTATCATGATCTCTCTCATCTTCTGTGTGATCCTGTTTACCGCAGGAATTGACCGTAGGATCGTGGCGGGAGTAACAGCCGCCGCAATACCGGCAGCATTTAGTATTGTTTATTTATCTCTGGTCGGTGATATGCCGTTTCTTGGAGATTATCAGCGTCAGAGGATATTGGCGTGGCTGCATCCCGAGGATTATGCCACGTCAACGGCTTATCAGACCATGAATTCGATGACCGCTATCGGTTCAGGCAAGCTGATCGGGAAGGGCTTTCATGTCGATGAATCAAGTACTTTGCTCGGGACAGGTTTCATTTCGGAATCGCAGACCGATTTTATCTTTGCGGTGATCGGAGAGCAGCTTGGTTTTCTGGGATGCTGCATTATGATCCTCCTGATCACGACCACAGCGGTCCGCTGTTACATGATCGCCTCAAAGGCCGTCTTTATGCGTGACAGGATCATAGCCGCGGGAATTGCTTCCTGGATCGGATTCCAGAGCTACATCAACATTGGTGTCGCTACCGGGCTTCTTCCGAATACAGGGATCCCGCTTCCCTTTGTGAGTTACGGGCTGACAAGCCTTCTCTGTCTGTATTTTGGTTTGGGACTTGTGCAAAGCATTTACTTAAAGAATAATCGGGAAACTGCATCTGAACAAACTATGAACTAAAGGGAGAGATCGATGAGGATTGCACTGATCGCACATGATGCGAAAAAGAAGCTCATGCAGAATTTCTGTATCGCGTACCGGGGTATTCTGAGCCGCCATAAATTGTATGCAACCGCTACGACCGGAAGACTGATCGAAGAGGTCACAAACCTCAATATCCACAAGCATCTTGCAGGTCACCTGGGAGGAATGCAGCAGATCGGGGCGCAGATCGAGCATAATGAGATAGATCTGCTCATATTTCTGCGTGATCCGCTCAATCCCAAGAGGCATGAGCCGGATGTAAACGATGTTGTCAAGCTCTGTGATATGCACAATATTCCAATGGCAACCAACCTTGCGACAGCAGAGTTGTTGATCAAATCTTTGGACCGGGGAGATCTTGAGTGGCGTGAAATGTATAAGTAAGAATCTGAAACTGATTTTTCTCGGAGCGCTTATGGGCGCCGCCTTAACAGGATGCGGCAGAGTCATAAATGACGATTACGAGACTATGCTCAGTTCCGAGAAGATCAATCCAATGACAACTTCTCAGGAATCTGTTCTGAAGGAGAAGTCCTTCGCGTATGATCTGTGTCTTCCCGAGGACACAAAGGCACCGGGTAATTCGGATCTGTCCGTCGGTACAGCAGGTCTTTTCGATCTGGGCAGCCGCAATACGATCTATGGAGCCGACCTCACCTCGAGAGTCTATCCCGCAAGTACGACTAAGCTCATGACTGCTTTGGTCGCGCTCAAGTACGGCAGTCCCTCGCAGAAGATCACGATCTCCGAGAACGCGGCATATCCGGGAGCCGACGCGCAGCGCCTGGTACTGGAGCCGGGAGATTCCATGTCCCTGGAACAGGCGATCAATTATCTTCTTGTATTCTCCGCCAACGACGTCGCGATCGCGATCGCGGAGAATATCGGCGGGAGTTATGATGAATTCGTTAACCTCATGAATACGGAGGCCAGGGCTATCGGGGCGACCGGCACGCACTTTACGAATCCTCACGGACTGCATGACGAAGAGCATTATACAACGCCTTATGACTTGTATCTGATCCTCAACGAAGCTGTGAAATACGAACTGATCAGGAAGATACTTCCGCAGTCGGAGTATAATACCATGTTCGTGGGACCTGACGGCTCCAACAAGAGCATTGCCGTGAGGGCGACAGACGCCTATCTTACAGGAGATGTGGATGCTCCCGAGGGAATAACCGTAATAGGCGGCAAGACAGGCACTACAGAACCTGCCGGCCACTGCCTTATCATTTTGTCCCAGAATGCGGACGAAGACTATTTCATTTCAGTTGTTATGAAGACGGAATCCCTTGATGAACTCTATTCGGACATGAATCTGCTGCTGTCTGAAATACCGAATTAGCGGTTGTATTTTAGGGAAGGATAAACTATAATGAAACCAACAATTCCCTGTTTTTTAAGGAAAAACAGGGAATTCCCATCATTACATACAGGAGGGTGAGTCCATTGGTTCAATTAATCATCGGCAACAAAGGAAGAGGGAAAACAAGGTATCTTCTTGAGAAAGTCAACTCCGAAGTAAAGGATACTCTGGGAAATATCTGCTATCTGGATAAAAGCTCCAAGCATATGTTTGAACTCAATAACCGCGTTCGTCTGATCAATGTTTCGGATTTCGCGATTGAGAATACAGATCAGTTTATCGGTTTTATCTGCGGTATTATTTCTCAGGATCATGACTTGGAACAGATGTACTTTGACAGCTTTCTGAAGATTGCTCATCTGGAAGGCCAGGATATTACTGCTGCAATCAGGCGTATTCAGAAGATTGGAGATATGTTTGGTGTCAGTTTCATCATCAGCATCGCAATGGACAAGGACGAAGTTCCTGCAGAGTTCCAGGAACTGATCGCGGTCACGCTTTGATCAATATGATTACGGAGGGCCTTGGGAATCAAGTATTTCCAAGGCTCATTTTATTCTGCAGTGTGACTGCGGAAATAACCTCCATTACCTGTCGCAGATCCGGAGGTGAACGATTTTGACGGATAAACAGCCTACGGCAAAAACAATTTCATACCGGCGCCCCTTCAGGCTCAATGTGGGCCTTTTCATGTTCCTGGTCATATTCATATACGTGCTGATCAGTGTCCTGACCTATCTCACTTCCCATAAGACGGAAGTCTACGAAGTGCGCTCAGGTTCTCTCTCTGACAACCTGGTATATCAAGGCATCGCGCTGCGCAATGAATCGGTTGTAAACAGCGACTACACAGGAACGATCAACTTTTATAACAAGGAAGGTGAGAGAGTGCCGGTAGGGGGACTGGCTTTTTCTGTGGATGAGAGAGGAAAGATCACAGATTATCTAAATCCCGATGAAGAGTCTTTTTTGTCAAAGGATGACCTCAGACATTTTCGGGAAGAGGCGATCCTGTTCTCCAGAAAATTCACTCCCGGCGATTTTGTCAATGTCTATGACTACAAGAGCGGTGCCGTAAGTTCCGCCCAGAAGATATCTAACCGCAAGGTACTCAGTGAGATCCCGGATCTGAGTTCTACCACCATACATCCCTGCTATGCGGAAGAAACAGGTGAGATCCTCTATTATGTCGACAACTGCGAAGACATTACCTTTGAGAATCTCACAGTTGAAGATTTTGACAGGACAGGATATAAGAAAAACCAGATCACCAACGGGAGCCGGATCACTGCAGGAGAACCGGCTTATAAGATGGTAACTGACGAAAACTGGTCGGTAGCGATCCATGTTGCCTCCGCGGAAGAGGCGAATGAACTGGTCAATCGTGCCTATATACAGGTGCGTTTTCTCGAGAATCAGATGACTGCCTGGGCATCCGTATCATCCAGAAGCGATGAAAACGATAACTATTATGTGAATCTCCGTTTCAGTAATTCCATGTCCGATTTCTGTTCGGACCGCTTTGTGGATGTTGAGCTCATCGCCTCACAGAGATCCGGACTTAAGGTCCCCAACAGTTCGATCACAAAGGGCTCCTTCTTCCTGGTTCCAAAGGAATTTGTGTTTGAGGGCGTAGGAGGACAGAGCGGCATTCTTCTTGAAGTGTACACGGAGAATAATGAAAAGAGTGTACAGTTCGTTCCTGCGGTCCCTTACAGCGAGAACGAGGATTGTTATTATCTCGATGACAGTGTCCTCAGAGCCGGAATGATCATAGACCGTCCAAATTCCTCCGAGCAGTTTACGATCAGCGATCAAGCTGAGCTGATCGGTGTTTACTATATCAACAAAGGATATCCTGATTTCCGACAGGTCAATATCCTCTATCAGAATGAGGAATACGCCATAGTGGAGCCCAACTCACTCTATGGACTGCAGGAATATGACTATATTGTCCTATACGCGGATTCCGTCCATATGAATGACTATTATCACTGACGAACATCTGGATTCCGAAGAAAGGAAGCAAGCTTTGATCCGAGAAAATATAGAGAGTGTTGAAGAGAGGATCCGCAGCGCATGCAGGAGAGCGGGAAGAGACAGATCCGAAGTCAGTCTCATTTGCGTTACGAAGACCAAACCTGAAGAAATGCTCAGAGAGGCCTATGAAGCCGGCCAGCGCGATTTCGGCGAGAATAAGGTGCAGG
>Ga0256404_1003333_pt1 | contig 33043 bp, 18 predicted proteins | sample RumenRJG_01DNA_FD_185990 | JGI IMG/M metagenome (GOLD analysis project Ga0256404, IMG submission 185990) | Bovine rumen microbial communities from Lethbridge, Alberta, Canada - RJG_01 | ecosystem: Host-associated > Mammals > Digestive system > Stomach > Rumen | place: Canada: Alberta | collected...
GTAGATAGCAGCTACCTCCGAGAACATATAGCTCACGTGAGCCGCAGCCTCGTTACCATCACAGGTGATAAATTTCTTTTCTTTAGCCATTTTTTGTAATGATTAAAAATGAATGTATTTGTTTGCTTTTAGTTTTATGTCTTTTTTTTACCCTTTTACTTTTTTACTTTCTTACCCTTTTACTTTTTTACCCTTTTAATAAAGGAATCCCAGCAGCCAGAGGGGTATCTGATTGTCCTTGCCGATTTCCGTGTTGTAGCGGGCGTAAATCGTATCGGACGCGTACTTTATTTTATTATGTACGTCGGCATCACAGATGCGGAACTTCAGTTTTCCGTCTACCAGGAAGTAGGGCTCGCGTCCACTCTGGTTCACCTTGTGGTCCTTCCAAAGAGAGTTTACGAAGAAGGTCTCCATAGCTGTCTGCTTCTCTACGTGAATGGGGTAGATGGCATACAGGAGGTTGGAGTTGTGGAGCATCACCTTTGAAGGCTTCTTGGGGAAGTCCTCGCCCTCTGGGTAAATCATATTGAGCAGACGGGCATCGGTGAGGTACTTGATATAGTTCATCACCGTGGCACGACTGGTCTCGATGTCGGCAGCCAGCTTTGACACGTTGGGAGCCTTCGGACCTTCCTCGGCCAGCTCGTAGAAGAGCTTCTTGATCTTAGGCAGATACTTCAGTTCAATCTGCTTGATAATCAGGATGTCAACCTCGGTCATCATGTTCATGGTCTTCAGCAGGTTCTCGCTATAGTTGCGATGCTCCTGGAAGAAGGGGTAGAAACCATGATGGATGTAGTCCTGGAAATAGCGGCGTGGTGATACCTTGGGCAGAATCTGCTTGACAATATGCTCGTGGTCGCTCAGGATTTCGTCCAGGGTGTAAGCGCGGAAACTGTTGCCTGTCATTAAGTTCAGGAACTCACGGAAAGAGAAACCGCGCAGGTTGTAGGACTTCACGATACCATTGAGCTCCGGATTCTCGTCCTTCAGGCGCATCACGCTGGAACCGGTAAACACAATCTTCAGACCTGGATAGAGGTCGTAGCATTTACGCAACTCCTGCGACCAGTTGTCCTGCTTGAAGACCTGGTCTATCAACAGCACACGGCCACCGCGATGATAGAACTCGCCAGCAAAATCAGCAATGCCGCGTCCCTGAAAGTAGAAGTTGTTCATGTTGATATAAAGACATTGCTTGTCGTTTATATCAAACTTTTCCTTGGCATACTGTAAAAGGAATGTCGTTTTTCCAACGCCTCTCGTACCCTTAATACCAATCATGCGGTCAGACCAGTCGATCTCGTCCATGAGACTGCGACGGACTGGTGCATTCACATGCTCTACCAAGTAACGATGTGTTCTGAAAAAAGCTTCCATCTACAGATTTGTTTTAAAACAGCTGCAAAGGTACGACTTTTTTGCGGAATTGCAAACTCTAAATTGCAAAATCTTATAAATCCGTCTCTTTTTTATAAAAAAGATGGGTAAAAATTCACTTTTTTGTCACTTAATCCCTATTTTTCTTTTTTACCAAAGGCATAGCTGTCTATAACCTGCTTCACGATTCTCAGATTCTCAGGGTCGTGTACCATCTGCATGTGGACGGAACTGACATAGGTGATGGGCATGTCGGGCTGGGCTTCTTTCCAGTTGGCCTTGTTGGTTGGGAAAAGGGCGATAGCCTCCTCGCGGGTCTGTCCGGGCGCATCTTCAAACTCGGTACACATAATCAGATGTGCCGGACCGGAATAATGACGCTGGACAAAAGAACCCGAGAGCGTGTGCAGGATATGGTTACGGAACTTCACCAGTTCTTCGGAGATGCCTGGTTCGACAACCATACCGCCTTCCTCTGCACCAAACCTGGAGCGGCATGCAAAACCGTCGATGATGATGGCAGAAGGTTGGGCAATACCCTCTTTATGGAGCTCTACGGCCAGACGAAGTGCCATGTCTCCACCAAGACAGAGACCTGTTGTCAATATCGGGGTGGTGCGGTCTTTCAGGATGGGACGAAGGATTCGCGCATACTCGGCCATGAGTGCATCCATGTCAATGGGGAAGCCGGGACGAAGTGAATAGAATTCGCTGGCTGTCTCAACCACGAGAATGGTGTACTGGTCCTTGAACGCACGATGGAGATTCATGTAGAACGCCTCGAAATAGGGGGTGCCTGAACAAACGATGAGCAGGGGCTTATGACGATTGTCGGGCGTAGAGAAATAGATGACTCTGCCATCTATCTGTTCCTGCGTCAGCGGTTCCTTGTTGGTCTCCATAAAGTCTGTCAGTTTGCGGATGGTCTTGCAATGATAGACATCAGCGGCGTGTATCTGATAGCCGCGTGCCTGCATCTGACTGACATACTCAAGAATCTGCAGCGAGTTCATGCCGATGTCTTCCATGAGATTGGCATTGACATCGATGTCCTCTGCTTCGATGCCCACAATCGTGGAAATGGCAAAACGGCAACGACGCTCTACCTCCAGTAACTCCTCGTTGTCATCGCCTCCTGCAGCACATGGCTGAGGTTCTGGCAAACGGCTACGGTCTATCTTGCCGTTATGCGTCAGGGGGAAGTGGTCTGACAGACTCCAATAGGCAGGTATCATATAGGCCGACAGCCTGTCGGAAAGCCAGGCGCGAAGGCCTGATGCTGTCAGTTGGCTGTTGGCGGTCTCTATATGGGCCACCAGCTGACTGGCATCGCCCATCTGCCGTACCTCAACAATGCATTGCTGCACATCGGGGTGAGCCTGAAGGGTACTCTCGATATCAGCCAGCTCAATACGATAACCACGCAACTTGACCTGGAAGTCCTTTCGTCCCATGAAATAAAGCAGTCCGTCGGCTTTGCGGCACACCATATCGCCCGTGGCGTAGAGGCGTGTGTTGATGCCTCGCTCCAGGTCGGCCTTGCTGGCGAATGGGTTAGCGATGAAACACTTCTCGTTGAGTTCAGGACGGTTATGATAGCCTGAAGCCAGTTGCAGTCCGCCAAGATAAAGTTCACCTACGACCCCGTCAGGCAAAAGATTATGGTCATCATCGAGGACATAGCAGGTTACACCTTGCAGGGGCTTGCCAATGCAGTTGGAATCCTGTGTGGTGTCCTGACTGTAGGTGTGGCTGGTACTGCAAACGGTATTTTCCGTAGGACCATAGCCGTTGATGAACCGGATATTGCAATAGCGGGAGATGATTTCCTGACTGGGCGACTCTCCTCCAACAAGAATGGTCTTGAGCGAAGACGTAGGATCCTTGTGGCAGGAATGCAGGAATGCCGGTGGGATGCAAGCCCAGGTGATTTGTTCCTTCTCCATCAGTTGGAACAGGCGCTCAGGATCCTTCTTCATGGATTCTGGGGCTGTTATCAACGTGGCACCTGTGAGCAGGGCACAGAAGATATCAATGACAGAAGCGTCAAAGATATAGGTAGAGAACTGAATGATGCGGTCGTCTGCCGTGGGACAATAGACACCTGGTGCACCTGTCGTCACCATCGAAACCACGCTGCCATGGGGTACGATAACACCTTTGGGCATACCTGTAGTGCCAGACGTATAAATCATATAGGCAGGCGTAGATATCGTTATCTCAGGTTGTGTCTTGATGGCAGTTCCGGCCTCAAGCATTTCTTCAAGAAAACATATGCGGACAGAGGGTACAAGTCCCTCGACGTCCTTCAGGAGACTTCGTGTCGTCACCAGGCGCTGCATGCCACTATCGGCTATGATATGACGCAGGCGTTCCTTGGGATAGGAGTCGTTGAGCGGCACGTAGAAACAGCCGGCTCTGACAATACCCAGGATGGTGGCCAGCGACTGGGAAGAACGCTCACAATAGATACCCACAGCACCTTGGGGAAGTCCGTCGGACATCAGCATAGCTGCTACCCGCAAAGATGCGTCGTTAAGCTGCTGATAGGTATAACTGCAATTCTCGTCTTTTAAGGCCAGGTGGTCAGGATATTGTTTTGTCTGACGAAGGAAGACATCTATAATTGTCTCTTTGGGCATTGAGAGCGGAAAAAGGGTATTCTGGCTCACTTGCCTGTCGTATTCAGACCCGTCAATCATAGAAGCCGACCTTATCGTGTGTTGGTCGTTGTCATTGACGATGTGCTGCAACAATGCCAGATAGCATCTGCTCAGCAGTTCCACCTCTTTCTGTCCGGCCATGGACCGACGGTATAGCCACCTGCATTGAAGACTCTTGTCATCGTTGTCAACGGTCAGGGTGAGTGGTGCTAACTGATAAGGCAGGTTCACACCGATGCTTGTATCATGGTGCATCTCTTCCAACGTGAAGTTGAAAGACGGTAGCTTGACTGTGGCATAGGGATGGGCCACGGCATTCCGGATGTCATTCATCGTATGCTTGCAGAGTGCTGTGAAAGACAAGTCAAGCATGGATGAGTCAAACTTCATGGGATAGGGATGGACGAAATAGCCCACAAGATCAAAATGGGCAGATGTCGTGCGACCGGAAGACGGATAGCCTATGGTGAACTGCTGTTGTCTGGAAATACGACTGGCAACCAGCATGAATGCCGATGACAGGAAAGTGAAGAGCGTGATCTGATGATATGAGCAATACGCATAGATGGCCCTTGACAGAGCCGGACTCAGCGGCGCGGAAACACAGCCTGACGTGTAGTCTGTGTTGTCAGAATCTGTATTGAAACCAGGGAGCTTCAGATCAGGTACCTCTTGCAGATAGCTGTCCCAATATTCTTTGCTGTCTGCTCCCAGGGAACTGTGTTCTTTCTCATAGGCATCAAAGACATAGTCGGCAAAGCTGTTGTTGATGATCACCTCCTTGTGATGGTAGAGGTTATCGAGTTGCTTGTTGAGTTCATTGACCGACCAGCCATCGGAAATGAGGTGATGGAAATAGACTGCGAACAGCCAGCGTCCGTCTGTGTAATGATAGAGTTCAATGTAACAGAGTGGGCCGTGCTCCAGGTCGTATGGACGCGACAGGCGTTCTGTGACCAGGTCCTTTACGGTTTCTTCATCCGTCACCTTGAATTCTGGTATGGAGGTCTGCGGCACGTAGTCGTTCACCTTCATGAAATGCCTGCCAGTACTATCCGTATAGAATGTCGTCCGGAGGGCTGCCTGTATCTCTACCAGTCTGTTCCATGCCGTCAATAGCCTGTCCTTGTCAAGCGACAGTCCAAAGGGCTTGAGCTCCACGAGGTTGTAGGCCAATGATGCCTGTGGGTTGAGCTGACAATGTACATAGACATTCTGAAGATGGCAGGATAGGGGAACAGCCTGGTAGTCTGTTGCCTTGGCTGTTTCCGGCAGGTCGTTTCCTCCTTGTACGGCAGAACCTACCCATTCAGCCAGTTGACGCAGTTTCAGATGGGAATAGACATCCCCGGTCGTTATCTGAATATTGAAATGCTGACTGATATGCTCCGTCATCAGGATGACAGAGATAGAATCACCGCCAACACCAATGAAATCGCTATCAGAAGAGAATGGCGTGGCGTCGCCCAGAATTTCATGCCAGATAGCGGCAATAGCCTGTTCCACCTCTCCAGAGACCTCATCTTGCAGTTGTCCTGAAGGAATCATCGCCGCCAAGGCCTGGAAATCAACCTTGCCGTTGATAGTCTCAGGAATGGTCTTCACCTCAATAATACGAGACGGTATCATGTAGGGTGGCAGCTTGCCTTTCAGTTGCTCGCGCAATTGCTGCGGATTGAGCGGACTGACATTGGTCTTCACAAAGGCGCGAAGATATTTCTGGGTACCCTGGACGGCAGCCTCAACAGCGGCAGCCTCAACCGGTTCACATTTCTCCAGGGCCGTCTTGATCTCTCCCAGTTCGATACGGAAGCCATGAACCTTTACCTGCTCGTCCTTGCGTCCGTTGTAGATAAGATGTCCGTCGGGCTGCTGACAGACCATATCTCCGCTGGCATAGATGACAGGAGCCGAGGGGTCGTCCTTGGCATAGGGATTCGTGATAAACTTCTGCTTATTCAGCTCATCGTTATTCAGGTAGCCGTCTGACAGTTGCAAACCACCAATATAAAGCTCGCCCTGCTCACCCTGGGCTACCTGTTGAAGCTGGTCATTCAGTACATAGCATACAACACCAGGGATGGGGTTGCCAATATCGTTGGGATGACTCTTTGCTGTCATGATGCAGGCAGAGGTCGTTACGGTGTTCTCCGTTGGTCCGTAGGCATTGATGACAGTACAGGTCTGCTGCCATTGCCTGATAAGCTGTTCTGGACACGACTCACCGCCTATGACAAGGAATCTGAGAGCGGACAGAGGGCGATATGGCAGTAGCGAGAGATAGGTCGGTGTGAGATTGACCGTCGTAATAGCCTGTTTCCCGATAACATCAATCATCAGACTGGGCTGGGCTTTCTCTTCCTCGCTGGCAAAATAGACAGGAGTGCCTGTCATCAAGGCAGGGAAGATTTCCCAGACGGAAGCGTCAAAGCCGATACTGGCAAGACTCATTTCCAACTTGTTTTCAGTAGCAGGAATCAGTTCCTGGCGTGCCTCAATGAGATTGCGCAAGCTTGCCTGCGTGATAGGAGACCCTTTGGGCCTGCCTGTTGTTCCTGAGGTGTAAATGACGTATGCGTAGTGATTAGCCTCTATAGATTTCGTCGTAGGGGTGACATTTTCCAATACGGACTCATTGATGGTCATCCATCGTGTTTGTGGACATGTCGAAGGAGCATCACAGTCTGTAAGAATCATCATGAGCTTGCAGTCTTCCAGAATATAGTTGATGCGCTCAGCAGACAACTTCGGGTCCATTGGCACATAGGCAAAACCGGCCTTCCAGATGCCGAGCATCATGGGAATAGTATAGAAAGTGCGTGAAGAATATAGTCCGATGAATGGACTATCCTCTGGCGAGACACCACTTTCAATAATCAGTTGTGCTATCTTGTCTGAGAGGATGTCCAATTCATGATAAGTGGCACTCTGTTTTCCGAAAAAAAGTGCAACATCGGATGAATGTAGTTCTGCGATTTTTCTAAAGAGGTTGTTCATGTCTATAGATTATATTTGATAGAAGCCAATACGGTACGTCCGGGATTGTACCAAGGCATGACAATCAGGGTTGCTCCTGACATATATGTAGTCTTGTCGAATACGTTTTCACAATTAATTTGCAGGGTCATGTGCTTACCCATCTGATAGCGGGCACCCAGGTCGAAGATGGTATTTCCGGAACACTCCATGTCGTCAAGCGTGGGGTCCTGCACCTGAACATAAAACTTACTGTTGATCTTTGCATTTGCTGTCAGCCAGAGATGATGATTGGTCTTTGCCAGCACATCATACATCAGTTGTATGTTGTTGATAAAGTCGGGTACAGCATAGATATGATGTTCTCTGAAAGGATAGTCTTTGGCATTCAGCAGACGCGTGTGACTGGCAGTCAGGTTTGCCTTCAGGCGTTTGCTGTTGTAATGCAGGGCACATTCTGCTCCAATGGTTTCCAATTTACCGGAATTACGATACTTGGCATCTTCTATTCCCGCGTCGGGAACGGAATACATAATGTCGGAGAATCTGTTGTAGAACAGATTGACATCGTAAGTGAGGTTTATCGGGAATATCTCTCCCAGTACGTTGAACTGGATAGCATTCAGGTACTCAGGCTTCAGGTCAATACTGCCTCTATAGGTATTGTCCGTATTCAGGCGATAGAAATAAGGCGCATCAACAAACGAACGTGAATATGAAAGTTTCATACTCAGTTCCCTGGAAGGGGTATAGATGAATGCCAGACGGGGTGACAAGGCATTGATGCGGGCACCATTCGTGCGGTATTTACTGTCGAATCGGATACCGGCATTCAAAATGAGCCTGGGTGTGAAGTAATGCTTGTCCTGCAAGAAGAATGAGATGTTGTTCTCACGTCCCGAAATGATCGTGTTGTTTCTTTCAGAAAGGAAAATCTGAATGGAATCAAACTTCTCACCCAGCAGTCCGTATGTATCATACAAGGAGAAATACTCAAACTGCATACCAGCGAGGATATTACCCTTCATGCTGCCCAAGGTGTAATTATAGTCACCCCTGAGCGAAGCACCTAAGGTCATTTCCTTCCAGTCGTATATCTGATAAGCGCCAATATATTCTCCGTAGATGTCGTTACCATTTTCATCTTTCATGGCCGTGCCATCATCATTGAATATTGGATATATCATAGCATCAGAAGCCACACCATAGTCATTAATATCATACCAGTCGCCATAAACGGATGCGTTCAGGGAGAATTTGCCAAACGTCTTGTTGTAGGTTAAGTTGGCGTGGTTTTCCTCAATGCAATAGCCTGGCTTCTGACCGTCAAACCAGCGATAGGCGTCATAGTCATAGGCATGAGCCAACACAGAATACTGTTGCGTCTTCTTACCGCTTTTACGCGAGAACATCAGGTTGAAGTCATTCAATTTTATGTTTACGCCGACATCGTATGAAGGCTTTTCTGTGTATTTGTTGATATGTGCATAACCACCATAAATGGATGGAGGACCAGCTACTCTATAGATATCCAAGGACTGATCCTGGGATGCAGGTATGTACCGGTCCTCACCGGCAGAACTATAGAGCGATGCCCAGGCAAATACATCGCAATTCATGAAATGTGTTCCAGCCAGCAAGTCAGCTTTGTGAGTATGCAGGGAACCATAGCCATACTGAGCCGAAAGACCATTAACGCTGGTGCCATCCTTTGTGATGATATTGACCACAGCGGTAAGAGCCACATTACCATAAAGGGATGAGGCAGGACCACGAAGCACCTCTATATGGTCTATCTTCTGGGTATTGATAGCATAGTCTGTGCGTCCCAGATTAGTAGAACGCGTATTCAGACGATGTCCGTTTTCCATGATAAGGATATTCTCCTGGCTGGCAGTATAGGCACCATGCATGGCGATGTTGTCGAGATTGGTTGAGGCTACTTCTGAAACGCCAGGGATATATGCCGCAAGGATTTGATTGAGGTTCTTGTTATAGCCCAGCATCTCAATCATCTCGGCGGTGATGATCGTCACGGGCACAGGTGCCTCGTTGATACTCTCTGCCTGACTAGATGCTGTCGTCACCGTAGCAGAACGTCCCGTCTTCAGACGACTGATCATATCCTCGAAGCGCATGGGGTCTTTGATGGAAGTGTAGTAGGGGTTTTCCTGAAGCAACAGCCTGGCATAGTTCTCTGACTGCGATGCGTCATCTTGTGCCAAATAACAAAGCGCAATCAATCGGTAGGCATTCTGTTTGAGATTTCCGTCAAACCCGTTGATATTGGTTTGCAATAATTTCAATGCCTGCTCCAGTCGCCCCACTTGATACTCCTCCTCTGCCTGCAGGTAGATCTGGCGGAATTTGTTATTGTCTTGCGCCTCTGTATGCTGCGGGATGAGTATAGCGACTAGTATATATATAAGAAGGTATAATATATTCTTCATTTCTTTGTTGGTATGGTGAGCGTGAATGTAGTGCCTTGTCCTTCTGTTGACTCGAATGACAGCTTGCCTCCATGTTTGTTTTCTACAATATCGCGTGTGATAGCCATGCCTAAGCCCGTGCCCTGTCCAATAGGCTTGGTGGTGAAGAAATTCTCGAAGAGACGTTGCTTTACCTCCTCTGTCATGCCTTCACCATTATCTGCCAAGGAGATGATGAGCTGGTCGCCTTCGACAGATACGCTGACCGTCACTTCCGGCTGATAATCAGAAGATGCCGTCTCTGCTTTTTTCTTGACAGCATAGCAGGCGTTGTTCATGATGTTGAGTACAGCACGACTTAAGTCCTGCGGGATGACCATCATCTGGGGAAGTCCTTCCTGATAGTTCTCACGGATGGCAATATTGAAACTCTTGTCGTTGGCACGCATGGCATGGTAAGACAGCCAAACGTATTCTTTGACGAGATGACATATATCCGTAGGTATAAACTCGTTATCCTTTCCTCTGGAAATAAGAAGGATGCCCTGGATGATGCTGATGGCACGCTCGCCATGCTCCACGATCTTGGCCATGTTCTCTTTCAGGTCGGCCACGATATCCTCCACCTCCTCACGGTCGTCCTCACTCAGTTTATCTTCGTTGTCCTCAACAATCTCAGTCAGATCGCTAAGCAACTTATTTGACATCTTACTGAAATTAATGACGAAATTCAAGGGGTTCTGAATCTCGTGGGCTATGCCTGCGCTGAGCAGTCCCAATGATGCCAGCTTCTCCTGTTGCTTCAGCTGCTGTTTGAGTTCTTCCATTTGCTTCTCCATAATTGTATCAGTTTTGAAGAATTGGTAACGTAATGGTTATTGTTGTATAATTATCTTTCTCGGACTCAATCTGGATGTCGCCACCATGATCCTGTATCACTTCGTGACTCAGGTAGAGGCCGATACCTGCTGCTTCACCCGTTGGCTTCGTCGTGAAGAAGGGGTCGCAGATCTTGTCGATAATGCCTGACTCAATGCCGATGCCATTGTCGCGGATGGTGACCGTGGCCTGGGTGCCGGCCTGAGTTAGCGTAACGGATATCTCAGGGGTATATTGCGTGCGTGCCGCTTTCTTCTCTACGGCATACATGGCATTTCCGAGTATACTCATCATGGTCATGCTGAGCAGCTCAGGATTACCATTGATGGTAACGCTTGCTTCGGGTATAGAGAACAGTACCTGGATGTTGTAGGTCGAGATCTTCTCCTTGAAATAGTTATGGAGCATCTCCTCATCCTGTTTCAGGATACTGCACAGGTCCATCGATATCTTGCCTCCTGTGCGGTCCTTCAGGATTTCCTCCATCGCCTTCAGGGTGCGTGTGGTGTTCAGTCCGTGCTGCTCCACCTTCTCCAGGTTCTGGCTCAGCATATCCAGCACATCGAGCGTGTCCTCGTAATTCTCCTTGTCCATATGCTCCTCTTCGTCCTCGATGTTGGCTTTGAGGTCTTTCAGCAGTCCGCACGACAGCTTGGAGAAATTATTGATATAGTTCATCGGGTTGAGGATACGGTCAATAAGACCCTGGGTCAACTTACCTGCGGTAGCCATCTTCTCCTGACGAATCAGCTCATGCTGGGCTTCTTCCAGGTCTCTGAGGGCCGTCTCCAGACTCTTTGACTTCTCTTCAATCTCATCCTTCTGTTTCACCACCTCTGCCGTACGTTCCTGAATGACGTGCTCCAGTTGGATTTTGTCTTTCTCCAGCTTACGCAACCTCAGTCTAATGATAGCATAGATAAGCACAATGGTGACGACGGCATAGAGCAGGTACATGTACCATTGTCTGTAGAATGGTGGGGTAATATAGAATTGTATGCTGACCACATCCGTCTGGCGTCCCATGGCGTCCATTGCCTGAACGCTGAACGTATGGGTGTGGTCGGGGATGTTGGAATAGTTGGCATGAGTATTGGTTGACCATGGGCTCCACTTCTCATCGTCCAACTTGTATCTGTATAATGTCTTACCTACGACAGAGGTATTGTTGAGTGAGAACGTGAACGACAAGTCGTCATCGTTGTGCTGGAGGTTTGCCAGTTTCTCGGGCATCTCTCCGTAACCTCCCCACAGGATGCTGTCGCCACCCAGTACCACGGAACGGATAGCCAGTTTGGGCTGCACCTCCAACAGGGGCTCCTTCCAGCGGGTGTTGATAATCGTCAGACCCTCATCGCCTCCCAGCCACAGTTCGCCGTTCCTGACGTACATGGTGCGGACAGCTTTATCCTGAACAGCATACAACAGCTGGTCCATGTCGTGCAGGCGCTTGCCATCCTTCCATCTGTAGAGACCCTTGCCCTCGTTGTTGGTCAGCCACGTGATGCCGCTGTTGTCATGATAGGACATCAGCGGGTAGGGGAACGGGGTCGTGGCAACGGCGCTGACCACCTCTACACGCGGACCGATGGCTACTATTGTTGAGGCATCATCTGCATTTCCATTCTTATAGGGATGGAATTCCTTCTCGCTGGCTTTCTTGCACCATACCTCACCATAGGTGTTCTGAATCCAGATGGTGCCGTCGCCGTCCTTGTTGATGCTGTTGACATTGCCCAGTTTGCAAAGCATCTTCCTGCTTCTGTTGCTATTGTCGTATTGATACACGCCATCAATCTCACCACTATAGATATATGGCTTATCTTCCAGGAGTGCCATCGTATTCTTGGTGGTAAGCTGGGTGATGGAATTGTTGGCCGATATCAGATAGATACCGTTGGCTGTTGCTGCCAGCATGTTCTGTCCGCTCTTCATCAGCATCCAACAGGCATGGCGTATGCCGGGAACCATCTTGAATGTCATGCCCTCCAGACGGTAGAGCGCGCTGTTCGTTCCTACATATACCTTCCCGTCAAACTCCTCAATGGAAAGCACCTCGCCATCCAGTCCTTCGTTGGCTGAGAAATGGGTGATGACAGACGGAATAGCCATCGAGAAAACGCCGTTCTCCGTGGCGCCCCAAAGCGTGCCGTGACCGTTGTACGACACCCATATCACATTATTGGTACTCAGTCCGTTGGCTTCTGTCACGGTATAGAGCTCCTTGCCGTTGTTATCGAGGATACTCAGTCCTTCTCCTTTCTTGACCACAGCCTTCATGCCATAGTCCAATGGTTCCGTGAGTGTCACGTCATTCAGTTCCACCACCTCGCCATTCTTTGCCAGCGCCTCCCGCTGTACGATATCCGACAGACCGTATTTCCTGTTGTAGTTCTTGGCGGCCATCTTAAATACCACCTTATTCTCTTCAGCATGGTAGATATTTCCGTCGTTGACCAGGAAACCAATGCCATCGGCATTCTCCCATATCTCAAGAACCTCACCGTGGAAATCCTGTGCCTTAGAGTCGCTATGCAGATACAGTTCGCCATTGCTCTTCTTCGCGATATGTCCGAAGAAGTTATATCCTCCGGCCCAAACTACGTTATGCTTGTCAATAAACAGGACCGTTATACGTGTGATGCCAGGGTTATGCAGAATGCGCCATTCCACATTATTATAATATAGCAGGCCTTCGAAGTTGGCAAAATAGGCCGTACCGTCCAGGTCTGTCACCACATCGAAATTACGGTTGTGGGCATGATAGTCGCTGCTCCTATAGGTATGAAGGAAAGGTATGCCCTGAGCGTAGGTCATACAGCAACAGAGCGCCGCGATACAACTAATGAATATACGCTTCATTTGTTTGCCTCCTTTCCTTTTTGCGACAAGAACGACTCAAAGGGAACCTTGCGACCTATGTAGTAGTTCCATTCGTCAACTGTGAAGTCGCGTTTTAGTTTGTTGCTGATCCTGTCCACCATCATCGGAACCGACATGAGTGCCATCGTTAGCACACCATTCTGGTCGCCCATCCAGATATACTGTTTGGAACCGTCAAAGATAAAGTTCATAATCCATGAACCTGTGGTGATAAGCGTCATAGGTTCTATCTTGTCGCTATTCGTGTTCCAGAGCTTCATCGTGCCGTCGTAACTTGACGAGTATAGTCTGGTGCCATTCAACTTTAGTTTTGAGATGCGCGACAAGTGTCCGTCCAACTTGTTGACCTTGCCACTATGTTCATTAAAGAGATAGATGGTGCCATCGCTCATGCCGTAAACACGCTGTTTCGTATTCTTGGAACTGGCAAAGGCCGTTACTTTTCCGCGTACAGGGACATTCGTCGTGACGATCTTGTTGATGTCCTGTACCTGATGCTGGCGTCCCTGGTCGTCGAACAGCAGAGGCTTGTAGTCATACCTGCTTGATGATATCACCTTGAAGTCCAACTCCTTGTAGGCCACCACCATCTTCCTCGTCTTGTTGTACTGGGCGATGCCATGATCGCCAATCAGCAGCAGGTTATCCTTGTCCATCTCCGAGATGGCTGAGGGATGAGTCAGCCTTGGCAGCTCCAGAATCTGGACAGCCCCATGATTGATAATGGCCAGATGTCCATTGCGACAGATGGCGTAGACCACCTCTTTGTCCACCAGGATATCACGGAAATCATAGTCTGGATTGCTCAGCAGCGTCTTGCTCTGCAGTTGGTCCCCTTTTCTTTTGTGAAGCATCAATTCACCATAGGTGCTGCATGTCACGATGGTATTACCCTCGTTTGACATCTCTGCAATTCCGGAGAGCGAGCCGTTGTGTTCCGACCAGTCGCGCTTACTCTGACTGGAAGCCATCAACGACTGGAAGATAGCCGGGTGATAGACGTCGTCCTTGTATCTGTTGATGTACAGGTATGACGCATATGACAGGAGGTCGGCCAGTTCGTTGTTTCCCAGTTGCGACTGTATCAATGAGAGTGATCCCAGCGAACGCGCCAGGGCTACATAGCTCAACGTATCCGTCATGCGTTTTGACAACTCAGCCTGGATACGCTGGTGCTCTGCTATCTGACGCTCGTTCTCGGCCACCTGACGGGCTTCCTGCGCCTTGACCTCAGAAGCTACAGCCTGTTGCTGGGCCTTAAGGGCATTCTGACGTTCTGTCTCCGAACGCTGGCGCATCTCATCGGCTGTTCGCTTCTGCTGGATGGCCTCCTCACGTTGCTCGTCCGAGATTTCCCTCTGCTGATAGGCAATCTCCTCCATCTGCTTACTGATGCTACGGTCTACGGCCGAGCGTTTCTCCTGTAGTTGCGCCTCTGCGAGCTGACTCTCCAGTTCCGTCGCATGACGATACTCCAGATACCAGCCTGTAAAACCAGACACAGCCGTGGCCGTGAGGGCCAGTCCTACTACTCCTATGGTGATGTTTTTCCTGTTCACAGTCTCTTCAGGGTCAATACCGTAATATCGTCACTCTGCTCTGCCTCGCCGGCAAAAGCAGCTACGTCGCTCTTGATGGCATCCACCATTTCCTGGCAGTTGTGCATCGCTACGTCTTCAAGTGTCTCTTCCAGTCTCTCTTCGCCAAACTGCTGATAGTCGATGTTCATGGCTTCTGTCACTCCATCGGTATACATCACCAGCGCATCGCCTTTCTCCAGTTGGAGCGTAGCCTCATGGTAGGGAAGACCATCAATAGCTCCCACCATGCAGTCACCCATCGTGGGCAACGGTTCCACCTTGCCGTCATGTTTCAGGACGTAGGGAGGATTATGTCCGGCATTACAGTAGTTGATTTCACCTGTGTTGATATTGATAATACCATAGAATACGGTCACGAACATGCAGTCAACGGACTCCGCGGCAAGCAGTTTGTTGCTGTAGGCAATACATTCCGCAGGACTGCCTCCACGCACACCCGTGGCACGGATCAGCGTACGGCTTACGGCCATGAAGATGGCGGCAGGAATACCTTTTCCGCTGACGTCGGCTATCACGAAACCGATGCGCTCATCGTCAATACGGAACAAGTCGTAGAAGTCGCCACCCACATCCTTTGCAGGTGTCATCGAGGCTGCGATATCCAGTTTGTCGGCTATCTCGGGGAATGGCGGGAATACCCTTGGCAGAATGGCCTGCTGTATCTCGCTGGCAATGGCGAGGTCACCTTTCAGCGATTCCAGCTGACTATGTTCCTTCTGCATCTGGTGCACGTAGTTGATCTGGTCGATGGCCTTCTCGATGGTGACACTCAGGTCGTCCAGGTCGATGGGCTTTGTGGCAAAGTCGAAAGCGCCATTGTTCATCGCCTGTCGGATATTACCCATGTCGCCATAGGCGCTGACCATGATCACCTTGAGGGCAGGGTTGCGCATCTCGTTGACCTTGGCCAGGAGTGTCAGTCCGTCCATCTCCGGCATATTGATATCCGAAAGGATGATTTCTATATCGGGATGCTTCACCATCATGGTGAGCGCTTCAAGTCCGTTGTGTGCAAACACGAATTCGTACTCTCCCTTACGAATCTTTCTTCTGAAATACTGTGTCAACAGGAGTTCGAGATCCATCTCGTCGTCGACACTAAGAATCTTTACTGGCATCATATTTTTGTGTTATTTGGTTACGAGAATAATACGGTGAGTCCGGCCATCACGATGCTCACCATCGACATCAGTTTGATGAGGATATTCAGCGATGGGCCCGACGTGTCCTTGAAGGGGTCGCCTACGGTATCGCCAACGATGGTGGCCTTGTGGGCAAACGAACCCTTGCCGCCGAAGTTGCCTTCCTCTACCATCTTCTTGGCATTATCCCATGCGCCGCCGGCATTGGCCATGAACACGGCGAGGGTGAACCCGCTCGACAGTCCGCCAACGAGCAGTCCCAGCACACCGGCAATACCCAGCACACAGCCAACGACGATAGGAATGGCGATAGCCAGGAGCGACGGTACAATCATTTCGTGCTGGGCGGCACGTGTGGATATCTCTACGCAAGAACCATAGTCGGGCGTGCCTGTACCTTCAAGTATGCCCTTGATCTCACGGAACTGTCTGCGCACCTCTTCCACCATCTTCTGGGCAGCACGTCCCACAGCCTCCATCGTGAGTCCGCAAAACAGGAAGGCGGCCATGGCGCCGATGAAGGCACCTACCAGCACGCGAGGGTTCATCAGGTTCACCTGGAAGTAGTTCATGAAGTCGGGTATAGTAGCGTTGATAGCGTCAATCTCCTCACCGGCCAGGTTCACGATGATATCGCCAGAGCGGTGCATCGCAATCTTCACCTCCTCGATATAGGAAGCCAGCAGGGCCAGGGCCGTGAGGGCGGCAGAACCGATGGCGAATCCCTTACCGGTTGCGGCGGTGGTGTTACCAAGAGCATCGAGTGCATCCGTACGGTGGCGCACCTCTTCACCCAGCTCACTCATCTCAGCGTTACCGCCTGCATTGTCGGCAATAGGACCGTAGGCATCCGTAGCCAGGGTGATACCCAGCGTAGAGAGCATACCCACGGCAGCAATACCGATACCATAAAGACCTTGCGACAGGGCGCTGGCATTCATGTCCATCACAAAACCATTGGCGCAGAGATAACTCAGCATGATGGCCACACCGATGGTGACCACGGGGATGCAGGTTGACATCATTCCCGTGCCGATACCCTTGATGATGACCGTGGCAGAACCCGTAAGACCAGCCTCCGAGATTTTCTGCGTGGGTTTATAGGAATGTGAGGTATAGTATTCCGTAGCTTGTCCGATGATGACACCTGCGGCCAGTCCTGTAATCACGGAGAACGAGAGCCCCAGCCAGTTGTCTATCTGGAGCAGATAGAGAATGCCGAAGGTAGCCGCGGCAATCAAGACGGCCGACACATTCGTGCCCAGCGACAACGAGTGTAGCAGGTCGCGCATCGTGGCACCTTCCTTGGTGCGGACAAGGTAAATGCCGAAGATACTCAGGAAAACGCCTACGGCAGCTATCAGCATGGGGGCGATGACAGCTTTCAACTGCATCTCGCCGGAAGCGGCAAAGGCTACGGCACCCAGGGCTGCTGTAGAGAGGATACTGCCACAGTAGCTCTCATACAGGTCGGCACCCATACCGGCCACGTCGCCCACGTTGTCACCCACGTTGTCGGCAATGGTTGCGGGGTTGCGCGGGTCGTCCTCGGGGATGTCGGCTTCCACCTTTCCCACGATATCAGCGCCTACGTCGGCAGCTTTCGTATAGATACCGCCGCCCACACGGGCAAACAGCGCCTGTGTTGAGGCACCCATGCCAAAGGTCAGCATCGTGGTGGTGATGGAGATGAGTCCGTCGGGATCAAAATAATTCAGGATGATAAACCATACTGCGATATCCAGCAGTCCCAAGCCCACTACGGTGAGTCCCATCACGGCACCGCTGCGGAAGGCTATCTTCAGTCCGCCATCCAGACTCTTACGGGCTGCGTTAGCCGTACGGGCTGAGGCGTAGGTAGCCGTCTTCATACCAAAGAAACCTGCCAGTCCACTGAAGAAACCGCCCGTCAGGAAAGCAAACGGTACCCATGGGTTCTGTACACCAAAGCCATAGGCCATCACAGAGAAGATGATGGCAAGGATGATGAAAACAATCAACACCACTTTGTACTGCTGTTTCAGATAGGCCATTGCGCCACGTCTTACGTGACCGGCAATCTCTATCATACGGGGCGTGCCTTCTTCCGCCTTCATCATGCTGCGGAAGAAACTGTAGGCCATGCCAAGGGCCACTACTGAGGCAATTGGAATGAGCCAAAAAGCAATAGGTATATTCGTCATTGGTTATTGTTTTTAGTCTAATTTGTATAATATTATGTATTACATTCTGCAAAAGTATCACTTTTTTTTTATAAATACAAATAAGTTTGCGATTTTTTGAGTAATTTTGCCGAAAAATTGAGAATATGACTTTACATATATTTAATCCTGAACACGATATCGCCCTTGCAGCCAACCTCGCCAACTTCACCGCGCCTCATGCCGGTCGGCAGTTGCGCCATGACCTGGGCTTTATTCCGGCCTTGTGGGCTGAAGAGGGAGACAGCGTTCTTGTTGATAATCCTGAACGTGCCGCCTACGACTATGACCGTTTTCTTCATGCCGTCAACAGGCAACTGAAGGATTACGCGCCGGTCAGGAAAAATTTCCTCCCTCGTTGGGAAAATAAAAATCCCTCGTCGGACATCACGAAAATCCAGCCATGGGGATGGGATGTGGCCCTGAAGGCCCGTCTGAAGCGGAGTGGGGCAGACGAGCGCTTGTTGCCCACGGATGCTCAGTTGGACGTTATCCGTCAGTTGTCGCATCGCCGCACCTCAGCCCAACTCCTTCCGCTGCTGCAATGTGAAGGTACGGTAGGCGAGTCGTCCGAGTGTCATACGGAAGAAGAAATTCGCCTGCTTCTGGAGCGTTACGGCCGACTGGTTCTCAAGGCTCCCTGGTCGTCGAGTGGCAGGGGATTGCGCTTTGTGAACAGTACCACTTTTACCACGCATCAGGCCGGATGGCTGCGCAATCTGTTTGCGACGCAGGGCTCTGTGATGGCTGAACCATTTTTTGACAAAGAGAAGGATTTTGGCATGGAGTTCTATGCCGGTGAAGATGGCAGTATCCGTTACTTGGGACTCTCGCTTTTCCATACGGCAAACGGCGCCTATACGGGAAATATCCTGGCTACAGAAAATAAAAAGCGTGAAATGATAAGCCGTTATATATCAATTGAATTGCTTGATAGTATTAAGGAAAATATTTGCAGTAGTCTGCCGGCCATCCTCAAGGGTGGCTATACCGGACCTTTCGGGGTTGATATGATGGTGGTCAAGGGCGAGCGTTTCCTGCTGCATCCTTGTGTGGAAATTAATTTACGCCGTACCATGGGACATGTGGCCCTGGCCTTGACGCCAACCGATGACGAGATGGTGCGTGTGATGAGAATAGAATTTGCGGATGGCCGCTACAAAATGAAGGTGGAAAGAGTATAGGTCTCATGATGAATCTATTTGATATATGGATGCTCTCTGTGGCGTTGGCCATGGATTGTTTTACGGTGTCGATAGCCAGTGGTGTGATTCAGGGCCGGCGGGAATGGCCTGTGATTCTCCGTATTGCCTTCCTCTTCGGACTTTTCCAGGCGATGATGCCTTTTTTCGGATGGCTCGCCACGAATTATTTTGCCCATTATATTGAAGCCTACGACCATTGGGTAGCTTTCGGTCTGCTGGCTTTTCTGGGCGGCAAGATGATTTATGAGTCGTTCCAGCCTGAGGAACAGCATTTCTTTAATCCACGGAAACTCCGCACCCAACTCCTCCTGGCTGTGGCCACGAGTATAGATGCGCTGGCCGTGGGCATCTCCTTTGCCGTTACGGGTTATTCCTCCATGTCGCTCCTCCTGGAACCACTTGTCTGGATTGGTCTGGCTTCCTTCTTTTTTAGTGTGTTTGGCCACCTGTTGGGACTCCGTTTTGGTGAGGCTGTGAGAAGGCGCATCCGCCCTGAATTATTGGGCGGTATCATCCTGATATTGATTGGCGTTAAGATTTTACTGACTCACATTTCAATTTTTTCTTCATTTTATTTGTCAGAATGATAAAGATTAACTATCTTTGCAGACAAATTAATAAATATTCTAATGGCTGACGAACAATTTCTTAATTCAGAACAAGAACTACAGCGCGAGCAGTTCAGGTCTCGAGATAACGAAACTCCCCAGATGCAGCAGATGATGCAGGGACAGACGGCGAATGCCAATGGCATTCCTTGTCCTAAGTGTGGCACTGTCAATGATCCCGATGCCACCTACTGTGCGCTGTGTGGTGCTTTCCTTATCACGGGCGTTTGCCCCAACTGTGGTAGTGAGATAGACCCGGATGCCGATTTCTGTGAGGCATGTCATCATTATATCAAGACGGATGTGTGCTCTTTCTGCGGCGCAAGTTTTAACGAGCAGGATGTCTACTGCCCTGAGTGCGGACAGCCTCGTGGCGGTATTGTATGTCCCGCTTGCCATACGCTCAACGATTTCTCTTTCTGTAAGCAATGCGGACGCCCCCTGACCGACCAGGCGCGTGCCATGCTGCAGCAGGTACGACAGATGCCTGAGTACAGGGAACTGGTGGCTATTGCCCAGGAGTACGACGAGCTGCAGATGCAGTTGCCCTACGAGACCGAGCAGGACAAGATGCGCGATGATGAGCTGCAGGGCTTGCGCAAGCGCGTGCTCACGTTGCTGGCCGAGGACAAGGGGCAGCATATCGACGTGAAGCCTGTGCCTAAGCGCCAGCGCGTGACCAAGGAGGAACTGGCTGACATGAAGAGCCGTAAGCTCGACCAGTTGGCTGAGTTGCTCAACCGAATGGCCATCCCCGAGGATCCCTCGCCGGCCACGGTCAGAAACTATGCGATGGCCCAGAAACCGTCGGGCGTGCGACTGGCCTGGAAATGTAACTATAAGAGTGCCCTTCACTCCAGTCCCTGTGGCTGTGCCAAACCTCAGATGGGTGGCAAATGGGTGATACTGGGACATAATTCAAAGCAGGATATTAAGGACGATAAATAATGGCAGACGATTTCGATAAAACCGACGTGTTCGACGACGACCCCGTTGTGGACGACAAGACCATGGTGATGAATCGTGACCTTGACCCTGTTGACGACGATAAGACGATGGTTTTTGCCGATAAGAACAAGGCAAATGCCAACGATGATGACGCCGTCAACGATGACGTTATCAGCGACGATAAGACGATGGTCTACAACGACGACAAGACAATGGTCTATGGTGGCGACGACAAGACCATGATTTATGGTAATAAGTCGCCCGAGGGTGATGACGCTACCATCGTGGGGATGAAAGAGAAAAACTCGGGAGAGACCACCATGCGTCCTGAAGGACCAGCATCGCGCAACGGCGCTAACGAGTCGTCGGCTCAGTATTTCAGTCTGAAGGGACTGGACTATGAACTGGTGACCTGTCTGAGCGATAACTCCGGTGAGGCTCAGGTCTATCTGGTTCAGAGAGAGGGTAAGGAGTATGTGCTGAAGCTCTATTACCCCAATTTCGATATCAATAAGAAACTGCTCCAGCTGGTTCGCTCGTTCCAGTTCGAGATGATTGTTGACCTTCAGGACTACGGTCGTACGTATGTAGACGGTAAGAACCGCTACTATGAGTTGATGGAGTACCTGAAGGGTGGCACCCTGAAGGATGTGAAGATCAATGGCGACTACAACCGTTTCCGCCGACTGACGCTCCAGGCTGCTGCTGCCTTGGCCTACTGTCATAAGAACCACTTGCTGCATAAGGACGTCAAGCCCACCAACTATTTCTTCCGTGACAAGGAGCAACAGGAACTGGTGCTGGGCGACTTCGGTATCTCTTCTATTCAGGAGACCGAGGGTAAGTCCTTCCGTACCACTCAGGCGCGTACGCCTATCTATGCGGCGCCTGAGATGTACACCGATGTGATCGACGGCGTGGTGGAGATTACCTTTGCAGCCGACTTCTACTCACTCGGTATGACCCTCTTCACGTTATGGCTGGGCGAGAGTCCGATGAGCTCTAACGAGCGTGCCATGATGAAACAGAAGAACGAGGGTCGTCTGCCTCGACTGAACGAGCTGCCCGATCCCGTCAAGCGACTCATCCAGGGTCTTACCTCCGTGAACGAGAACACCCGTTGGGGATACGACGAGGTGGAGCGCTGGTTCAAGGGCGAAGACGTGGCTGTAGATATCTCGTCGCCTTTCCTGCGCTATCAGAGCTTCGTGGTTGACCCCGAGCGCAACCTGATTGCTGAGAACGTGAAGGAACTGGTGCCCATGCTGATTGCCAATGAGCAGTTGGCTGTCCATTATTTCTACAGCGGACGCATCGTACAGTGGTTGGAGCAGAGTGGTAACATCAAACTGGCCACCCTGATTAAGGATATCCTGAATGTACGTTACCCCAACGACCAGAAAGCTGGTTATATGGCGTCGTGCTTCGCCATGGAGCCCACGCTGAAATATATCGACGTAGATAATAAGGAGTGCGCGGATGTGTCGGACATCGTGATGACGCTGCTCGCCAACCAGGAGAAATACTCCATCCTGCTCTTGAATCCCAACGATGCCCTGTTCCTGTGGCTCGAGGCAAGGGAGTATGGCGACGTGACGCGTCTCCGTTCTTATTTCCAGCCTGATGTCGACGGAAAGACCAGCGTGCTGCGTATGGTCTATGAGTTGGACAAGGGCATACCTTTCATCACCTACCTCCCGTCGTCTACCGTTCAGGATATTGTCCGTGCCTTCGGATATGAGAAGGTCAGGGAGGAAGACTGGCACGCCTTGTGCGACGGACGTCTGCTCTCATGGCTGTATTCACATGCCGACCTGGCTGTGTGCGAGTCTGTAAGACATCTCACGCAGGGACAGGAATATTCCAAGGCCCTGGCCTATAAGGTGCTCTATAAGATTGCGCCTAATGTGGGCTACGACCTGCGTGATGCTGACACGCCCGAGAAGATCGGTATGCTCCTGGCCTACGAACTGGTGAAGGTGCAGCGTGCTACTGACGATGAACTCAGGGAGCAGCTGGTGGAGTTTCTGGATCCCAACGACCGCTTCTATTTCTATGCCAAGCATAAGGGTTGGAAGGGGCTGATTGCAGAGGCCGACAAATGTTTTGACCTGAATTCCGAGGAGAACAGGGAGCGCCTCTGTGCCTACGACCTCCATACGGCCTTGTATCGCTTCTGTAAGATACTGGGCGGCAAACCCGTCTATTTCATCTCAGGTGGCGTCACGCTGAATGATGGCCGTAGCCTGGATTCCAAGAAACAGCCTCAGATCAAGGTGGAACTGCGCAACGGTTCCCTGATGCAATGGCTCTCGGTGTTCTATCATGAAGACCCGTCCCAGGCGTTCGAGGAGGAATACAGTTATGAGCGTGAACTTGAGAGCTGGGTGCTCAAACTGGGCGACCTGGATCCCCAGAGCATCTACTACCGCCGTTATACGAAGGCCTTGGAAGAGACGAAGGCCCGTGTCAACGAGGTACGCCGTGAATGGCAGTCGGCCCACTATCGTGATGTGTCCATCCGTTTCGGCTTCTATGGCCTCGCTGCTCTGTGGTGCCTGCTGGTATTCGTCCTGGGACTGGACGACCGTACCTATCTCTTCAGGCATCATCTCACTACGATTATCTATCCGCTGGGCGGCATGACGGGCGTCATCGTGGCCGTGCGAGCCTATTTCCGTGGCTATGGTGCCCTGGTATCGCTGCTGTTTGGCGGCTTCGGACTTGCCACGTCGTTCGCACCTTACTACGCCTTGAAGTTTGTCAACGAGCACACACCGTCGTTATTCCATCTGGCTGTGTTCCTGATATCCATCATCTATGTGATTGTAGCCCGCCTCACCGACTTCAGCCGTGATGAGAAGGCCGATTCCAAGTTTATCAATGAGGCCCTCAAGAAGGAGGATATCAAGTCCACGCTTCTTGAACCGCTTTACTATACCTTCAAGACCAAGTCACAACGATACAAGGCTTCTCATTTCAGCGTGCTCGATGAGGTTGACGACCAGATCCACTCTATCTCGGGTGAGTCGGTGATCCATTATCTGCTGTGGATGCTGCTTGTTATCGTGATGATCCTTGAGTTGTGTCTGTTCAGTCCTAAGGTGATTGGCTGGCACCAGAATAAAAACGTCAATCAACAGGAGAGCGTACGATGAAATGCGAACATTGTCATAAGGAAAACAGAAGTATTGCCAAGTTCTGCAAATGGTGCGGCCAACCCATGATGTCGCAGCATGTGCTCGATAAACTTGTGGGCTTGGACGATGTGAAGTCGCAGCTGAAGAATATCGTTGACGCCTATGCTTATCTGCGTACACGCAAGGACATCACCACCGTGCGCCTGTCGGTCAACTCTATCATCGTTGGTGAGACGGGTACGGGTAAGACGGTCTTGGCAGAGATTATCCGTGATTATTTCTGTCAGAATCAGATTATCAGCAAACCCAAACTGACCATGGTGGATGCTGTTGACTATCAGCGTTTTGTGGACCAGTGGGACGATAATATCAAGAAGGCCCAGGACGGTATCCTGTTCTTTGATAACGTGCAGAAGCTGTTGCCCGATAAGTATTCAAACCAGGTGAACCCGCTCGACAAGCTGTTTGTGGAGATGGACAAGTGGGAAGGTAATCCCATTGTGATTCTGGCTGGTCTGCCCAAGGGTTTTGAGGAGTTCCTGGAGAACAACCCCGCCGTCAAGAACCGCTTCAAATACATGTTCAACCTGCCCGTTCCCAATTGTCAGGAACTGTGCGACATGGTGAAGATGCAGTTGAAGACGAAGTACGGCATCACCGCTTTCTCAGAGGAGGCCGATAAGCAGTTGACCCGCTACTTCAAGTATCAGATAAAGATCAAGGACGAGACCTTCGGTAATGCCCATCTGGCTATGAAGACGGCCGAGGATATCTTCTCGTCGTTTATCAGTCGTGGCAGCAAGGAGTCTGTTGTCGAGAAAGACGATATCAAGGGTTATGTGCCCGAGGAGCGCACGCTCGACGATATCCTCAAGGATATGGATTCCTTCATTGGCATGACCGAGGTGAAGCAGGCCGTTCGCGAGATGGCCTATACCGTCCAGAATAATATGCAGCGTGTGGAGCGCGGACTGGGCGAGGCTCAGAAAATCTCCATGCATACCGTGCTCACGGGTAATCCCGGTACGGGTAAGACCACCATCGCCCGTAAGTTGGGCGAAATCCTCGCCGCCATCGGCTATCTGGACTCAGGTCATGTGGTCGAGGTAGACCGTTCAAAGATGGTATCCCAGTATCAGGGCGAGACGCCTAAGGTGGTCAACGAACTGTGTGACAAGGCCATGGGCGGTATCCTCTTTGTTGACGAGGCCTACACGCTGGCACCTGTCAGCGCCTCTGGCGAGCGTGATGCCCAGGGTGCGCAGGCCTTGGAGACGCTGATGAAGCGTATGGAGGACGATCGCGACAAGTTCGTGGTGATTGCTGCCGGATACCGCATGGAGATGGACAACCTGTTCCGCGTCAATCCCGGTGTGCGCAGCCGCTTCAATTATTTCCTGAACCTGGAAGACTATACGCCCGACGAACTCTATCAGATTATGCAGATGTTTGCCAAGGGCAAGCAGTATGTCTTCTCGCCTGAGGCTGAGAAACTGGCGCGTAAGAAAATTAAGGAGATGTACGACACGCGCGAGAAGGACTTCGCCAACGGTCGTAGCATGCGCCAGCTCTTTGACGAGATATGCAAGCGTCAGGCCGGCCGATTGCAGAAGGGCGATATCTCGGCTATGTCCAACGAGCAGCTGGTGACCATCGAGGCCCAGGATATACCTTACGAGGAGCCCAAGGCTGTCGACTGCTCTGAGTGCCTGAAGAAGTTCGACGGCATGGTGGGTCTGGAGTCCGTGAAGAAAGAGGTTACCAGTCTGGCTGCCTTCCTCACCTTGCAGATTAAGCGTGGCGAGACCAATACGTTCCAGGGCAAGCACTATGTGTTCACGGGTAATCCCGGTACGGGTAAGACCACCGTGGCGCGTATCATGGCCGATGTCTTCAAGACGCTGGGTGTCTTGTCGCGCGGCCAGCTCGTAGAGGCCGACCGCTCTAAGCTGGTGGCTGGCTTCTCTGGTCAGACGGCAATCAAGACCAACCAGCTCATCGACTCTGCCATCGGTGGCGTACTGTTTATCGACGAGGCCTATACGCTCAAGTCCAACGATCAGGATGCCTTTGGCAACGAGGCCATCGACACCCTGCTGAAACGCCTGGAGGACGACCGCGGTAAGTTTATCTGTATCGTGGCGGGCTATACCGACCAGATGCACGACTTCATCGATGCGAACCCGGGTTTGAAGAGTCGTTTTACGCAGACCATCCATTTCGAGGACTACAATCCAGACGAACTCACGCAGATATTTGTCAACATGGCTACCGGCAAGAATTTCGTGCTCGACGAGGAGATGCGTGCTGCCGTTCATCGTCAGTTCGAACAGCTCTACCTGCGTCGCGACAAGAATTTCGGCAATGCGCGTGAGGCCCGCCGTATCTTCGACCAGACCGTGGAGCGCCAGAGTGAACGACTGGTACGTCAGATGAGTCAGCCCGATGTGCAGGTATGCGACGATGTGGCCGACGGATTCCAGTTCGAGGATATGTACAAGTTGACCGTGGAAGACCTGCCCATGGCTCAGAGCACATCATCACGTCCGCTCGACGAGGTGCTGGCCGAGCTCGACGACTTCATCGGCATGCGCTCCGTCAAGAATGCTATCCGCCGCCTGGCCGTGCAGAGCATGTTTATCAAGCAGCGTGCCGCCATGGGTGCTGGTAGTGTGCAGCAGATGACGATGAACTTCATCCTGACGGGTAATCCCGGTACGGGTAAGACGTCTATCGCACGCAAGATGGGTGAGGTGCTCCAGGCCATGGAGGTGCTGCCCACATCCAATGTCATCGAAGCCAGCCGTGCTACGCTGGTAGGAAAATATATGGGAGAGACGCCCAAGATTGTCAACGCCATGTGCGACAAGGCGATGGGGGGTATCCTCTTTATCGACGAGGCCTATACGCTGTCTGACCAGAACGACCAGTACGGCAAGGAGGCTATCGACACCCTGATGAAACGTATGGAGGACGACCGTGGTAAGTTCGTGGTCATCGTGGCTGGCTATCAGAACAAGATGGAGCAGTTCCTGATGATGAATGCCGGACTGGCCAGTCGTTTCACCTATAAACTGCATATTGAGGACTACACACAAGACGAGTTGCTGGCTATCTTCAAGAAGATGGCCGAGAAACAGCAGTACACGCTGTCGCCGGGTGCCGAGTTCAAGGCGCTGGATGTCATCAGCCAGATGCTCGAGGTCAAGGACGAGACCTTCGGCAACGCCCGCGAGATTCGCAACCTGCTCGACGAGACCATTCAGCAGCTCTCTATCCGTGTGTCCAACATGCCGCCTGAGACCGTTACCAAGGAGACCTATCAGATTATCCAGCCTGAGGACTTCAAGGACCGTCAGTAAGCGGAATAGTAAGTACCGAAAATTCTTAGAACATGATTATTTGTCCTAGTTGTAAAGAAGAGATAGAAGACGATTCCTGTTACTGTGATCAGTGCGGAAAAGCCTTAGCATATTGTGAGCGTTGCGGCCGTGTGGGTATCGGCCGGCGCTGCACCTCCTGTGGTGGCATGATGCTGCTGGCCGACGAGTTCAAGCAGCGTCAGGAGACCTCTAATGTATCGATGTCTGTGTCTATGCGCCAGATGTCTATGCGTGGCATCTCCCAGCGCTCGGTATCGGTCAGTCAGCGTGGCGGCATCCCCGGCACACCTACCATGGGTGGTGGCGGACTGCCTCAGCTGCAGCTGTTCAACGACTCGCTGGGCATCCGCATCGTGGGTATCAACGGGGCTGTCATAGGCCGCAAGCAGGGTCCGTATATGCATTTCTTCAAGACGCAGGCCTACGTATCGGGTGCGCATGCGCAGTTGCTGTTCCGTCCTGAGTCCGGCTGGTGTATAGTCGACCGTGGTTCGTCGAATGGCACCAAGCTCAACGACCACCGTCTGCAGCCCGACGTAGAGATGTCTATCAAGAATGGAGATATCGTCACCATAGCCAATGTGGTGTTGAAAGTAGTAATTAGTGTAAATTAAATAAGTAGAAATGGCACATTTTCATATATCAGCATCAAGCAGAGTAGGATGTGTGAGGACAAACAATGAGGACATGATCCTCATCGGTTCAGAACTGTTGCGTAATGATGTCTATAAAACCAGTTTCACGACTAAAGCAGATAACCGTTTGCTCCTGGCTATTGCCGACGGCATGGGCGGACATAACTGTGGCGAGGTGGCCAGCGAGGACTCCCTGACCAATCTGCGCTTTTTCTTTGACGACCTGCCTTTGAACATGACCGAGGGCAACCTGCGTCAGGCTATGGACAACTGGCTGAAGAGCATGTGTCTGGCTGTAGAGGCCAAGGGTAAGGAAGACCCCATCTACCGTGGCATGGGCACCACGCTCGTGGCTTTCCTGTATTACGGCGGACAGTATTACTGGGTCAACTGTGGCGACAGTCGTCTGTACCGCTTGCATCAGGGCGAACTCACCCAGCTCACCACCGACCACTCGCTCAGTAATGTGCTGGGCCTGAAGACCCACTCCAGTCAGATTGTCAACTGCATCGGCGGTGGCAGCACGGAGAGTTATATCGACATGGCGAATATCACTGGTGAGGTGGAGTCGGGCGACACGTTCATGCTGTGCAGCGACGGTCTCACCGACATGGTGGCCGACGAGGACGTGCAGGCGCTGCTGGAGAAAAAGGCCGATGCCGACATGCTGTGCGAGGCTGCCGACAAGGCCGGTGGATATGATAATGTATCAGTGATTACGATTAGAGTAGATTAGTAAGATTAAATATTTGAACAGATAAGAGTTTTATATGCCGTTAAGATTACCTGACAGGTTACCTGCCATAGATATTCTGAAGCGTGAGAATATCTTCGTGATGGATAACTCAAGGGCACACTCACAGGACATCCGACCTCTGCGGATTGTGATCCTGAACCTGATGCCCCTGAAAATTACAACAGAGACCGACCTTATCCGACTGCTATCGAACACCCCGTTGCAGTTGGATATCAATTTTATGAAGCTTAAGAGTCATACGCCGAAGAATACGCCCATAGAACACATGATGATGTTCTATCGCGACTTTGAGTCGATGCGCCATGAGAAGTTCGACGGTATGATTATCACAGGTGCGCCTGTGGAGACCATGGATTTTGAGCAAGTGACCTATTGGGACGAGATAGTGGATATCTTCAACTGGGCCCGCACCCACGTCACCAGTACGCTCTATATCTGCTGGGCTGCGCAGGCTGGCCTCTATCATTATTATGGTGTGCCCAAGTATCCGCTTGATAAGAAGATGTTCGGCATCTTCGAACAGCACACCCTCCAGCCTCAGATGCCTATCTTCCGTGGCTTCGACGATACGTTTATGATGCCTCACAGCCGTCATACGGAGGTCCACAAGGAGGATATCCTGGCACATCCTGAGCTCCAGCTCATTGCCGAGAGCGATGACAGCGGCGTCAGCATCGTGATGGCGCGCGGCGGACGTGAGTTCTTTATCACGGGCCACCTGGAGTATTCGCCCAATACGCTGGATAATGAGTATAAGCGCGACTTTGGTGTGCGTTCTGATGTGGAGTTGCCGCGCAACTATTATCGCAACGACGACCCGTCGCTGCCGCCTATGGTCACTTGGCGCGCGCACGCAAACCTTTTCTATAGTAACTGGATCAACTACTACGTCTATCAGGAGACGCCGTTTGATATCAACAAGATTGAATGATACAACTGGAACTGCTGGCTCCTGCCAAGAATCTGGAGTGTGGCATTGCTGCCATCGACCATGGGGCTGATGCCGTGTATATCGGGGCTGCGCGCTTTGGTGCGCGTGCTGCCGTGGGCAATAGTGTGGACGATATCCGCACGCTCTGCCAGTATTCCCATCAGTATGGCGCCCGTGTCTATGTCACGGTCAATACCATTGTCTATGATGATGAACTGGCCGATACGCGGGCGTTGCTGCAGCAGTTGGCCGAGGCACAGGTCGATGCTATCCTGGTGCAGGATATGGGTGTGCGTCAGATGGCGCAGGAACTGGGTCTCACCGTTCATGCCTCTACGCAGACTGATAACCGCACGGCCGGGAAGGTCAGTTGGCTCCGCTCCCTGGGCTTTGCCCGTGTGGTACTGGCGCGCGAGTTGTCGGCTCAGGAGATAGCCGACATCCATCGTCAGGAGCCCGATACCGAACTCGAGGTCTTTGTCCATGGTGCGCTCTGCGTCAGCTATAGCGGACTCTGCTATGCGTCGCAGTATTGCTTTGGCCGCAGCGCCAACCGTGGTGCCTGTGCCCAGTTCTGCCGCATGAAGTTCGATTTGCTGGATGCTGATGGCGAGGTGCTCGATGCGCAGCGCTATTTCCTCTCGCTGAAGGATATGAACCAGAGCGAACATCTGGGCGAACTCATCGAGGCGGGTGCTGTGTCGTTTAAGATTGAGGGCCGACTCAAGGATGTGACGTATGTGAAGAATGTGACGGCTGCCTACAGCCAGTTGCTCAACGCCTATATCAAGCAGCATCCCGGCCAGTACGAGCGTGCCTCGAAGGGCAGTTGCACCTATACGTTCAGGCCTGATTTGCGCAAGACCTTCAATCGTGGCTATACCACGTATTTCCTGCATGGCCGACAGCCTGATATTGCCTCTTTCGACACGCCTAAGGCTATGGGTGAGTTTGTGGGCACGGTCAAGGAGTTGCGTGGCAATTCGTTTAATGTGGCAGGTGTGGCGTCGTTCAGTAATGGCGACGGACTCTGCTTCGTCAACGACCGCCGCGAGCTCGAGGGCTTCCGTGTGAATAGGGTAGAGGGCAACCGTCTTTTCCCCTTGAAGATGCCGGCCAACCTGCGTCCCGGACTCCGTCTTTATCGTAATAACGACCAGGAGATGGAACGCCTGTTGGGTAAGAAAAGTGCCGAACGAAAGATGACGGTCACCATGGCTTTGCGTGCCACGGCCGATGGTTTCTCCCTGCAGATGGGCGATGCTGTAGCCTCTATCGTGGCCGAACATCAGGAGGCTCAGAAGGACCCGCGCGAGAATATCATCCGTCAGCTTACCAAACTTGGCGGCACGCCGTTTGAGTGCTCAGAGGTTGATATCCCTGCTGATTTTAACTACTTCATCCCTAGTAGCTTGCTGGCAGAGCTTAGAAGGAATACTGTAGAGGCGGCGCTGGCTCTTTCCGTCAGCCCTCAGCCCTCTCACATCAGCCCTCAGCCATCATCCCTCAGCCCTCAGACATCCTACCATCTGCCGTACCTCTACAACGCCTCCAATGCCCTGGCGCGTGCGTTCTACGAGCAGCAGGGTATCCAGGTGGCTGATGCCTTTGAGGTGCGCCAGCCCGCCGAGCGTCTCATCATGCAGTGCCGTCATTGTCTGCGCTTTGCCCTGGGACGCTGTGTGAAACATGGTGGCCGGAAGCCCGAGTGGAAGGAACCGCTGTCGCTGCGCTTAGGCGACGGGCGTCAGTTCCGCCTGGAGTTTGACTGCCGTCATTGTCAGATGAATATTTACGCCGATGAATAGACTGTCGCTTTACGTAATAGGAGTGCTCAGCCTGCTCTTCACAGGTTGCTATCATCAGACGCCCGAGACCTCGGACGCCTGGATAGTCACCGAGGAGCAGATGGACTCTATCTCTTTCTATACCACCCATCACTACACCCACAACTATAATTTCCTGGTGACGGCCGACACCCTCTGGCTCATCTGTCAGCAGCCCTCTGAGGTGCTCAGCGACATGCTGGTAGACAGTGTTGCCGTGGTGCGCGACGACCGTCTGGTGGTGGCCGATATCATGACCCTCTCGTCAGATACTATCGACTCCGTATGGGTGCAGGTGGCGCGTGATCAGATGACCATGGGCTGGATCCACGAGCAGCAGATGTTGCCCGGTGTGGCCCCTGACAACCCCATCTCGCAGTTCATCACCTTCTTCTCCGATACCCACCTGCTCATCATGCTGGCCTTCCTTGTGGTGGTGCTTGCCGCCTATACCCTCCGCATGGCCTATCGTCATAATGCCCGCATCGTGCATTTCAACGATATCCCCTCCGTCTATCCCATGCTGCTGGCCATTCTTGTGTCGGCCTCAGCCGTGTTCTATAGCACCATCCAGTTGGCCGACCCCGACTCCTGGCGCCATTACTACTATCATCCCACGCTCAATCCCTTTGCCGTGCCCCTGCATCTCAGCCTGTTCCTGATATCCGTATGGGCCATGCTGCTTATCGCCATTGCCGCGCTCGATGATATCCGCCGCCAACTGTCGTTCACCGAGGCCATCCTCTATTGCCTGGGTCTGATGGGCGTCCTGGCCATCGACTATGTCGTCTTCAGCATCTCCACCCTTTACTACATCGGTTACCCCCTGCTGATTGCCTACGTCGCCTTCGCCATCTACCAGTATGTGCATCATGGCCGTGCCGTCTATATCTGCGGCCAGTGCGGCGCCACCCTTCACCAGAAGGGCAAGTGTCCCCATTGCGGCACCGTGAATGTTTAGAGCGGATATAATCCACAGGTAAGCAACGGAACGATTGCTAAAGACTGACGGAAAGTGAATGGAACAATAGCGAAAAGTTTAGATTTAGCTTTATTGTCCCGTTGCTTACCAGCAAATTTTATTTGCCAATGACAAACGAGAGCGTAAACACAACAATAATCGAGAAACATACGTGGCTGGAGCCAGGAGTTTGGCGCAAACCATGCATCGTACATGTAACGATGGTGGCAAATGCGCGGCAGGCGTTGTTTGGCAAACTGGCGCACAATGGTTCGGAGGCTGTCATAGAAAAGACCCCGATAGGCTGGGCACTCATCAATAAGCAGCAGAAAATGCTGATGATGTGTCCTGAGATAAAAATTCTTGCTGACAAAGTGATGCCCGACCATCATCACATGGTGCTTCAGGTGCAGCGGACCATGTCGCGTAGCATCAAACAGGTGGTGCGCGGCTATATGCAGGGATGCAAGGAGGAAGCACGCAAACTGGGAT
>Ga0256404_1003334_pt1 | contig 33021 bp, 26 predicted proteins | sample RumenRJG_01DNA_FD_185990 | JGI IMG/M metagenome (GOLD analysis project Ga0256404, IMG submission 185990) | Bovine rumen microbial communities from Lethbridge, Alberta, Canada - RJG_01 | ecosystem: Host-associated > Mammals > Digestive system > Stomach > Rumen | place: Canada: Alberta | collected...
GTTTGTTTTTACGTGCCATAATGAGTTCCTCCTATTTTTTTATATAATACTATGTTTTAGGAGAAATATCATTTTAATTTGAACTATTTATATACTAACATCAGTTTAGATGATAAAGGAGGCTGAGCATATGGGACAGGCATATAGTGGAGTTTGTACGAATTGTGGTTTTAAAATAACAAAAAATATAGGTGTAGGCTTTATGTTTCCGACGGTCTATGGAGAGGTCAGAAAAAGAGCATGGGATGGAGAATATGGGGAAGAGATGATGTATTTTCTCAGGAAGAACCCTCAGAGAGCTATTGATGCAGAAATTAATCTGTATGTTTGTGAAGAATGTGGTGATATCTCATCGGACTATAATCTAGGAATGTATATTCCTCGGGAAGAAGATGAAGAGATGCTCAAAGAAGCCGATTTTTCGTCAGAGGACACAGGTAATTCAAATTATTTCATGCACGATGAACTAAGACGCAAATTCAAGAAATTCAAGGACTATGATCATAGATGTGAGAAGTGTCATGGAAAGCTTAAGATTGTTGTGGGAAAGGGCTATGATAAACTCAAATGCCCTCGCTGTAAAATTAAGCTTATTCCGGGAGATATAATCATGTGGGATTAGCTGGTTGTGAGAAGAGAATCATGTGGATGTCTCTGTTATAACCCTTTGTATAATGCCTCGAAATGTGGTACAATTAGAGCGTGGTTGTGGGACCACAAATACAAGGAAAACCGCAAGGAGAAGGCGGGTTTTCCGGAACACGGGGGTAGGCCGTTATGAAGGGGAAAAACCAGAAGCTTAAGCTTCTTTATTTGGCAAAAATAATGCAAGAGCAGACAGATGACACTCACGCTCTTTCCATGTCCGAAATACTTGCGGAGCTTGCGAAGCATGAAATTCTGGCACAGCGGAAGAGTATTTACGAGGATCTGGCTGCTCTTGATGAATATGGGATAGAAATAATCAAAGAACGTGTCGGTTCGAAGACGCTATATCATTGCGGCAACAGGGTATTTGAAATCGCAGAGCTGAAGTTCCTGGTGGATGCGATCCAGTCCTCGAAGTTCATTTCTGAGAAGAAGACCAGGGAGCTGATCAAGAAGCTTGAAAATAACATCAGCGTGTATGATGCGAAGCTCCTTGATCGCGAGGTGAAAGTGGCAGGGCGCGTCAAAAATATGAATGAAAGCATCTACTACGCCATCGATTCACTTCACAATGCGATAAGCGAGGACAAGGCCATCCGTTTCAAATATTTCAGCTGGAACGTCAAGGGCGAAGAGGAGTTCCGTAGGGACGGGGCATTCTACAATGTGAGCCCATGGGCGCTGCATTTTGACGATGAGAGGTATTATCTGATCGGATATGATCATGATAAGGATGAGATCCGGCATTTCCGTGTGGATAAAATGCGCGAGGTCGAGCTAACGAATAAGAAACGTAAGGGGAAGACGAAATTCAATAAGCAGGACAAGGCGAAGTGGAGTGAACAGTATTTCCGCATGTTCGGCGGAGAGATAGAGACCGTAACCCTGAAATGCAAAAATGAGATGGCAAATGTCATCATCGACCAGTTTGGCAAGGACGCCTGGCTGCACCCGATAGATGACGAATGGTTCACCGCAAGCGTTAACGTAGCGGTGAGTGACCAGTTCCTTGGATGGATCGTGGCACTGGGCGGAAATGTAGTGATTACCAGCCCGGAGAGCGCGAAGGAGAGGATGAAGGGATTGGTGAGGAAGAAGTTTGCGGAATAAAATGGATAATACTATTGATTGAATATATGTGGAGAAAAAAATGACAGGACAAGTAAAATCTAAACAACGTGTTGCTGACCACGGTGAGGTGTTTACAGCCGAGCGTGAAGTCAATGCCATGCTGAATTTGGTGAAACAGGAGACGGAGAGAGTGGATAGCCGTTTCTTGGAGCCGGCCTGTGGTGATGGCAATTTTGTTGCTGAAATCCTTCGCAGGAAGTTGGAGGCTGCCAAGAAAAGAGCGATTCCGCCGAAGAAAAAGAAACCGCTGCCGATGGAATTCGAGAAACAGTCGGTGATCGCAGTGGCAAGCATATATGGCGTGGATCTTATGATGGACAATGTGATTGCATGCAGGGAACGTCTATATGACATTTGGAACAAAGAATACGAAGCTATCTGCAAGAAGGAAGTCAGTGAAGACTGCAGAGAGGCTGTAAGGTTTATCCTCAGCCGAAATATTGTCTGCGGTAACGCGCTGAGCCTGAAGGTGGTGGATGACGAGGGAAACGATACAGAGGAACCAATAGTGTTTTCTGAGTGGGCTTTCGTCATGGGTAATAAGATGCAACGGAAGGATTACCGCTTCGACAAATTACTGGCCGGAGATTATGAACCTAAGGCCAAAAAGAAAAAAAAGAAGACTGAGCCGGAAGGACAGATGAGTCTGCTTTCCATGTTGGAAGACAAACCAAGTGACGAAGGAGAATTCTTAACCTCCTATGTCGCGGATTATAGGAGGATTCAAGATCATGGCGAATAATCTTTATAACACGATGTACAATCCGGATGTGCTGTCCTGCATCGCCAATCTTTCAAACGATGAGGTGTTTACGCCTCCGGAGGTGGCGAATGAAATGTTAGATATGCTTCCACAGGAACTGTTTAGTAATCCGGATACCAAATTCCTTGATCCGGCATGCAAGAGCGGAGTGTTTCTGCGAGAAATAGCAAAGCGATTGCTCAAAGGGTTGGAAAGCATTTATCCTGATCTTCAAGAAAGAACGGATCATATTTTTAAGGAACAGCTGTATGGTATTGCCATAACAGAATTGACTTCCCACCTATCGAGACGTAGTCTGTATTGCTCAAAAACAGCAAATGGTAATTATTCAGTCGTTCATTTTGATACCATCGATGGAAATGTTCGTTTTAAGAGTATTCAGCATCGTTGGCAAAATGGGAAATGTGTTTTCTGCGGAGCGTCTCAAAAAGAATACGATAGATCAGCAGATTTGGAAACGCATGCATACGAGATGATACATACTTCTAAACCAGAGGAGATTTTCAACATGAAATTTGATGTAATAATAGGAAATCCGCCATATCAATTAAGTGATGGTGGCGGGAATGGAGCAAGCGCACGGCCTATTTACCAATTGTTTGTTCAAAGTGCTAAACGTCTAAATCCGCGCTTTATGACTATGATTACACCGTCAAGGTGGTTTACGGGTGGAAAAGGACTTGATGAGTACAGAGATGAAATGCTTCACGACAATCGGTTGAGAATTATACACGATTATCCGGAGGCATCAGATTGTTTTACAGGTGTTCAGATAAAAGGTGGAGTATCATATTTCCTTTGGGACAGAGATAATCCAGGAGATTGCTCTGTATATTCTCATAAAGGGAGTGATGTGTTTGGTCCTGTAGAAAGACCTTTGTTAGAGACGGGATGCGACACGTTCATTAGATACAATGAAGCTGTAGATGTCCTTCATAAAGTTAAAGCGCATAAGGAAAAGTCCATGGAGGACCTTATCAGTACAAGGTTACCGTTTGGTTTGCCAAACACATACAAGGGAAATAGGACTAAATCGGCCAGCTCAGACTTAAAGATTTATGTTAGTGGAAACGATAGAGAGGTTCGAGGAACAACTGCATATGCGCCTATGAGAGATGTAACGCGCGGCAGTGAAATGATCCCTTGGCATAAGGTGTTCATAGGTAAAGCTGGAAGTGGAAGCGATGCATTTCCGCACCCGATTTTACCCAAACCGTTTTATGGAGAACCCAATTCTATCTGTAATGAGAGCTATTTAGTAATTGGTCCATTTAAGAATAAGACCGAATGTGAGAATGTTATGTCTTATATAGCTACAAAGTTTTTCAGATTTTTAGTTCTGTTGAAGAAAAACTCTCAGAATGCTGCCAGAGGAGTCTATCAGCTTGTTCCTCAGCAAGATTTTTCTAAAGCATGGACTGATGAGGAACTATATGAAAAATACGGGATATCAGATGAGGAGATAGCCTTTATTGATACAATGATTCGTCCGATGGATTTGGGAGGTGAAGACTGATGGCTGATTTTGAGATGGATTTCTTTCCCCAACGTCCGGATACTGATCCCAAGATATATGCTTATGAACACATAGGAGTTGAATCACAGAAGGGCTATATAAAAGTCGGGTATACAGTTCGTGATGTCGAGGATCGCGTATATGAGATAGAGCATACAGGCGGTGTTCCCTATCGCATTCTGGCTTATTGGAATGCGATGAAGAATGACGGCAGCGTTTTTACCGATCACGATGTTCATGCTGTTCTGAAAAAGAAGGGGTATAGACAGCTTAACGAAGGCGAAGACCGTAACGAATGGTTTAAGTGTTCTCTGAATGATGTCAAGGCTGCGGTTACTGCAGTTCAGATGGGAACAGAGAATGTTGAGAATAGAACGCAGACCTTCGCCATGCGTCCAGAGCAGGAACAGGCAGTAGAAATGACGATGAAGTATTTCGAGTCTGCCTACGAAGAGAATAGCGGACGTACTCCTAAGTTCCTTTGGAATGCCAAGATGCGTTTCGGAAAGACCTTTGCGTCGTATGAACTGGCAAAGAAGATGGGATTCAAGAGGATCCTGATTCTTACCTTTAAGCCGGCAGTTCAGACTGCATGGCGTGAAGATCTCATGACGCATGTGGATTTTGAAGGCTGGCAATTCATCACGCGTCCTACTACACCTGGCGGATTGTCCAATGATGAACAGTATAAGAGGGCTGATCAGAGCAGACCAATCGTGTGCTTTGGTTCTTTTCAGGATTTCCTGGGAGTAAATAAAGAGACCGGCGGCATCAAGGCAAATAACGAGTGGGTACATACTACAAACTGGGATCTTGTTATTTTCGATGAATACCATTTCGGTGCGTGGAAGGATAGTGCAAAGAAGCTCTTTGAATCTGATGAAGATACTTACGATGAAGATTTGGCGAAGTACGATGCCGGTAATGCTTATGACGAAACATGGCTGCCAATAACGACACAGTATTATTTGTATCTGTCCGGCACACCTTTCAGAGCACTAAATTCCGGTGAGTTTATCGAAGAACAGATTTATAACTGGACATATTCTGATGAACAGAGAGCGAAGGAAGAGTGGAAAGGTGATAATAATCCATATGCTGCACTTCCGAGAATGGTCATGCTGACATACAAGATTCCTGAAAGCATTCAGAGAATCGCTAAGCAGGGTGAGTTTGATGAATTTGATCTGAATGTGTTCTTCTCGGCCGAAGGTAAAGGGCAGGATGCGCACTTTGTATATGAGGATTACGTGCAGAAATGGCTGGATCTTATCCGAGGTTCATATTTGGAGACATCTGTTGATGAATTGAAATTGGGTGCACAAAAACCGCCTATGCCGTATTCTGATACCAGATTACTGAATGTGCTTTCTCATACACTTTGGTTCATGCCGAACGTTGCATCTTGCTATGCAATGGCAAATCTGTTGGCACAGAAACAGAACAGTTTCTATCATGATTATAAGGTTAATGTTTGTGCCGGCACTCAGGCCGGTATTGGAGTTGCAGCGCTGGAACCGGTACGTCGTTCTATGGGTGATCCTCTCGAAAGCAAAACCATTACGCTTTCATGCGGTAAGCTGACAACCGGTGTTACCATCAAACCTTGGACTGGAATCTTTATGCTTAGAAATCTGTCCAGCCCGGAAACATATTTCCAGGCTGCATTCCGCGTACAGAGTCCGTGGGAAATCACCAAGGATAACGGTGAGCGTCAGATCATAAAGCAGGAATGCTACGTGTTTGACTTTGCCCTGGATAGGGCACTTAGGCAGATCTCCGATTATAGCTGTCGTTTGAATGTTGCCGAAAGTAATCCGGAAAAGAAAGTGGGAGAGTTTATAAACTTCCTGCCGGTATTGGCTTACGACGGAAGCGCCATGCGTCAGGTCAATGCAGCAGAAATCCTGGATATTGCTATGGCAGGTACATCGGCTACGTTACTTGCAAAGCGTTGGGAGAGTGCGCTGCTTGTTAATGTTGATAACGATACTCTTTCAAGACTTCTGGCGAGTGAAGAGGCTATGGATGCTTTGATGCGTATCGAGGGATTCCGTAGCTTGAATGCGGATATCGAGACCATCATCAATAAATCAAATGCTGTAAAGAAGGCAAAGAAAGAGAGCGAAAAGCTTACACCAAAGGAGAAGAAAGAGCTTACAGACGCTGAGAAGGAGTATAAGTCTAAGCGTAAGATGATTCAGGAAAAACTGATCAAATTTGCTACTCGTGTTCCGGTCTTTATGTATCTGACAGACTATCGTGAGTACAGCCTTCAGGATGTTATTACACAGTTGGAGCCGGATCTGTTTAAGAAGGTTACCGGTCTGGATGTCAAAGATTTTGAGCTTTTGGTTTCTCTGAACGTATTCAATGAGGCCCTCATGAATGATGCCGTCTATAAGTTCAAGAGATACGAGGATGCCAGCTTGATCTACACCGGAATTGATAAGCATACCGGAGAAAATGTCGGTCTGTACAGCACAGTTATTTCTCGTGAAGATTATGATGCAATGGCAGGGCAGCTGGCAGATTCTATGAAAGCTGATGCACCAAAAGACGATGATATTCCAGAGAGACCTATTTTTACCAACATCAGCAGCTATTCCTATGACGATGATGAAGACGAAGAAGATCTGCCAATGGTAGCTGAACCAAAGGCATCCTATGGTACAAAGCGTACTCCAATAGCGCAAACTTCGAAGCCAGTAATTGGTGGTACCTATCGACCGGCATACGTTCCGCCTACACCTACGGCTCCTGTACAGAAGAAGGCTGTTATTAAGGTGGATACCAGCGGCGTTAAAGCCGGAACAATTGTAAAGCATAAGGCATTTGGTACAGGCGAAGTAAAAGGCATTGATGGTTCAATGATTGTTGTAGTATTTAATGGTGTGATCAAAAAATTCCAATTTCCGGGGGCTTTCGAACAGGGTTTCTTGTCACTGGATGTATAAAATAATAATGGAGAGTGATGAGCATGAGCGATACTTTTGTAAAGCTAAAGACCATCGCCGATTTGCAGAATGAATCGGCAAAATTTTATATAGATGCGTATCAGCGTGGGTATCGTTGGACGGAGAATGAAGTCCGTGACCTGTTGGATGATATCCGTGAATTCAGTCATGCGAAAAGACAGGATGACAGAACATTCTATTGCCTGCAACCGATTATCGTGACGCAGGCTGATGACGGAGTTTCATGGAAAGTAATTGATGGCCAGCAGAGGCTCACCACGATCTATCTGATTTATTCATTCTATTGGGTAATGCAGGGACCGCTACTTCGAGATCGATTACCATTTGAGCTTTCATACAACAATAAACCGAAGCTTCAGGAATGCATAAAAACCTTTACAGAGAAGGAGTATGCAAGATCAGAGCAGGTGGAGCATGAAATGGCGTTCTATGAGAATGATATTGACTGTCATTATGTTCTGGAAGCCTATAAGTGCATCTGTGACTATTTCCAGAAGCTCATCAAGGATCTAAATACACGTAATGAGCTCAATGATATGAAGAAGATCTTTGATACATTTATGAAGATCATATGGTATGAGCTTACGGATTGTGATGTAAATACTGAGGTGGCAATATTCTCAAAGATCAATATGGGTAAGATTGCGCTTACTAATGCTGAGTTGATCAAGGCACTTCTGTTGAAAAAAGATGGCAATGATTCAGATATGCTTGTTTCTACCCAGATGAATATTGCTGTTAAGTGGGATGAGATAGAAGCACAGTTATCTGAAGAGGAATTTTGGAGCTTCCTTGTAAATGAGAAGAGCGAAGAGTCCGCTTATGCTACAAGGATTGATTTTATCTTCCATGTAATGGCAAGGGAGCTGAATGATGGGATTTTGAGGGATGCTAATGAAAAATACGCGAATGAGGAGTCGTATACTGTTTCTGAGAGCGTGAATAAAGATAAGTTTTCATTCTATGTTTTTAGCAATTATGTGAGACTTTTGCAGAAGCATCCAGACGAAAATGCCGATGATGATCAGAATTATATCGAGCGAATCTGGGATGGTGTGTGTGAATATTACAGGATGTTCAAAGACTGGTATAAGAATATTCTCTGGTATCACATGATCGGATTCCTTGTTGAGTCTTCAAACAAGCAATACATTGATCAGATTCTTGAACTTAGCAGACTTTACAGAGAAGGATCCGATGACAGCGGTGAAGGGCATAAAGATCACTTCGAGAAGGAACTGAGAGTCCGCATCTCTAAAGTGGTTTTCGGAGGAAAGATTCCGACTACTGCTGAATGCCGCGACTTCATCACCGGGCTTGACTATCAGGAAGATAAAAATAAGAGGGATATCAGGAATACGTTGCTTCTGTATAACATCGCATATCTTGAGGCTTGCGAGGAAAACGGTAGATTCCCGTTTGAGAAATACAAAGATGAAAAAGTTTCATGGGATCTGGAACACATCAATGCTGTTTCTGATGCACGTCCGGATGATGACCGCCGTGACTCCGATGATAATAACAGACTGCAGTGGCTGAAAAAAACAGCGGATATCCCTGAAATTGAAAAGATTACAACAGCAGATGGTCAGTCTATTCAGGACCTCGTAAAGACCATTGTTGATAATAAATATTATCTGGCAAAATATCAGCCGAATACGAAGGACTTTATTCAGGTCTATGAGGCTGTGATCAATTACTTTGGCGGTGCAGGAGAACCCGACAATTCCATTGGTAATCTGACACTCCTTGATGGCGGCACCAACAGATCTTACAAGAATGATGTATTCCCTCTTAAGAGGAAGACCATTCTGGAGCGCACGATGAGCGATGTATTTATTCCGCTGTGTACAAGGAAAGTATTCATGAAGGGCTTTGCAGAATCCGGAGATCTCTTAAGATGGCGCGACGTGGACAAGAAGGCGTACACGGAAGAGATCATCAGCTGCGTCTCCAAATATCTGAAGCTGGAGGATGAGAGCCATGAGTAACGAGATTCAAAACAAAACTAATGCAACGGAAGAAAGCTTCTGGAGTATGCTGAGCCGGATAGGAAGTGAATTCGCCATATATATTCCGAGGATTCAGAGGAATTATGCTCAGGGACGTCTTGATAATACAACAAAACAGATCAGGGATAAGTTTGTAGATGATATCTTTGAGAGCTTGGTGAATTATCAGGAAACCGGTAATATTCTTGATGTCAATTTCATATATGGAAACATCGAAGAAGATGACGGAAAGAAGAGGTTTATTCCAATCGACGGGCAGCAGAGACTGACAACATTGTTTTTGCTTCATTGGTATTTTGCTGTTTATTCAGGAAAGATTGATTTAGATCCTGAGGTCAAGAAGAGACTGCTTCAATTCCAATATGAGACGCGTAATGTGACTGGAAAATTCTGCCGAAACCTGACAGAATATGTACGCATTGATTTGTGTTCATTGCCTGATGATAAAAAAGTATCGGATGCAATCAGGAACTACTACTGGTTCTTCTCTGATTTTGAAAATGATTCCTCTGTAAGAGGGATGCTGGTTATGATTGATGCCATCCATGATAAGGCGAAGGAGTATGCAAAGAATGGTATTTCATTGGATGGGATCTTTGATTTGCTTGCTTCTGATGATGCACCGATTAGATTTTTGTACTTGAATATCGATGATGTGGGGCTTACTGACAGCATTTATATCAAGATGAATGCCAGAGGAAAAGCACTGACACATTTTGAAAATTTCAAGGCCCAGCTCAGGAATTATTTATCCGAGGATGAGGATTTTGCTAATGAGTTCATTGATAATATAAATGGAAAGTGGTCTGAGTTTTTCTGGAATCCGGTATACAGAAGGATGATAAAGGATCCTGTTACCGGAAAGGAAACAAGAGAAACAGCATTTGACTCTCAAATGATGAAGTTCTTCAGATTTGGTATGATGATGGATTACATCGTGAATCTGGATGACAGTATCGTTGTAAATAATCAGAAGAAAATCAGAGATGCTTTGAGGGATCTGATCAAAGAGCAGGACTATTTCTTTACTTCAAGACTGTTTAAGGATGGATTTCAGCATGTGTACTGGCTTGAGTCGGAGAAACCTGTACTGAATATCGGTACTTTCAAGAAGATCAATAAGCTGCTGAATGTTCTGACGAAGAGACAGCAACAGACAAAGTCAATTTCATTTGTGAATGGGGATGAATATAATAAGACGTATATTGGGGAGACCAGGGCATTCCGCAGGCTGATTGGTATATCAGATGAACGTGCTCTTACAAATGAAGAACAGATTGTGTTATACGCGGAGTATGCATTCCTGATTAAGTATGCAAATGATGATGATACGTTCGGCAAGGAAAAAGAACTTAATAGGTGGTTGCGTCTTGTATCAAATCTGGTTAAGCCTACACTGAACCTGCAGCTGGATGTTTACTTTGGTATGATTCGCTCTGTGAACAGGTTGGTGGAGGATGGATTTGCTATAGAATGCGACAAATATATGAGCAGGCTTTTAAGACGAAACTATCGACAGAGTGCTATGTCTGTATTTACAGAAACGCAGGTAGTAGAAGAGTCAATCAAGTCAATTCTGATGTTGATCGATCCGGCATGGAAAAAGGCAGTAATGGATTCGGAAAATACATTCATGGACGGACAGACGGGAGCATTATATGAGTTCTCTGGTTTGGTAGATGAATACGAGAGGCAGATTGCTGAATATCAGGATCAGAACCCTAATGCAGATATGGTAGAAGATGGGGCAGAAATTCTGGCTGGAATAGATGGCGAAAGCGAGTATTATTCAATCTTTAATACTTACCTCAACAAATTCATTATGTTGTTTGATAAGGATGGTGTCAAAAAGGAGATAGAAAATGCAGCTTTGTTCCGTAGAGCTCTTTTATGTTACGGAGGTCAGTACAGCTATATGCTTCCTCCTGGAAAAGCTAGGCAGAGTTTTCTTGATAACACGGATCGAGACTTTGGCTTCAAGAGATTACTCAGAGATGACAATAGTGGAAAACGGAACTATCTTAAGGAATTGATGGATGATATCTCGTTAGACAGGCCGATTGAAGAACAACTTCAGGAGATCATAGATCGGAAGACCTTTGATGATACGGATCGGTGGAAACAATACTTCGTTAAGATGCCAGAGATACTGGATTGCGTTTCTATAAACGATGAAAGCAAAAAGGATCCGCAGGGTAACTGGGTATTTGCGATTCCACAGAGATTTATCCGCAGAAACAGTGCAGATGACATACTTTTACTTTCAAGAACACAGACGAATTCCATTAACAGAGAGCTGTATTCATATGTCTTGTTCTTGAAGGCACGGAAGATGGGATTAAAGGTAAATTACAAGGCAGAGTTTACGGATAATGCTGAAAAATTCGCCTATTACGATAATAAACAGGGCGAACAGATTCAGGTTGTGTATAAGAACAAAGAAGATGTCGGGTATGCTTATATTGCGAAAAAGACGGACGATACTGAACTGATCTATTATGACAGCCTTGAAATGATGCTGGATTATGTGGATAAGACGATAAAGAAAGATTGATTATTTGAACAGAGAGGTAATCATTTAGAATATCAAATTTTGGATTTGTTATTATTCAATGATGATAATATGTATTTTATGATGATTTTAAAACCTAGCGTGGCTTTTGGAAAGTGAGTATGAAAGGGGGATACGATGATTAAGATTTATGTTACAGGGGACAATCATTTTGGGAAAAAATATGATCGATATCCTGAGGTTAAGGATAAGCTGATTGAGAGTAGATTTAACGTGCTGGAAGAAATGGTTCACAAAGCGGAGGCTGAAGGATGCGAACTGTTTGTAATCACCGGCGATCTATTTGACAATGTCCATACTATAAAAGTGTCTGATGTGAAACGTGTTGTTAATATTTTGGCTTCATTTGTGGGTAATGTCATTATTCTTCCGGGAAATCATGACTATTATACAGGGGAAGAAAAGGTCTGGAAGGATTTTGAAAATGCGCTTTCTTCTGTGGATCATAATATTACATTGATTAAGGAATTTAGACCTTACACGTTTGACACAAGCGAGGAAAAGGTTGTTTTATATCCGGCATTTTGCCAATCAAAGCATTCTAAGAATAATAATCTTGCATGGATTAAAGAAGCAGAGATTCAGAGAGAAGATATGATTAATGTTGGTATTGCTCATGGTGCAATTCAGGGCATTACACCAGATTTAAAAGAAGAATACTTCCTTATGACAGAAAGTGAACTACTTGGTATAGATATGGATGTATGGTTAATTGGACACACACATATCCCATATCCAAGTGATTTGAGGGAAGACGATGATACCCTTGGATATAAAATCTTTAACGCAGGCACACATGAGCAAATGGATTTGCATAACAACACGGATGGTAACGGTTTTATCATAACAATAAAAAAAGAGGGTACAATTGCGAAGGTTTACGCAAAAAGGCACAAAAGCGGAAAGATACATTTTTATGATATAGAAATCAAGGTGAAACCAGATAGTAATGAAGCTTTGGCAGAAGCTATAAAATGTGCAATTTCAGATAAGGATAAAAATGCGGTTGTTCGTATTTCTGTTTCAGGATCAATAAAACCGGAAGAGTACTTGGAAAAGGATAAAATATATAAAGAACTATTAGGAAATTTTCTCACATACGAGATTAATGACAAAGAATTAAGCGAGGAAATAACAATAGAAAAAATACGTGACGAATTTGCGGAAACTAGCTTTGCTGCACAATTAATGGAAGAATTAATTGATAATCCTATTGAATTACAGATGACGTATCAATTGTTACAGAGTTGTAGGGAGAAATAAATGGAGGTAGGACGGTTATGAGAATTAGACAGGTAGAATGCGATCAATTTGCTGGTCTTACGAACAAAAAAATTGAATTTGATAAGGGAATGAACATTGTCATAGGAGATAATGAAAGTGGTAAAAGTACTCTGATTGATTTGATTTATCAGCTGTTATTCAAAGATGCGAAAATAGATGGTCGAAGTGATTTGGATTTTATAGATAAGTATTTTCCTAAAAAAATCAGCGGGCCACAAGGTGATGTTATTGATGGTGTAATCATTTTTGATACTCCCACCGGAACATATAAACTAAAAAAAGAGTGGGAGAAGGGGGAAGGAACATGTCGCCTTACACTACCAGATGGAACTTCTATAAAAGGGAATGCAGAAATAAATAAAATACTCAATGAAGAACTGAAGCACCGTGCCGGAGTATATAGCGAGATAGTATTTGCTTCTCAAAAGAGAAAGCAGATTGCAATAGAAAGTATAATGGGATCTTTTGGGAAAAAGACAGATCCTTTATCTGATACACGATCTGATCTTGCATCAACATTAACACAGGCTGCATTGGAGACAGGAGGCGTAGCTATTGATAAGCTTGAAAAAACCATAACGAAAAATATGGATGACCTTATTGGACGTTGGGACTGGGGAGCGGATGCACCAGAGGGTGGTCCTAAAAGAGCCTCTTATAAATATCCCTGGTCTCAAGGGGCGGGTTCTATAGTAAAGGCGTATTACGCTGTTGATGAGGTTAGAAGCAAGCAAATAGATGCAGAGAATGCAGAACGTGTAGTAGAATCAGCGAAGTCTGGTATTCAAGTGTTACAAGTGAAAAAAAAGGAAGTTGAGACTGAGCGGACAGACTTTCAGAAATATAGGGAGGTATTAGGACAACGGTCTTTATTGGCTGGTTTAATTACAGAGCTGAATGCTAGGCTCAATGAAAATAGCAAAGCATATGAAAAGTGGCCAGGTATTAGAAGTAATATTGAAAAAGCTAAAGAACTTCAGAGAAAGCAGGAACTTGCTCGAATAAGAGCATTATATTTGAAAGCAGAACCAATTCAAAAAGAGTTTTTAGAAAAAAAGACTTATTTCGAGAAGCTCAAGGAAGTTGATAACTCTGATATTAAGAAACTAAGTGAACTTATTACAAATAAACAACAAGAGGAAGCCAAATTAACAGGCATGAATCTAGTGGCTAAGATTAAGGAAATTCACTCGGCAGATTTTAAAGTCACTGCAGTTGCATCTGGAGAAGTCTTAGACTTGAGTAAAGGTGAAGTACAGATTACTGAAGCCGTTGATATCAATATTCCTGGTGTTTTAGATATGCAATTAGTGCCACAAGGGGTTGATGTTGAAGATGTAAATAAAAAGATTGAAAACTATCGGGCAGAAATAAAAGAACTATTGGGAAAATATCAGGTAGACAGTCTTGAAAAATTAAAAGAAAATTCGGAAGAATATAAAGAATTAAAGCGGCAAGTTGACCAATTAAAACTGGACATCGATAGGATGCTTGGTGACCAGAGCTGGGAGGATTTAAAAGCTGCAAATGATGCAGTTCCTGAAGAAATTGAGACAGAAGCAGATATTAAGAACAGGATTAATGAGCTTTGTGGATCTAAATCGGTTGATGCATTTATAGGGGGATTAGAATCCACTCTCCTTAATTATAAGGAGAAATACTTAAGTATTGATAACTTAAAGGGCTCAATTGAGGAATTAAAAAAAGACAAAGATGATAAGCAGAAGACATTAGATTCTATAGGTGATATTCCGGAAGAGTATCAGGGAATTGATAATCCAGATAATTATGATGAGGAACTATCAACAAAAATAGAAGATTTTGAAGAACAAATCGAGGGTTATAGAAAAAAACTAAGTGAAGCCGAGAGAAATCTTGGGGACAAATCTGCCGAAGAATATTTAGATGATCTTCAGGACAAAGAATCGGTTTTTCTTGGACTTAAGCTTGAGTATCAGCATTGGCAGAGTATTTATAATGCGTTTTGTAAATTAAAGGATCAGACAAAGGATAATCCTATCGATAAAATTGAAAGTTACTTTCGTGAGTATCTTCGTGTTATTACGGACGGGACACTTTTGCTTAATTCCATTGATGACCAGATGTTGGTACAATTAGCCAGTGGCTCCAATGCTCTGACTTACAACACTCTTTCAGATGGAACCAAAGATACCATCTCCTTAGCGTTTAGATTGGCGATGCTTGAACATCTTTATCCGGAAGGTGATGGACTTGCAGTGTTTGATGATCCATTTACAGATATGGATGTAAAGCGTGTTGAACAATCATGTAAGTTGATTCAGAAATTTGCTGAGAATAATCAGGTGATATTTACTACATGTGATGATAAGTATACGAAATATATGACGGGAAATGTGATTACTATGTGTAGATAGGATAAGAGGTAATAATGTGGGCTGTCAGCCCACCAAAAGGAAATTTGTATAATATAAAATGTTAATAAGGATAGCTTTATGGGGAAGTTATTCTTGAGAGTTGTATAGAGTTGTTGGAGGGTTTCATATGAGGAAAAACAACAGCTTCAAAAAATGGATGTATTATAGGTAGTTATCAGACAGCGGTAGTCTGCGCTTTTGCGCGGAGTACTGCTGTTTGGCTTTTGTGTAGATGTAAGGAGGGCGAGATATGGACATTGATTTTGAAAGATTACGAGAAGATTTAGCTGAAGATAGCTATGGCGCATTTTATGGCGGTGGATTTGGAGGAGCCTTAATGGAAGCATTTGATATCGAATCTGCTTCTGAAGACGAATTAATTCAGCTCGCTGAGGATAAAGGATTGGACTTAGAGGATTATTGTGAATAAGTATTATCAAGATAAGTATAAAAAACTTGGATCAAATATTGCTTTATACAGGCATAAAAAAATCTGACCCAATTGCAACTCGCAGAGTTGGCAGATATTGACCGGAGCCATATGAGTGCAATTGAGTTGGGTAAGATTGGGGTGTCTTTGGATGTGATTTTCAGATTGTGTGAGTGCCTGGAGATTATACCAAAGGAATTGTTTGATTTCGATAATTGATATGAAAAGGGGGCGTTATATGAATATATCTATTTCAGAATCGGGTTCTGTAAGTATGAGCATGAATATAGATTTCAGGCTTTATGCTAAATTCCGTAACGAGCAAATATGTACGGATACATTATCAAAAATAACAGTAATTTATGATGAAGATGAAGAGTGTTCTTTGCTGGATATAGCGAAAGCTTTTAGAACATCTGAGCTTATGACATTATTATCTAAACATGATCCGATGGTTTATGCATTTGATACTGTCACTGCTCCGGAGGGTGAATCATTTTGCTTCGTTCATAATGTTTATGGATCGGAACAGGAAGCATTGTTAGCACTTGCCGTTTTTGGCCGGGCAATTATCGAATTGGCAGAAGATGATGTAGCGCTGATAATAGATATGACAGATTATGATAACGAGTACTTTGGCGATCATATTATGTATTATCTGGGCGGAAAATTGGACGAAGTAAAACAATATACAGTTAGAGGAGTAGCAGGATCAAGCCACCATGGTATAGAAATTTCTGATTTTAATAAAATGCTGAAAGATGCAGGGTTAAGTCCTGCTCAGAAGAGATATCTGAAGGAAATAGCCCCTGAACCACATCCGACAGATTTGATGAATTCGATGAAGTGGTGGACAAAGAAGAAACAATCTGAAAAAAAGAAAACAACAAGTCAAACAAAGAAAAATCCTACGAAATCAAATAATAACAATTCAAATAGGAATTCTGATACGCCTGAAATGTTGGAAGCAAAAAAAGAAGCTGCGTTAAAGAGAGGTTTCTTAGCGCTTGAAGATGGAGAATGGGATAAGGCTGATGGCTTTTTTGAAATTTTACTTGGCTATGATGCGGAGAGTTCGAAGGCGTATTTAGGAAGGTTTTTAGCTGATAATAAAACAGATTCGCTCCAATCTTATGAAAATGAATGCTTGAAACAGATAGATTATACTGTGAAAAAAATGCTCAGCTCTGAAAAGGAACAATCGGGCAAGTATTATAAAACTATAACGGCTTGTGATGCGGATGAGTCCTTTATTGAAGATGTAATAACACAATACTCTGTTAAAGAGGGGAACGAAGAGCTTAAACCTTCAAAAATCAAACAGGAATTTGATTATGACAGAACGTACGTTACCATTATCGATGCAATTGAAACCTACAAGAAAAGAACGTTAACGGAACTAAAAGATGATAAGAATCTTATAAAAGCCAAAAGATATGGGGATGAAGAATTATTACAAAGCATACAACAGCTTGAAGACAATATTATTAAAAAGTTTGATCGCTATATATCCAAAGAAAGCGAAAAGAATAAGGAGCGAGATAAACAAATACCTGTTTTATATCGTGAACACCTGAACAGTGTTGCTTTAAATATAAAGCAACGAAAAGAACGCTGGGATGAGGAACAGGCTAAAAAATATGCTGTGTTAAAGAATAAAGCAGAATCCATTATCAATGGAACTGAACCATATGATGAGGATAAAACTAATATAACTGCTGTTGAACTTGATAGGATGCATGGATATGCAGAGAGTAAACAATTAGCAGAAACGCTTTTTAATGAAATTAAGTTTAAACGCTCGTTAGAGTATTTTTCAAACTCATCAAGTCTGGAGCAATATACGGTTGCTCTAGATATGTTTAGTAAAATAGAAACATATAAAGATTCTCCAGAGTATATTAAGAAGTGTAATAAAGCTATATCAGAACTTAAAGCTGAAAGAGAGGAAAAGGAAAAGGCAGAACAGAAAAGACTGCGTAGAAAAAAGAGAAGAAAGACCGTTTTGGTTTGCACAATTCTTATACTGGTTGTAATGGCCATTTCAGCATATTTTGTTTATACCAAGGTGATTTATCCGTCAGAAAGATATGATCATGGAAAGGAAGAATTAGAAGCAGGTAATTATGATGAGGCAGTAGAAGTATTTGAAAAACTGGGCGATTATAAGGATTCCAGCAAGATGGTTGATGAATCAAAATATCAAAAAGCACTGAGCCTGTTTGATTCCCGGAAATACGATGAGGCAATCGAAATATTCACCCAATTAGCTGATTATAAGGATTCGAAAAATAAGGTTGATGAATCAAAATATGAAATAGCTATGAATCTTTATGAGGCCGGAAAGACATACGATTCATATGTTTTGTTTGGGCAGATAGAATCGTTTAAAGATGCAGCATCCATTAGGCAGAAGATAATTGATGGTGCGATTTCTGATATTGATAAATGCGTTTCTGAGGATAGATATGATGATGCAAAAAATATTATTGCAGAGTATTCTTTAGATGATATTTATACTGAAGATTATATTGATTTCCTTGAAGGAAAAAAACTCTTTGAGTCAGCAATAATTGTAGATGAGAAAATAGAAATCAATAAGGAAATGCTTGAAAGGGCGATTAAGCTGTTTACCAGGAATAACTATGTTGATGCCGATAAGTATTATTCTGCATGTGACGTAATGCTGGATTTAAAGGATAAACACATAAAAATATCAGATTTAAGCGATTATACATCGATTCCTCAATGTAAGGAGATTTATAACAGGATTACGGAAGTTATAGAGGAATTTAAAGGCCGTTTTTACAGTGATCAAACTGATGATAGTAGGTTTTATTACGAGATAAGAGATTTTTCAAATGATGGAAGTGTAAAACAATATACATATTCGTATGATTATATTAATAAGTATTACGAGAAATCTGAACATGATTATTATATGTTCTTTATGATTAAGGATGGATATATAAAACTAGATAAAATTGATACTGATGACTGGCAAGATGAGGGGTATACCTACTATGAGCAATATGATTGTTTTATGGGTGATATGTATGCAGACTATTATGGAGAGAACTATGATGGTTCTGGTTATTTTGAGATAAAAAGAGTGAATTAGTATCAGTGTCATGTTGCAAACTTGTGTTATGCTGACTTGTGATAATATATAATTGCTGTAGGATGAGGTGTACATGGCAAACAAAGATAACAACAAATTTCATAACATAGATATATCATCAGACTACCTTTCGGACGAATATATGAAAGCTGTCGGGGAGAAAATCGTGGGGATGATGAAGCCTGACACATATGGCTGTGATGCATTTTTTGTAAAGACGTTCATCAATGAAGATATGCAGATGGATTTCTCTATCATAGCAAATCTGTTTTATATGAATGTTCCGGAGGCGCTTACATTTAAAAATTATGATTATTTTACAGATACGTCGATCAAAGCGTCATATCCGATAGAAGTGTTTACTGTATTTACGCTTTCACAGATTTTATCGATGGCCAAGTCCGGAAATGAATTCTCCGTACAGCTCCTGAAGTATCTTTACAAGGTTTATTACAAGAAAGAATATAAGGTGCTGAAGAAGTTCAAGACTATTTCCCCACAGGAAATAATGTCTCTTTCTGAAGATGAAGAAGGGGAGAATATTGGTACAATGGCGCGGATTCTTACGCTGTGCCCTTTCTTTGGAATAAAGCTTGATGATAAATGCGCAGTTTTATATCTCGTTATTGATAAACACAACCATGACGACGAGGAAAACATTAAAACTCCGGAAGTAGCCAGGGCTGATATGAAACAGTTTGAGGAAGCGTCACTACAGATCAATGACATATTTGGCGTAGATGATCTTGCTGAGATAATAAAAGTATCTAAGGACTATAGAAAATACGACAGATTCCGAAGAACGGTATATAAGAATATGGGTTACAGATCGGACTTCGTTGATCTTCAGGATGGCGCTGTCTCAACCGGTCTCTGTTATATCCAAACTCTGCTTATTCTGAACAAGATGTATCCGGATAGGAAGTTCACTAAGGAGGAACTTCAGATCTATGCGTCTATTTATTTTGATGCTTCAATTGTCTGCAGATCAATGAATGAGATTGACGATTACTTGAAGGTCATGCTCGGTGAGGTAGATGATTTTACTATTGAAGAGAGTATGTTTGATCCGGAAGAATTTGAAAAGGCGGCAGGAATCAAAATCGCAAGATATAACAATCAGGACGATGCTGAAGGTGACGGTAGTTTGAATGCTGGTACCATGGATCCTCAGAAAAAGCCTTCTGCTGGTTCGGGGGCTAAGACTATCAGTAGTGGAAGGACGGGTACTTTAAGTGGTGCTTCAGAGATGAAATCTGTGGGCGAGGGAACTCAGGCTTATGAAGATGAAATAGACAAACTGAGAAGTAAACTTCATAAGAAGGAATATGATGCAAATCATTTTGCGGATCTATACAGGGATGCAAAGAAGCGGCTCGAAGAGGCAGAGCTGGAAAAACAGATGCTTGAATCCGAGCATGAAGAACTGATAGCGCTTAGAGAGCATGTTTATAACATGACCGAAGAGGATATAGTTCTTCAGGAAAAGAATCGCCAGGAGCTTATAGCGTCCGTAATTGATAAAAGAATAGTTATTGTCGGAGGACATAAGAACTGGGTTCAGAAGATGAGAGATGTATTTCCAAATTGGAAATATATTGACTTCAAATCGGTAACGACAGTGGATGATAATATTCTCAATCATATTGATCATCTGTATTTCTTCACGGATTTTATCAAGCACAATGTTTACTATAAGTTTATCAACCTTGTTCGCAGCAAGAATGTGCCGTTTGGATACATCAGTAGCAGCAACGTGGATAGATGTATAAAGCAGATAGCTGAAGAGACAGGAAAGTGATTAGGTGGATAATATGAATATTCAAATATTTGGAACAAAGAAAAGTGCAGATACACGCAAGGCGGAACGCTTCTTCAAGGAACGTGGGATTAAGTATCAGTTTATTGACCTTAAGGAGAAGAGCCTCAATAAGGGCGAGTTTGCTTCCGTAAAGCAGGCTGTCGGAGGACTAAAGTGATTAATAATCAGTATGTTGACTATTATGAGCACTTATCTTGTGTTAAGGCTGTTTATATGATTATTGATGGAAATACAGGCAAACAATACATTGGAAGTGCTTATGAGAAAAATGAAAGTCTTTGGAGCAGATGGAAGACATATTCTTATACTTACCATGGAAACAATAAAATGTTGATTGAGTTATATGACCAGTATGGTAAACAGTATTTTGAAAAGTTTAAGTTTTTGATTTTGTAAATATTTCCGAAGAAGATATCTGATAAAGAGATTGTTGAAGCAGAAGCAAAATATAAGAAACGTTTTTTGACTAAGGAATTCGGATTGAATTGTAATTGATGAAAGATATTTAGATATATAGAATAAGCGATGCTTTTGACTTTTCAATGTGTGAGGTATACAATGTTTATTGAAAACTACATACCGTTAGTTAAAAGAGCATAAGTAGCTTGGTGCAGAGGTTTATCAAACTGCCAAGGCTGTGTGAAATGATTAGTTGGGGTTATTTGAGATATTGGATATCTCCGGCTACTGTGTAATAGTGATGTTACCCGGGGAGGTGGAAACCACCAACATTAAAGTACAGGCGTTGATATAAAGTTGTTCAAAAGGCTCATTTCTGGTCGGGTGTGAAATAGACGCCCCTGTGGGGAACAACCCATTCTCTATTATGTGTGGAAATCATAATATGATGGGAATCCAAAGAAGCACCTTGCGGCGTTGAGGCAGAGAAATCTGAGTATAAGACCAGTGGATGGAACAAGTAGGGAAAATTGCCGTGAATTATTATTATCGGACCATCGTTTGTATGGGGGATGTTTAATTCTGAATGATTCCTGAAAGTTGGAGGTATCAATCCTCTGAGAGCTTTGTGCATAGTTTGCTGAGGTAAGAAGTCATGTTGGGACGCTAATATGGCTCAGACTTATCTTCTCTGTGGCTGAATATTGAGATTGCTTTATACCAGCACCCTGAATAAAAAGGGACTTATGCTCTTTTAACTAACGGTATGTTTGTTTTCAAAAATAAGATTCCTATAATTGGTTCATAGAATAATATATAAAGATTTTGCCTGAAACTAATTTGAATATATGCTGTGGCTAAAAGTGAGGTTATCATATAATGGAAAAACAATATAAAAGAGTAGACTTGAAAAAGATAGAAAGATCAATTTCAAAGGAAAAATCTTTAGGTATAGAAGATATCACTTTATATGTCTTAAAAGATGAGAGCAGCGAACCATTTTATAAAATTTATGGAGAATTGCATGGAAAGACATTAGTTTCTGATATTATAATTACATATTTTGTGTATGACAACGATGGGGATATTATTACCAAAGGAGAAACTAATAGATATGGAGTTCGTGGTTTGGTAACTCATAGAATAAAAAAGGCGATTTTTTATGATGGCTTTCCTTTTTCTATATATTTTTTTGTTCCAAGAGGCGTTGAGGTTTCAAGAATAAAATTGGAGATTGATGAATGTGGAAAATAATATAAAACAGATAGTGAATGCTATTATTAATAATAATGCTGTATTGCATGATAGAATGAAATTGAAGTCACTTTTATTAGATTTCTTTGCTGGAGATAAATTACATGTTAATTTATTGGTTTTAGGATTTGATATTAATATAATTGATATTATTAATAGTACAGAAGATCTTGACCAATTTGTATATTCTAAAGCGGTAAAACAACTGATAAATGAATATGGTGTAAGTAAAAATAATGCCAATTGGTGTATTAATTATTGGTTTGAATTATACGGTATAGAGATTTGCAAGAAGGATAGAACATACAACATTGACGATAGTTTTACTTGTGAAGACTCAAATGATAAGGAGAAAGAAGAACGAGTTTATCAATATTATCATGAAAACCAGGATGCTCTCGATTTGTCATTGATTGATGAGGGCTGTAAAGTTCCAAAGAAATATATTAGAAAAAACCCTGACGAAGAATATGATTTAGGTTTCGATTATACAAATATTGTTTTGTTTTTAAGACGTAAAAGATGGGGCTGCGAATTTAAGGGCACAGTATCGGCCAAAGGCAATTTAAAGTATAAAAAAATACAGATGCTGATTGTTGTCCACAATCAGTATAATGAACCTATTTATGTTAATACAGAACTTGGATTTGTAGAATCTGAAACAAAGAAAGAAAATGTTATAAATATCAATATATCTTTACCAGATTGTGAGGATAAAGTATCAGATTTTTATTTTAAATTTATACCAGATCCAACATTGTTTTAGTAATAAATCCTCAATTAGGGTGGATATAAAATCTTGACAAATTTCGCCAAAATGAATATAATGTAAATAGTCAGACATAAATAACGCTAATCAAGAAATTGCAATTCAACTTTGATGAGCTGCTTGATTTGAAAACAGTTAAATATCGATTTAGTAAATTCATGGAAACGTGAAGACACAAAGCTTTAGGGTCTAACCTCGAGAGAGTATGATAGCCAGTTGCAACTTAAGGGATCTAAGCATCAGGATAGACTTATATTAAGTACTATGCTGGTGCTTTGTTGTTTTTATAGGGAGTGTTTCGTATGGATGATTTTTTAACCATAAAAGAGATCGCTGAAAAGTGGAACTTAACTACAAGAAGAGTCCAGAAAATGTGTGCTGATGGGCAGATTCCGGGCGCATCGAAGTTTGGAAGAGATTGGGCTGTACCAAAAGATGCAGAAAAGCCCGTTGATGGAAGAGTTACAACCGGAGAGTATAAGGATTGGAGAAAAAAATGCGCTTCAGCAGGTAAGACTGAAGATTAATCGAGAGAGTTGGTGAAGATTATGGGATTACTGACCGGATTATTGAATCCAAAACAAATGCAGATTCAGTCTAGTATTCTTCCTGCAGTAGCAAAGAATGAAATAATGGCAAGTAGGCTTCCACAATTAAATACAGATAAGATATTTCTAAGAAAAGGGGAAGTGTGTTCATATATCGACAAGGCCATTCTAAATTTAAGAGTAAAAAAAAGGATAACTAGACATAATGGGGTGACGATGCCAGGACTTTTCAAAGGACATCGAATCCACACGGGAGTTGCCAAGCCTATTGAGCACGAAGAGATTAAACAACAGAAAGGAATACTGTATATAACAAATAAGAGGATAATATTTCAGGCAACACAGAATGCTTTTGAAAAAGCACACACAAGTCTTAGTTCAATAGAACCATACAGTAATGCAGTTATTTTGCAATATGGAACGAAGACATATGAGTTGATCGTTCCTGATGGGGCTATTGTGAATCATGTAATCAAACTTGTAAATACATAAGGGGAGAAGGTGGATAAATGATTTTTCCGGAAGCAAGAATAGCACTATGTATGTGCAGAGAGGGGAGACGTCCTTTTGGAGTTCGTTTTGAACAGTGCGAGAATGATTGGAAAGCCACATGGGCCTTTGCAATTAAAAAAGAAGGGGCGGAAAAAAGAGAAAACTACGATAAGACAAAACTAGTCGGGATGATCAAACGGGGGAGTGATTATCCGGGATGCCCATATTGTGGTAGTAAAGGATTTGTAATATGTAGTTGCGGTGGACTAAACTGCAACGTCCATTCAAATGATGAGTCTTTCGTGTGCGGATGGTGTGGCAAAGAAGGCGTTTTGGTGGACTATACAGGCGATGGGTTTGATGCTGGTGGAGATAGGTAAAAGATACAAAACATAGACAAGGAGAATAAAACTTATGGAAGGACAGTTAACTATTGGTACAGAGTTTAAGTCTGAGTGTGGCAACAAGTATAAGGTTGTTGAATATCTTGGTGCAGGAGGACAGGGCGAGGTTTATAAGGTTTCATGTGGGGCGAGTGAATATGCATTGAAATGGTATTTTATTGGTAGTGCTACTGAAGCACAGAAGAAGATACTTGACAAGCTGATTGAAAAAGGTTCGCCAACTAGGAATGAAGTAGAAGATGTATTTCTTTGGCCGAAGGATCTAATCTACGAAGGACCTGGAAAACTAGGTTATATTATGGATCTTCGCCCTGAAGAGTATAAGGGTATAGTTGACCTTATGAAGTATAGAGTTAAGCCATCTTTTGATATGTTAATTACAGCATGTTTTAATTTGGCAAAGGGATATCTTAAGCTTCACGAGGAGGGATATCAATATAGAGATATTTCTTTTGGAAATGCTTTTTTTAATCCGAATAATGGATCCGTTAGAATATGTGATAATGATAATGTAACACCAAATGGAGCAAAAGAAGGGGGTGTTTGGGGAACACCGAGATTCATGGCTCCAGAGATTGTGAGAAGAGATCCTAATGTTAGACCATCAAGAAATACAGATAGATTTTCGCTTGCAGTATTATTGTTCTATATGTTGATGATTAATCATCCGCTTGAAGGAGCTCAAGAAGCTAAAATTAAATGTCTTGATCCTGCAGCTATGCTTCAGCTTTATGGTAAAAATCCTATTTTCATATTTGATCCAAACAATGATACAAATAGACCGGTTCCTGGATATCAAGATAATGCAAAGATATTCTGGGATATATATCCCAAATATATAAAAGATTTGTTCATTCAGTCATTTACTGATGGATTGAACACTCCAGGCAAGAGAGTGACAGAGAATCAATGGTATGATGCATTGGTGCGATTAAGAAGTGGAATTATAGAATGTCAGAGCTGCAAACAGCAGAATTTCTATGACAGTGAAAAGAGTAAAGATGAGCATATTTGTTGGAATTGTAAGAAAAAGATAACTGTTGGAACACAACTTGTTATTGGTAAAGGGAAAAAACAGGTACGAGTACCAATTTATCCCAACACAAAATTGTATTCTCATCATATAAATGGCGATTATGATATGAATACTGTTGTTGGAGAAGTTGTTGCGCATCCATCTGATCCAACAAGATGGGGTATAAGGAATAAAACAACAACCAATTGGACATATAAGAAGGCTGACGGTTCACAGATTGCTGTTGCAAATGAGAAAACAGCCGGAATAGCAAAAAATGTTGCAATTGATTTTGGAAAGGTTGAAGGAACCTTTGAATAATAAGAATGAAAAAGCTTTAAAAGTCATACAATATTATTTATGAGGAGGATTATGTTATGTCAGAAGTAATTGCAAGACCAGGGGGAGAATTAGCAAGCAGACCTTTACATTTTTTCTGGGTGGTTGATTGTTCCGGATCGATGTGGGGAGAGAAAATAGGTATTGTGAATAATGCCATACAGAGCGTTATTCCTGATATGAGAGATGAAGCTGCGGACAATCCAAATGCACAGCTATATATCAGAACATTGAAGTTTTCAACGGGAGCGTCGTGGGTTACTGAGAATCCAGTAAAAGTAGAAGACTATGTATGGGAAGATCTTGAGGCTGCAGGTGTTACTGATATGGGTAAAGCATTTGATCTTCTTGCCGCTCAGTTAAGCGTTGACCAGATAGGACAGCGGGCACTTCCACCGGTTATCGTTCTCCTTTCAGACGGTCAGCCTACAGATGATTACAAAAAATCTCTTGATAAATTCCAGAGACTTCCGTGGGCAAAAAAGGCTGTTAAGATAGCCGTTTCCATAGGACAAGATGCAGACGATGATGTGCTTCTTGATTTTGCAGGAAATAGAGAACTTGTTCTTCAAGCAAACAATGCAACAATGCTTACTAAAATGATAAAGTGGGCTTCAACAGCTGTTTCTGCAGTATCTTCCGGTACATCAAATACAGCTGATCCTGTTGGAGATGACGCTGGTAGTGGATCTGATGACGGAGGAGCAACTGGAGGTAATGGCCCACTTATCCTTAATATGGATAATATTCCTGATCCTGATATCGATGCAGGAGATGTATGGTAGGAGGTGACTGAATGACACCTATTATATTTGGGGAGTCCGTACAAGGTTATTCTCATCTCATTCATAACAAGAATCGGCAGGACAATTATCTTGTAATTGACGAACATACAAGCAATAAGGTTATAACTAGACTCAAAAGATATGAGACGTGTTATCGAGAATTGCCAGATGATATCAGAATAGTGGCAGTATCTGATGGACATGGGAGTTCATCGTGTCCGTATAGTGACAAGGGTTCAAAAATGGCTGTAAATACTTTTTGTGATATTATGGCTTATTATGTTTATAAATACATGAAAGAAGAGGACAAAGATGTATCGGATTTCTTTGATCTTTTGAATCGTGAGGGAGAAGCGGCTCATCTTGTGAAGGAGATTGTTGTTGAATGGGGAAAAAGAGTTCTAAACGCACATAAAATTAATAAGGATGAAAATAAAGAACCTTTTATAATTGATGGAGAGAGGAATGATAGGAGAATTTGGAAGCAGTACGGGGCAACACTTCTTGGAATGCTGATTTCAGATGATTATATCTTTGTCCTTCAACTCGGAGATGGTGATATTACTCTAGTTAACGATAAGCTAGTTGAACCTGTTGTTGAACCAGAAAAAATACTCGGTGTTGAAACTCATTCTATCTCAAAACCTAAATCATGGGAGAAAGCTTTAACAAAAGTTATTCGGCTCGAAAGACTAGATAAGCCTATGATGTTTGTTGTTTCGACAGATGGTTTTGTTAACAGCCATGCATCTGAAGAAGAGTTTCACAAAACATGTTCAGCTTACTTTGAGATGATTAAGGATAAAGGTTATGAGGTTGTGAAGAATAATCTTAATTCATGGCTCAAAGAAACCAGTGAGAAAGGTTGTGGAGATGATATTACAGCTGTGATGGTATGTTATATGGAGTAGTTTTATATGCGGGAGTATCCAAACGGATACTCCTGCAGATTATATATTTGAAGTTGGAGTATCATAAATTGCTTAATTGAGGTGGATGACTTAATGACATACAAGAAAGAATTGCAGGATATGCTAGATCTTTCCTGCGCAATTTTTAATTTGATAGATAGAAAAGCAGACATAATGAAGAAAGCCGGTGCTGAAGGAGAGCTATGCAATATTCTAAAATATGAGCTTGTCGCATTTTTGATGTGTCTGTCATCGGCTGACGGCCGCATCTCAAGGGTAGAAGCACAGTTGATAAGAGAATACTTTAATCTTGGTGTTTATCCTATACACATAAAGGAATTAATTCAAGAACAGGGAATTGGAAGCGAGGTCTATTACGGTAAGGTTCCGGAGTCATTAAAGCTTGCTGTCGAGGTTGATAATTATCTGCATAGTATTGATGTTGAATTGACGACAGGTCTGAGCGAAATGGTCATAGAATTATTTAAGGTTTTTGGCAAGGAAATGGTTATTGTAGATGAAAAGGTTAAACTTGAAGAGAGATTATCATGGGGAAGCTATATTACTATGATGACGAAGTATGCAGTAGAGAATTGTGATGTTGATATTAAACATAACGGAAAGGTTATAAGACCCGGTGAACCGATTAATGTTAAATATGAGATGAGTATGGAGAAGATAAATAGGATTTATTCGCTGTATTATGGGAAGCTAAAGTAGATTTTGCCGATATGGTATTGGATTTGGAGGAAACAAATGCTGCCTTTTGAATACTGTATTTTTCATGAAGATGTAGATATAAGTTCTATATATATTGATGGGTTTAAATATCGAAACAATGGAAATGCCTTTTTTAATAATGGTGTTCTGTATTTTCGGTATGATTTTGTGTGTGAAAAGACAGAGAATAAAATGTATGGTGGTCAGCCTGAATTTGTTCCTGCAAGGTTTTTGATTAAATGGCATGATCTGACAATTGCTTGGGAGGCAGAAACAAATACGATATATATTGCCAGCGTGCTTCATTATGATGGTTACAGGAAGATCCCTGAAGAAATAATGTCATCGGATACAGATTACAAAAGGTTTTTAGAAGGGTTTTATTATGTTGATGCTAAGATCATTAAAACTGATGACAGAATAGAAATAATACGTTATGAGGGCGAGAGACCGATAACAATCGAAAATCCTATGAATATTTCTCTGTCAGAAAGCTATTACAGAATTTGTTTTCAACTGAAGAGAAGATTCAATTTGTCAGATGGAATAGGGGACTCTTTTAGACTCTATTATGGCTTGCTTTTGGAAGCAATACCATATAAAAGATTTTCAAGGATAAGGAAAATGGAGTACTCAGATGGGAGAGATATAGATACATTTCTGGAAATCGGTGATAAAGAATGGATACATAAAGTTCATTATATTCATGCCGAAATACATAAGGATTCCGAATTCTTTTTTGCTCTTGGTCGAGATTATCAATTTGGTGAAGGTGTTCCAGTCGATTATCTCGAATCGGCAAAATGGTATAAGAAAGCAGTTGATATGGGGCATGTTGATGCAACCTTAAACTTGGGGGTTTTATATGTATGTGGTCTTGGAGTTAAACAAGATTATGATGTTGGAATAGAATTATATAAGAAGGCGATAGAGAATGGCGATTTCGTCGCAATGGGAAACCTTGGCAAATTATATAGAGATGGAAAAGGAGTCAATAAGAATATAGGTGCTGCAGTTGATTTATTCACGAAAGCGTCGGAATATGGCTATAGCGATTCAACTCTTATGATGGCATATCTCTATAAAGATAATAAACTTCAAGATGGCCCTTATCATGAGAATGAAAACTATTGGCTGAGAAAGGCTGTTGAACAAGGTAATGATGTTGCAATGATGGGGTTAGCTATGAAATATATTAAGCAAACAGGTATTCACCCGATATGGGATAGAATGCTATGCAATAAGGCTGAAAAACTATTTTTTGATTCTTCAAATATCGATGGAAAGGGAAAGGTTGCTTCATTAGTCAATCTTTCAAATCATTATTTTGAAGATGATGTTATTGAAGCCGAATTATGGGCATTGAAAGCGGCTGAAACAGGAGACGCAGCTGCTGAGTTTGTTCTTGCATGTATTTATAATGATCCAAACGAATTATTTAATGATGAATTGGCAAAATACTGGTTTCAAAAATCAGCCGAGAAAGGTTACACGCAAGCGATAAATCGTTTGAGAGTGTTAGAAGTACTTAAAGGTAGATGATATGGTCATTGGAATTCTGAAAAAAATTATAAAGCTAGATCATGAAATATGGCGAGATCCTAAAAGGTTTAAGGCATATTTGCTTGATTTTATGCCGGAAGATAGGGTTGAACGAAACCTTCTTTTGCTATGCGTAGAAATAGGAATTCCCAAAAGAATCTATGACAAAGACAGTATTGATAAATATGAATTATATTCGCTAAGGAAAGATTTGATCAATTCAATTGGATGTGATGAAGAAAAGGCAAGTTCATTAATTAATATGTGGGTTGACGCATTTGAGATAAAGTTTATTGATACTGATGAAACTATTAATAATGCTTATATAAATTTTAGTGAAGGAAAAGATATTCCTGAACTGATAAGTATATCTGATCTTAGGGATGGTATTGAAAAACTTCCGGAGTATATTGTTAATGCGTTTCATAAAGCTCATATATATACATTAGGTGATTTGTCAGATTTTACATATAGCGAATTAAAAAAGATTAGAGGATTGCCATATACTGAACTAGATTTTGTTATAGCTCAAATGGAAGAGTATGGCTTGAAACTAAAAAAGGAACCGGATTATACAAGTATATATAAAACAAGCATATATGAATTGCATTTTGATGAGGTATTACAAAAAAGACTATTTGATAATTATATTTACAAGGTTGAAGATATTATTAATTTGGATCAAGAACAATTCATAAGCATCGGAAATAAAAATGTAGAAAAACTTAAAGAAATAGTGACGGCGATTGCATTGCTTGGTATTCCATATAATGCCAGAAAGCATTTGAATAAGGCTATTATTTCTCTGATAAACTCACAATCTCATATGTTGAGTAAACATGATCCGGTCGAAGAAACGGATAAGAATAATAAGTGGATTGATCCTGGCGTGTATTTTCCTAAGATATTTGGAGATATTGAGTATTCAGAACCACAAGGTTGGGATAATGAAGAGTCATCATATATTGAAGGTATATATTATTATCCATATAAAGATGCGGTAGATGGAATGATATGGATAAGTAGACAAGGGAATGTAATGTCTCAAGATGATTTCGATTTTGAAGGTGTGATAAATGGTTTATGCATAAATAAGGATGATTTGATTGATGTAATTGATTGTAGTGTGTCGAATCACAAGGGCAAGATTGCTCACTATTATATGAAGATTGACAACAATAAAATGGAATTAAGGTCGTATATTATTCCGTTGAATAAATATGTTTATGGATTTTTCTTCGGAGAAAAGAATTTTATTTCAAATAACATGTTGAACTTTGAGAAGGAGTTTATAGAAGGGGTATCATTTGTTGTACGGAACGAGACTAAACCTGATATGAATCGAGACGATTTAGACGTTGATGATTATACTATGCCAGCATATCAGATAAATAAAACAATTGATAAACTGAATCTGCCAAATAGTTGTTATAATCGACTGGCAGAAGGGGGGATTCGTTACGTTAAAGATTTGGCTCTGCTAACTTGGGATGAACTCTTAAGAATAAATGGAATTGGTAGAAAAACTGCAGAAGCAATAACTATTGCTCTCGGAAAACTAGGGTTGACATTAAGGCGTGAATATAGCTTAAGGAGCATTAAGCCATGGGAAATATACATTGATGAGTTAGATAATATACATGATTTTACTAAACACCTTTGTAAAGCATGGGGGATTGTTACGCTTTACGATATTATAAGCGTAGATACAAATATGCTTAGTTCTTTTTTTGACAAAAGAATAAAGGACGAGATTAAATCGCGAGGGCTTCAAATGGATAGTCATACAAAGAATACAATTCCTCCGTCTGTGGCGAAAAGGAGTATTGATGGATTAATGATAAAAGAAGATACATTAAAGCTCCTCCATTTAAACGGTATTCATTATCTAGGTGATATTTTTATTACCAATCCTATTAATCTTCAAAACACTATTGGCATAGAGCATTATTTTGTCGTTATGGAAGCATTACTTAAGAATGATGTACGTACTTCGTATTATTCTGGCTTGGAAAGTTATAATTTTGATTTATTTGTTAAAGATTTACCATTTAAATAATTAGTAAAGTGTAAAATATGGAAACACAATAGATTACTGTTTAAGCATACGAGTGAAAAGATTTATAAGATTTTTTGTGGCGTTTATTATTCTAATTGTTGGAATCGGAGGAAGAATATGAGTTATGAACCCATGGGGATACCAGTTTATGCTATGAAAATGGATAAAAAATATGTGATTAATAAACTATACAAAAAAGGAAATATTAGGTTCTACACACCTGAAAAATGGGTTTGCAGAGAAATTGAAGCTGGTTTGGGGCAAGGAGATAGGTTTGAGGGCACTTTTGCTATTGATTATGATACAAACAGGGAGGTTTATTATCGAAAAAAATACGGAAGAGATTTGGTGGTAAATAGGTATAATGATATAAAGTACTATCAACTCAAGTCAACTTTGAAAACTCCTACATATTGTTTTTATTCGCTAATGGATTCGCATTTGAATCATAAAGCAGAAATACTGAACAATGGTATTTATGAATTTGATTCTCAAGTAACAAAAGATTTTTTTAAAGATTTTTCTGCCGCTTCAGTTTCAAGTGAGTTGTTGTCAGATGATGAAAGACCAGCATTACTTATTATCGTGGGTTCACGCAATATTATGGAATTTGTTAGAAGAATTAAGGCTGCTTTGAAAATGGAGTATAAGTTAAATGATAATAATATAATTGTTGATCAAGTTAAATATGATTATTCTCGGAATAATACCATAGACTATTATTGTGACAGAAAGCATCCTCCACTTGAATTGTTTTGTAAAAATGATTTTTTATCCTATCAAAGGGAGACACGAATAATAATAAACTCTCATAAGCATAAATTGGAAAGAGGGGAATACTTGGAGATTAACGTTGGTTCCTTAGAAGATATTTCAGTTATGAAGAATATTATATCGTTGGAGGATCAAAAATTAAAATTTACAGCAACTGTAACTACATTACAAGAAAAATACGATAGAGATGGTTATATTCAGCAAGGATATGACTATTTTGATATTGATGGTAGCTTAAAGAAGGACAAATTGTAGATGATAACAACAAGATATTACTACAATCAATTAAATGATCGCGATAAGAAGATTTATAAGGCGATCTACGACGGAATAATGA
>Ga0256404_1003335_pt1 | contig 33010 bp, 27 predicted proteins | sample RumenRJG_01DNA_FD_185990 | JGI IMG/M metagenome (GOLD analysis project Ga0256404, IMG submission 185990) | Bovine rumen microbial communities from Lethbridge, Alberta, Canada - RJG_01 | ecosystem: Host-associated > Mammals > Digestive system > Stomach > Rumen | place: Canada: Alberta | collected...
AGCTTCATTGGTCAGATTCTTTGCGATATGACAGAGTTCTTTGATGGTACGATAATCATCTTTTGACAGGTGTTTAATCTGTTGTTTAACAGTAAGATACATACAGTTTTATCCTTTCTTAAGCCTTGGAACAAGTGTCCTGTATGTATTATTATACCACGAGATATTATAGTAATTAGTAAAATATATGTGTAAAAAGGGCTGTATCTCATGACTAAAGTCACGAGTGTTAGCCCTAAAATTATAAACCAGCCGACCGCTCCGACTATAGCTGCACCTCCTCCGTACAGAAGCACAAATTCTATAGATCCGATAAATGGAACAAATACCCACGGTAACATGCATACCGCATAAATAATTAACGCTTTTTTTATACATCCAGTAACTATTGTATACAGCAAGATTGTCACTACCACAAGATCGAGGCAGACACCTCTACGCTTCGTGTAATCCGTACAGTCATTGTTCTGCTTCAACATTTTATATACAACTACGCCGGTCGTAACACCCATCAGAATCCCCAGTACAAATAAGCCTATCACTTTAACATTCGATACATATTCTTTAGATCTTTCCTGTGGACAAACGCCGCGATAAGTGCCCCACATCCGGCAAAGCACAAAATAAACAGAAAATCATAACCAGTTCCGGCATTTTCAAAGCGTGACAATTTGTCACGGTTTCATTTCCTTCTTCTTTCAATCTCTGTTTGAGTTTTCTCCAATATGATGTTGAATCTTTGCCATTTGCATGTCCCCCCTTATTAGTTATTCACCTTTTATCGGCCCATTTTCCTCAAGCAGCATAATATACTCCATCATTCTGACCAAGTATTCCGGAGGTGCACTTATTCCTTGCTCCCACTGCTGAAGAGTTCTTACGGGTATCCCGAATTTAGCTGAAAATTTACTTTGTGATATTGCACTTTGTGCATTCATTCGCGCTTCGCGCTCATATGCTCATCGAGACACCGGCAAATGCCGGCGTCTCGATGTATGTTGTCGCCAAAGTCTTCGATAAATAGACAGTACTGCTCCGCAGTACTTACACGAAAATAAGAGCACACCCGTTCATGCAAGCATGAGGGTGTGCTCTCATTTTTCGTGTAACCACTTCGTGGTTACTGTCTATTTATCTCGAGTTTGGCTCGTTATCACTCATACTCTATAGTTCCCGTAGGTTTTGGTGTTACGTCGTAGAGTACTCTGTTAACTCCCTTTACTTCACTGGTGATGCGTTCGGTGAGTTTTGCAAGGAGGTCATATGGGATTGGTTCGATGGTTGCTGTCATTGCATCCTTTGTGTTTACGGCACGGATGATTACCGGCCAGTCAAAGGATCTGAGACCATCCTTAACTCCTGTAGACTTGAAATCTGGTACTACTGTGAAATACTGCCATACCTTTCCTTCAAGGCCTGCTGCTGCAAACTCTTCACGGAGGATTGCATCCGCTTCACGAACTGCCTCAAGTCTGTCTCTCGTTATTGCTCCCGGACATCTTACTCCGAGTCCCGGTCCCGGGAACGGCTGACGATATACCATGTTATCTGGAAGTCCGAGTTCTTTTCCTACAACACGTACTTCATCCTTGAAGAGAAGCTTGATCGGCTCAACAAGCTCGAAGTTCATCTCCTCAGGAAGTCCTCCGACATTATGATGTGACTTTACAGGGCCACTCTCTAAGATGTCAGGATAAATGGTTCCCTGTGCGAGGAATTCGATTCCATCCTGCTTTGCTGCTTCCTCAGCGAAAACATCTATGAATTCTTTACCTATAATCTTTCTCTTCTGCTCCGGATCTGACACGCCCGCAAGCTTATCCAGGAATCTGTCTGTAGCATCGACATAGATAAGATTTGCCTTCATCTCATCTCTGAATACTTTTATAACCTGCTCCGGCTCTCCCTTTCTGAGAAGTCCATGATTAACATGCACACATACAAGCTGCTGTCCGACTGCTTTTATAAGAAGTGCCGCTACTACTGAAGAATCAACTCCACCCGAAAGAGCAAGAAGGACCTTCTTATCTCCGATCTGATCTCTCATCAGAGCTACCTGCTCATCTATGAAAGCCTTTGCAAGCTCCGGTGTTGTAATACGTTCCATTGTTTCCGGTCTAACGTCCGCCATTTGTTCCCTCCTTTATTCATAAAATATCTTTAACATTAACGAGAAAAACGGACATTAAGTCCGTTTCTCTGATTTCCTTACATTTGCCATCTGGGCATCAATATTCGCTCTTATCGCCGCAAGATATTCCTTTCGAAGAGCCTGCTGTTCGACTTTCTCGACTTCCGTGAGTCCGGATTCCTTTGACTTATGAAAGAGCTCATTTATTCTTTTGATTTTTTCTTCGTTCATCCCTCAGCCTCGTTCCTTCTTCAAAATACATCCGGAACTACTGAACGTCTTCGGAATGAATTTCTTTCTTTTCGTTTCCTTCAATCTTTTCACGGCTGTCGCACTTCTCAATAGCCTTATCGATCATCTCTATGAAACGGTCGATATTACCAACCTCCATAGATGAAAGCGCCGCCTTAAACTTATCATATACAGGCTTGTCAGCAGTATAACCTTTCTCCTTGACATAACCCTTGGCAAGTGTAACCATGCCACGCTCTCTGATCTTATGGATATCGATAAGATAGATGAAGTAATCCACGATTTCCTTGTTGTCTTCAAAGAATCCTGCAAGAGAATCAATCTCACCTGTAAGAATAACTACATAATCATTCTCTTCAGGAGATGAGTTTTTAATGACCTCAACAAGCTTTGATGCCGTAACAAGTCCGGCATTCTCAATAATAAGACATCCGCCCTTGAGATCCTTCAGCTTCTCAAGACCGATCTTGTTAAGCTGCTTAGCCTTGATCTTTGCAATCTTCTCAGACTTAATAAGTCCCATAGCATAGAAACTTCTTGCGAAGTCTTCACCGACCTTAACGGTACCAAAACCGTTACGTCCAAGGACTACTATATTTTTAGGCATATCCAGATGCTTCTGGATAGAGTTAAGTGCTACTATAACATCATCACCGGTTGTTGAAAGTTTCTCGTATTTCTTAAGATATGTAGCCTCTGCAGGAAGTGTTCCGAGTGCTACTGTCTCGCCTGTAACAGGATCTACAACAGTCTTTCCGCTGGAGCTTGACTGATCTTCCATCTGACGTCTTGCAGCACGCTGCTCAGCCTTCTTCTCCTCAGCCTCTCTCTTTGCGGCTCTCTCAGCTCTCTTACGAACTTCTTCATCATATTTCTTCTTAGCCTCGGCTTCTTCTCTAGCCATCTCAGCTGCAACACGTTTCTCGGTCTCAGCTCTTTCCTTGGCAGCCTTCTTTCTTGCAGCGGCTTCCTCGTCTCTGGCCTTCTTAGCCTTAGCTTCCGCTTCTTCCTTAGCTTTCTTTTCCGGATCCTCTCCGCCGGACTTCTTCTTAGGTTTGTCCTTCTCTGCAGGCTTTTTCTCCGGAGCCGGCTTGGCCGGTTCAACTACCTCCTGCGGAATCTCCTCAAACCCCTGCTCAGAGTCATCCGCTTCCGGTTCTATAATATCATCAACTACTGTTCCTACCGGTGGTTTAACATCTTTTGGTTCACCCTTAAAACTCTTCTTGATGTTCTCAAGTAACCTTTTTATTGCATCATACGCGTTCTTAAATGGCTTCATGTGTGCAATCCTCCTCGTATACAAAATGTTATCACGTTAGGCCAAAATATTCCATATCTTTTTTAAGATTTTTACCAATTTTTTTCGTTAATTTGCCGATTATTTAACGCAATTCAACAATTTTCACAAATAAATCAGCCTAAATTAGCTCTTTTGATTACATTACCTGCCACATTTTCCGAATGACCGCAGATTCTCTCATATGCATTGAGTATATCCAGCAGAGAAACGCCTGCCTGAATACTGCATTCACCGGTTTCAAGTCTCTCTATATGTCCCGCCTTAGCCTTATCCTTCATCTCATCGATAACGGCCTTCATAACTTCGATTCGAGAGGCAATTACAACATCTTTATTCTTAAACGCCCTGAAAGTATCGTTGATACATTGAGTAACCGGTCCCTCCACAGCAAGTCTTTCCGCCTCGCCCTTATCTGTAAAGCCAATTCCCGATTCCTTCTTCTCCTTTGCGATATATGCAATTTTAATCGCATAATCACCCATTCTCTCTATATCACTTATAGAACTGAGCAGCTGTGAAACCTCTCTTCTTCCGTCATCATCGAGCTTCTTCTTCTCGATACTGATTATGTAATGAGACAACACCGTTTCGCACTGATCTATAAACTCTTCATTCTTCTCAAGTTCCGCAAATACCTTTTCATCATAATCCGTAAGCAGCCCGACAGCTGTATTATAATTCTCAATAACACGCTCAAACATTTTAATGACCATATCTCTCGACTGACGTAAAGCCACTGCCGGAATTTCAAGAAGTCTGTCATCAAGTACCTTAAACTCGGATACTTCACTCTCTTCTTCTTCGTCCTTGTCACGAAGGATAACTCCTGTCAGCTTAGCGATTGGCTCAGTGAACGGAAGGAATAAAAGACTTGGAATAAGGTTAAACAGAAGATGAACATTTGCAATATCACCTCTGTTCACCGCCTTTGAAAACCAGCTTATTCCGACCGTGTAATAGATGCCGTATACAACAGCAGTAATTATTATACAGCTCAATATATTAAACAGAAGATAAGTGAATGCTACTCTCTTCGCTTTCTTATCTGCTCCGATTCCTCCAAGGATTACGGTCGCACATTTTCCGATATTCTGTCCTATGATGAAAGGAACAGCTGTAGCAAATGTAATTCCGCCCGTTACAGATAATGATTGAAGAATTCCGACTGCAGCACTCGAACTCTGTATAACCGCAGTAAGCACTATACCTACAAGAATTCCGACTATAGGGTTGCTGAAGGATACGAACAGTTTCTGGAAACTCGCATCCTCTTTGAGCGGTTCGAAAACCTTCTCCATTGCAGTCATTCCGAGGAAGAGCACTCCGAGTCCGATAAGCAGCTCAGATAAATCCTTCGTCTTCTTTTTCTTTCCGAATACATGCATAAGTGCACCGATTGCTATCAGCGCAGGTGCAAAGCTCGATGGCTTGAGAAGCTTCAGGATTATAGTTCCCGAGCCCAGATCTCCGAGTCTCAGGATCTGTGCAGTAAATGTACTGCCGACATTTGCTCCGAAAACGACCGGTACTGCCTGGATCAGCTTCATGATACCGGCATTTACAAAACCTATGAGCATCATCGTTGTTGCAGATGAACTCTGGATTATACCCGTAACAAGAGTTCCAAGTCCCCATCCTTTGAGTATTCCGACTATTTTAGATTTTCCTGATGTAAGCTTTTCGAGGATACTCTGCATTCCCGCTCCGGCGAGTTTCTTGAGGGCAGACCCCATCATACTCATTCCGTAAAGAAAGAATCCTATTCCTCCGAAAAGCTGTATTACTCCTATTATGTCCATTATTTATCCCTTCTGTTTGATATGGAGTCTCACCAATTTATCCTTTACTCTCATATCGGTTATTATATCCTTAATAAGACTTTCAAGAGGGCTTCCTTCACTGTAATTTGCCGTTTCGGCATAGTTAACTCTATGGTCTCTCATAAGCCCTTCCGCAGTCTCTTTCTTTCCCTGCTGATAAACCGCAATCGAATATCCACCGTTATTCTTAACCAGCTTCATACAAGGAACATCCGTAAGTCCGTCTGCAATATAGATCATATTTCTGAAAGGAACCCTTCTTTCATCCTCCGGAATATAATCATTCAAGGATCTGTCATCGGAAAGATCCGATACTCCCTTGTTTATTCTAAAAAGAAACTGCGTTTTCGTCGTATAATTTACTACATTTTTCGGCCAACATGCAATACCGTTTACATCATACATATATTCACATGCAAATATCTCGGTGAATTCCTTAGCTATCGCCGAACCCTCTATTATTTCTTTAAGTCCCGAAGAAATGATATAATGCTCAATCTGAACTCCCTGCTCCTGTCCGAAGCTGTTGATTCTTTCAAACCAGGTCTCAACACCCTTGATAAACTTCAGCTTTTTACCCAGCTCAACGAAGTCCTCTCTGTGAATGCTCATATCATTTTTCTTGGCAGCATCTATCATCTTATACATATAAGCAAGAACCGGGTCCATCTGTTCTTCCTTTGCAAGCGAGTTCGACTTGCTCCAGAACTGATCCACCGACATACCTACACTCTTTATAAAAGAGTACTCCTGCATATTCTTCGTACATAGTGTTTTATCAAAATCATACATTATGGCGATTACTGGCAAATCTTTCTTTTTCATGAACCCACCCCGTTTCAATTATTGCTCCACTTTTTAAGCTCCGATATTGCAAAAGGAAGTGAAATGAACATCGTCAGCAGATCAGCGATACTCTGTGTAACTTCAACACCTCTGAGTCCAAACCATACAGGAAGAATCAGGATCAGCGGTATAAAAAATATACCATTTCTTGCCGATGCCGTTATCGAAGCCTTGAAGCCTTTTCCGATTGACTGAAGCATCATATTTGTCATTACAATAAATGCATTAAGCGGCAGTACGATTGATTGAAATCTAAGTGCAACCATTCCCACAGCTATAACATCTGTATCATCTCTGAAAAATCCGATAATTTCCGGTGCGTATATAAAGCAAAGCACCGCAAGCAGAAGAAGCAGCGCAGTTCCCCACTTCACACAGAACCAGAAACCTTCTTTAACTCTGGATTTCAGTCCCGCTCCATAATTAAAAGAACATACCGGCTGGAATCCCTGTCCGAAGCCTATCAGTGCAGAAGATAGCAGCAGCATTACTCTTGTTACTATAGACATACCCGCTATCGCCGCTTCTCCACCGAAGCTTCCTGCCGCCCTGTTCATAAGTATTGCCGCCAGAGCAGCAAGTCCCTGCCTGAAAAGAGATGGGATTCCACCATTTATTATCTCCTTGATAAAATGTCCGTTTATATGGACATTTTTCATACTGAGTCTGATATTCTCTCCTTGTCTGCTTCCGATCAACAGTATGAAAAAACTTGTAATCTGACCGGAAATTGTTGCTATAGCCGCACCTTTGATTCCCAGCCCCAGTACAATAATCATAAGAGGATCAAGGAAAATGTTGATAATCGCTCCCGAAATCAGTCCGATCATCGCATAGACAGCGCTGCCCTGAAATCTGAGCTGATTATTTATAACAAACTGGCACATCATGAAAGGTGCACCGATCAATATTATCCTTCCGTAATCAGCTGTCATTGCATATGTCTCAGGAGAAACCTCTCCTGTTGCAAAAAACTGAATCAGCTGATCAATAAATATATTTCCCAAAACTGCAAATACTGTACCTGTTATCAGCGCGAGCATAAATCCGGTGGAAGCCATTTTAGAGGCTTCTTCCTTCTTATCCGCCCCGAGCATTCTCGACAGATAATTCCCCGAACCGTGTCCGAAAAGAAATCCGACTGCCTGAATTATTGACATCAACGGAAATACAATACCTACCGCGGCAGTTGCACCGGTCGCATTTTCAGGTATCCTTCCAACGAAATATGTATCTGCCGAATTATAAAGTCCCGTTACCAGCATGCTGATGATCGTAGGAATAGCAAGCATTGTAATAAGCTTCGGAACCGGTGTCTGTGTCATATATTCATATTTGTTTTTATTCTTTTGCGTATTACCAAACATCATGTCACTCTTTCACGTCAGCGTATTACGCCTTATTATTTTACTACCGGCATTTCAAACCCTATATCGATTTATTAACTGATCATGCTTTTATTATATACTTTGCCGCTTCAAGAAGATTGTCTGCCCTTTTAACAATATGCTTCCAATCCTCTTCATCAGGCTCCGTCATATCCGGAATCATAATAACTCTGCACCCTGCAGCATCTGCGGATTTTACACCATTAGGTGCGTCCTCAACAGCAAAAGCATCGGATGGTTTTACATTCATCTTACTGCATGCATAGATATATACATCCGGTGCAGGTTTTCCCTGAATCACAGAACGTGCACTGATCAACTCATCAAAATAATTCCGAAGTCCGGCTCTATCAAGATATTCTTCTGTTCTGTCAAGCCTTGTGGCAGTTGCAACTCCGAGCTTTACTCCGTTTTCCTTAAGAAGTGACAATGCTTCATGTACGGTCGGCTTGATAGGAAGCTCAATCTCCTTCATTATCGGATCCATAAGTTCTTTTCGATGATTTCTTATCTCATCATAAGCATCCTTTGAACCCGTCAGTTTCTCCGCGAGTTCAACTGCAAAACTGTGTCCGAGACTTCTGAACAGAAGCATCTCTTCCTCTGTAATCTTATAACCCAGATCCTTTGCGGATATATTCCAATACTTCTGATAGATACGCTCCGTATCCAGCAGCGTTCCGTCCATATCAAATATTGCAGCCTTCACTATTTTGTACCCACCTTGCTGTCTTTACGCTTCTCATCATCATCCATCTCATCATATTCGATAAGGTCATGATGCATTTTACCGAGATTATTTCTTGAGCTCTTATCATGCGAACCGCTGTAGATATAACCCTCCGAACGCATATATGCATTCCATCTGCGGTGCTCGAGTTTCTCTATAGCAATCCTCTCTTCTTCAGTCATATCTTCATCGGCCTTTTCAGCGCCTTTTATATTGCAATGGATTCTTGCCTTCATATGTATAGCTGACGCAACCGAAGACTGATAATTATATTCATATCTCCAGAAATCTTCTTCCTTGCCCCACTTGAGATGCCTTAGGAGTGCATCATTTTCAAGTTCGGAATTGATTATAACATCCTCGGTATATGAAGATTCTACATCCCCTATAAAGTCTATATCATAAGGCTCACCGCTATAATTGGTAATACCCTCCAGCGCTTTCTTCTCATATGAACTTCTGACAACAGCCTGAATAAGTGGCTTAATTCCTATACGTTCAAAAAGCATTCTGAGCTTTACGGCCGTACGGATATTTGCTTCATCAGAATCCAATGCCACATAGGCAAATGTAGTCTTTCTGAGCTTTGCAATCTCGTCCGAAAAGGTTTTGGTTGTAACATCAACTCCGGAATGGATTGTTATATCATAATTTGAGAGTTCCGGCATAGCCCCGAGGAATCTGTCTTCCGCAAGCGGATTCTCATCAAAAGCGTCAATCTTAATCCTATATCCGTCCATCTGACAATACCAGATGATGCCCTTCAGCATCTCACTTCCGTGAGTTCCGAGCCCTACAAATACAACCGAGATTTCCTTTATTCCATCATCTCCCGGAAGTGCAGTATCAAAAATCTTTCCGCCATCATCATAAAGACTTCGGTTAACAAGTGATCTGATCTCGTTTATACGTCTGACTTTCATCTTGCCATGGTCGGTCTTTGCAAGCAGAAGCTCACTTTCAACACCTGTTGAAAAAACATAAAGCCGTACATTTTCACGTTCTCTGTATTGCTCTATAATTTTCAGGCCCTGGATCATGTTGGTATTCTCATCCTCATCTATTGAGAAAAATGTAATCCCGGCTTTCCTGTAATGACTTTTGAAATTGATCGCAAGGATATCCTTCGTGAAGCATATTGCCTTGACTGACTTTGCTCTCTCTATATACTCGGACTGTCTCTCATCGTCATCATCTGTGAGACCGGTGTATACGATAAGCGCTTTGCTGTGCTTATTCTTAATGTCCCTGCCCAGTGCAAGAGTTTTTTCACTGAGCTCAGAGAAAATGTATGTATCACTGAAATAGTGATTGATATACTTAATAAACGACTTTGCATTTCTGAAGAAGGAAAGCAGGAATACGAATGACAAGATAGGCGCAAGCACATAATATACGGAAATCATAATATAATATGTATGTGCAAGCCACTCTGTCGGACATCTGAGTGTTTCTGCGATAAGTTCGGTATCCCCTTCAATTACGAATATCTGAATCGTACTGAAGAGCGAAAAAAGAAATGTCTGAAACGGTGAATGGACCTCCGAAGAAATAAGACTGTCCTGCACCGGAATAAGGAGCATCAGGGCAGAGATAAAAACACCTCCAAACAAAACATTGAAAGGTGTCAGAACTCTTCCGCTCTTATATTTTCTGCTTCCTACCATAAGGGCAAGTACAATGCTAAGAGCGATCACCGTTATCGAAATTATAAAGCAGATTGTCCACGTCATCTCGATAAACCTCCACAGTAGATTATAGGCTTTTCACTTTATTTTGTAAATAAAAAGAGCCCTCCTGTTCAGGAAGACTCTCCATATTCTTATATCATATAATCTGCCGGTCTATACTGTCTTCATCAAGTCATCTGGGCATTGAAAAGATTATAGTATATGCCCTTTCGCTCAAGCAGCTCTGCATGCGTTCCGATTTCAGCGATCCTGTGCCCGTCAATAACCATGATCCTGTCAGCATTATTAAGTGTTGAAAGCCTATGAGCTATCGCAAATGTAGTCTTGCCTGATGTAAGTCGCTCCAGGGCTTTCTGGATCATAAATTCACTTTCCGTATCAAGGCTTGCCGTTGCCTCATCAAGTATAAGAAGCCGCGGATCCGGAAGTATGGCTCTCGCAATTGCGATTCTCTGACGTTCACCACCTGAAAGAGTGTATCCCTTCTCTCCTACGTATGTATTATATCCGTCAGGAAGTTTGCAGATGAAATCATGTGCATTTGCCAGCTTGGCCGCTTTAATTATCTCCGGAATAGTAGCGTCAGGTTTTGAGAATCTGATATTTTCCAGTATTGTTCCTGAAAACAGGAACGTCTCCTGAAGCACAACTCCAAGCTGTGAATGATATGAATGTCTGCTTATTTCTTTCATATCCGTTCCATCAACAAGTATCTGTCCGTCATCAATCTCATATAGTCCCATAAGAAGGTTAATGAGTGTAGACTTTCCGGTTCCCGACGCACCGACAATTCCTATCATTTCACCGGGCTTTACAACCGCATTTATATCTTCAAGAACAGGCTGGTACGACTTATATCCGAAGGTGGCATGATCAAAAGTAATCTCCCCCTTGATATCTACATCATGAACCTTATCCTTATCCTCTTCTTTAACATCCTGTGCCAGAACATCATAGATACGTTCAAGGCAGCTTGTAAGCCTCGATACCTCCCTTGGAAGTCTGCCCATCCATCCTACATACTGGAACAGCAGGAGCGTATAAGTGATAAACTGATACAGTTCTCCGTAGCTCATTCTATCAGCAAAAACATCTCTGCCTCCGAAATACACCACAACTACGACACCCATTCCCATAAAGAATGATACAAGGAAATCAAACAATGCCCAGAAACGATCATTTCTTTTCTGGATGGAAGCATATTCTCCGGCTAATGCCTTGAAGCGTCCTGATTCCTCCCTCTCCTTACCGTAGCTTTTAACAACTCTCATTCCGGATATTACATCCTGTAGGTCACTCGCAACATCATCATTCTTCTTAAACTGCAGATGAAATATCCTGTCTATAGTCTTTCGAAGTCCGATCATTATAACAAAAACGATCGGAACAAAAATAAATGTAAGCAGCGCCAGCTTAACATTCAGGAGCAGCATAAAGATAACATCCCATATGAAAATAAAAAGTATGGCAAACAGATTGCAGAACACGTCCTCCATGAATTCCCTGATAAACCTCGTGTCCTCTGTTATCCTGTTGAGAAGTTCTCCCGGTCTTCTGTCATTTATAAAAGATAACGGGAGCCTCTGATATTTATTAAACAGCTCAACTCTGAGATCCCGGGATATTCTGGCTCCCAGTCTGGCAGAAGCATTGCTCTTAAGTACATTTACTATAACAATTCCGACACTGAGGAAAAACATCAGAGCAAGGAACACAAGTGCCTTTCGCATCCCGCCCCCTTCTCTGAGCACATCATTGATAAGATGTTTCTGAACCTCAGGATTCAGCAGCGTCGTAACCGCTGCCATGATCATCAGAAAAAATACTCCGAAGAATTGCTTCTTATATGGCTTTGCCATTTTTAAGAACACACTCAGAAATCCGCCTTCTCCCGAACATTTCGGACATTTCCTGGTTCCCGGTATAACCCGGCCGCACTTCGGACATATCTTTTCATATTCGTTGCTTTCAACTTCCTCATATCTGCCTGATATAAGAATATTGATTCCTCTCGCAACATATGCATACCTTCCGAGATGCTTTGAAGAATAATGCACCAGTACAGTCTCCACATTCCTGTATCTTCCTGTCAGAATGCCGCCGCCTATTCCGGGTTCAGCTGTTACAGATTCAAAATCTCCGATATTATATATTTTCTTTTCTTCACCTCTAAAAATGTATATCTTCCGTGTAGTAACAACGAGATAATCTTTATCCGTCCATTTCCCATCCTCGTCTATATCAACGGGAATTGCATAATAGATTTTCTCATCTTCTTCCAACGACACAGCTTTCTCTATATTCAGAGGCAGCATATAACGTAGTATCATATATAATCCTCTTATCTGATTTCTTATTAATTACAGGAAGAGATCAAGCATCCTTCTCTCCTTATGAGACAGAGCATCAACATCCCTTATCTCAAATCTGTTCTCATCAACATCAAGAATAATAAGCCTCGTATCCGATAGCTTACTTACGGCATTCGATCCCATATTGATTGAAAACTTGCATTCCCCTTTATCCGTAAGAACGTGAAAATATGCATATCCGTATTCATCTTTAATGCTGTAAATCTTTTCGATGATCGGTGTAAAATAGGTAAGTCGGAGCTGACGATCCAGGATTTCTCTGGTCTTCTCGGACATTTCATTCATATCCTCTATGATTCCGATCTCTCTTCCTCCGTTTCCGTGCTCTCTTACGGATATATATTTATCCGCATCCGAGAAAGGAAACAGCCTTACCACATTTACTCTTTCATAATGGACTCCTTCATAATCGAGACTTACAAATCCTCCTTCGGTCTCTTCGAATTTATCCTTCGCCGTTATCATATGTATGGCTGTCATTTCCTCAGCCTTTTTCTCATATATATTTACCAGATTCTCTGACATCTTATCCTCCTCAATTAAGCCTAGAAGCTCATACTCTCTGTCATTGATTCCTTCTGAAGCGTAAGAAGATTATGATATACTCCTCCTTCTATCTTCGCGAGTTCCTCTTCGGTTCCTTCTTCGACTATACGGCCTCCGTCAATAACAATAAGCCTGTCGGCATCACGAAGTGTGGATAACCTGTGTGCTATCGAAAGAGTTGTTCTGCCCTTAACAAGCAGTTTGAGAGAGTTCTGTATTGCTTTCTCCGTTTCCGTATCTACACTGGCTGTTGCCTCATCAAGGATCAATATCTTCGGATCGGCGAGAATGGCTCTTGCGATAGAAAGTCTCTGTTTCTCTCCTCCCGAAAGCTCCTTACCGGCTGCTCCGATCACGGTATCATATCCGTCAGGCAGCTTGGAAATGAACTCGTGTGCACTTGCCAGCTTAGCAGCTCGTATAATATCACCTCGGGTTGCATTTTCATTTCCGTACGCTATATTCATTGCCACGGTGCCCATAAAAATGTATGTATCCTGTGATACCATAGCTACATTTCTTCTTAGATCCGACAGTGCCAGATCCTTTACATCAGTTCTGTCGATCCGGATCGAGCCCTCATTAACGTCATATAGTCTTGATATCAGATTAACGAGAGTGGACTTGCCTGCGCCGGATCTTCCGACTATTCCGAGCATTTCTCCCTCTCTTACCTTTAGATTGATTTCCTTGAGCACAGGTCTTCCGACCTTGTACCCGAAAGTAACATTATCGAGTTCTATCTCACCCTTCGGAGCATCAAGCCTTACCGGATTATCCTTCTCTCTGATGCTTGGGATTGCATCGATGATCTCAAAGAGTCTTTCCGCCGAATTAATGCTCTCCGACCACATTCTGAATACCCATGCGAAGAAATTCATCGGACCGTTAAGCTGCATCACATAGCCTACAAATGTTATAAGAACACCAAGATCGATCCTGTCCGTCTTCAACACGAAGAACACTCCAACAATCCATATCCAGATACTGGATACTTCCTGAACAAGATTATAAACAATCGCAAATCTGTTTCTGAGTTTAACTATATTTATCTCCGCGTCACAGAGATTCTGATTCGGATGAAGGAATCTCTCACGCTCTTTATCCTGTTGTCCGAACGCCTTTACCACACGGGCTCCGGTAAGATTATCGTTAGCCTTTCCCGTAACAGCTCTTTCGGCACGATGCCTCTTTCCTGAAAGTGTCCAGAGTCCGGGACGAAGTTTTACCGTCATAAAAACAAGAAGCGGCAGAAGAATACACGCTATAAGCGCCATCTGCCAGTTTAGTCTGTACATTACAATAAATGTAACTATGATAGTAATTCCATGCACAAAGATCATCGGAAGTCCATCTATAAAAAATGAGTAAACCTTCTCCGAATCACTGAGTACTCTGGTCATAAGACCTCCTGTCTGCTTATTTACATAGAAATCCAGCGACAGTCTGCTCATCGAATCAAAAACATCTGTTTTTATATCTCTTACAGCCGAACTTGATACGTTGGCCATAACATATAACTGAATATAACTTGCAAGTGCCTGAATGAGTCTTACGCCGACCATTACGGCCACAAGCAGAAGAAGCGCAAGCATATATTCACCGCCCACTCCGAATCTCGCAAGATATGCATCATCCTTTTCAAGGACATGATTAAACAGAACTTTACCGATGAGATATGGCCAGAATATATTCATAATACCTGCAATAAGATACGTCAGTGCAAGAATCATAACCTGTATTTTATATTTCATAAAATACTTGAGCGTTCTTCTAAAGATTGAACGTTTATTCTTTTTATCTGTATCCTCTTCTTCGGGTTCTTCCTCGTCCTCGCTTACCGTAATCTCTCCGCCCTTGATGAATGATTTCAACTGACGGAAGAAAACATTCATTTCCTCCTGAAATCTGTTCGTAAATGCAGCAAACTTTGCGGGAACTCCTTCATATTCGCCATAAAGAACATTTGTCCCTATATAGCTGTCAAGCCGGATATGTTCGATCCCTTTAATGTCATAAAGCTTAACATCATAATCTCTGAATTCTTCATCAGATAGATCGTCATCCCTCTTTACGCCCTTAAAATATTTAATACTATCCTTCGGAAGATTCATTGTGCATATACCAAGCTTATCCTTCGTGATAAATGCATATCCTCGGATATATTCACCCTCAAATGACAGATCAATGGGACTGTGAAGAAGAATATCATCTTCCTCGATATTATAGGTCTTAAGCTGCCCCAAGACCCTTTTTGTCATTTTGTTTTCCTGTTTCAAAGCAGTATTACTCCTTGGTGTCAAAAAACTATTTCTTATTCCGCTGCTTTCTTGTTACTGTAAGGTAATGAAATTTAGCGGCAAGCCGCGGATTGGAACGCGCCTTGGTCATTTCGAAAGAAGATGTAAGCAGCTTAGGACTTTCTCCCGCATATATTTTATTGATCATCTCCCTTGTTACAGGAGGTGCAAAAGGTCGCTGCCTACCGTAAATACCTATTGAATCGATCAGAGATCCTATACATTCCGAAAGAAGCGGATCATCCTGATGTCCGTTATAAAATGTAAGTGCAAAATCAAAAAGCTCTCTGTCGAGTCGGTCTCCGTCAAGGAACTTCGTTCTGCAGTACTTTCTTGCAAACTCCGGCAGGAGCTTCTTCATTGCCGCATAAAGTTCCTTATCCATCGAACGTTTGTTCTTAACCGGTTCGATCACTTCACCCTTTTTCTCATATTCTTCAACCGTGTTATACGGCATATTAGCAAACAAAGCCTCAACAAATACAAGTGAAACAGCCTTGCTCGCAAAGTTGTATCTGATATCATGTCCTATCGAAGGATAGATGGAACGGGCATAGAAGAATATATCATCTTCATCATTCCTTCCTGCAGCAAGTCTGAGAAGTCTTGTAAAACAGGTCTGTGTATAACCACGGCCCCAGTATTCAACAAAAGCATACTTCTCTGAGAAATCTATCTCCTGTTTCAGATAGTCTATGACAATCGGACGTGTCTTCTCTGACTTTTCAAGAAGAAATCTCTTGTAGTCCTCATTTCCCTTTGCGGCCTCAACTACTTCATCTCTTTTCTTTGCAGGTATTATCGACGCCTTTCTAAGTCCGTTATATTGAGGAAAAAGCTCTGAAAATTCCTTATCATTCAACTGAAGTGCATCAATAAGCGCATGATATGTATTTACCTGCCCGAAGTTGCCTACCGTAGAGAAAAACTCATCATCAATACCATCCACAAAAGAAGGGATACGCCATGCGTTTCTCGAACCGTAAATATACTTGGTTTTAATAGGCAGCTCTCTCTCTGAAATAATCGCATCGGCAATTCTCTTCAGATGATAACCGTCTCTTGATATAAAATACAACGTATTAATACCCAGCTTCTCTGCGCGCTTTATAACCCAGTTAATATATGGAACGAAACAGAGTGCCACAAATGAATAGACAAACTTTTCCTTATCACTTGTCAGCTTTTCTCTGTAACGGCAAAGTCCTGCAGCAGTAAGATAGCTGTCATAGCTATTCACTGTATCAACCAGACTTTGCTCATAATCATTAAACTTTGGAATCTCATGCAGTACCGGAGTGATTCCCATGTTCTCTGCACATTTTCCATCTGCAAAAGCGTTATCTCCAAAATGTATCCATTGCTTATACTGATAAGGTTTTTCGGAAAGATAAGCTTCAAGATAAAGAAGGCTTGTGGTCTTCTGTACTCCGTAATCGCTGGATAAAAAGAGCGGAAGTTCTGCAAGCTCCGGATCTGCCTTTTCAAGGAGCTTCCTGATAAAATCCTTTTCAAGATACATATCACTGAGAAGAATCACCCTATCTCCCTTATGTTTTCTTTCAAGGACTTCTTTGATCTTATCTTTACAAGGAACTACATTTTCAAGTTCCGCATCACACTCCCACTTCTTGAGAAGCTCACACTGCTCATCCGTAATCTCATAGAGGTCCTGCATTCTGCGGAAAATCATATCATGAGTTATCTCTCGTCTGTTGTCCTTTCTGAACTCCAGAGATTTGCTGTAGTATTCTCTCGCATTTGACTCACAGAATTCCCTTACCTCAGGATAGTTTGCCGTAAGATAATCCGGGAAATGTATCTCGGAATGTCTCATCATGTAACGTACCTGAAAGAAGATTCCCCTTGGCTGAAGTACCTTTCTGGCAATCAGCGTATCGAATATATCATAGGAATACAGTGTCGGAAGATCACTCTCCCGCTTCGGAATAAACGCAAGAGTCTTTTCGATTATCTTCTCAAAAGAATCAGGTTCCGCATATTTCCAGAACAGGTCATAAATCCTATCTTTATCCGCCTCTTCGTTTTCTTCAAGATGCTCCAGAGCAGACAGGAGCTCATCAAAGCTTTTACACATGACACCGCTTGTCATCTCTTCAGGATCATAAACGAAGTCTCTTAAATTCTTATCCTTATCCTCATAATCAAAGAAATACCTGATGAAATGATCAACTCCACCGGCAAGCATGTCATAATATATCGATGAATAGTCCACGATTCCGACATCGATTTTCGGAAAGATCTCATAGAAATCATTTGAATTATCCCAGAACAGAATATTCTTTTCCTGCTTATATTTCTCTTCAATATTCTTGTAAACGGGATCATCTATCATCTGCGGATGAAGCTTAAATATCAAAAGAATATTCTCATTTTTTAATGTCTTTATCAGTGCGTCAAAATCAGGAACTGCATTCTCCCAGAAATTGAAACCTTCATCATCTCTATATGTCGGGACATAAGCTGCAATCCGCGTATTTTCAGGCAGTCCTCGCTGTTTGAGAATGTCACCGTCAAATGTAGCTATCGGTTCATATTTATTCTGATACATACATCTCGGATATCCTGCTCTGATCAGATTGGCCTTATCCAATCCCATCTGCTTTGCAAAATGCTCTTCCATCAATGGTGATGTCACAAGAAACAACATATGAGTATAGTAATAGTCATTGTAGGTTATATATTTCTTTGCAATTCTCTGAGTGAGAAAACCAAAGTCAACAAACTTTTCAATAGTCTTACATCCTACACCATGATACAGATTAAGCAGAATCACATCCTTCGGCATATTTGTCGGAATCTGCTCCTTAACCTGTTCGACGCAGAATACTCCTGTCCTTTGCTGAAGCTTGACAGCCGCATGGGAATTAAATGTATATGCGTTATATCCCAGACTCCTGATCTGTTCAACAGTCTTATCACTATCGCAGATCCAATATGCTTCTATATCAGGTCTGTATTTGCAGATATAGATAAACAGCCACTTTGGATTTCCCGAAAAGTTATTACCTGAATTAAAAGCCCATGTATGCTTCAAACCGGAAATATCCTTACGCTCTTCCTTTACCTGATGCGGTTTATTTACCTTCTGCCATACCGCACTGTCCTTTATACTGTCCCTTGCATCCTGATATTTGTAATACATCTCATGCGCAATAGGATTTAAGATTTTTGAATTCTTGATTGTTTCCTTCAGCTTTGACATTATCAATCCCTCGCAACGATCAACAATGATATATATTTCTTTATATCATTCATAACCGTTTCCGCTTTTCATATTATATTGTTTATATCTGTAAATTTATATATACCCGTAGTTTAATTATCTTCCGCAAAATTACAATGTTACTTTTCCCGCTAATATATCCTTGTAATCTGCGAGATTCTTTCTCAAAAGATTCGGAGTATCAAGTCCGTATGGGCATCTGGTCTTACAGAGTCCGCAGTCTACGCAATCCTCGATCTGCATCATATTTGCCTGCCACTCTTCCGATAAGAAATTTTCCGACGGAGCACGGCGTATCAGCTGTGACATTCTCGCACAGTTATTTATCTTGATTCCGACTGTACATGGCATACAATATCCGCATCCACGGCAGAAGTCTCCCATAAGGGTACGTCTGTCTTCTTCGATAAATGCAGCCATTTCATCTGTCATAGTGACCTCTCTGTCAAAGAAGCCGAGCCACTGGGCAAGTTCCTCTTCCCTCTGGATTCCCCATATCGGAAGTGCACTATACTGACTCATAAATGCCATGCAGGCATCGCTGTTTGTAAGCAGACCTCCGGATAGTCCCTTCATAGCTATAAAGCCCATATCTGCCTTTTCCGCCGCCTTTACAAGTGCTATATCTCTGTCTGTTGCAAGATAGCTGAAAGGAAACTGCAGAGTCTCATACAGGCCGCTCTCAACTATTTCTTCAGCAACTCCGATAAGGTGTGCCGTGATTCCTATATGTCTTATCTTTCCCTGACGCTTTGCTTCCTCCATCGCTTCGTACATTCCCGTGCCGTCACCCGGTCTGTAGCACTGCGATACACAATGGAACTGATATATATCCAGATAATCGGTTTTCAGTTTCTTAAGAGTAGTTTCCAGATCTTCCCAAAACTTTTCCGGAGTTTTCGCCATAGTCTTGGAAGAAATGTATATCTTCTCACGCATTCCTTCTATCGTACCGAATGCTTCTCCCATCTTCTCTTCGCTATCCGAGTAAGCACGTGCAGTATCAAAAAATCTCATTCCTCCTTCGTAAGCGCCGCGGAGCAGTTTAACGGCGGTATCCATATCAACTCTCTGAATAGGCAGTGCTCCGAATGCATTCTGCGGAACTTTAATCCCTGTTTTACCAAGTGTAATTTCCCTCATAATCATAAACTCCCTTCTATGAAACCTCACACAACCGATATCGCATGCTTCCCATCAACAAATTATTCCAGCCAACGGATTTACCTCAGGCTCCGGCCATATGCCAGATAAACTCTATATATCGGTGATATTTGAAGCCCCACACTAAGCAACCGGTGTGAAGCTGCAATCCGGCAATAAATTTATAAATAGAATAATATTTCATCCTTCCGAAGAATACAACCATAAAAACCTTGAGATATACCATAAAAAACCTTGGGATTCATATAGAATCCCAAGGTTAATCTGTTATTTATCGACCCTTTCGAAAGGGTCCGATTCATTATATAAATTACGCTGATAATTCATCATACTGTATGTCTTAGATTCCGCAGCATTTTAAAGAACCAGATTGATCAATACGCCGGACATACAAGCATATACTATGATAAAGGCCCAATAAAACAGGAAATGCTTAATCCCGAGCACCACCTTAAGAGCTCCGAGATTTGTGATCTTTGTCGCAGGTCCCGTTATCATAAATGCAGCCGCACTTCCGAGACTCATGCCGTTTGCAAGCCATGTCTTCAGGATCGGTATTGTACCTCCTCCGCAGACATAAAGCGGAACGCCTACCGTAGAAGCCATCAGGACTCCCCAGGCTTCATTACCGCCAAACATAAAGGTCACAGCCTCCGCGGGTACATATCTCTGAAAGATTGCCGAAAGAAGTATTCCTATAAGAAAGTAAAGTCCTGTCGCCCTAAGGTTTCTGTAAAGATTCTTTAGCAGTCTTTTGAATATATTCGGGTCCGTATCTCTGTTCTTCGGTTCATCAAAGCTTTCAAACCTGAAGAAATTTTTCTTCTTGAAAAAGAAACGGATAACCAGTCCTGCCACGATTCCACAAAGAAAACAAGTAACTATACGGACCACAAGCACCTTCACACCAAGTGCCGCACTGTAAATGATAAGCTGCGGGTTAAGAAGTATAGAACTCATCATGAATGACGCAAGCCATTCATCTCTTATTCCACCTCTCGAGAAAGAAGCCGCTATCGGAATCGTTCCATACATGCAAAGCGGAGAAGCAACTCCCAGAATCGACGCCGCTATAATCCCGATTATGCTGCTGCCGTCACTTTTCATATTTCTCATAAGGTTATGGATCTTATCTTTAAAGAATACCGAGATGATCGAACCAATCACCATTCCCAAGACCCAGTACAGAAATATCTGACGCAGCTGGACCGTAAAATAGTACCATATATAAATAATTTCTCTTCTTAGTATCTCAAACACTTATGACTCTTCTCCGTTTATCACACATCGCTTTTTTTCATCTTCTTATGACACGATTTCATCCACTTACTGCTACTCGGCCTCAGCATCTTCTTGTGACTCTACTTCATCTAAATTAACAATCTCATAAGCTCTGTTTCCGAATCCTATTTCCTCACAGTGAGTCAGAATATGAAGTCCGTTTTTCTCCAGTATTCTGTTCTGAAGTGACTGACCGTCCTCAGATCTGAATACAAGATCCACACACGCCTGATCAAGTGCAACAGGATCGGTTGACGCCAGGATTCCGATATCATGCATATCAACATCTGCCGGGTGCGATACGCAGTCACAGTCGACTGACATTCTGTTCATAACACTTATATAAACAATATTCTGTCCATATCCTTCATAATCCGAAACAGACTTTGCTGCCTCGGCCATCGACTCCGTAAAAACATCCTGATTTGTAAGCAGGCTACCGATATCGATCGGCGGTTTTGAGAATACTCCACCTGAATGAATTCTGGTCTTGCCTTCGCTTGATGCAATACCTATTGAAATATTCTTGAGTGCACCTCCGAATCCTGCCATAGGATGTCCCTTGAAATGTGTAAGTACTATCACATAATCATAATCAGCCAGATTCTTTCCAACCCAGTTTTCCTGCAGATTAACACCTCCTTCAACCGGAATCTTCATGTAACCGTCCCTGTCCATAATGTCCACATCCGCAATTTCTGTGAAGCCGTGATCCTTTGCAACCTGCATATGCATTTCGGTCTCTGCTCTTTTAGAACCTGAATATGCGGTATTACATTCTACGATTGTTCCGTCCACGCTTTGAACCAGATTCTTGATAAGGTTCGGATCCAGATGATTCGGATTACCCGCTTCACCTGTTGAGAGCTTAATTGCAACCTTTCCCGTCGGAGATACATTTAATGCTTTATAGCATGCATCCAATCCTTCAGGACTTATATCCCTCGTCATATAAACCACGGATGACTCGTCGTAGCTTCTGCCTTCTGCCTTAAGGGTTTCCACATCATAGAATTCATGTGCTTCAATATCATAGTGCATGTGGTTTATATACCAGACAGTTGCTATACCGATAATCGCAAAGAATATTCCAAGACCGATTAAAAATCTGCGGAGTTTTTTACCTTTTTTCTTTGTCTGTTTCTCACTTTTCTCTTTCATGATAATCCCTTCCGTTCTTTTCGAATTTAATCTATTTCTTTTCTCCTGTATGTGACTAATTGTTACCAGCAACTACTTCGCATCAAATCCGAGTTTTTCCTTTATTCCGTTAAGTCCGAGATAATGATATGAGACCAGCAGCCTTAATCTGTAACTTATTTCATCTTCGTCACTATATTTGAGCAATATATCTGTAAGACCCATAATAAGTATCGATACTATCTGAATCTTAAACTCCTCATCCTCTATCGGACATGCTTCAACAAAGAATCCTGTCATCATTTCAGTAAGCATCGCCCGATCTTTACTGCCTACGGCCTTAAGCATAATAAGAAGTCCTTCGCGATGTTTACTCATTACCTTTGCAAGTGCCGTTGATACATCTTCTATCTTATCTACCGTATAATTCCCCGCATAATCCTTACTTCCGAAATGACCGATTGCATCGATTACATTCTGTCTGGCGGGTCCTACAAGAGTTTCATAGATTTCTTCCTTGGATCTGAAATATCTGTAAATGTTGCTCTTACTTATAAAACATTTATCAGCGACCATGCGAAGTGATGTTTTCTCATATCCTTTATTTATAAAAAGTTTTTTTGAAATGCTCAGAATCCTTTGATATATCTCATCTTTTTTAATCTGCATATCATTTCTCCGTCAAAATCCAAATCCATTAGCGACCGATTTCTATTTACATGATTATCATATACATCATGTATTTTCAAGACCTTCCGTTCAAAAGCGTCCATTAATTGATTTTGTTCGCACATAACAAAGCATAAAGAAAAATACGACTATACTAATGTGTATAGTCGTATCATACAAATAATAATCCGAAAAATCTTTGTCGATTTTTTAATTATTTCTAATTCAGCTTTTAAAAAAAATATTACTTATTTTTCGATATCAGCTTCACTTATTTTCAATAACAATGAACGGGATTATATATTCTTCCGGTGTGAGTCCCGCATGTCCGCCCGGCATTATCTGCGCTTCGAAATGTGTATTGAATATTGATGTTTCGGATATCGCAAAGGCTAAATAATCGCCAAGCATTTCTTCGAGTCCGTCTCTCGAATTACCGATTCCGAATACTTTATGTTTCATAACTTCTTCTCTTGTAAGCAGCAGAAATTCATCTCCGAAATTCTTCCTGAAAATCTCCGGAAAAACCTGTATGTACTCTTCTTTCACAAAGAGATTAAGCGTACGCGGTTCGATAGACGGAAGCCTTTCGAGACAGTTCATGACATCCGGGTAATCCAGTATGCACAGATTCTTACTGTCCATATGGCCGTGATCTGCCGTGATTATAATGAGTGTGTCCTTAAGTTTGGATACATACTTCTCTGTAATCTGTTCCAGTCCCGTTATCATATCATGAGTTTCTTCACTGACTGTTCCGGTTCTATGCATGGTTCCGTCAGGTTCATTCCAATAAGCATAGATATACTTTTCTCCCGGCTCATTACAGAGATCCTCAACTCTTTTCAGTATGGCCTCATAGTCCTGAGGAAATGGGGGCATGAACGGCATAGAGTAATATGCCTTTCCTCCTGCATCATTGATCTTATCTACTACTGACCTGTATGGTAAGTAGGTAAATCCAACATTTACATCTGCCGCCTCACGATCCTCCCGAATGGAATTCTCTCCCCAGATGCTCTTCCCATTCAGATCTGTATCTATCGGTTCTGCGCTTTTCTTCTCAACCATCTGTTCAGTATTTCTGAACAGTGTCACATTCTTATCCAGGTCCGGAATATATACATCCCAGCCGAGCCAGCCGTGTTCATTCGGATAGAGTCCACTTAACAATGATGTTGTCGCAGCAACGGTAGTCGGAGGATATACAGAATTATATTCACCTGCAAGATGAGATCTGAAGAAACCCTCTTCCTTAAGATGCTTCTCAAGTATGGAGATGCCCATAGCATCAAGAAGAAGCACGACTACATTCTTATATTTTTTGCTTAAATATTTATCAGCCAGAGGAAGCGTTTCTGCCGTTGTCTCTGCTCCGAATTTTTTCTCAATTGAATTTGCCAGGTTTACCAGACAGTTGCTGTAATCCGGAAATTCCGGAAATTTATTGTTATTCATACTTACTATTCCCAATTTATTATCTGCTGTTTCTTGATCAGTCATTTTCTGATTCGCTTATATAGTAATCGATCAGCTCATATATCCAGTCATGAATATCGGTAAACTCAAAACCTAAAGCCTTTGCTTTATCCGTATTTATGCTGAACTCGGGATCTCCGTTATATGGAGCTGTGTCTACCGCCGGTGAATCATTATCTGATCCTGTTTGTGTTGTCCTATCTTTCGCTATATCCATAGCTTCCTTCTCAATCAACACCGCCTTCTTACCGGTCTTCTCTTCCACGTAATTAATTACTTCACGTAAGGATATGGTTCCTGCAGAGGCTCCGTTATAAGCTCCCGTAATATCCTTATCTACAAGGTATGCCATAAAATGTCCTGCTTCATCCGATCTGATATAGCTCATCTGATAATCCACGTTATCTATATACATCGGCTTCTCGTTAATTACATGCTCTACATAAAACTTTAGCCTTCCCGTATAGTCATCCTTTCCGAGCACTACCGGATATCTGACTGCAATCCACTTCCTTTCGACATATTCCTGCCACAGTGCTTTTTCTGCCTGACGCTTTATCTCATCATAAGGAAAATCCTGTCTGCTGCACCAGATTACATTCCCCTTCATTCCGTCAAAATCATCCTCACAGGTATTAACTGTCTTCGGTTCATATATTGCCGTACTGGACATCTGAATATACTTATCACAGTCAACTGCTTCCATTGCAATTCGAAGATCATTCGAGGAATAAGCCAGCTTATCGATAACCACTTCATAATGCTTTCCTTCGAAAGCCCGCTTCATACTTTCCGCATCGGTTCTTTCAACGATTATTCTTTTTACTCTGTCGCTGAAAGGATCCTTGGCATTTCCTCTGGTCGCTATAGTTACATCATGTCCAGCTTCAAGCAGTGCTTCCACCATATGTATTCCGAAGAATCTTGTGCCTCCCAAAACAAGTATTTTCATTATCTTCTCCTTTTTCGGTATTTCATTTACCGATACGTTTTCAGCATTATATTTTTCAATCCGCTTCCGGTATTTCGTTTACCGATCTGTTTTTCAGAAATATAATTACCGATCCAAATCGAGTATATTCTTCTCCATACTGTCCAGAAGATCATGCGAATCATCTTCAATATGCGACAGATAAGTCACTATGATCTTATCCTTCGGAAGCACATAACACTTCTGCTTCCATTTACCGTTGATGCTGAAACCGTCTCTGTACTTCCAGATAAAGTAACCATAGCCGCCCTCCCTGTTCATCTGTTGAACAGACGTGGCCATATTGACATATTCTTCGGATACTATCCTCTGTCCATCATATATGCCCTTATTATAGAATAGAAGACCGATCTTACTCAGACCATTCACCGTAAGTTTCATCATTGACGCTCCGTAAAAATATCCTTCAGGGCTTCTTCCGTATTCATAATCAGTAATTCCGAGAGGTTTAAATATTTCCCTTTCTATAAAACCGCCAAGGTCTTCTCCAAGGATCTCAGTAAGTACAACACTCACTAGATAAGCACAGATGTTATTATAATTAAATACCCTCGTCTCCGCTTTCTTTATATCACAGGAAAGTGCAAAGTCTATCCATGAATCTCCCTCCGGTCGAAACGGGAATCCGTCCACAGACATGGTAAGAAGTCGCTGAACAGTTATCTTCTTAAATGTCTCCGCCTGACTCTCGGAAAGCTTTTCAACATTCTCCTTCGGAAGATAATCAAGCACAGACCTGTCAAAATCTATAAGTCCTCTGTCATAGGCTATTCCGACTGCAACAGACTGAACAGCTTTCGTCGCAGAATAAATATCATGCACTTTCTCTGTTGTATCTCCCCAGCTGTGGGTGAGTCGTCCGTCCTCATAAACTTCAGCTCCGAAAACACACCATCCGTTATCTTCTATGTCTTTTATAAATGCATCAAAATTCATATATTTCTCCGTTCATTAACAGGGCATATCTGTTTACGAGATAAAAATCTTCATCTTCCGATAAACGATCAACTGATCATCTTGTTACGTATCTTCTCAACATTTTCCTTCGAAACTCCTATACTGTCAAAGTACCCTTCAACACTTCCGTACTTCTCTTTAAAGAGCCTCATAAAGTCTCTTATATAGGATTCTCTCGGAATTATTATATTGATATCGAGATCCGGGTGATGTATCGCCGCCATCTTGAATCTTTCCCTGTTATAATCTTTCGAGAGCATATAATCCGCAACTATATCATCCTCGCTTACTCCGCACAGCATAAGGATGATTGCACTTACTACTCCTGTTCTGTCTTTTCCGGCAGAGCAGTTAAACATAACTCCCGACTCAGCTTCCGCCATCTTGTTAAAAATATCCTTTAAAGACGGTGAACCCGCAATTATCATATAGCTACCCGGTACAGCCTCTATCGACTCAGGAACCTGGCTTCCTTCCTGTATCGGGAAGTTATAATAATCAAATCCATCAAGTTTTGAAAATGCACTCGGTTTTCCGGAAATGTCATCAGGTGTACGCATATCTATAATTGTCGTAATTCCGTTTGACCTTAAGAATTCCAGATCTCTTCCGTTCGGATATGCCTGTCTGTCACTTCTAATAAGCTGTCTTAACCTGAGGGGCTTTCCGTTACCGCCGATATAATCTCCGAGGTCTCTTGTATTCAGAGTTGTCTCAAGCAGGCTTTTTGAATTTTCATATCTATCCAGTATAGCTGCAATTTCCGGAATATCATCAGCTATAAAGTCCGGAAGTTCATCATCACTTTCAATCTTCCACAGTCCACCGAAGCCCTGTCTGATCCACATAGTTCTCATTCCGATTTTCTTTGCCGGAACGATATCATTATCAACACGGTCCCCGATCATAAATGTTTCTTCCGGCTTGACTCCCGCTCTTTCCAAAGCTATATCGAAAATCCTACTATCAGGCTTCGCAACTCCCTCTTCCGCAGATGCAACAACCAGATCTATATATTTCAGAATTCCAAAGTTTTGTAATCTGTCCGCAGTTCCAAAATCCTGATTAGCTATAATGCCTATCTTATATTTTTCATGAAGATCCTTCAGAATATTTTCAGTATCGGGATAAAGCTCTTCATACTCTGATTCCCATTTGGGAAGTTTTACATTAAGTTTCTTGAGAATCTCTTTGTCACCTTTTCTATTCTGCTTATAAAACTCCAGTGCCTGCTCGGCAACATAATCTGCAGAAACTCCTGCAGCTTCCGCAATCTCGGCAAACCTGCGTTCATATACTTTTGTCTCATCAACAAGCGTCGATCCTACATCAAAAAATATCCATTTAATCTTCACTATCTTCCCTCCGGATCAAATTTCATCAATTCCACATTTCAACCTGACTCTGTCAGTTATATTATTTCATCGCAAGCTCTATTAGTTTTCTGATATGGATCTCCACACTGTCCAAACACGGAACAGGCGTATTCTCTGAATTAAGAAGAAGCGGAAGTTCAGTACATCCGAGGATTACCGCCTCTATTCCCTGCTCTTCCTTCATCTTGTTTATAATATCAACAAACTCCTTTAACGTACTTTCCTTTACTATTCCAAGCTCAAGCTCCTCGTATATTCTTTTTGCGATAAGTTCCCTGTCTTTCTTCTCGGGAATAAAGATTTCAATTCCGGCATCCCGAATGTCCTTCTTCATATAATCCTGCTCCATAGTAAAGATTGTTCCGAGTAGTCCGACTTTCTTAAAACCTTTTGCAGCTGCGTCATCAGCTATCGCCTTGGGTATACTTACAAGTTTTGCCTCTGTCTTCGCATTAAGCTCATCAACAACTATATGCATGGTTGCCGCAGTAAGTGATATTACCTCCGCTCCACCTGCATATAAGCTGTTTACTTTTTCAGCAAGATAATCCGAAAGTGCTTCCTTATCAGATGATGTTACATATTCCCATGCTCTTCTGAAATTCACGCTTTCGATAGCAACATCAGGCATAGCCTGACCGCCTGTCAAAGCATCTATTCTGCTGTTCAATTCTTTATAATACATCAGTGTAGACTCCGGTCCCGTTCCACCGACCAGTCCGATCTTTTTAATCTTTATATCTGCCATTTTTCCCTCGCTGTCCCGTTATTCATTGATTATCCAAAATATATTTTTTCATCGTAACCATCTGACAGATCACTGCAATTCATTCAGATAATCCGCGATTCCGTCTTCATCATTTCCGCCTATCGTGATATCTGCCGCGGCCTTAACCTCCGGAAGTGCATTTCCCATGGCAACTCCCGTGCCGCACAGCCTGAGGCTTCCAATATCCGCAAGATCATCTCCGAATGCGGTAATATCTTCAAGGCTTACTCCGATATGTTCCGCCGTTTTCCTGATGGCTGTCTCCTTGGTTATTCCGGCCTTTGTAACCTTATACCAGTCACCGTCTGTAAAATGTATGACGTCGCAGTTTTTAAGTTCTCTGCGGAGTTCCTCTGCCTTTTCACCGTCAGCTATCTCAAAACAGATCTTAAGCGACTCCTTCCTGAAGTCCTTAAAATCCGTGTCGATACTCTGTCCCCAGCTCTTCTCCAGCTCATCCTGAGGCGGAATGAAATTCCTATAATACTCTGCTTCTTCATTCGCTGTATCAACCGTAATATTCAGGTCGCCGCAGATACGTCTTGCCGTCTCAATTATTTCCGCAGTTTCCTCTCCCGAAAACTCTTCAACCACAATATTTCTTCCATAAGCACTTACCATCGCACCACCGCTTGAAATGATCAGCTCTGGTGCCAGACGATCTATAAAGCTTCGGCTGTTGCTCTCACTTCTCGATGTCGAGACACCGATCAGATAACCCTTCTCACGCGCTCTAAGAACCGCATCGAGAGTTTTCTCTGAGATGGTCTTGTCGCTCCTGAGAAGCGTTCCGTCCAGATCAAAGAGAAGTATCTTCTTACTTTCCTTCAGCCATCCAATTGAAATAGCTCTGTCTATGTTGCTGTTTACCCATTTATAAACCTCGGGCATAAACTCCTTTATAACAGCCATACGTTTTTCAACAACAGCTCTGTTGGTACCGCTCTCAACCCAGGTGAATCCGTCCGTCAATGTATTGTGGAGGAAAGGCTGAATCCTGTCCATACAGGACGCATATTTGGCATCCGGAGTTTCCATGGCATCGAATTCTTCCCAGAGGCTTCTTATCATAGCTCCCTGTTCTTCCGGAAGAAGTGCGAACAGCTTATCTGCTGCAATTTTTTCTCTATCTGCTTTTCCTTCATTAGCCTTTACATCATAGGCGAAGGTATCACCGGCATAAATCTCGATCAGATCATGTACGACGCACATTTCAACTGCCCGCGGTACATTTACCGGCTGAACTGCATACTCTTCCAGGAGCATAGCCATCACAGCTATATGCCACGAATGCTCCGCATCATTTTCTCTCCTGCTCTTGTCGAGTAAGACTGTTCTTCGCAGAATCCCGGTCATCTTATCAATCTCCGCAGTAAACTTAAGCTGCTTGTCGAGCCGGATATTTCCGCTTGATAAAAAGTCTTCAATGCCCATTTGTCACCTCCCAAAGCTTTTCATAGTCACATTATTCCGTTATATATCTTGCAAGTTCCAAGGCGATATCAAAATGTCCCGGATCATGCTGTGTATCCTTCTTCTGACCCTTGGACTTCCTTTCATCCCACTTCGGTGCATCAAGAAGATCTCCGCAGGTCAGGAAGTAGTAAAGCTCAAGCTCTCTCATATCGCACATAGCCTGAAGAGCTGCGCATTCCATTTCAACTGAAATGCAGCCTTCATTCTTACGTTTCTCGAAGTTTCCTCTGGTCTCACGATGAACCGCATCTGTAGTCCAGGTTTTTCCCTTTATATACGGAAGTCCAGCCTGCTCCATAAACTCTGCTACCTTGTCTGCATTTTTCACGGTTATATAATCAGACGCCGGAGCATAGTGATAGGATGTTCCCTCATCTCTATATGCCTCTGTCGGAACCATGACTCTGCCTCGTGCAATTTCCTTGTTGAGGCATCCCGATCCGCCGAATACTATATATTTACCTGTTTTAATAACGGACAATGAATCCTCCATATCGGCCGTGCTTCCCGGTGCACCGACCGGCGACATATAGATAGCAAATAATCTATCCTCATATTTAAAGCTGTAAATAGGAGTAGCACCGTTAGTGGAATAGATATTTCCTTCCTGTTTACACTCCTCTGTATCAAGGACATACTGCAGGATCTCGTTTGAAAAAGTAACGATACAGGCATCCACCTGTACCGCTTCTTCATTTTTCCATATTTTCATTATCTCCTCTGTATTCGGATCGAAGCTGTCAGTTATCATTGTATGTCTCCTCCTTACTCTGATCGTACAATACATAACTTAGTAAACGGATTATTGTTTATCCTTGTTTCCTATCATATACACCAAACTGATTATTGCACTTACTACAGCAGGTATTATTGTGAATATCTGAATTAATACTACTCCATATCCAACGGCTCCTTCACGTGCCGGAATCCATGAATACGGAACATCAATATATGGGAAAAGAAATACCATAAGAACCGCAAAGACAAGTGAAGAAATGAGAATCACTATACAAACCTCATGAGTTGAATACCATTTGAAGCGCTTATTTAAAAATATCATTGCAATGTAAATAAGTACTACAATTGCTCCGCATCCTACAAGCATTGCAATAATCGCAGAAACGGAAACCTTCTCCGGATTTACGGAGAACAAAGTATATTGAAAAAGGTAACTGCTTAATAAAGAAAGAACTATTGTTGCAACTATTCCGCCTAAGTATTTTAAGAATTTCATTAATGTTTCTCTCTATTCTTCTTTGTACATGTTTAACAAAAAGCCTTTATTTTACTAGGTTTGTTAAACGGTCTTCGAGTTCCAAATATATTCAAAACAGAGCTTTTCCGGATAAGAAGCGGCTTCTATGAGCCCTTTTCTGATGATTATGGGTATGGAAAACAAAGCGTCTTCGATTTTTATGAAGGCCTTCCATTTCCCAGATCACCTACAGTAACAAACCTCTCATGTCTACCAGGATCATCGAACTATGCCGAGTCCTAAATTCCTTCGTTCTGTTTATCCATAGTCTGGTGCTGCTCATGCTCCAATTACAGGGTCGTTGCCCTAGGAAAAATGTCAACGCAGCTACTAGCTCTACTTTGTTTTATATTTACTTTTGCATTCCTGCTTCACAGCACCAATTGATGGCGGACGCTTTACTGTTTACAGTACTTGATTGCTTAAGCGGCTATAAACCCGCTATTTCTATGGATATCTGATAGCATCTTTGTTCTATCGTAATCCACACCTTTTGTTAACACCGCATAGAAAACGCGGATCAGTTTGCAGCTAACGGCTATCATTGCCTGTCTGCGCTTAAGCGGATTCTTCACTCGAGTCAGATAGTAATCGTAGATTTCTCTGAATTCTTTGTTCCTCGCAAGTAATGGTATCATTACCTGATATAAAATTTTTCTAAGCTTACGTCTTCCTCTTTTACTGATTCTCGTTTTTCCTTTATGCTTTCCTGAACTGTTTTCTATTAATTCAAGACCTGCATACTTTTGTATCTGTTTAGGTGATTTAAAGCGCCTTATATCACCTACCTCAGCAATGAATCCTGCTATTGTTATCATGCCTACTCCTTTTATGGCGAGTAGTTTTTCCACATACTGTACTTTTCGGATTGTTTCCTCAAGCACTTTATTTATTGACTCCATTTGTACAGTCCAAAGTCGATGTTCTTCAAGTAGCATATACAGTTCGCTTCTTGTTCCATAGCCTCCGCTCAATCCAACACTGTTATGCGCAGCTTCAACCAGGGTCATTGCCCTAACTTCAGTTACTCCTCTGCCACGCAGCTTTTTCTCGTGCCATATCTTACGGATTCCATCAACCCCAAGTGCTATTACATCTTCGGGTAATGGAGCCTTCTCAAGTATCGCTAAGCCACTTGATGCATCAAACCTTGTGTATAATCCCAGATATTCTGGGAAGTGTATCGCAAGCCATCGCTGGATTCTGTTAGCGGATATGTTATGCTGCTTTATTATCCTGTCCCGGCTGTATACCAAATCTCTTATTTCGGCATAAATGCCTTCCGGCATGTAGGGTTCGGAATACCTTCCATCCACTACAAGCTTTGCTATAGTTTTAGGATCCTTAGCATCTGTTTTCTTCGGACTATTATCATCTAACTCTTTTATCTTTTTAACGGAGAATGGATTTACCATCACTATCTTATGCTTGCGATCTGTCACATACTTTGCAAAAGCAAACCAGTAATGACCCGTTGGCTCACAGCCTATAATCACATCGGTCTTTTCATTCTCTGTCTTTAGAGTTTCAACCCAAAGATTAAATGTATTGAATCCTTCAATGTCATTCCTGAAAGAGAAAACTCTTCTTGTTAATTCACGTCCTCTATTGTCAAATGCTCTGGCATAATGAAGCTGACTTCCTATATCAACTCCAACCACCATTGTTGTATCTGCAACTTGCTCGATTTTTTCATTCTGTGTATAATTCATATGAGACCTCCGGTTTGATTTGATGTTTTTTCATCCGCCAAGATGAACACCTAAATCTTAACGCTAGGTCTCTTTCTGTTCAATTGACACTATTTATGAATTACAGGAATGCTCC
>Ga0256404_1003337_pt1 | contig 32996 bp, 29 predicted proteins | sample RumenRJG_01DNA_FD_185990 | JGI IMG/M metagenome (GOLD analysis project Ga0256404, IMG submission 185990) | Bovine rumen microbial communities from Lethbridge, Alberta, Canada - RJG_01 | ecosystem: Host-associated > Mammals > Digestive system > Stomach > Rumen | place: Canada: Alberta | collected...
GTAATAGCTGTATGCGGGCACAAGACGCGGCCAGTTCTCAAACCGTTCCGCCTCACCTTCATGCATCGCCCTGGATTCCCCGGGAAGCCTGTAGTTCACGTCTCTCCGGATCACCGCCGCATCGGCATCAGCCAGATAGACAAGGCGCTCTTCCGTGAGATCGGGAAACATAAGGATCGCATAGTGGATCTTGTGGGATCTACGGATCTGCTCCAGCATATCGACGATCTCCTGGTACTCTTCATTTCCGGTGAGTTCCTCGTAAATGCTGTGGTCACCCTGTTCGTGATCTGCTTCCTCATGATAGACCGGGAGCACAAGATTCAAAAGTTCCCGGACTTCCGCCGCCTTCAGGTTATGGGCGACGGAATCAGCCAGCCGCTCGGCTTTTTCCGAATAATACTGCTGGGTCTCCCTCCGCATTTCGCGGTCTCCCACATAAAACATTGCGGCAGCGATCGTCACCGACACAATGATGATCTGTAAAAAATTCTTCCATCGGATGGAACTTCTTATTCTGGCTGGCATGTTCCGCAAATCCTCCTGACACTGAAATCTGTATCTGATCCCTGCTTCGGAAAACAAGGCTTACGCTTCTCTCCTGCGGTTGTACAGAAACATCAGCACTGCCATGGCGCAGATCACGAAATACCCGATAAAGCTCAAGGCATCCGGGACCTGTCCCAGCACAAAGAAACCGAGAAGCGTGGAAAAGATCATCATCGAGTAATCATAGACTGAGATCTGGTTTGCCGGCGCATAGGAATATGCCGCCGTGATGGAAAACTGTCCGCCGCTGGCAAAGAGACCCGCGAGCAGCAGCATTCCGAGCTGTCTGCCCGACATCGGTGCGTAGCTGAGGAGCATGGACGGCAGGCAGAACACGCAGGAAAACAAGGAGAAAAACAGAATGATCATCGGTCCCGGCTCCCCTGCGAGACGTAATTTCCGCAGCATGGTATAGGCCGCGCCGGCCGCCATTCCGCCGCAGAGTCCCACCAGGGACGGAAACAGGGCCATACTGCCGAAGGCGGGCTTTATGATGAACAGACTCCCGACAAAAGCCCCGGCCACGCAGGCGATCTGGAACAGCGTCGCTGTCTCCCCGAGGATCAGCATACTGAACAGAAGCGTGAAAAAGGGCGACATCTTGTTCAGCATGGATGCATCTGCAAGGTTCAGATGTGAGACCGCGTAGAAATTGCAGATGATCCCGAGGGTCCCGAAGAGAGAACGCAGAATATAGTCCGGCAGGTTTTTCCGGTCCCGGATCCCCGGCCTTTCTCCGTTTTTCACGATCATGAGAAACGCGAACAGCGCGGAGACAATGTTCCGGAAAAAAGACTTCTGCATGGCGGGAACATCGCCCGCCATGCTGACAAACAGATTCATGACCGCAAAGCAGAAGGACGAGAGAATGATGAAAAAGATCCCCTTGTACAGCTGCGCTCCCGCGGCCTGCTTCGTTCCCTGACTCATACTGCTCCTTACCTGCTGTATTGTTCCGATGATTCAGCATCCCGGACTGAGAGCAGGCTTTTCATTCAGATTTTCCGAACATTTCCGGTGTGCTGAACTTTATATCATATCAAATATGGACAGCTGGTTGCTCTCCGGCAGCTTTCCGAGGATCCCCAGCCGGTCCAGAAGATCACAGGTCGTCTGACCCGTCCCGCTCCTGGTCTTGAAATCATCCTTCGAGATGAATTCGCCCTGCTTCGCCGCCTCCACGATCTGCACCGCAACGCTCTCCCCGAGACCGTCGATGGAGGTCAGCGCCGGCATCAGCCGGTGATCGTCCACGATGGTGAAGCGGGTCGCCTGGGCTTTGTAGAGGTCGATGGGGACGAAGGAAAAACCCCGCGCGTACATTTCCTGGCAGATCCTGCCGTCCTTCAGCATATCCGCTTCCTTCGGGCTCAGCGGGTTCTCCCGGTTCCCGGCATCGTTCCGCTTCCTGAGCTCCGCGAGGAAGGTCTCCAGCCGCTGCTTTCCCTGGCACATGATCTCATAGGAAAAGCCGGTGGCGCGGATCGTGAAGTAGGACGCATAGTAGGCCAGAGGATAAAAGATCTTGCAGTAGCCTATGCGCCACGCCATCATGACGTAGGCCGCCGCGTGGGCCTTCGGGAACATGTACTTGATCTTCTTGCAGGACCAGATGTACCAGTCAGGCACATTGTGCTCCTTCATGTGGGCTTCCCAGTCCGCGTTCAGGCCCTTGCCCTTACGGACAGACTCCATGATCTTGAAGGACTCCTGCGGGTCCATGCCCCACTGGATCAGTCCCAGCATGATGTCGTCGCGGGTGCAGATGGCGGTGCCGATGGTAGCAAGCCCTTCGTCGATCAGCTTTTCCGCGTTGCCCTGCCACACATCGGTCCCGTGGGCCAGTCCCGCGATGCGGACGAGGTCGGAGAAGCCCTTGGGCTGCGCCTTGATCAGCATGTTCATGGCGAAGTCCGTGCCGAATTCCGGGATTCCCAGGGCGCCGAGTCTGCAGCCCAGGATGTCCTCAGGCGTGACGCCGAGGGCGGAGGTGTCCCGGAAAAGGCTCATGACCTCCTTCGAATCCAGCGGAATATCCCTGACGGGGTCGATGCCGGTGAGATCCTGCAGCATGCGGATCATCGTCGGGTCCTGATGTCCCAGAATGTCAAGCTTCAGCAGATTGTGGTCGATGGCGTGATACTCGAAATGCGTCGTGATGATCGGAGTCGTCATATCGTTGGCGGGGTGCTGGATCGGCGTGAAGGAATAGATCGACTCTCCCTTCGGCAGGACGACGATGCCGCCCGGATGCTGACCCGTGGTGCGGCGCACGCCGACGCAGCCCTGGACGATCCGGCTGATCTCGCACTTGCGCTTCCGCTCCCCGTGTTCTTCAAAATAGTTTTTCACATAGCCGAAGGCCGTCTTGTCCGCCAGGGTGCCCACGGTGCCGGCGCGGAAGGTCTGTCCCTTTCCGAAGATGACCTCCGTGTAGGCATGGGCCGAGGACTGGTTCTCTCCCGAGAAGTTCAGGTCGATATCCGGCTCCTTGTCTCCCTTGAATCCCAGGAAGGTCTCGAAGGGGATGTCGAATCCGTCCTTTTTCAGCGGCTTCCCGCAGCGCGGGCATACCGCGTCCGGCATGTCGCAGCCCGCCGTCCCGGCATAGGACTTCGGGATCTCCGAGTCGAAATCCGAGTACTGGCAGTTCGGGCAGAAATAGTGGGGCGGCAGCGGATTGACCTCCGTGATGCCCGCCGTATAGGCGACAAAGGAAGAACCCACCGAGCCTCTGGAGCCCACCAGGTAGCCCTCCGAATTGGAGTGAAGCACCAGCTCCTGGGCGATGATGTACATGACGGCGAAGCCGTTCTTGATGATGGAGCTCAGCTCCTTGTCCAGACGCTTCTTCACGATGTCCGGCAGCGGCTTCCCGTACTGCTGGTATGCCTTTTCATAACAGGAATCCGTCAGCTTCTTGTCGGAGTCTTGGATGACCGGCGGGCACTTGTCCGGCCGCACCGGGGAAAGCTGCTCCACCATGTCGGCGATCTTCCGCGTGTTGGTGATGACCACTTCCTCGCACTTTTCCGGGCCGAGATAGGAAAACTCCTGCAGCATCTCTTCCGTGGTGCGGAGGAACAGCGGCGGCTGCCGGTCAGCGTCCTTGAACTGCTTTCCCGCCATGATGATCCGGCGGTAGACTTCGTCCTCCGGATTCAGGAAATGGACGTCGCAGGTGGCGGCTACAGGTTTTCCGAACTGTTCGCCCAGACGGACGATCCGGCGGTTCAGATCCTTCAGATCCTCCTCTGACTCCGCGGCGTACTCGTCGCTGTCGATCATGAACATATTGTTCCCGATGGGCTGGATCTCCAGGAAATCATAGAAGTTCACGAGCCGGGCGATCTCCTCGTCGGACTTGCTCCTGGCCACGGCCTGGAACAGCTCTCCCGCCTCGCAGGCGCTGCCGACGATCAGTCCCTCCCGGTATTTCTGGAGTTCGCTCTTCGGGATCTTCGGCGCGTTCCCGCCGAAGTATTTCAGATGGGAATCCGAGACCAGCCGGTACAGGTTCACCCGCCCCGTCTCGTTCTTCGCCAGAATGATCACATGATACGGCCGGGTCTTCCGGACCATCTCCGGATTGCTCCGGCCCAGGGTGCAGACCTGTTCCAGGGTGACGAGGCCCCGCTCCCTGAGCATCCGCACAAAGGCCAGGAAGATCCCCGCGGTGCATTCAGCATCGTCCACGGCACGGTGATGGTGGTCCAGGACCACTCCCACCGCCTTTGCCACCTGCTGCAGCTTGTAGTGCGCCATGTGGGGCAGCAGCACCTGGGCCAGCGTCATGGTATCCATGACCGTCGGATTCCACCGGATCCCCAGGTCTCCGGCCTTCCTCTGCACGAAGGGCACGTCAAAAGAGGCGTTGTGGGCCACAACGCCGCAGCCCTCGCAGAAGGCGAGGAACTTCGGGATCACTTCGCTGATGTCCGGCGCGTCCATGACCATGGCGTCGTTGATGGAGGTCAGCTGTTCGATCTTGTACGGGATCGGGACATGGGGATTCACGAAGGTAGAAAACCGGTCCGTGATCTTCCCTTCCTCCACCTTCACCGCGCCGATCTCAATGATCTGGTTCTTCACCGTGGAAAAGCCGGTGGTCTCAATATCGAATACCACGAAGGGAGAATCGATGGTCCGGTCTTCCGGGTTCAGGACCAGGTCCTGAAGGTCGTCCACCAGATATCCTTCCACTCCGTAGATGATCTTCGGGAAATCCTTCTGCTTTCCGGCCACCGTGTGCCACGCATCCGGAAATGCCTGCAGGTTCCCGTGGTCGGTGATGGCAATGGCGTCCCAGCCCCATTTCTGGGCCTGCTTGATGATATCCTTCACGGAAGTGACGCCGTCCATGTCGCTCATCTTGGTGTGGCAGTGAAGCTCCACGCGCTTCAGCTTCGCATGGTCCTCCCGCGTAAGCTTCTCGAGGCCGTCGCTCTTCCGGATCCCCCGGACGCGGTCGATGCAGAGCTCCCCGTCATTTTTGCTGCGGCCCAGGTCGCCCAGGATGCGGATGGCTTTCCCCACCTTCAGCTCTGCCTTCAGGGTGTTCAGCTGGTCGATGCGGTACTGGTCATCTCCCGGGTCGTTGATGAAGATCCTGGCGGAGATGGAATCCGTGAAGTCCGTGACCGAGAAAAGAAACAGCGTACTGTTGGATTTCTCGATAAACTTGACTTCCAGCTCGAAGATCTCTCCCCGGATCTTTACCTCTCCCATGACATTGTCCAGCTCATTCATGGGCGTCACTTCATCGGTGAAATCCCTGCCGTAGATCACGTCCGGATTCTTAGGCTTTCCGTAATTCCTGCTTCCGCCGTACCCGGAGCCTCTCCGTTCTCCGAAGCCGCCGTTCCGGCCGCCCCGGCCGCCGTTTCCCTGACGGCCGTTCTGATTTCCGTCTGCCTGACGGCCGTTCTGTCCCGCGTCCCTCTTCGCGGAAGTGTTTTTCTTTGTCTCCTTCGGTCCCGCCGCGGACTTCGCTGCCGCGGCCTGCTTCCCCTCTTCCCCTGCCTGAGATGCCTGTCTGCCGGTATCGTCGATCAGGAAAGCTTCCTCCTCCTGCGCGGCAGGTCCGCGCACGGGAAGCGGTTCTGACGGAATCTCCGAAGGCTCCGGGAGTTCATAGGGAAGATACTTGAAACGAACCTCCACAGGCACACCGCAGCGCGCCCCGAAAAATTCGTCCTTCAGGAAATCCTTCAGGTCCCGGATGACGTACCGGTTCAGGGAAGTGTCGTATGCCGTGATCTCCATAATATTTTCCGAAGGAAAGGAGATACTGGCCTCCTTCATGATACGCAGCGCGAAGAGGCTCTTCTGCCCCAGTTCATGATAGATGCCCTCTTTGCAGGCAGCAAAAAGTCTCTCCGGCGTAAAATGCCCGGAGAGTCGGAAAGTTTCATGGATCCGTACGCGCACCCGCTTGTTCGGAAACAGCTGTCTGGGGAGATCCTGTTCGAGTCCTCTGAAGGTCTCGTGATCCGCAAGGCACGGGCAGGTCATCCAGATCTCAATGAGGGAATAATCCTCATTCGCGGCGACGCGGCTGATCTCCAGCTGCTTCACCAGGCCTGCGGTGTCTTCCTGCGGCCGGTAATTCGGGAAGACCTCCTGGAATCGTTTCATGCTCATGGTAATACTCCGTTCAGGTCCGGGCCTGCTCTGCCCGGGCACGGTCCAGCTCCGCCTTCAGCGCCGGCAGGAGCTCCTCCTCCGGAAGGGTCTTAACGACCTCTCCCTTCCGAATCAGAAGACCGGTGCCCTTTCCTCCGGCGATTCCGAAATCCGCTTCCTTTGCTTCGCCGGGGCCGTTCACCACGCAGCCCATGACCGCGACCTTTACATTCAGGTCGTCATAGCCCGCGACCAGGTTCTCGACCCGGTCTGCCAGGCCGATCAGGTCGATCTGGGTGCGTCCGCAGGTGGGACAGGAAACTACTTCGACGCCCCCCTGCCGGAGTCCCAGGGTCTTAAGGATCTGCTTTGCGCAGGTAACCTCCTCCACAGGGTCTCCCGTCAGGGAGACACGCACAGTGTCCCCGATCCCCTGTCCGAGGATCAGGCCGAGGCCCACTGCGGATTTGACTGTCCCGCGTTTCACCGTGCCGGCTTCCGTGATGCCTACATGCAGCGGATGACTGGTCTGTTCCGAGATCAGTTCATGGGCCCGGACGCACATCATGACGTCCGAGGACTTGATGCTGATCACCAGATTGTCATAGCCCAGGTCTTCGATGATACGGACCTTGTCAAGGGCGGACTCCACGATCCCTTCCGCCGTGACGCCGCCGTATTTCTTCACCAGCTCCTTTTCCAGGGAACCGGAATTTACGCCGACCCGGATCGGGATGTCCCGCTCCTTCGCGCACTCCACCACCGCGCGGATGCGGTCCTCGGAACCTATATTTCCGGGGTTGATCCGGATCTTGTCGGCACCGCACTCCATGGCGCGGATGGCAAGCCTGTAATCAAAATGGATGTCCGCCACCAGCGGGATATGGATTTCCTTCCGAATCTCCCGGATGGCCTCCGCAGCCTCCTGCGTGGGGACCGCGACGCGGATGATCTCGCAGCCGGCTTCTTCCAGCCCAAGGATCTGATCGACTGTCGCCCGGACGTCCTCTGTCTTCGTATTGCACATAGACTGGATCAGGATCGGATTTCCGTCTCCGATCACGCGGTCCCCGATCCGGACCGCAGCCGTTTTCTTTCTTTCGATCATTTGTATCCCCATTCTTTAATGCGCGGTACGCCGGGCATCTGCACCCGCGGCGCGCGCATAACATTGTTTACATTACCCGCTCATGAGCCGCATGAAATCGTGCATCATGAGGAAGATCATCAGGCCCATCAGAAGGACCAGTCCGGCGAAATGAATCGCGCCTTCCACCCGCCGGTTGAGATGCCGCCCGGTCACCGCCTCCGCGAAAAAGAACAGAAGCCTGCCCCCGTCCAGCGCCGGGATGGGAAGCAGATTCATGACGCCGAGGTTCGCGGAGAGAAGCAGGGCGATATCCGCCAGCGTCAGGAACAGGGCCTTTGCCCCGTAAGGCCGGGTCTCCTCCACCGATTCCCCGATCACGCTGACTATTCCGACGGGTCCCGTCAGATCGTCCAACGGCACCAGTCCCCGGACCAGAAGCTTGAGACTGTCGACCACCATCGTGATGTTGTAACGCACTTCCTGGCCCGAATAATACAGAAGCTTCGGAATGCTGTCCGGGATATCCCGCTTTCCGCTGACCTCGATCCCCAGCATCCAGGCATCCCGCTCCTCGTTGTACATGGGAGCGATATGGAAGGTCTTTAATTCCGCAGCGCCTTCCCCGCCGGCAGATTCCCGGCGGACGGTCACATCGGCCTCTTTTCCCGGATACAGGTAGAGATAGGACGTCAGGTCCCGGAAAAATACCACCCGGTGGTCGTTGATCCGGATGATCTCATCTCCCGCCCGGATCCCGCTGTTTTCCGCGGGGTATCCCTCCAGGATGCCGGTCAGCACACAGCGGTCCACACCCACCTGAGAGAGGATGACGACCGCCAGCAGAAAGGCAAGTATAAAATTGAACATGGGGCCCGCCGCCACGATAAGGATCCGTTTCCAGACAGGGGCCGCGTTCAGGCTCCCCTCTGTAAAATCCTCGGCGTCGGTATCCTCTCCCAGCATGCTGCAGTAGCCGCCGAGAGGAAGCATCCGCAGGGAATACCGGGTCCCGCGCTTTACGAAAGACGCGATCTTCGGCCCCATTCCGACCGAAAACTCCAGGACCCGGATCCCGCAGAGCTTGGCAAGACTGAAGTGTCCGAACTCGTGAAAGGTGACGATCAGTCCGAACACGATCAGTGCAAGAATAATATTCATAGGCAGTTCACCGGCCTCCCGGTGTCACAGGTGGTACTTTTCCTTCATCCAGGCCTCGGTGCTGTTCCGGATCTCAAAGATCTCCTCCACCGTAGGCTCCTTCAGAATGCCGTAGTTTTCGTGCTGCTCCATCGCTTCGGCGATCATCTTCGAGATGCCGCCCCAGGCGATCTTCTTTTTCAGGAACGCGGAGACCGCGATCTCATTGGCCGAATTCAGGACCGTCGGCAGGCTTCCGCCTTTCTCACATGCATGATAAGCAAGGCCGAGGCCCGGGAACTTCTTCAGGTCCGGCTTCACCAGCTCTATCTCATTCATCGTCCAGAAATCCAGGCGGTCTCCCGCCAGGAATCGTCGCTTCGGATAGTACAGCGCATACTGGATGGGAAGCTTCATATCCGGCACGCCCAGCTGGGCCATGACGGCGCCGTCTTCGAATTCCACCATGGAGTGGATGATGCTCTTCGGCTGCACCACGACCTGGATCCGGTCGGACGGAACATTGAAGAGCCAGTGGGCTTCGATGACCTCAAGTCCCTTGTTCACCATGGTCGAGGAGTCGATGGTGACCTTCGGCCCCATGCTCCAGTTGGGATGCTTGAGGGCGTCCTCCAGCGTCACTGTCTTCAGCTTCTTCGCGGAGTATTTCCGGAAGGGTCCGCCGGAGGCAGTCAGCAGGATCTTCGCGATCCGGTTCTTCTTGTTTCCCCGGAGACTCTGGAAAATGGCCGAGTGCTCCGAATCCACCGGAAGGATCCGGATACCGCGGTCCTCCGCCAGCGGCATGATGATGTGTCCAGCGCAGACCAGCGTTTCCTTGTTGGCCAGGGCAATATCCTTGCCGGCCCGGATGGCCGCGATGGTGGGCTCGATGCCGATCATGCCGACGATGCCGGTGACCAGGATCTCCGCCTTCGGCGCCGTGGAGACCTCCAGGATCCCCTCTTTTCCTGCGACGACCTTCGTGGCAGTGTCCGCGACGCGGAGTTTCAGCTCCGCAGCCTTCTTCTCATCCCAGACTCCGGCAATCTTCGGTGAAAACTCCCGGATCTGCTTTTCGAGGAGGTCGATGTTGGCTCTCGCTGCTATGGCCTCGACTCTGATATCCCCGTTCGCCCGGACAATGTCCAGGGTCTGTGTGCCGATGGAGCCGGTGGAGCCGAGGATCGCGATCTTCTTCATAAAAAACTCCTGTCAGGTCAGAAAGATCTGTAAATCATTCGATTTTCAGATCAGAACAATTTGTCGAGAAACAGAACAAAGTAAATGGCAGGCGCTGTGAACAGCATGCTGTCAAAGCGGTCCAGGATCCCTCCGTGCCCGGGGATCAGGTTCCCGTAGTCCTTGACGTCATGGTCCCGCTTGATGGCGGAGGCCGCCAGATCTCCGATCTGGGAAATGGCTCCTGCTGCAGCGCAGGCAAAGAAGCATGCGATCTGCGGATTGGCGATCTCTTCCATCTGGGCGCCGAAGAAGGACGCGTAGATCACGCCCAGAAGCCCTGCCCCTATGGCGCCGCCGATGGCGCCGGCGACAGTCTTTTTCGGACTCAGGATCGGAGCGAAATGGCGTTTTCCGAACAGCATTCCCACCACGTAGGCACAGGTATCGCAGCCCCAGCTGGAGATGACGACCAGCCAGACCAGCCAGAATCCGTCAGGCATGACCCGCACGCGGTAGATGTAGGAAAACATTACCACGACGTAAAAAATGCCGAAGAGACTGACCGAGACCTGCTCAGTGCGGTAGCGGGGATATGTAAAAACAAACACCGCAAGGAGCGCCATCACGACGCCGATCATCACCGGCATGCTGTAGCGCCCTTCATTGTTCCACATCAGTCCGTAATAGATGAGGCCCCCGAGATACCCGATGATCCCCAGCGGCTCGCTCTCGATCTTCACGACCCGGTACAGCTCGAACAGACCGCACATGGAGATCAGGATCATCGTCGCAAACAGCAGGATCCCTCCGCGGGAGATCAGCAGCACAGCCAGCGCCACCATGATGATCCCGCTCAGAAGCCTTGTCTGAAACTTTCTGCTGCCCAGGATTTCTTTCAGTCGTTCCATGACTCAGGCCTTTCTGCCGCCGAAGCGGCGGTCACGGCCGTTGTACGCAATGATCGCATCCTCCAGGGCCTCCATGTCGAAATCCGGCCACAGGGTATCTGTGACGTAGATCTCGCTGTAAGCGATCTGCCAGATCAGGAAGTTGGAGATCCGGAGTTCTCCGCTGGTGCGGATCAGGAGATCAGGGTCCGGGATCCCGGCGGTGTCAAGGTAGCCTGCCACGAACTGTTCGGTCACCGTCTCATCGATGTCGAAGGGATTATCGGCATAGTCCTTCATCATCTTCTTCACGGCACGGCGCACATCGTCCCTGCCGCCGTAATTGATGGCGAAAAGGAAGGTGATGCCGTCGCATTCCTTCGTCTCCTCCTCGACCCGGTCGATAAGTTCGATCATGTCCGGGGCAAAGCGGGTGCGGTCGCCGATCATCAGGCACTTGCAGTTCTCTCCCTTCGCGATGTCCAGAAGCTTGTTCAGATACATCCGGAACAGCCCCATCAGGGCGCTGACCTCTTCCTCGCTGCGCTTCCAGTTCTCCGTCGAGAACCCGTAGACCGTCAGATACTTCACGCCCAGCTTTCCGCAGTTCCGGAGCGCCGCCTCCACGGCGTCGCAGCCCGCCCGGTGTCCCATGACCCGCGGGAGTCCGCGGCGCTTTGCCCAGCGGCCGTTGCCGTCCAGGATGATGGCGATATGCTCCGGAATCTTCTTGCCTTCTAGTCTGGAACCCATAGTTCCTCCCTGTGCCGCCAGAAAAACGGCTGTTTCTAATGACAGGGCGGGCCCGGTGATCCCGGCGGCCCGCCCATGCGTTTTCCGCTTCCGACCGGAAGGCTGCGCCTTACACGGTCATGATTTCCTTCGTCTTGATCTCGACCGCCTTGTCCACGCGCTCGATATTCTTGTCAGTCAGCTTCTGAAGCTTCTTGTTGCCGTCTTCAAGGTCATCCTCGGTGATCTCGGAAGCCTTCTCCATCTTCTTCAGCACCTCGGCGCCGTCGCGGCGGATGTTCCGGATGGCGACCTTCGCCGCCTCACCCTTCTTCTTCACGTCCTTGGACAGCTCCTTACGGCGCTCCTCGGTAAGGATCGGGAAGATCAGGCGGATGACGCTGCCGTCATTGTTCGGGTTGATGCCGATGTCGGACTTCTGGATCGCCTTCTCGATGGGCTTCAGCAGGGACTTGTCCCAGGGCTGGATCATGATGGTGCGGGGATCCGGGGCGGAAATGTTTCCGACCTGCTGGATCGGGGTGGCAGATCCGTAATAGTCGACGGTGATACGGTCCAGGACATGGGGGTTCGCCCGTCCGGCGCGGATCGCTGCGAAGTCGGTCTGCATGAACTCGACCGTCTTATTCATACGCTCTTCCAGTTCTTTCAGAGTATCCTTCACTTCTGCCATGATTTCCTCCCTTTCAGTCCACCGTCACGATGGTGCCGTTGATTTTTCCCTGCATTGCGTTCGCAATGGAGTTTTCTTCATTCAGGTCAAATACTGCCAGAGGCATGTGGTTCTCCTGGCACATGACGCTCGCCGTGAGGTCGATGACGGCGAGCCGCCGGTCGATGACCTCCTTCATGCTGATCCTGTCGTAGCGCTTCGCGTCCGGATCGATCTTCGGGTCCGCGTTGTAGACGCCGTCGATGGATTTCGCGAGAAGGATCACCTCCGCCTCCACCTCGATGGCCCGGAGGACAATGCCGGTATCCGTCGAGAAATAGGGATGCCCTGTTCCGCCGGCGAAGAAGACCACCCGGCCTTCCTCAAAATACTTCACCGCCAGATCCTTGGAAAAAAGCTCTGTCATGGTGCCGCAGACAAAGGGGGAAAGGATCGCGGTCTTCATTCCCTCGGCGCGGAACATTTCAGATACATAGATGCAGTTCATGATGGTGGCCAGCATTCCGATCTGGTCCGCCTTGGTGCGGTCCATCGCCTCGCTGGTGCGGCCTCTCCAGTAGTTTCCGCCGCCGGTCACGATGCCTACCTGGACGCCTGCATCCACGGATGCCTTCACCTGGCGGGCGACGCCGCGCACCACCGCTTCATCGTATCCGCGGCCGTTCTTCCCGGCAAGCGCCTCCCCGGAAAGCTTCAGCATGACTCTTCTGTTTTTCATCTTATTTCTCCCTGAACGCGCGGATTCCCACGCTGTATTTTTTCCACGCTATTGTACCACAAAATATGGTGCCTCTCAACCGGCGGTTTCAGGTGAGCCCGGGGACAGGTTCTCGGGCGCACTGCGAATTCAGGCCGATTCCTCCATATTTCCGGTATACAGCCGGTAATACCGGCCGCGCTGCGCCATGAGCTCCTCGTGGCTGCCGCGCTCTATGATCCGGCCCTGCTCCAGGACCATGATGCAGTCCGCGTTGCGCACCGTGCTGAGCCGGTGGGCGATCACGAAGGTGGTGCGTCCCTTCATCAGCTGGTCCATGCCCCGCTGCACCAGCTGCTCGGTGCGGGTGTCAATGGAGCTGGTGGCCTCGTCCAGGATCAGCACCGGCGGGTCTGCCACCGCCGCCCGGGCGATAGCCAGAAGCTGCCGCTGTCCCTGGGACAGGCGCGCGCCGTTGCCCCGCAGCACCGTATCGTAGCCGTCCGGAAGACGCCGGATAAAGCTGTCCGCGTTGGCGAGCTTCGCCGCCGCGATGCACTCTTCGTCCGTGGCGTCCAGACGCCCGAAGCGGATGTTCTCCATGACAGAGCCCGTGAAGAGGTTCGTCTCCTGAAGGACCACCCCGAGGCTCCGCCGCAGGTCTGCCTTTTTGATCTTGGTCACATTGATACCGTCGTAGCGGATCTTCCCGTCCTGGATCTCATAAAAGCGGTTCAGAAGATTCGTGATGGTGGTCTTTCCTGCACCGGTGGAGCCGACAAAGGCGATCTTCTGGCCGGGCTTCGCGTAGAGACGTATGTCATGCAGCACCAGTTTCTCCGGGACATAGCCGAAATCCACGCCGTCCATGACGATGTCGCCCCGGAGAGGCTTGTATTCCACCTCGCCGCTGGCCTGGTGAGTGTGCTTCCAGGCCCAGAGTCCTGTCCGCTTCTCCGTCTCATGCAGCGTGCCGTCCTCGTCCGCTTCCGCGTTCACCAGCATGACGTAGCCGTTGTCCGGCTCCGGCGCCTCGTCCATAAGAGCGTAGATCCGGTCAGCGCCGGCGGCCGCCATGGCCACCGAGTTCATCTGCATCGAGATCTGGGTGAAGGGGCGGTTGAAGTTCCGGTTCAGGGTCAGGAAGGATACCAGGACGCCGATGGTCACGCCCAGCTGCCCGTTCACCGCGAAGACCGCGCCCAGCACCGCCACCAGCACATAGCTCAGGTTTCCGAGCTGCGCCGCCACCGGCATCAGGACGTTCGCCATGGTGTTCGCCCGGTCGCTGGAGCTCCGCAGTTCTTCGTTCAGCGCCCGGAACTCCCGGATGCTGATCTCCTCATGGGAAAAGACCTTGATGACCCGGGCCCCGCCCATCATCTCCTCGATGAAGCCGTTCAGCCTGCCGAGGTGCCGCTGCTGCTGTCCGAAATACTTTCCGGACTGCGTCGCCACCTTGCCGCTGGTGAACAGGATCCCCGAAGTCATGACCAGGGTGATCGCGGTCAGAGGAATGTTCAGAATGCACATGCTGACAAAGACGCTGACAATACTTGTGAGGGAGTTCATGAGCTGCGGGAAAGCCATGCCGATGAACTGCCTGAGAGTGTCCGTGTCGTTCGTGTAGATCGACATGATGTCGCCGTGGGAGTGGGTGTCGAAATAGCTGATCGGCAGCTTCTCCATGTGCCCGAAAAGCCCCCGGCGTATGCGCCGCATGGTGCCCTGGCTCACGTAGACCATGATGCGGTTGTAGGTGTAGCCCGACAGAGCGCCCACAAGATAAATGCAGGCCATAGTGGTGAGGGCTTTTGCCAGGGGCCCGAAATCCGGATCCGCTGTCTGCGTCATGGGGATGATGTAGTCGTCGATCAGTGACCGGATAAAGAGGGTGCCGCGCACATCCGCCACTGCCGCGATCAGGATGCAGAGGAACACCAGGACCAGGGCCCCGCCGTAGTGGCCGGTGATCTCCGCGACGACGCGCTTCATGCTGCCGCTCCGCATGGCTGCCAGCGCCTGCTTCGCGCCGATGGGACGTCTTCTGTTTCCGCCGGGTCCTGCCATGGTCACACCTCCCTTCCGTGCGTTCTCACATGATCATTTCCGTGGTCGAAGTCGCCGGTCCCCTCTGCCTGGACTGCAGCCACGGAACGGTAGATCTCGTTCGTCTGCAGCAGTTCCTCGTGAGTCCCGACGCCGCTGATCTTCCCGTCCTCGAGGACGATGATCCGGTCTGAATCCTTCACGCCGGAGATGCGCTGGGAAATGATGAATTTCGTGGTCTCCGGGATCTCCTCCCGGAATACGCGGCGGATCTCCGCGTCGGTGGCGGTGTCCACCGCGCTGGTGGAGTCGTCCAGGATCAGGATCTTCGGCTTCTTTAAGAGCGCCCGGGCAATGCAGAGCCGCTGCCGCTGCCCGCCGGATACGTTGGAGCCGCCCTGCTCGATCCAGGTGTCGTAGCCGTCCGGGAATTTCCGGATAAATTCATCCGCGCAGGCCCGCCGGCAGGCTTCCCGGCACTCTTCGTCCGTGGCCTCCGGGTCTCCCCAGCGGAGATTCTCGTAGATGGTGCCGGAGAACAGCTGGTTCTTCTGCAGCACCATGCCCACTGCGTCCCGCAGCGTGACAAGGTCATACTCCCGCACATCTCTCCCGCCGACCCGGACCGCCCCCGTCGTGACGTCATAGAGCCGCGGGATCAGGCTCACCAGGGATGTCTTCGAGGAACCGGTGCCGCCGATGATCCCTATGGTCTCGCCGGAGCGGATGTGGAGGTCGATGTCGGTGAGGACCGGCTTCCTCTCTTCTTTCTCCGCTGCCTGGAACTGCGGGTCTTTGGCGATGGCTTCCGCAGCGGTCATCTTTCCGGACCGCACCGCTTCCTTCAGACGGGCCCGCCGCTTCATGGCGGCGACCTCTTCCGGATTGTCCCAGTCCGTCAGCTTTTTCCGCTTTCCGTAGCCGAAATTCACGTTGTCAAAATCCACAGATCCGTCCGCCACCTCGTACACCGGGTCCTCCGGATTCAGGATGGTCGGCACCTCGGACAGGACCTCCGCGATGCGCCGGCCGCTGGCCACCGACATGGTGATCATGACAAAGGCCATGGAGAGGAACATGAGGGAGATCAGGATGTTCATGGTGTAGGTGAACAGGCTGGTAAGCTGACCGGTGGTCAGTCTTCCTGCGACGATCTCGTGGGCGCCGTTCCAGGAAATGGTGATGATGCAGGCGTAGATGGTCAGCATCATCACGGGGAAGTTGAAGCAGACGTAGCTCTCCGCCTTCACGAAAAGCGCGTAGATGGAGTCGATGGCCGTCTGGAACCGGTCGATCTCATAGTCCTCCCGGACAAAGCTCTTCACCACCCGGATCCCGGTGACGTTCTCCTGGACGCTGGCGTTCAGATCGTCGTACTTCGTGAAGACCGTGGAGAAGGCCTTCGTCGCGCGGCTGATGATGAACCCCAGCACACAGGCCAGGAAAATGATGGCTATAAAGTAGGTCACGGAAAGCTTCGGACTGATCCGCACCGTCATGATCAGCGCCATGGTGAGAAGCATCGGGGACCGCATGCACATGCGGATGATCATCTGGTAAGCGTTCTGCACGTTCGTGATGTCCGTGGTCAGCCGCGTCACCAGGCCCGCAGTGCTGTACTTGTCGATGTTGGAAAAGGAAAAGCGCTGGATGCTCTCATACATGCCGTTCCTCAGGTTCGAGGCGAATCCGCTGGAAGCCTTCGCCGCGAACCTGCCGCCGCCGAAGCCGAACAGCAGGCCGAACAGGGCGCAGACTGCCATCATCGTCCCGTAGCGGAACACCAGGGGCAGGTTCCCCTGAGAGATCCCCAGGTCGATGAGATTCGCCATGGCGAGCGGGATCAGGATCTCGGCGACGACCTCGCCCAGCATGCACAGCATGGACAGGACCGAGGACTTCCAGTATCCGCCGATATATTTCATCAGTGTTTTTACCATCGTTCTTACTCCGTCAGAGTTCAGCGCCCTGCATGTCGGTCAGATCACGCGAGGCTCAGCGCCACCTTCATCATGTCGGTAAAGCTGGTCTGGCGTTCTTCCGCGCTGGTGCTCTCGCCGGTCAGGAGATGGTCGCTGATCGTCAGGATCGTCAGGGCATTGGCCTTTCCGAAAGCAGCGTTGGTGTAGAGCGCCGCAGCCTCCATCTCGATGGCGAGGACGCCCATGGAAGCCCACTTCTGCGTGGCCTCCGGTCCTTCCGCCGGTCCGTAGAACATGTCGGAAGAAAGGATGTTTCCGGCATGATAGGACAGGCCCAGTGCATCGGCCTTCTCCGCGGCCTTTCTGAGAAGCTCCCAGGAGCAGACCGGGGCATAGACCCCCGGCAGGTTCATGAGGGCCGGGAAGTTCGAGGTGGTGCAGGCTCCGAGGCCGAATACCATATCCCGCACATGGACGTCCGGGTTGATGCTTCCGGCAGTTCCCACACGGATCAGGTTTTTGCAGCCGTAGAAATGAATCAGTTCATAGGAATAGATGCCCATGGACGGGCAGCCCATGCCCGTGCCCATGACGGAGACCGGCTTTCCTTCGTAGGTTCCGGTAAAGCCGAACATGTTGCGGACGGAATTGAACTGCTTTACATTGCTAAGATAATTCTCAGCGATAAACTGCGCGCGGAGCGGATCCCCGGGAAGCAGGATGGTCTCTGCGATCTCTCCCGGCATCGCGCCGATGTGCGGGGTCGGAACATTACTCTTTGCTGACATCTGTGTCTCCTCCTTCTGCTGCTCTGAAAACAGGAAGCGGGTTTGCACCCGCTTCCGTAAGGTTTATTACATGCATGCGGTGCGTCAGGACTGCGGTGCGTCCGCTGCCTGCGCCTCTGCCTTTTCCTTCAGTTCCTTCTTCCACTCGATCCATTCCTCGCCGATATGTCCGTCGCGGAACATAGAGAACAGATCCATCGGATACTGGGCAAGGTTGTCCAGGACCTTTCGGTCGTCAGCCTTCTTGAGCAGAGCTTCTCTGTTCCGCTTCAGCTCATTCTCCTGCTTGTGCCTGGAAGGTCCGCCGATGCAGCCGCCCTCACAGACCATGCCCTCGACAAAGTCTTCCGGAAGTCTGCCGAGCTTCAGGAGCTGCAGCGCCTTCTTGCACTCGTCGCCGCCGGAGCAGCGGAGCAGCTTCATGCCGGTGGTATCCTCACCGCGCTCCTGCATGCACTGAAGGACCGCGTTCGCGACTCCGCCGCTGTTGGCGAAACGCTTGCCCCAGATGGAAGCCTCCTGATAGCCGTCATCGATGGGCTCGAACTTGATATCCTTGGAGCGGAACAGGGTCTCCAGCTCACCGAAGGTCATGACGTAATCTGCATTGCCCTCGACAGAGCGGTCCGCAGACTCGGCCTTCTTCGCGACGCAGGGACCTGCGAACACGGTGACGCAGCCCGGATACATGGTCTTCAGGTAACGGGAGACGCCGCACATCGGGGAGACCGATGAGGACATGTACTTCTCCGCCACCATCGGGAAATGCTTCTGCAGGAGGCCGACGAAAGCCGGGCAGCAGGAGGTGGTCATCTTTCTGCCTTCCTTACGAGCCTCGGACCACTCCAGAGCCTCGTTCGCAGCGGTCATGTCGCCGCCGAGACCGACCTCGACCATGTCCTTGAAGCCGAGTTTCTTGGCTGCGGCGCGGATAGATCCCATGGTGATGCCGACTTTGTCGCCGTACTGACCTTCCGTCGCGGGCGCGCACATCAGGAATACTTCCTTTCCTGCCTTGATCGCCTGGATGATCGGGACCAGATAGGTCTTCGTGGAGATCGCGCCGAAGGGGCATGCGTGGACACAGTGTCCGCAGTTGATGCAATTCGACTCGTCGATCTGGCAGTAGCCGTACTCATCGTAGCTGATGGCGTCAGCAGGGCAGGCTCTCTTGCAGGGACGGGTCAGGTGGATGATAGCCTCGAAGGGGCATGCCTTCGCGCACAGGCCGCATTCCTTACACTTCGTGGGCTCGATGAAGGAACGGTGCTGGCCCGTGGAAATGGCGCCGAACTTACAGGATTCGATACAGGGTCTGCCGAGACAGAGACGGCAGTTGTCGGTGACAGTGTAGGACTGGATGGGGCATTCGTCACAGGCCGCCTTGATGACCTGGACCTGGTTTTCGGAGAACGGATTCTCAGGGACGTTTTCACCGCAGGCAAGGTTGATGCGGCTGCGGATGATCTCGCGCTCCTTATAGACGCAGCAGCGTCCCATCATGGGCTTCGGGCCCGGGACCATAGTGTAGACCAGCTGGTCTCTCTCGACGAAATTCAGCTGATCTGCCCACTCAAGTCTGCAGACTTCCTCCATGACCTGATGCCTGAAATGAACTATCTTTTGATCATTTGTAATCATACGGTTTCCTCCACCTGCTCCACAGCATTATTTGATGGTACATACAGAGATATTATAGCATGCCTCAATTAGTTAGTTTAAATTAACTACGTTGATTTCCCGGCAGAATTCCAGTCCTTCCGTCCCGTGGGAAGAAAGGAGCAGGGTCCTTCCCTTCCGGTGCTTAAGGAGAAAGCGGATGCACAGGGCGCGGTTCTTATCGTCCAGCCCGGTGAAGGGCTCGTCCAGAAGAAGAAGGTCCGAAGGATAAAGGCAGGCGCGGACCAGGCAGACTCTCCGGCGCATGCCTCCGGACAGCTCCGCCACCGGTTTGTCCAGCTCGTCCGCCGGAAGGATCTCCGAAAGGGCTTCCCGGATCTCTCTGTCTCCCGGCATGTCCGGCCCTTTTCCGAGGACTGCGGCGCAGTTCTCCGCCGCGTTGAATGATTCAAAGAGACGGTCCTCCTGAAAGACCACGGATGTCTTCAGCGGCCGCGGGGACCGGATCTGTCCCGCGTCCGCCTCCTCAAGTCCCAGGATCAGCCGGAGAAGGGTCGTCTTTCCGCTGCCGGAGGGACCGGTCAGGACGCAGCACTCTCCCTCCCTGAGCTCCTCCGTAAAATCCTTCAGCACCGGCTTTCCGTCATAGCTTTTGCATAGCTTCTCCATGCGGAGGACCGCCGCTTCGCCCTCTCCCGCTGTCCGGAAGGCGCCGTTCTCATTCCTGCTTTGTTCCATGAACAGCTCCTTTCTCCGGTTCCGGCGCGCAGACCTTTAAGATGATCTGTTCGATGATCCAGGAAAGCAGGATCGCCGTGACCGTCCACGCAAACACATCCGCAGTCTCCAGCCAGACCTTCGCCCGGTAGAGACCGTTTCCGATGGAGACCAATGGCTGGCCGATGACCTCGGCCGCGATGCCGCTCTTGAAACTCATGCCTGCGGAGAGCCTCAGGGCGCTCTTCAGGAAGGGCTTCAGCTGCGGGAGGTACAGATACCGGATCCTGGCCCCGGTGGTCATCCGGAAGGTACGGGCCAGCTCCAGAAGCTTCCCGTCGGTGCTGTCCAGCCCCTCCAGCGTGTTGAGATACAGGATCGGGAACACCACGAACCCGCTGATCATGAGGGAAAGCATCCGGTTCCCGGCCCAGATCAGCACCAGGATCACGAAGCTCGCCACCGGGACCGCCTTCATGACCGTGACCGCCGGCGCCAGGAATTCCCGGATCAGCCGGAAACGGTAAGAAAGCGCCGCGGACAGGATCCCCAGGACAGAGCCCGCCGCGAAGCCGCCCAGGATCCGCAGCATGGTGTTCCCGATGGAACACCAGTATTCCGGCTCCCGGGCCATGCGGAACAGGGCCTGCAGTGTATCTGCAGGCCCCGCAAGAAGGATCATATTGTTGACGGCCATGGCCAGCAGCTGCCACAGGGCAAGCCAGACAGCCGCAATGATCAGTTTCCGGCGCATGTTCCCTCCGAAACGCCGGTCATCCGGTCTTATTTCCGGAATCCCGTTTTCAATTCCCGTTATACAGGTCTTACTTCGCAATGTAATAGAAATCGTCGCCCGGGACCTTGCCGCCGACCGCCTTCGGATCCTGGCCCGCCAGAGCCTCCAGATATCCGGAAAGGGCTGCCTTCATCTCATCGCCCGTGATGCAGACGATGTTGCAGTACGGCAGGGCCTTTCTCGCCACCGGAGCCTTCTCGATGATGCCGTACTTCGCCACCAGCTCCGCCGTCTTGTCCAGGTCGTTCTGCGCGACCCAGGCGCTCATGGCGTGCTCGGCAAGGAAGGTCTTCACCGCATCCTCGTGCTCATCCAGGAACGCGTTGCGGACGATGGTGACGCCGGTAACGAGCTGGGAATCGTCAAAGGTCTCGTCCCAGGCATCCGTCAGGGAGAAGGCAGTCTTCAGCGCTTCATTCTGGGCCTCCGCAGCGGTGACAAAGGGCTGCGGAAGGATCGCGATCTGGTTCGGATCCGCCTTCAGGGCCGCCGCGACCTCCGTCGCCTCGGACTTGAATTCGACATTGCAGTCCTTGACCTCGTTCTTGTCCAGCAGGATCCGGAGCACATAGTCCGGCGTGGTGCCCTGGCCCGTGCTGAGGACGGCCTTTCCGGCAAGGTCCTTCACGGACTTGATGCTCTCGTCTCCGGAGACGCAGTACAGAACACCAAGGGTGTTGATATCGATGGCAGAGATCTTTCCCTCTGTCTTGCTGTAGAGAACGCTGGCCACGTTGGCCGGAACGAGGGCAATGTCCAGATCCCCGGAAACGACCTTCGCCAGCAGCTCGTCCGCCTGGGTCGCCATGGTAAACTCATAGTTTCCCTCTGCCTCGCCGGCCTCCATGGATCTCATGAGGTTCACAAGTCCCATGGTGGTCGGGCCCTTCAGGGAACCGACGCGGACCGTCTCTCCCTTGTCAGCCTTCTCCGCCGCAGTAGTTTCCGGCGCCGCAGTGGTCTCCGCAGCAGTGGTCTCCGGGGCGGCAGTGGTCTCCGGCGCTGCCGTGGCGGTCTCCGGCGCCGCAGTGGTCGGCGCGGGCTTCGAGCCGCCGCAGGCAGTCAGTGCAAGGCTCAGGACCACAGCTGCCATCACCTGACTCATCAATCTCTTCATCATATACTTTTCCTCTTTTCTGTTTGATTTCTGATCCGTCTCCGGATCAGTAATACTTCTCCGGAATGTTCGGGTCCGGCTGCGGAACGTCTGTCCGCTCCCGCATGTTGAAACGGTCCAGCATAATCTCGATGGTGCTGATCACACTGTAGATGTGATACTTCAGCGCAAAGGCCGCATCCGCGTACTCCGGGAACTCCTGACGGATGGACACGGGAAGCGGATAGAAATAGATCTTTGTCTCGACGACATACTGCTGGATCTTTTTCAGGCTGGAGGCGTCCACCATGTAAGAGACATTGTTGCAGCGGTCCAGCATTTTCACAATGGCCGCGATGCCGTTGTGCGAAAGCCTCTCGTAATAGCGGGCCTTCGCGCTGTCCCGGTCTTCTCCTTCCGCGATCTCGAAGGTAAGCAGTTCTATGGCATCCTTCGCCGCCTCGGAACACGGCAGCTCCTCCCGGCTGACCGGGCAGTCCTCCAGCACATCGTGAAGAAGACATGCCGCCAGCAGGTCATCGTCCACAAGCCCCAGCGTGACGGCGTGGATCGCCATCAGCAGCGGATGAGAAATATAGGGAAGCCGGTTCCTGCTCTTCCGGAACTGGCCTTCATGACATTTCCACGCAAATCTCAGCGATACCGAAGTCTGTTTCAGCCGATGCGCTTCCGCGTAATTCTCGAGGAAAGAACGCATCCGCTCAAGACGATCCGGATCCTCCACGCCGAACAGCGGAACGGGTGACGCCCAATTCATCAGATCTTCCATAGTCACTCTCCCACCGAATTATATCACTATTTTCACATTTAAACAGTACCTCAGAGCCCGTAAAGCTTCCGAAGCTCCTCCGCAGGCCAGATCTCCGCCCGTTCGGGAAGCACCTCCCCGGGGCCGCAGCAGGAAAGCACGGCGCCGTCCGGAAGGACCGTCCGGAAAGCGGCGGTCTCATCCGATCCCTGAAGAAGTCTCAGCGCGTCCGCAGCCTGCGGACCGCTCCGCAGTCCTTCCCCGGTCATTTTCAGAAAACTCTCTTTGACTGTCCAGAACAGGAGAAACAGCTCCGTCCTTTCTTCTTCCGGCGCGTTCCTGAGCGCCTCTGCCTCCGCAGGCAGGAACCATCGGTCCGCCAGCGTCAGGTACATTCCCGGATTCCTCGGGGCCTCCACGTCGATGCCGTGGACCGCGGGGCCGATGCTGGCGGCCGCCCAGGGACCGCTGTGGGAGATACTGATCTCCGGCATCCCCGCTCCGCCTGCGAGATAAGGTTTCCCGTCCTCCCGGCGGATGATCTTCTGCGTGTCCCGCGGGATCCCGCAGTATTTTTCCAGGACGGCCCGGAGCAGAAGTTCTGCCCAGGCGCTGCGGATCCGGTCCCCCGGCATCCGGTATTTCCGGATCGCCGCGGCCCGGTCCTCCGGAAACAGCTCCTCCAGCGCCCGGTCCGGAAGATCCGGAAGGCTGCCGGCATCCACCGCAAACACTCTGATCCTTCCGTCTGTCACGGTGCCTCCTTTCCCGGTCTCCCGGGGAAAAAAGCACCGCACAGTCTCTCAGGACAGGCGGTGCTTTTTTTCATTCGCCAAACTTTTTCTTCCAGTTGTAGATGCTTGCCCGGCTGCAGCCGATCTCCTTCGCCACTTTGCCGACGTTTTCACCATTCTCGAAGCATCGGCGGAGCGCTTCTTTCCGGAGATCATCTGTCATGTGGGCTGCACGCTCGGATCTCCCCCCGATCCGGAACGGACTTGCCTTTCCATCCTGCTCTCCCTCTTCCTCCAGCCAGTTGTAAAGTGTCCTGCGGGTCGGATAGCCAAGGACCCGGATGACCTCCGTCACAGAGCCGGTCTCAGAGTACAGCTTCATTGCCTTCATTCGTTTAATTCTGGAATACATCCCCAATCCCCTCATAGTAGTTATATTGTACAGAACTCAGACCATGCATTTATCTGCGCACGCACAGTCTGTCTATTCTGTAAAAAAATATATCATGTGAAAGGATACTAAATGGACACTCTGTATAAAGCTGTTCCGGAGTCCGGGAAAACGGGGTCATTTCTGCGGTGCGACCTTCGGGATCTGCTTCTGGGGCGAGAACGAAAAGGCGACGAAATCATCCACCTCATCCAGCGTGTCGAAGCAGGCGATGCAGACCTGGTTTCCCATGGTTCCCGCCAGCGCGTCCGGCATTCTGGTAAGCTTTCTCAGGTTCTCCGCGTAGCGCGCACCGATCTCATCCAGGCTGTGGGTGTAGGGAACAGAATCGCGCCGTCCGGCATAGACACAGTAGCTGTGGGGGCCGTCGTACACGTGGCGGGCCTCATCGAAGGCGACCATGTCCGCCCAGAGCTGGAACACGTCCGCGCTCTGGCCGAAATTCAGCATATCCGGCGTAAAGCCGCCGGCCGGACGCATATTGACCTCCAGCGCACAGATGTCGCCCTTCTTTCCGATGCCTTCCTTGTCCTTGGTAAGGCGGAAGAACTCCAGATGGAAGAAGCGGCTCCGCACATTAAAGGCCTTCAGGACAGCCTTTCCCGCCTTTTCGACGTCCTTCGGCACGTCCTTGTTGACATAGTAGTAGACGGGCACGCCCTCGTTTACCATATCCATGATAGAGTTCATGGTAATATGGCTCGCCGCAAAAAGGACCTCGCCCTTTCCGTTGATAATTCCGTCGTAGGTCGTTACCGCGCCGGTAATGTACTCTTCCATGATGTAGGGGATCTCCGGCAGTTCCTCGAAGAAATGCACCAGATCCTCATCCTTCTCCAGACGGTAGGTGGCAAGGGCGCCGACGCCGCGGTCCGGCTTCACGATGACCGGATAGCCGACCATCTGAATGAATTCCCGCGCCGCCTCGATATCCGAGACCATATGGTAGCGGGCCGCGGGAATGCGCGCCTTCTGATAGTAGCGCTTCATGGCGGATTTGGAACGGAAGCGCATGATCTCGTCCGACTTAAGTCCTGTTGTGATATTGAAGTCCGTGCGGAGCGCGGCATCCAGCTCCATCCAGAATTCGTTGTTGCTCTCCACCCAGTCGATCTTTCCGTACTTCGCGGTGAAGTGGCCCATGGCCCGGATCATCTGGTCATAATTCCGAAGATCGTCGACCTTGTAGTATTCGGTCAGCGCTTCCTTCAGATCCTGGCGGAGATCATCGTAGGGGCAGTCGCCGATGCCGAGGACGTTGACGCCGTTGTTGTGCAGACAGACGCAGAAACGCGCGTATTCTGCGGGAAAATTCGGGGAGACAAATACAAAATTCATCAGGATTTCCTCCGTGATTCCGGTGCTGGCATAATGGTTTCTTTGATACGAGAATAACGCCGAACCGGCATATTTGCAAGCCAAACAGGGATGTGGTAAACTGAACCCGTACAGGCGGCGGCAGCCCGGACAGAAGGCAGTGCCGACAGAAGGCAGCGCCGACAGAAGGCAGCGCCGACAGAAGGCAGCGCCGACAGAAGGCAGCGCCGGACCTGCACCGCAGAAAGCTCTGCAGCAACCAATAACACAAAGAGGAAAAAACATGCAGACAGAATACTATAAAGATTACAGCAATGAACTTGGCCGCGATATGGAGATCAAGGTCTACGGCTGGGCCGGTGTCCCGGTCCTCGCATTCCCCTGCCAGAACGGCCGTTTTTTCGAGTGGGAAGGCTTCCACATGTTCGACGACACCCTGGCGGATTACCTGAATGACGGCCGGATCCGTGTCTTTACCCTGGACACTATCGACGCGGAGACAGTCTCCGACGTGAACGGCGATCCCTACTGGCGCATCCGCCGCTACGAGCAGTGGTACAACTATATCTGCAATGAGCTGGTCCCGAAGATCCATTACCTCATGGGAAACAACGACCGCATCCTGACCACGGGATTCTCCATGGGCGCTTACCATGCGGCGAACTTCTTCTTCCGCCGTCCGGACCTGTTCCGCGGATGCATATCCTGCTCCGGCATCTATGACACCTACGACATGTACAACGGCTACATGGACGATGTGGTCTACCGCAACGATCCCTGCGCAAGCCTCTCCATGATGCCCAAGGATCACCCGTACATTGAGATGTACAACAACAGCGATATCTGCATCTGTGTCGGTCAGGGCGCATGGGAAGGCCCGCTGCTTGCCGGCACCCGCCGTCTGGATCCTATCCTCCGCTCCAAGGGCATCAAGGCCTGGGTGGATTACTGGGGCTTCGACGTGAACCACGACTGGCCGTGGTGGCGGAAGCAAATCCGCTATTTCCTTGACCATATCCTGTAACAGGAAACGCAAGACACCTTGCAAGAAAAAAAACCGTCTCTCAAAACCATCGCAGATCGACTGAGTGATCCGCGGATGTTGAGCTTTTCGTGACGGAGAGTATGCCGAAGGCCACTCGACCGAACGAAAAGCTCAGATACATCCGAGCGGATCACGAAGGTAGATCAAGGGTTTTGAGGACGGTCTTTTTTTCATACCGAAAGATGTTCGAGGGATGTGCGGAGGCGGGATTCGGCTTCCGGCAGGGATGCCCGCATCTTCCGGGTCACTGCGCGGACACGGTTTACGTACCGGGCGCGGTTTTTCTGCAGGAGCCGCCGCGGGAACAGAATGTTTACGCCCGGCACGAAGCTGAACAGGATCCCCCGCACGTTCTCCGAAATCTTTTCCTCCCAGTTCTTCCGGAAGTTCAGAGGGATTGCGTGCTCTATCCGCTCCTTCGTGTTTGCGGAAAATCCATCCGGATCCCCGCGGTTCACGAGCTGCAGGTAAAAGCGCACCGATTCCGTCACCCGGTCCTCGTAGCAGCGCTGCACGTCGGAAAGGCATCTCCCGAGGACCTCGCCGCAGACCCGGTTAAGCTTTTGGTAGTTCCTGTCCGAGTGCATGTTGAAAAGCGTAATGTACTTCTCCGCGTAGGCAGCGCAGGCTGCTTCCGCCCGGTCGATCAGCGCCTCCGCTTCTGCCCGGGCGCTTCCCGGCGCCCGCTCCACGATGCGCTCCCACAGTCCTTCCCGGATCCGGTCCAGAAGGAGCTCCCTTCCGAACTGATTCCCCCCGGTGCCGCCGATGGTCTTCCTCACGACACTGCAGACGGGGACGATGCTGTCCGCCGGAATGCCGTCCTGAAGCAGCAGGGTGCGGAATGCCGCTGTGGTCTCTGCCGCACCGGCGCAGTCGGCATGGGTCAGCACCACGAGGATATGGTTCCCCTCCGCCGTCAGGCGCCGCAGGATACCGCGCTCGAACTCTTCGATCCTTGCCGTATTCAGGTTGATGCAGTAGAGAATGGTGTGATACCAGTCCGCGATCCGGCCCGCGTCATGGCGCCGGATATCCTGAAGGATCAGCTCCTCCCACTCCTCTGCCTTGTCCGGTTCCAGCCCCCAGGTGTCGGAAACCCGGAGCCGGAATCTCTCATGCACCATAAAGCTGTGCTCAAAGATCCCCCGCCCGGTGCAGGCGCCGCCCGCGCCGGTACGCTCGATCTCCTGCCCGAACAGATAGTTTAAGAGCGAGCTTTTTCCGGCCGCAGAGCGGCCGATCAGAAGAACATTTGCCGTCAGGATTTCCATCCGCTCCCCTTCATCAGATCATTCAGCATCTGTTTCACAAAATACTGCGCCAGCTCTTTCGCGGTCGTTTTCCCGCTGACGCGCTCTCCGTCCTTTCCGAGGCTTCCCTGCACCAGCTTCATGGCGGCCAGGATCCGTTCCTCCGTCAGAAAATCGGAGAACGGCAGGTTTGCCTTCCCGTTCAGATCCACGCAGAAGGTGAGGTACTGTTCGCAGAGATACGCCATCGCCGCGCCCAGAGTCCCCGTCAGGGAGACCGCCACGGAAAGGTTCACCGCTGTCTTCACGGCGCCGTTCACCACCGGGATCAGGGAGATCAGCTGAGTGGAAAGCGTTCTCCCGCAGTAAGAGACCAGTGAAGCCCCGGCCAGTCCCTTCGCCACGTCCTTCACGTCGGAGTCGATGCCGAAAAAGCGGATGATCTCTCCCGCCATCAGCGTCTGCAGTCCCGTCAATGCCACCGAATCGGTGAAGGGGACCGTCACAAAGGAAGTGGCCGTGACGATGCCGCCGGCCCGAAGCATATACTTCGGGATCACTTCCTTTACCAGAAGCTCCCGCTTTTCCCGGATCCCGCCCTTCACAGCGGAAAGAAGCGCGTAGCGCAGGGATTCGTCCAGGTGTTCAGAAGCCCAGGAAAGCAGCGGTTCCCGCTGCACGTAGGCGTCCCGGATCTCCGGCGGCGCGTCGTCCAGCATCGCAGACCAGGTGAAGATCTCGATCTCCTCCGGCTGTCTCCGCGGTTCGTTTTTCCCGGCGGCAGCCTGGATCCTGCCGAGCCTTCCTCTGTGCAGAGATCTCCGCACCTCCCGCTTCAGCTGCTCCAGTTCTTCTTCATCGACCGTGTCCACCTTCGTCAGGATCACGCACACCGGGACCCCCGCCAGGCGGACCGCCTCGATCACGTCTCTGTCCGCATCCAGAAAGCGCTTGCCTCCGGCCGAGACACAGTACCAGACCTCGTGGATCTGCTCGGAGATCTGCCCCGCCGCTTTCCTGCGCTTCTCGCCGATGACGCCGAGAATATCCGCATAATAATGCTCCTGCGCGGGGCCGCCGATCTCATATCCCTCGGAATCGTAGAGCGTCACCAGCGCGTCCTTCGTGGTATAACGGCGGATCCCCTCAGTCCCGCGGACTCCGCCGGAACCGACCTCCGCAAGCTCCATGCGGAAGATGCTGTTGACGAGGCTGCTTTTTCCCACGCCGGTCCCGCCGCAGATCATGATGTTGGGCCGCGGGATGTCATCGCGCACTTCTTCAAGATACTGTTCAAGATCGAAATGCTCGTAATCGATGGCTGCATAATCGATCGTTCCGTTTCCGTTCTCCGGCATCGTCCGCCCTCCTTTCACAGTGTCTGGCGTATGGATACTCGTGACTAAGTCATGAGTTATTTATATCTATCATATCAGAATGGCTCGCGCAAAAACAGAGAAGGAGCCCTCACAAAAAGAATACAGACTGTCTGTGTTCTTTATGTGAAGGCTCCTTCCGGTTTTTTCTTAAAAAGGAAGCCGGTCCCGGTTCTTTACTTTCCGAAAACTGCCTCGTAGTCCTTCTTGAACTTGTCGATGCCGATGTCGGTCAGCGGGTGCTTCACCATCTGCATCAGGACCTTGTACGGGACGGTCGCGATGTCCGCGCCGGTCTTCGCGCACTGAAGGATGTGGATCGGATGGCGGACGGAAGCGCAGATGACCTGGGTGTCAATGTCAGCGTAGACGCTGAAGATATCCATGATATCCTCGATCAGGGCGATGCCGTCGGTGGAGATGTCGTCCAGTCTTCCGAGGAAGGGAGAAACATAGGTTGCGCCTGCGCGTGCCGCAAGAAGGGCCTGGCCTGCGGAGAAGATCAGGGTGACGTTGGTCTTGATGCCCTCGGAAGCAAGAACCTTGACAGCCTTCAGACCTTCGGTGGTCATCGGGATCTTTACGACCATGTTCGGGTGCATCGCCGCGATGGCGCGTCCCTCGACGATCATGTCCTCTGCCTTCGTGGTGCTGGCCTTGACCTCGCCGGAGATCGGTCCGTCGACGATGGTGGTGATCTCCTTCAGGGTCTCCATGTAGTCTCTGCCTTCCTTCGCGATCAGCGACGGATTGGTGGTGACGCCTGCGATGATGCCCATGGCTGCTGCTTCTCTGATTTCTTCTACATTCGCGGTATCAATAAAAAACTTCATGTCTTCCTTTCCCCGTCGCGGCGACGGAACCCAAAATTATCTGACGTAAATATCATAACATGTTCCGGCGGGATCTGCCCTGTATACATTTTCGTTTTGCCGAAAACGAAAAGTCCCGGCCGGGAAGCATTCAGTCCAGGATACGGTCCAGAACTGCCGCGATAAGTTCCTCGTCCTCGCACATCACCGGATCCATCTCCGCCGGCTTCTTTCCTTCTTCCAGGACCATCGCCGTGGTCAGGATGTCCGTGACGCTGCGGTCGACGTCGTAAAACACCAGCAGTCCCGTGCGGAGAAGCTTCTCCGGCGCGTCCTCGAACTGCTCCAGAGGGAAATATACATTCAGCATGTTGCCGAGATCGTCCACCAGATCCACGTCGGGGACGATAACATCCTCAACATTGTCCAGCACGTGCTTTCCAAGATACTTTTTAAAATCCATAGAGTATTCTCCTCCTGAATGATCGTTTTGCGGTTTCTCCATGATACCACAGATCTATGCGCCGGGAAAGCGCTCCATCTCAGTCAGCCGTCTCCTGCCGTTCTCTTCCCGGCACTGAAAACAGCTTTATATTTCCTTCCCGGATCACCGCGGCAGTCAGCCTTCCGCCGTAGACACCGCCGGTATCGATAATGAGGGCGCCGGTCTCCGGCAGTTTGAAAAGCTTTTCCTCCGGCACCTTGACGATCATTTTCCCGTCGCCCTGGAAATAAAACACGGCGCGCATAGGCGTGTGGCCCAGGATCGTGAACGGACCATGGTACAGATTCTCATCCGCAATGGAACGGCCCCAGATCAGTGTATACTCCGTGACCTCGGAAAGATCACAGTCATTCACCAGATCCGCGTGGACGACCTGGAACCCTTCTCCCACGTAGTACAGCACGGTGTTTTTCTCCAGCCATAAGGCCGCGTCCCGGATCGGGATCTCCGCTTTCCGGAATGCTTCCGCGGTAAGGTCCCCGCCGTTGTAATACCAGAGTTCTCTTTTTCTTTCCCAGAAGCGGAAGCCGGATTCCACCGTGTCCATCAGCATCTGGTCGTGGTTGCCCCGGACATACACGAAACGCTCACCCATTTCTTCCTTCAGGTCCCGGATGAACAGAAAGCATTCCACGTTTTTCGGGCCGCGGTCCATCAGGTCCCCGGCCAGGATCAGCGTATCCTCTTTTCTGTCAAAACCGGTTTTGGCAAGCAGCTCCTGCATCTCGTCATAACAGCCGTGAATATCAGTGATCACAACGTATCTCATAGTAGTTTCCTTCCGGGCCCCGCTCCGAAGACCGGGTCACCCTGCCTCTCCGCGCTCCTTCTGCCTCAGAGGCGGCAAAACAGACGCTGTACATCAAAAAGACCGCCGTTTTTCCGGCGGTCTTTTTGATGCGATTCCTCTCACGACACCCGGATCTCGTCCAGGATGTAACGCAGGACATCGTCGATCTCTACCTGTTCGTTCAGCCACGGATGTTCCTCGATCCATTTGTCGTTCTCTGATTCCTGCATATCGCGCCCCTCCGCCATATATAGTGCAAGTCCTTAACTATTCTACTGCATCTCGGTGCGTTCTGCAAGAAGTGCGCGTGAATATGGACCGGCGGCCGGAAAAAAGAAGACCGGGAAATCCGGCTTTCCAGATTTCCCGGTCTTTTGTTTCTTCAGTGAGGCAGATTACTTCGCCATCTGCTTCGCAACTTCCTCTGCGAAGTTCTCAGACTTGTGCTCCATGCCCTCGCCGGTCTCGTAGCGGACAAATCCCTTGACAGCGATCTTCGCGCCCTGCTCCTTGGCGACCTGCTCGACGTACTTCGCAACACTCTGCTTGCCGTCCTCAGCCTTGACGTAGACCTGGTCCAGAAGGACGATCTCCTTCAATTCCTTGTTGATACGGCCCTGGATCATGCCCTGGATGACCTTCTCCGGCTTGGAAGCTTCCTTCGGATCATTCATGATCTGTGCAAGGAGGATCTCCTTCTCGCGTGCAATATAGTCAGCGCTGACTTCCTTGCTGTTGGTGTACAGCGGCTTCAGAGCTGCGACCTGCATCGCGACGTTCTTAGCCATCTCCTTGACAGCGTCGTTGACAACGTTGGTCTCGACATCGACCAGGACGCCGATCTTGCCGCCTGCGTGGATGTAGGAGACGATAACGCCGTTGTCTTCCTTGACCTGCTGGAAGCGGCGGATGTTCATGTTCTCACCGATGACGGAGATCATGCTGGAAAGCTCTTCCTTCACGGTCAGGGCCGGATCGCCTGCCCACGGCTCAGCGAAGAATGCGTCCATGTCAGCTGCGGTGGTGGTCAGAGCCTGCTTTGCGACCTCTGCGACATAGTTGCGGAACTTCTCGTTCTTTGCGACGAAGTCGGTCTCTGCATTGACCTCGACGATGACTGCGCTCTTGCCGTCCTCGCTGACCATGGTGTCGACAATGCCCTCTGCCGCGATGCGGCCGGCCTTCTTCTGTGCGCCTGCCAGGCCCTTCTCACGAAGGAAATCAACTGCCTTGTCCATATCGCCGTCGGTTGCGGTCAGGGCCTTCTTGCAGTCCATCATGCCGGCGCCGGTCATCTCTCTGAGTTCTTTTACGAGTGCTGCTGTAACTGCTGCCATTGTTCGTTCCTCCTTGGGAAAATTACTGCGCGTTCTGGATAGCTTCTGCGATCGCTGCTGCTGCGGTGTCCTCACCCTCAGCCTCGACCTGCGCCTGCTGCTCGTTGCCCTGGTTTGCCTCGATGACAGCGTCAGCCATCTTGGAGACGATCAGTCTGACGGCACGGATCGCGTCGTCGTTGCCCGGGATGATCCAGGACAGCTCTTCCGGATCACAGTTGGTGTCAGCGATGCCGATCAGCGGGATGTTCAGAGCGTGAGCCTCGGAAACGCAGATGCGCTCCTTCTTCGGGTCGATGATGACGATCGCATCCGGGACCTTCTTCATCTCCTTGATGCCGCCCAGGTTCTTCTCCAGCTTCTCCCACTCCTTCTTCAGAGCGATGACTTCCTTCTTCGGAAGAACGTCGAAGGTGCCGTCCTGGCTCATCTCTTCGATCTTCTGAAGTCTCTTGATGCGGGACTGGATGGTCTTGAAGTTGGTGAGCATGCCGCCGAGCCATCTCTCATTGACATAGAACATACCGCAGCGGGTCGCTTCCTCACGGATCGCGTCCTGAGCCTGCTTCTTGGTGCCGACAAAGAGGATGGTGCCGCCGTTGGCGACGATCTCTTCGACTGCCTTGTACGCGTCGTCGACCATGCCGACCGTCTTCTGAAGGTCGATGATGTGGATCCCGTTGCGCTCGGTGTAGATGTACGGCGCCATCTTGGGGTTCCATCTTCTGGTCTGATGACCGAAATGCACACCTGCTTCAAGTAACTGCTTCATAGAAACTACGCCCATTTTTATTTACCTCCGTATGGTTTGATCTTCCGTCCGTTTTCCCTGGAATCCACTGCCAGGACTGGGCAGCACCCGGTTTCCGGACCGCGGACGTGTATTCTGGCCCCGAAAGGCCTGCAACTGTAACAATATAGCATAAATAAATGACGGGGACAAGCCCCGTCATTCACAGATTTCAGGAATTTTCTTTCCGGCATAAACCGTTAACCTACTGAAGATTCTCATCCTCCTCGCGG